>Ga0068851_10000543_pt1 | contig 16504 bp, 14 predicted proteins | sample KBSCornC12_FD_66588 | JGI IMG/M metagenome (GOLD analysis project Ga0068851, IMG submission 66588) | Corn rhizosphere microbial communities from Kellogg Biological Station, Michigan, USA - KBS Corn C1-2 | ecosystem: Host-associated > Plants > Roots > Rhizosphere > Soil ...
CAGAATCTCGACGAGTCGGGAGTCAGTACCTCGTCGACCAGCAGCAACTGTCCGTTCTTGTCCAATCCAAACTCAAACTTGGTATCGGCGATGATGATGCCACGTTGCCGCGCGTAGTCGTGCGCTTCGGAGAAGAGACGTAAAGAAGTATCTCGAAGCAGCGCCGTCTGCTCGTCGCCGATCATCTCTCTCACCTGATCTTCAGTGATGTTTTCGTCGTGTCCTTGTTCGGCTTTTGTGGACGGCGTGAAGATTGGCTCGGGCAACTTCGCCGACTCGATCAGGTTCTCCGGAAGTTTGTGACCGCAAACAGATCCGGTTCGCTTGTAGTCTTTCCATCCCGAGCCGACGAGATAACCACGAACGACGCACTCCACCGGAAACACTTCCGCACGACGCACCAGCATCGCGCGTCCAGCGAGAGTTTGCGCGTGACGCTGAATCGCAGGCGGCATGGCGTTGACGTCGCTCTCGATCAAGTGATTGGCGACGACGTGTGGCAGCTTGTCGAACCAGAATTTGGAAAGCGCTGTAAGCACCTCGCCTTTACGCTCGATGGGCGTCGGCAGAATGCAGTCGAAAGCAGAAATCCGATCGGTTGCGACGATGAGCAGGCTGTCGTCGTCTACGGCGTAGACGTCGCGCACCTTACCGCGTCGAACGAGTTTCAGATCGGACAGCGAAGTTTTTAGAAGAGTGGCAGCACCCGTGTTGGACATGATTTCACTTTTTGATAGAGGCAATTCGGATAATGCTCGCGCTAAAAAACTTTGTCAAGAAACAGGGGTGATTTACTTAGCGGCTCTGGGGCTTGGTGGATTGGACCTGGCGGAGGATGTCGTCGCTGGTCAGGGATCTCAGGAATTCGACGAGGTCATTGATCTCTTTCTCATTCAAATTCAGCGGATGCATTCTCGCATGAAGGTGTGGATTCTTACGTCCACCCTCGTTATAAAACCTCACGACGTCGAGCAGGGTTTTGATCGAGCCGTCATGCATGTAAGGACCGGTCAACTCGATATTGCGCAACGTCGGCGTCTTGAATGCGCACATGTCTTTCTCGTCGTGCGTCACGAGAAAACGTCCGAGCACTGAAAAATCCGGATCGTGCGCGAGTGAGCCGGCATCAGCGCTCTTGCGCGCCTTGATCTCAGCAGCACGTTGGACCACGTTCGCGAACTTCGGATTATTGACCACGGTCCCAGTGTTGTAGAAGTTGAAGTCGGTAAACAAAGGCGACGATGCAGTGAATAAATGACACTCGATACACTTCGCCTTTTCTCTGAACACACCCCAACCCGCTTTCTGATTCTCCGAAATCGCATTCTTGTCGCCTTTAATAAACCTGTCAAAGGGCGAATCGATCGAGACAAGCGTTCGCTCGTACGCAGCGATCGCCGCGGCAACGTTATCGAGTGTAATGCCCGTTTTCGGAAAGATGCGGCGGAATTGTTGTGCGTATTCAGGGATCGACGACAAGCGCTTAACGAGTTCGGCTTCGCTCTCGAGTCCCATCTCAGTCGCATTCAACAGCGGTTGCCTGACTTGTTCTTCAAGCGTGCGGACGCGTCCATCCCAAAAGAGTGAGGCGCTGAACTTCGCGTTGATGATCGTCGGCACATTGCGCGTTCCGCTGCGTCCCATGATGCCGACGGCGACTGCGTCTTTGCTTGTGAATGCCGTTGCCGGATCGTGACACGAGGCACAACTCGTCGTCCCGTCGGCTGAAAGACGCTTGTCGAAGAAAAGCGTCTTGCCCAGCGCAATCTTATCTTTGGATACTTTTTGAGCTCCGGCAGTCGCGCCGATTAGAACTACGACGAGAACTACAAAAAGGTACTTCATGAAATTCAGTTGTTCTAACTAAGAGCGTCGCGCAGTCGCTGGATTTGTGCGGCGTGGTTGTGTGCGTGCTTAGCGTAGATGGTCAACCAGTCTTCGGTCGAGTACGCACCGCTCTCGGTATGTGTGCCTGCGCGTTTCCAGTCGTCTTCAGTCATTAAAGCAAGAAGTTGGACCGTAGTTTCACGCGCATAGCGAAAAGCTTCGAGTGCGGGAGCCATGTCGCGCTCGTTGTAACGAAGCTTGCTTGCGAACTCGTCCTGATCATAACCCTGGATCAATGGATTGTCTTCGACGAGAAGCTTTCGCAGGCGCCCTGCGGAGGTGGTTTCACTATCGCCGAGATGATGAACGATCTCCCTCGCGCTCCACTTGCCGGGAATCGGATGTGCGCTAAAACTATCCGCGGGGAAACCATTCAGCGCCTTCATCACTTCATCGTATCCAGCAGCATATTTCGCGATCAGGTCGTTTCGTTCCTGGGGTGTCATCAGCTTCTTACCTCGATGGTTTTGTGGTGACGGTCGGGGGTACAGCATAACAGGTGTGCAGGCTCCGTGACACTTTGGGCTTGAACAGCGGACCAATTCTTGTGTACTATCCACCCGAACCGAGTTGCGCCAATGACCCCATTGTGGTGCTTGCCCTCTGAGCCTCCTGTCAGTTTCAGATCGACTTATAATTCCGATGGCTACAGCTACTGACAGACAAAAGACAGCAAAAGAAAACTTCGCAGTTCCCGACTCCGGCGAGCGTAAAGTCTCGCTGCTCGTTGTCGAGGACGACGAGAATATCTCGACTGCAATCAGCGAGTATTTCTCGCGTGCTGGTTATAACGTAAAAACCGTCGAGGACGGTCTGAACGGCGTCAAAGCCGCTTTGGACGATCCTCCCGACGCCGTGGTGCTCGACCTCATGCTGCCCAAAATGGATGGCCTGGCAGTGTGCAAAGAACTCCGCGAGAAAGTCGGCTACTTACCTATTCTCATGCTCACCGCGAAAGACGACGTCGTCGATAAAGTGCTTGGGCTCGAGATGGGTGCGGACGATTACATAACCAAGCCTTTCAGCCTCCGGGAGCTGGAGGCCCGGATTAAGTCTGTACTCCGGCGTACACGGAATGGTCCAAGTGCGGATGGAATGCGAGACGAGGCGCCGATCATTCGCGGCCGGCTCAGGATCGATTCGGCGAAACGCGAAGTCACGATTGGCGACCGGCAGGTTGAACTGACGCCGAAAGAGTTTGATCTCCTTCGACTCTTCGCGTCCAACCCGGGCAGAGTTTTTCCCCGTAAATACTTGCTGGAGAAGATCTGGGACTACTCTTACGAGGGCTACGATCGTACGATCGACTCACACATCAATCGCTTGCGAGCCAAGATCGAAGAAAACCCCGAGAACCCGCAGATGGTCCTCACGGTTTGGGGAATTGGCTACAAGTTCAGCGACGAACAATAGACCGCTTCACAGGATTTACAAGATTCAAAACTTGTAAATCCTGTCTAAGATCCGACCTATCAACCACGTAATCCTCTTAAGCTCAAGTAATTCTCTAGCTTTTTAAGCACGGTTATTGTATTCTGCGCGGCAGTTTGTACAACATATGGGCTCGTGTAGTCCGTTCCCCCGACGATATTTGAAACTGGAGGAGTCGAGATGAAGTGCATTGTGCGGCGGCTTCTGCCTGCTTTGCTGTCATGTTTTGCCGTTCTGACGATTGCTGTGCCTGCCCTGGCGCAAGATAGCAATGTCTCCGCGCGACCCGCCGTAACAGTCCTCGACAGCACGAAAGAGCAGGATGGCCTCGTTGGCTCTGTGCGTCGTGTGAAGACCGAAACCGCCAGGATCGAGCTCAAAGACGGGCGCTCCGTCGAAGGACCAACTCAACTGGTCGAGGTCACCACCTACGGAATCAAGGGAAATCGCATTGAAAACACCTCCTATCCCACCGGCGGCTCTGTAGGCGGGAAGGAAGAATACAAGTACGACGAGCGCGGCAATATCACCGAGATGACCGCGCGCGATGAACGTGGAGCCATCCTCAGTCGCGAAGCTTATACTTACGAATTCGATAAGTTTGGTAACTGGACCAAGATGGTCACTAACCTGGTCGTGTTTGAAAACGGCCGGTTGAAGCGTGAGCCCGTCGAGGTCACGTACCGAACCGTCACCTACTACTACGACGACAACATCGCGAAGATGGTCGAGGAGCCGAAAGCGCCTGATGAAACGGAGAAGGCGGTTGCGGCGCCGGTTGTTCCTGAGCCGGCGAGGTTCGAGGTTAGAGATCAACCGGCCCTTCATGTTGATCTCGGAAATTCTGTTTCGTTAGCGGATTCAACCGCGGGTGAACCTCCGCCGTTGTTGAAGCGCATAAAGACTGAGCCGAAAGGGACTCAGTCGGAAGGGACTGAGCCGGAAGGGACTGAGTCGGCATTTTCCGCGCGTAAAGGGCACGAGCCTGCGGTGCGTGCGGTGCCTGCGGTGCGTGCGGTAGAAGCCACGCGCAAGACGGCTGAGGACGTCCCGGCCGAGCCATTTGCTGTATCGGTCAAAGAGGAACCCAAACCGGAACCAAGACCCGCGCCCTCAGCCGAGAGTGCCGCGCCTCCGCTTGCAAAGCAGGCATACGACCTCTACATGTCCGGGCGCAACCGGTTCGACAACGGCGACGCGCAGGGCGCGATCGATCTCTACCTGCAATCGATCAAATTAGAACCGGCGTCGTCGGAAGTTCACCTGAATCTGGGTCATGCATACCTGAAGCTTCAGAAAGATCGCGAGGCCGTCAAGTCTTTCAAGGAGGCAGCAAAACTCAATCCGAATGTGCCTGAGACCTTTTACGGGTTGGGATTCTCGAACTTTCGCATTGGCCGGTATCGAGATGCGGCGGATGCGTTCAAGAAGGCGGTCGTCCTGGCGCCGCGGATGGCAAAGGCACACTACGGGCTCAGTCTGGCTTATCAGGAGCTTGGGATGACGAGCGCCCTGCTGGCGGAATACCGGGTTCTCGAGACGCTCGATAAGAGTCTTGCGAGGAAGCTGGCGCAAACCTTTCCGGAGTTCGATTTCTCCTGCCGCCTGGTTCGCGGCTGCCCATAGGCTTTCTCTGCGGTTCTCTGTATCTCTGCAGAGAATAAGGAGCTTTAATGAACAATCGTTTTGTGGTTTTGACCGGACACCTGAGCAACTACCCCCTGTCGGATCTGGTCGGAATTCTTCGCCACCAGCAGAAGTCGGGCAGGCTCCTGATCGAATATCCAAAAGGTCCGGCAACGTTTTTCTTTCAGAACGGCGAGTTGATCGACGCGCGGATGAATGACCTCGCGGGTCTTCAGGCGATCTGTGTGGCGCTGGCCCAACCCGATGCCTCGTTCAACTTCAACCCACTGATACTCAGCCCGCGCCGCAGCATCGATGCTTCGTTGCAGCGTGCGGTGTCGGAACTCTTTGGATGCTGGGATGAAAGTGCGCTTCAGATCGAGACCGTGCGCTCTGAAGACGAACCTGTTTTACCCCCCACTGCAACTACGCCCAGAACTCTCACAGGCAGACGATCCGAACTTTTAGCGCTCCCGCCTGGTCCAGCGATGCTGGTCCAGCGACGTTCCGTACTCCTCCTTGCCGCCGCCGTGATAACAGTCATTGGACTCTCAACAGCGATTGCCGTTACCGGTGGTTTCAAAAACAACCAAATCACCGCCACACCGTTGGAGCAGAGTCAACCTGAGTCTGCGCCCGCTGCCGCATCTACTGAGGTATCCAAAGGCGTAGTCGCTGCCTCAGTCAGAACAAACCGTTCAGAACGAAGAGAAGAAAAGCGATCCAGGCAGAACGAGAAGACGACCTCGGACGCAGTCGCGGAGACTCCGAAAGCGACAGAACCCGAGCCGTCATCTCAAGCCATCAAGGTGGTTATGCAGATCGAGAATGGGCGAGTGTTGAAAGCATCGATCGCTAACCCGAAACCTGGAATGGACAGTTACGAGGCGCTGGCACTGCGAATCGCGCGGCAGCGTCGTTACCCAACGGCGGTAACCGGCGGCGAGACCGTGACGATCAGCGTCAAGCAATAAACCATCAGAGGAACACCCGATGTTATTTCTCGAAAGCAAAGCTCTGAATCATGCAGTCGACACCACTACCCGCACGCGCCTGCTGAAAGACCTGCAAGAGCGAGGCATGGTCCCACTCATCCGCTCGCATCGACTTCGTTGCTTCGGAGACGTTTTGCTGAACGTGGACCACGTCGAGCAGATGGAGAAGTCTCTTGCTTCCTCCACAGAATCGATCATCGGCGAGCCGTATGTGATCGGCGATCTCTTCTGCTTTGAGGACTACATCCTCTTCCTGGTGTTCGAGGACGATAACGACGGCCCCTATCTCCGCGCGGGAATCGTCTATGAACCTCGGACTGCCGAACCGTTCCGCAAACTCGACGCCTTCTGCCAGGACGTTCGCAGCCTGCTCGAAGCAGACAGCGACGACTCGCTTCCGCAGTGGGAGACCAGCACGCCGTCCATGCCGCAGGGCTTTCGCACGTTTGTCGAACGTCAGGACGCCGACTCGCTCTACACAAGCCTTCGCAAAGAGACGATGAGCAAGCGAATTCTCGCGGCTTCGAAGCTCGAAGACGAGAGCGCGCGCGTTTTTCTCCGCACCGCTCGCAACGCACACGAGGAAGGTTACGCGGCCAAACTCCTGACAGGACACACAGAGTCTCAACACGTGCCGATTCAACGGCTCGAGGACGCTGGATTGGTCGAAAGAGAAGTGCAGATCAGTTGCCGAAAAACCGGTCACGCATTGTTTCGACTACCCAATCCGCACGCGCTCGCCGTCGTGACCGTGAGCGACGCGACGTGCAGCGAGTGTGGCGCGCCGGTCGCTGATGAGAATGTCGAAGAGGTAATCGCGCCGACGCAGTTGGCGTCGTCGTTGCTCGAGGATGGCTCGTGGCTTGTCAGCCGCCTTCATTTCCTGCTGCGCGAAATGGGTGTGCCGGAAAGAGAGATTGCTGTCGGACCGAACGAAGGAACAGGTTACGGTCAACTGATGGCGAATATCTGTGGCGAGTCGTTTTTGATGGCGACGCGCGATGGTGATTTGACGCCCGCGTTCGCACGTTGGGCCATCGATCTCGAGATTGAGACTGAAGCCTCGCATCTCGTGATCGTCGCCACCGGACGCATTCACAAAGAGGCCGGTGTTTTGCTTCAGAACCACTCGCGACGTCGCGTCAGCGGAGGTCAGGATTTCGAAATGATCATCGCCGACGATGCCGCGACAGCAGGACGCGAGTTGGAAGCCGCGCTCGAAAGAGTGTCGCAGCGCGTGGTTGCTGAACAACTGTGCGTGCTCGATAACAGCATGGGATTTTCAGTTAGTCGTTTGGCCTTGACGAAGTTTCAACTTTTACGCGCGGCCACGCCGAAAGAGGCGGAGGTGGTCGCCGACGGTGAGCCTTTCTTCGAGGTTCCGGGCGGGCCACTGACACTGGCTGCGCATGCGTCAGGAACTGCCGGCGAGGGTTCAGAGTTCAACCTCTAGGTTGGTATTGTGCGAAAGAAAGGCTCTAACTCCCCGGCCCGACGCGCGGAAGACGAGCGTTGGAGCAATGACATCGCCACATTACGACGTGCGGCGGAAGAGTTGACACGACGACGCCGAAATCCCCACAGCCCCTTTGAACAGATCGCGGAGTTGCTTGACGACCCATCCGCAGAGGTCCGCGAGAAAGCCGTGCGCGATCTTTACGACACGGATCCCGATCAGGCGGCGACGCTCGTCAACAACGCTCTGCGCGACGGAACACCCGAGGAGCGCCGCAGAATCGGCAGCGCACTCGCAGACTCGGGCTTGCTCTACGAAGCCATCGACGACCTTATGGCGGAGAACTACGAAAGCTGCTACGGCGCGTTTTCGTTGTTGTTTCTCGTTGCGAAAGCTGGTGTGGTCGAACCGCTCGGCACTGTGATCGAGAAACATCCGAGCCTCGATCTGAGCCTCGCCGTAATAAGGCTCCTCGCTTCCAGCGGCGAACCTCAAGTTGCTGAGACGCTCCAGCGCCTCTCCCTCAATCCGTCCCTGCCACCCGAACTAAAGTCAGCCGCCGCAGACGCAGTAACCCAACTCACAGTTTAACTAATACCAGTAGTTTCCCTCGCAGAGACGCAAAGGCGCAAAGTAAGAAATAGGTCTTCCTTTGCACCTTTGCGTCTTTGGGAGGAAAATGATTATCTCAATTCCATGCGTTTCAAACTTCAATCCGAGTACCGGCCGAAAGGCGATCAACCTGCGGCCATCGATGCCCTCGTGCGAGGTCTCAATGACGGCGCCAAAGACCAGGTGCTCCTGGGAATCACCGGCAGCGGCAAAACGTTCACGATCGCAAGCGTCATCGAACGCACGCAACGCTCAACGCTCGTGCTGGCGCACAACAAAACGCTCGCCGCCCAACTCTTCCAGGAATTTCGCTCTCTGTTTCCCGAGAACGCCGTCGAATACTTCGTCTCGTACTACGACTACTATCAACCCGAAGCTTACGTTCCCGCCGCCGACGTCTACATCGAAAAAGAAGCGATCGTCAACGAAGAGATCGATCGTCTCCGAATGTCTGCAACGCGGGCGCTGTTCGAACGTCGCGACGTGATCGTGGTCGCAAGTGTTTCGTGTATCTACGGTCTCGGCGATCCGGATGCTTACTACGGTTTGCTTTTCTTCGTCGAACCCGGCGGGCGCATGTCGCGCGACGTCTTATTGCAGCGTTTGGTGGAACTGCAATACGAACGTTCAGACATCAACTTTCAGCGCGGGACGTTTCGTGTGCGTGGTGATGTCGTCGAGATTTACCCGAGCTATCAGGATCGCGCGTATCGCATCGAGTTGTGGGGCGACGAGATCGACTCCATCTCGACGATCGATCCGCTGCTGGGCGAAGTGATCGAGAAACACACGTCGCGCGTGCCAATTTATCCGAAGACGCACTACGTGATGTCGCGGCCGACGATCAAGCGGGCAATCAAGACGATTCGCGAAGAGCTCGAGTGGTGGGAGCCGAAGTTGATCGCGGAGGGCAAGCTGGTCGAGGCGCAACGTCTGCACCAGCGCACGATGTTTGATCTGGAAATGATCAAGGAGATGGGCTTCTGCCGCGGTATCGAAAACTATTCCAGACACCTGACCGGGAAAAAAGCAGGTGAACCGCCGCCGACCCTGCTGGATTACCTCCCGCGCGACACGCTGATCGTCATCGACGAGTCGCACCAGTCCATCCCGCAGGTGCGTGGGATGTTTGAAGGCGATCAGTCGCGCAAACGGACGCTGGTCGAGTATGGATTTCGTTTGCCTTCGGCGTTGGACAACCGGCCGCTTAACTTTCACGAGTTTGAGTCGCGCATCGGGCAGACGATCTATGTTTCGGCGACGCCTGGTCCATACGAGCTGACGAAGGCCAGCGGCGAAGTGGTGGAGCAGATCATCCGGCCGACAGGGTTGATGGATCCGGAAGTGGAAGTACACCCGGTCAAGGGACAGATCGATCATCTTTTGGAAGAGTGCCGGCAACGTGCAGATCGGCGCGAGCGGGTGCTGGTAACAACGCTCACGAAACGAATGGCGGAGGATCTCACTGAGTATTTTACAGAGGTCGACATACGCGTTCGTTATCTCCATTCGGACATCGAGACTTTGGAGCGCATAAAGATTCTGCGCGATCTGCGACGTGGCGAGTTTGACGTGCTCGTTGGGATCAATCTCTTGCGTGAAGGACTCGATCTGCCGGAAGTGTCTCTAGTTGCGATTTTGGATGCCGACAAAGAAGGGTTTTTGCGGTCAGAACAGTCTTTGATACAGACGATCGGGCGCACGGCGCGCAACGCAAGCGGCAAGGCGATACTTTACGCGGATCGCATTACGGATTCCATGAAGCGCGCGATGGACGAGACGCAACGACGGCGTGCGATTCAGGAACAGTTCAATCGCGAGAACGGGATCACACCGCAGACGATCGTGAAGCCGATTGAAGCGACGTTGATTACGGCGTCGGAAGCTGACTACTTCAAGGTTCCGGTCGAGGTGGATGAGATTGAAGACTACTCGCCCGCGAATATCGAAGCGACGATTGCGCGGTTGGAGGTGGAGATGCGAGCGTCCGCGAAACGCTTTGAGTTTGAGCGGGCGGCGGAGCTGCGCGATCGGATCAAGGTCCTGCGCGAGCGCGAGCTACAAGTCATGTAAATCCTGAAACATCCTGTAAATCCTGTGAAGATAAGATCGAATCAACACGAGATCCAATCTTTTTTGACTGATGCGAGTTTCATCCGCGAAGGACACGCGGATCGCGTCGTCTTTCCCGAGAGCGTCGAAGAAGTAGCTGAGATTCTCGCAGCCGCAAATCGGGATCGCGTGCCTGTCACGGTTTCGGGTGCGGGGACGGGTACGGTTGGCGGACGCGTCGCGTTTGGCGGGATTGTTTTAGCGACGGACAGGTTGAATCGCATCAAGAGCATCGTTCATGAAGATGGGGGTGGCTATGCGGTTGTTGAACCGGGTGTGATCCTGTCGGACCTGCAACGTGCCGTGGATCAGGAAGGGTTACTCTATCCGCCTGATCCGACTGAGCGTGGCTGCTTTATCGGCGGCACGGTCGCGACTAACGCTTCCGGAGCACGCACGTTCAAGTATGGACCAACTCGCAACTACATCAGGCGATTGAAAGTCGTGCTCGCTTCGGGCGAGATCGTTGACCTGCGGCGCGGCGACGTGCGTGCCGGTTCAGACGGAAGAATCCGAGTCGGTTCAATCAATGCACAGTTGCCGACTTATCACATGCCGGCGACGCGCAAGAACGCATCCGGCTATTTCGTCGCGCCCGGGATGGACGCCGTCGACCTTTTCATCGGTAGCGAAGGCACACTCGGCGTGATCTGCGAAATCGAGAGTCGTTTGCTGCCAAAGCCGGAAGGTTTGCTGAGCGGCGTAGTGTTCTTTGCGAGTGAAGCAGACGTGCTCGCCCTGGTCGCGGAAGCCAGGACACGCGTGGATGCACGTGCGCTCGAGTTCTTCGATCGCGAGTCGCTCAACTTTCTCCGGCAGAGGTACACGGAGATACCTTCAGACGCCGTCGGTGCGATCTTTTTCGAGCAGGAGACAACTGCCGCTACGGAAGAGGCTGTGCTAAACGAGTGGATGGTGTTGTTGGACCAGCATCACGCATTTCCCGATTCATGGTTTGCGACCAACGAACAGGACCAGGCGAGATTGCGTGAATTCCGCCATCAGCTCCCTGTGTTAATGAACGAATGGTTCGCGCACTACAACCAGCGGAAAGTCTCAACCGACATGGCCGTCTCTGACGAAGCCTTCCCGGGCTTGTTGCGCCTGTACAAAGAAACATTAGAATCGAGCGGCCTGCGCTACACGATCTTCGGTCATATCGGCGACAACCATGTCCACGTAAACATCCTCCCACGCGACGACTCGGAAGGCGCCCACGCTCGCGACTTGTACGTTCAATTTCTAAAATACGCGGCCTCGGTCGGCGGCACCCTCTCGGCCGAGCACGGCGTCGGCAAACTGAAGCGCGAATACCTCCGCTTCTTCTACACCGACACCCAACTCCGCGAGATGGCAACTTTAAAGAGCGCCTTCGACCCCCACGGAATCCTCGGCCGCGGAAATATTTTTTCAGAGGAACTACTCGTGTGAATTCATATTGAGAGAAAGGAAACCGTGACATGTTCACCCATGTTAACGTCCTCACTAGGGAGATTATCGGGGCAGCAATTGAAGTACATCGCCATCTGGGCCCAGGGCTATTAGAATCGGCTTATCAGCAATGCCTTGCCAGGGAGCTTGCTGTTAGAGAGATTCCGAACGAGTGTGAGCGCCCATTGCCATTGGAATATAAGGGGGTGCGATTAAACTGTGGGTATCGAGTGGATTTCTTAGTTGATAATGCCGTAGTTGTAGAGACCAAGTCTATCGAAGCAATTGCACCGGTACATGAAGCCCAACTACTCACGTATATGCGGCTTGGAAATTGGAAAGTTGGGCTGTTGATAAATTTTAACGTCCTGGTGCTGAAGACAGGCATCTCTCGAAAGGTGTTAGCCTTTAAGGAATAATCTCTGCGGCCCTCTGCGTATCTCTGCGTTCTCTGCGTTACATTCAGTTTTAACGCAGAGAACGCAGAGATACGCAGAGGGCCGCAGAGGAAAACTATTATGCTGAGGTTCACTACAGCCGGAGAATCACACGGGCGAGCGCTGGTGGCGATCGTCGAGGGGTTGCCTGCCGGGTTGCCGGTGGAGCAGAGTTTTATCGATAACGAGTTGCGACGGCGCCAGCTCGGTTATGGGCGCGGCGGCCGGATGAAGATCGAGAAGGACCACGCCGAGATACTCACCGGCGTCAGACACGGTCTCACGCTCGGCTCACCACTCACTCTCATGATCGAGAACAGAGACTGGCCCAACTGGACCGACGTCATGGCCTCCGAGCCGCGCGACATCGCGCCGGAAAAATCACGCCGCCTGAAACGCCCGCGTCCCGGTCACGCCGATCTACCCGGCGGTCTCAAATACGACGTTCGCGATCTCCGGAACATCCTCGAACGAGCTTCCGCACGTGAAACCACCGCCCGCGTCGCGTGCGGCGCACTCGCAAAACAGTTATTGACAGTCTTCGGCATCGAAGTTCGCAGTCACGTCATTCAACTCGGCGGCATTCCCGACACGCCTCTCGAATTAACCTGGGAACAAATCGCAACCATCGACGACGACGCACCATTGCATTGCGCCGACACGCAGGCGCAACAGCGTATGATCGATCTCATTGACGAAGTGCGTAAACAAGGCGACACGCTTGGCGGTATCTTCGAAGTCGTAGCTCGCGGCGTCGTACCCGGATTGGGTTCACACACCTCATGGGATCTCAAGCTCGACGGTCTCCTCGCACAAGCCGTGATGTCGATACCGGCAGTGAAAGCAGTCGCGATCGGAGCAGGCGCGGAAGCGAGCAGCCTGCCGGGGTCTGAAGTCCACGACGAGATCGCCTACAACGCCGAAACACGCGAATTTATTCGAGAAACGAACCGCGCCGGCGGTCTCGAAGGCGGTATCACCAACGGCGAACAGATCCGCGTGCGGGGGCATCTAAAGCCGCTTTCGACATTGCGACGCGCGCTCCGTTCAGTCGACATCGACACGAAGGAAGAAGAAGCGGCTGCGTTCGAGCGTTCCGATGTGACGGCCGTACCGGCAGCGGGAGTGATTGGCGAGTCGATGGTGGCACTCGTGCTCGCCAAAGCGATGCGCGAGAAATTTGGCGGCGACAGTCTCGGCGAGATGAAGCGCAACTTCGACGGCTATCGCGAACAACTGAGAGGGTATTAGCCACAAAAAGGCACATAAGAAACAAAATAGTTCCATCGATGAATTCGTCTTTGTGGCTGATTTTTGTGCCTTTTGTGGCAATGACGTAGAATCACAAATATGGCGTTATTGGAAATTGTTAAGTGGCCGGCTCCGGTGCTCGATATGCCCGCAGATCCGGTAACAGAATTTGACGACGGCCTCGCGAAGCTCGTCAGCAGCATGTTTGAGACGATGTACGCCGCGCCGGGTGTCGGCCTGGCCGCAGTGCAGGTTGGTGTACCGAAGAGACTTTTCGTCATGGACTGCTCGGGTGGAAAAGATCCGAAGCAGCGTGTTGTGCTAATCAATCCTGAAGTCTTGCGCGTTGAAGGTAATCAGAACGGAGAAGAGGGATGTTTGTCGTTTCCAGGTATTTTCACTCCCGTCGAACGCAGCTTGCGAGCAATCGTGCGTGCGCAGGATGTGAAGGGTGAGTGGTTCGAGGTGGACGGCATGGAACTCACCGCGCGCTGCATGCTTCATGAAACCGACCACTGCGATGGAATCGTGTTTCTCGACAAGATGAGCACAATCAAACGCGAGCTCGTCAAACGCAAGATCAAGAAACTACAGAAAGCTGGTAAGTGGGATTAAGCGCGCGAGCGCGCCACAGATTACGCAGATTATTATGAGATCAGAATTTCGTAACGAACCGCTGACAGATTTCAACAAAGAAGAGAACGCGCAAGCGATGCGCGAGGCGATTCAGAAGGTCGGAGAGCAGCTTGGCCGCGAATACCCGCTCGTCATCGGCGGTGAACGCATCACTACGGGCAGCATGCTCGACAGCTACAACCCCGCGAATCGCACGCAGCTCGTCGGGCGATTCAACAAGGCGACTAAAGAGCTCGCGAATCGCGCCGTCGAAGAGGCTGCGAAGGCTTTCCAGACCTGGAAGACCGTGCCCGCAGCGGATCGCGCAGGGCTCTTGTTTCGTGTCGCCGAGGTACTGCGCGCGCGCAAACATGAGTTCTCAGCATGGATGATCTATGAAGTCGCGAAGACGTGGGCCGAGGCCGACGGCGACACCGCCGAAGCGATCGACTTCTGCGAGTTCTATGGCCGCGAGATGCTGCGTTACGCCGACGATCATCCGCTGACGCACATTCCCGGTGAAGCGAACAAGATGGTGTACGTGCCGCTCGGCGTCGGAGCCATCATTCCACCGTGGAACTTTCCACTCGCGATCATGGCAGGCATGACTCTCGCTTCCGTCGTCACGGGCAACACGGTCGTGCTGAAACCTTCTTCCGACGCGCCGACGATCGCGTTCAAGTTTTTCGAAATACTAGAAGAGGCAGGTCTGCCGCCCGGTGTTGTTAACTTCATGACCGGCTCCGGCGCAGAAGTCGGCGACGTGGTCGTGGACCATCCGAAGACGCGCTACGTTGCATTCACCGGATCGAAAGAAGTCGGACTCAGAATCAACGAGCGTGCGGCGAAAGTTAACGAAGGCCAGATCTGGATCAAACGAGTGGTCGCCGAGATGGGTGGCAAGGACGCGATCATCGTTGCCGACGACGCGAATCTCGACGAAGCGGCGACGGGCGTGGTCCAGGCGGCGTTTGGTTTCCAGGGGCAAAAGTGTTCCGCGTGCTCGCGCGCGATCATCGATGCGCGAGTTTACGACACGATGCTCGACAAGATTGCCGAGCGAACCGCAAAGCTCAAACTCGCTGATCCGACTGAATCAGACACGAACCTGAGCGCAGTCATCAACGAGAAAGCGTTCAAGACCATCAACTCCTACATCGAAAAAGGGAAGAGCGAAGGCGGCCGCGTGCTGATCGGCGGCGGCTCCGATGGCGAGAAGGGCTTTTTCATCGAGCCTACCGTCATCGCCGACGTGAAACCCGGCGCGACGATCGAGCAGGAAGAAATATTTGGTCCAGTGCTCGCGGTGATCAAGGCCGAGAATTACGACGACGCGTTGAATATCGCGAACGATACAGAGTTTGGATTGACGGGCGCGGTCTACAGTTCCGACGAAGCAAAACTCGAGCGCGCGCGGCGAGAGTTTCATGTCGGAAATCTGTATCTGAACCGGAAGTGCACGGGTGCGCTGGTTGGCGTACATCCGTTTGGCGGGTTCAACATGTCTGGAACCGATTCGAAAGCAGGCGGGCGCGATTATCTGCTGCTGTTCCTGCAAGCGAAGGTTTCAGCCGAGAGAGTAGGTGCGACTACAAAGAGAGCCGAAGCGGGAACGGCCACGGATTAGAGCGGATAAATCCGCGGATTTTATCCGTTAAATCCGTGGCTGATTAACCATGCGAATAGTGTTTATGGGAACGCCACAGGCGGCGGTTCCGACTCTGCGGCAGTGCCTCGCAAATAGCCATGAAGTGGTTGCGGTATGGACTCAGCCAGATAGACCCGCAGGACGCGGCAATAAAGTAATCTTCTCACCAGTCAAAGAGTTTGCGCTGTCTCACGGTCTCAGTGTCTTCCAACCAGCGCGCATCAAGAACGACGAAGCAAAACAGTTATTCGCTTCACACGATGCGGATGTCGCGGTAGTTGTGGCGTACGGAAAGATTCTCCCCGAAGAGTTTTTGCGCGCGCTGCGACGGGGTTGTATCAACGTCCACTTCTCGCTGCTGCCTTTGTATCGCGGAGCGGCGCCGGCAAACTGGGCGATTGTCAATGGCGAAACAGAGACTGGCGTGACGACGATGTTTATCGAACCCACGCTCGACACTGGTCCGATCCTTCTCCAGCGCGAGACTAAAATCGGCGAGAGGGAGACCGCGCCGGAGTTGATGGAACGGCTCGCTGAAATCGGCGCCTCGCTGCTAGGTGAAACTCTTTCCAGGCTCGACGAACTCACACCACGCCCCCAGCACGACGCGCGCGCGACCTTCGCTCCGATTCTCAAAAAGGAAGATGGGTTGATCGATTGGTCAGACAGTGCGTTTGCGATCGAACGGCGCATCAGGGGTTTTCAACCATGGCCCAATGCGTACACGACGTTCAATTCGAAAAGCCTGATTCTGTGGGAAGCTCAACCTTCGATGTCTGTGACTTCAGGCATCGCGAATGGGGAGCTGATCGTTGCACAGCGAGATGAGCTTGTCGTGCAGTGTGGCGAGCGAACTGCGTTGCGCGTGCTGGAGGTCCAGCCGGAAGCGCGGAAGAGAATGGCGGCGCGCGATTTTATCAACGGTATGCACCTGAAGGTTGGCGATCGTTTTGGTTAAGACTAAAGAGATCTCACCGGCGCGCCTCGCAGCCTTCCGCATTCT
>Ga0068851_10000544_pt1 | contig 16472 bp, 15 predicted proteins | sample KBSCornC12_FD_66588 | JGI IMG/M metagenome (GOLD analysis project Ga0068851, IMG submission 66588) | Corn rhizosphere microbial communities from Kellogg Biological Station, Michigan, USA - KBS Corn C1-2 | ecosystem: Host-associated > Plants > Roots > Rhizosphere > Soil ...
TCATCGAACGCCTGTGGCGATCCCTGAAGTACGAATGCGTCTACCTCCATGCCTTCGAGACCGGCTCGGAACTGAAGGCTGGCCTTGCCCGGTGGATCACCTATTACAACACCCAGCGTCCACACTCGGGCCTCGCCGGGCGAACCCCGGTGGAGGCATACTGGCGGATCGGGCAATCAGATCATGGGGGGCATGCCCCCCATGATCTCATGATCAAACAGGCGGCATAACGACAACCGGGATTAGCTTAACTCAGCCGCCAAACTGTCCAAGAAGGCGGGACCACCTCAGATGAGGTCATAGAAAATGACTATTTCTCAATTCACTAGCGCGATTTTCGAGTCCTCTTCTGCCCTCGAATTTGACGAACTCGCAGCCCTCAAAGGTTGACCTTCCCCCCATCATCGATATTACAGATCAGGAGCATTCATCATGGCTATCATCACCGCCAAGCTGTCGCAGCTTCGTCTTTCCTCGCTCAACCAACGCTGCATCAAGCCCTCCGCCATCGAATTCATGGCCGACGACATTCACGCCACGGCCTGTTGCAGAACCTTGTCGCCTATGAGGAAGACGGCCTGTTGTGGGTGTTCGCAGGTGACCGTCGGTGATGATCTTCGTGTACCGGACCTGTGCAACCGTTTGGCTCAGGAAGCTGATGGATCGGGATCGAGACGAAGCCCCTTGTCGCCGTAAACGTTGGACGGCGCGTTTCCATTGCTCGACAGGACGCTGCTCAGATACCGTTGCGCCTCGCCCTGGTCGCTCATCAACATGACGGCATAAGCGTTGACATGCCGACCTCAACTCCGGCTACGTCCGTGATAGAGTTCCACGCGCCGGGCGTGCCCTCGAACGGAACGCCAAGGTCGCGCGCCCGCTGCTAAAATCCCACGTCACCTCCATTCGTACCCGGCCCCTCTATGGCCGCTTCCATGTCCCGCACCACCCGCTCTCCTCGACAATTCAGGCCTTGATGACTGCAGCATCAGCCATTGTAGACCGATGTAACGCCAGAAACGAAGCAACAGACTTAACCAGCTTTTTCATATCGCCATCGTTGAGCGCGAGATTCAATGCAATGAACCCTCGCGGTGCGATGTATATGCCATCTTCGATCAGGTGAAAGAATAGAAGATCAATTATTCTGCGATCGGAATTGCGAAGATCGTCGTAACTTGACAGAGCTAAACGCGATCCATGCGCGTTCATCAGCGAGCCAAGGCCAGAAAACTGCAAAGGAGCGTCATATTCCTTGCAAAGTACGTTTAGGGAGGAGCGCAACTCCTCACCTTTGCGAGTCAAATGAATCGCGACTTCTGGCGTGTATAGCTGCGTTAAGCCGGCGATTCCGGCGGCCATAGATATCACGTTATTGTTAAAGGTGCCGGCATGCCCAAGTGCGTCATGACGTCGGGGATCGAATGCCGCCATCAAGTCACCGCGCCCGCCGAAGGCACCGAACGAACTGCCACCACCAATGTACTTGCCCAACGTGGTGATGTCAGGGCGCAGACCCAACTCGCCTTGGCGCCCGGAGCCAGAGAGTCGTGAAGTCATTACCTCATCAAGAATGAAGAGTGCGCCTACATCGCGACATCCGGCCTCTATCGAGTAGAGGAACGTTGAATCGCCGGGAATGCAACCGCCTGCGCCTAACATTGGCTCGATCAATACCGCAGCCAAGTCATCGCGATGAGCATCGATCAGCGCGGCTGTTCCGGCCGTATCGTTATAGTTACCAAGAATAAACTTGTAGGGAGCGTTCAAGGGAGAACCCTCACCGACAAAGGTGAGAACTCCGCCATGATAGGCGCCTTTAAAGACCAGTATCGTCGATCGCCCCGTCGCGAAGCACGCAAGGCTAAGTGCAAGCATGTTCGCTTCCGTGCCTGAATTTGTGAAGCGGACGAGGTCGATCGACGGGAAGCGGTCTACGATCAGCCGGGCCAGCTTGGGCTCCAAATCGTTATGCGCAGTGAGATTGAGGCCCTTGTCTAGCGCGCCGATGATAGCGTTGCGGATTGCAGGATTGCTGTGGCCGAAAATTCCTGCCGAGTACTCGCCTATAAAATCGATGTAGCCGTTGCCGTCTGCATCGAACAGCATTGCGTCCCGTCCGCCCGTCATGACGATCGGGAAAGGGTCGTAGTGCAGCACCGTGCGCGTGTTCCCACCCGGCATCACTTGGGCCGAGGACTGCTGCATAGCCGCACTTTTCGGCAGGCGGTCAACAAACCGCCGCTTCGCCGATCCAAGCGCTATATCAATGGAATCACATGTCTTTTTCATATCATCTCACCCTCTGCGATCCTTGAAATAGGTCCAACTGTTCACCGAACAATTATAGCTTGTCCATCAGTCAAATCCATGCCATATTTCTCTCCAGTCGGAGATTGACGTAAAAGGGGATGGGCTCATGGTATCGTTCGGGAAGTTCTTGTTGGCCGGTACGGCCGTGATGGCGTGCATGAGCCAGGGGGTGGCAGCGCAGACAATCACCCCTCAGGCGGGCGAGGCATCTGCGGGGACGGCATCACCCGTGAATGCCGATGCCGCCCCGACCAGCGCGCCCGGCGATATTGTCGTGACCGCCACGAGGCGCTCGCAGAGCATCCAGAATGTTCCGCTCAGCATCACTGCAGTGACATCCGAGGCGCTGGAACGGAAGGCTGCGACCAACTTCTTCGATTATGGATCATCGATCCCGAACCTGTCTTTCGGAAACACCGCCGAGGGCACGACCGGCGCTCGCACCATTGCCATCCGCGGTATTTCGGACCGGAACACGACGGGCTTCTACATTGACGAGACGCCGGTATCCGAGTCGCTCGATCCGCGAATTGTCGACGTCGACCGGATCGAGGTGCTGCGCGGTCCGCAGGGCACATTGTTCGGCGCGCGATCGATGGGCGGTACGGTGCGGTTGATCACGACCCAGCCCGATACCAAGAATTTCGAGGGGCGGGTACATGGCGCCCTGTCGACGACCGACGGGACCGACCGGCCTAACTATGCGCTGGATGGCGCAATCAATATCCCGGTGGTGGAGGATCGTGTTGGGCTCCGCGTCGTCGGGGTCCGAACCGTGGATGCAGGCTATTTCAAGCGGGTGGTGGGCCCTGCCAATGGTCCGACCACGACGATCGATAATGTTGCGCAGAATGTGGTCAACGGCGTGTCGGCAGCGATGGTCGTTAAGCTGACCGACAATTTCTCGGTCACGCCGCGTGTCCTGTATCAGCAGACGTCGGTTAATGGCTTCCCGTTCGCGGATGTTGCGGTCACGAACGGCAGCACGCCGACGATCCTGCGGCCGACGTCATTGGTCCAGCGCCGACGCTTCGACGTCCCGGAATTCTCGCGCGATAAATGGCTGTTGGCCACGTACGACATGAAGCTGGTGACCGGCATCGGGACGCTGACGTCGTCGTCGTCCTACTTCAGTCGGCGCTCGCGCGACGTCGAGGACCAGACCGACTTCATCGCTTCGCCTGGGGCTTTCGGTATCTCGCCGGTGCCGACATCGATCGAAATCAGGAATAAGGTCAACGCGTTTACCCAGGAACTGCGCTTCGCGTCCGATCTGTCCGGACCTTTCCAAATCGTCACTGGCTTGTTTTACAATCGGTCGGCCAGCAATCGCAGCTTCCCGCCAAACATCATTCCCGGTCTCGACGCGCTGTTCAACGGAGCGTTCGGCACCGATCTGGTCTATGAGACGCAGACGCCGATCGTTCAGAAGGACTATGCCGCCTACGCTGAAGGTACGCTCGAGATCGTGCCTAACCTGAAGGCGATCGTGGGCGCCCGTGCGTTCAAGGTTACCACGACGTCGGAGACGACGTCGAATGGCATTGCGGTAGGCGGTCCCTCGTCTGTCCCAAGGCAGACGCAGAAGGAAAGCGGCATTCAGCCCAAATTCTCGCTGCAATATCAGATCTCACCCGGTAACCAGCTGTACGCTGTCGCGGCCAAGGGTTTCCGGCCTGGCGGCGTCAATGGCATCATCCCTACCGCGCTCGGCTGTGCTGCTAACCTCCAAAGGCTGGGTCTGACGCCTGCGGACGCGGCCTTCTTTCGTTCGGACAGCGTCTGGAGTTATGAAGCCGGCGCGAAGACGACGTTTCTGGATCGCAAGGTGACAGCGAACGTCAGCGGGTTCCGTATCGACTGGAACGACATCCAGCAGCGCATCCAGTTGCAGTGCGGTTTTGGCTTCAGGGGCAATGCCGGCACGGCGCGCAGCCAAGGGTTCGAACTCGAAGTGACCGCACGGCCCGTGAACGGTCTCACTCTGGCAGGTGGCTTCGGCTATACCGACGCCAAATTCACCTCTACCACGCCAGGGACGAGGTTCACCGCAGGTGACCGTGTCCCGCAGGTGCCGAAATACACGCTGACGCTAAGCGGTGATTACAGCACGTCTATCTCTTCCAGAGCCAGCGCGTTTATCCATGCGGATTATCGCTACGTCAGCGACAGCGTCAGCGCGCTCAACGCCAATACCGATGCCAATGGCCGGCTGATCCCGCGCATCCGGCCCTCCTACTCGATCGTCGATCTGCGCTCAGGCGTCAGCTTCGGCAAGCAAGAGGTCGCGGTGTTCATCAAGAACGCCGGTAACGTCCGGGCCAGCCTCGGCGATGCGCTCGCCGTCGCTGCCGAGGCCCCGGGCCGCGCGCGGGTGTCGATCAATCAACCCCGCACGATCGGTGTCGAGCTTCGCAGCCGCTTCTGACTCGGCCACTTTCGCTTTCCTAACGCCCTAACCTCTGGCTTCGTCGCCGGCCGTTGTCCGCCGACGGGGCCTTGGAGACCGAATATGTCGAGTAAGATCATTGTTACCGTTGCCCCCACTGGCGGCATGGCCTCCAAGGCTCAAAACCCGAACCTGCCGACGCAACCGGCGGAGATTGCGGAGTCGGTGGTCAAGTCGTATCGCGAAGGCGCGGCGATCGCGGCGCTGCACGCGCGCAGGCCTGACGATCAGGCGACCTGCAATGCCGACATCTACCGCGACATGAATACGCGCATTCGTGCGGAATGTGACATCATCATCAACAACTCGACGGGCGGTGGCTCGAGCGGCGACATGCTCGTCGAGCGTCCTGATGGGCTATTCGAATCCAATTTCGAGGAGCGGCTGAAGGGCTGTGAAGCTGGGGCGGAGATGGCAACGTTCGACGGGATGACCTTTGTCGACGTGCATGGCGGCCGCGAGATCGTCGTCATCACCCCGCCGTCGCGTTGCGAGACACTGGTGCAGCGGATGATCGACCGCGGCATCAAGCCGGAATGGGAGGTTTTCAGCCCGACACACATCCTTCAGGATGTGACCCGACTGATTCAGAAGGGCTACGACAAGCCGCCTTATTACATCAACATGGTGCTAGGTGCCGATCGCGGCTTCCAAGGCGCGATGCCCTACAGCCACGACATCCTCGCCGCGATGATCGCCGCGCTGCCGCCGCAATCGATCTTCTGCGTCTCGGCGATTGGTCCGGCGCAGCTGCCGGCAACCACGCAGGCGATCCTGCTGGGGGGCCATGTCCGGGTCGGTCTTGAGGACAACAATTATTACGCGAAGGGCCAACTCGCCACGAACGAACAGCTCGTCGCGCGTACCGTTCGGATTATCCATGAATTGGGTCTGGAGCATGCCAGCGCTGCGGAAGCGCGCGACATCCTCGGATTGCCGCGGGGTCGCTAACTCGTGAACAGCACACAACTTCTCCACCGCACCATCCGAAGCGGTCCGCCGTTAGTCGTGGCCGGCGACGGCATATTCCTCATTCAGGAAGACGGCCGTCGGATTATCGATGGGTCTGGCGGCGCGGCCGTCGCGTGCCTGGGGCATGGCAACGCCCGCGTCGCGGACGCCGTGGCGCGCCAAGCGCGGACGATGAGCTACGCACATACCAGCTTTTTCTCCAGCGAGCCGGCAGAGGAATTGGCCTCGTTCTTGACTGAAGGGAGACCTGGCGGGCTGTCGCACGCGTTCTTCGTTTCCTCCGGCTCGGAGGCAATGGAGGCCGCGATCAAGCTGGCGCGGCAATATCAGTTGGAACGCGGCGAAGGTGGACGCGACCGCTTTATTTATCGCCGCCAAAGTTATCACGGCAACACCCTGGGAGCCTTGGCGATCACGGGCCACGTAGCGCGTCGCGCGCCTTACGAGGCGTTGCTCGACCCGCGGCATATCGCAGTGTCGCCTTGCTTTCCCTATCGTGAGCAAGAACCGGAAGAGAGCGACGCTGCATATGTCGCTCGGCTCGTCGAAGAACTCAATCAGGCTTTCGAAAAGGCCGGTGCTGGCAAGATCATTGCCTTCGTTGCCGAGACGGTTGTGGGCGCCACGACCGGGTGCGTCGCGCCGCTTCCTGGCTATCTGAAAGGCGTGCGCGAAGTCTGCGATCGCCACGGTGCACTGCTGATCCTGGACGAAGTGATGTGCGGGATGGGTCGAACCGGCACCACCCATGCCTGGGAACAGGAAGGCGTTGCGCCCGACATCCAAACGATCGCCAAGGGGTTGGGCGGCGGCTACCAGCCTATTGGCGGCTTGATGGTCCAAGAACATGTTATCGACCTTCTGGCGGAGCGATCGGGCATCTTCGTCCACGGCCAGACCTATCAAGCGCATCCCGTCGCCTGCGCCGCTGCGCTGGAAGTTCAGCGCATCATCCGCGAGGGCGATTTGCTCGCCAATGTCAGGAGCGCTGGCGATCATCTCCAGCGCGCACTGGAATCCCACATCGGGGATCACCCGTTCGTAGGCGACATTCGCGGGCGCGGACTGTTCCGGGGGATCGAGTTCGTTGCTGATCGGGAAACGCGACGGCCATTCGACCCGGCGGTGAATTTCGCCAACATCATCAAGGATGCGTCGTTCGCGGAGGGGCTGGCGATCTATCCTGGCTCGGGAACGATCGATGGCGTCAACGGCGATCATCTGCTGATTGCCCCACCTTATTGGGTGGACGAGTCGATGGTGGGGGAGATCGTATCGCGGCTTAAGGTAGCGCTCGATCGCGCGACTGCTATCGTGAAAGGCGCAGCATGACGATGGCCCCGCCCGGCGATGAAGGAACGACGGCGGCGCCTGAGCGCAAGCTATCAAACCGTCACATCCAGTTCATCGCGTTAGGCGGGGCAATCGGCGCCGGTCTGTTCCTTGGATCAGGCAAGAGCATCGCCTTGGCGGGGCCGGGGGCGATCGTTGCATATGCGGTGTGCGGCGTCTTCATCTTCCTCATGGCACGTGCGCTTGGCGAGCTGACATTGCGCGAGCCGACGCGCGACGCCTTCATAGCCTACGCCACGCGCAACATCGGTCCGGTGGCGGGTTTCGTGACGGGATGGAGCTATTGGGCCAACTGGGTGCTGGTTGGCGCGGCCGAGATCACTGCGACCAGCGTCTTCATGCGCTACTGGTATCCCGCCATCCCGCAGTGGATCCCGGCAGCCGTGACGCTGGCGGCGGTCTACGCAGCAAACATGAAGGCGGTGCGGCTCTTTGGCGAGGTCGAGTTCTGGCTCGCGATCGTCAAAGTCCTAACCATCGTGCTGCTGATCATGGGCGGCCTGCTTGCGTTGTTCACGCCGTTCCTGCCTGTTGCAGGAGCAAACGTCCATAATCTCGTCGACCATGGGGGCCTCTTCCCGCGCGGATGGGGCGGCATCGTCGAGATCCTGCCGATCGCATTATTCGCGTTCGGCGGTGTCGAGGTGATCGCGCTGACCGCGCATGAGGCGCAAGATCCTCATCACTCGATCCCGCGGGCGATCAACGCCGTGGTTGCGCGCATCCTCATTTTCTATGTCGGGTCGATGCTGGTTGCGATGTCGGTTGCACCATGGACGAGCTACTCGGCCGATCAGAGCCCCTTCGTCGCGATCATGACGCGCATCGGTATCCCGGCCGCCGCAGGCATCGTCAACTTTGTCGTGCTTACGGCTGTCGTCTCGTCGTGCAACACAGGGTTGTTCTCGACCGGGCGGATGTTAGCGGGCCTTGCGCGCAACGAGTTCGCGCCGGCTGCGCTTGGCCGCACCGATGCTGACGGGCTGCCGCGGCGGAGTATCAGCGTCTCGGCCGCCTGCTTGGCATTAGCGGTGCTGTTGAACTGGCTCATCCCCGACCGCGCCTTGGGCGTGCTGATGGCAGCCGTCGCTTACCTGCTCCTTTGGGTCTGGATCGTCGTGCTGCTCTCGCACCGGGGAATGCGTCGACGCGCCGGGTCGGGCGCGGCCGGGACGTTCGCCATGCCATTCTACCCGCTGTCGAGCTGGGCAACGATAGCCTTCATAGCGGGAGCCGTGCTGCTGCTCGTCTTAGAAGGCGCCGATACCGTCGCGACGCTTGCAGCGGGCATGTGGTTCGTCGGCCTGACGCTATTTGCGCTGCTGCGTTGGTTCGTGCACCACCCGAAGCCGGCAGGCCAGCAATCTATCGAGTGACATCAGCCACCTTCCGACTATATGCGCAGTGCATGACAGTTGAAGCAATAAGATGACGAAAGTTGCGAAGGCCCGCGGTCGCCGGCCGTCCGATGTGGCCTTGACCCGCGAGCAGATCGTGACCGCGGCACTCGACATCCTTACGGTCAAGGGGATCGAGGCATTCAGCGTGCGCGATCTCGCGAAGGTGCTCGGCGTCTATCCGGCTGCGATCTATCATCATATCTCTACGAAGAACGAGTTGCTGTCGGAGGTCGTCGCATTTGCGCTACGCGAGCTGGAACCTCCTTCTGAAGGAGGTTCCTGGCAGGACTGGCTTCGGCAGCTTTTCATCCGCTACCGCGCCGCGGTCCAGCAGACCCCTGCTGTTGCGACCTTGATTGGTGCAAGGATCGTGTCCAACGGCGGTGTCGGCCCGGACCTGATCGAACATATTCTAGCTACGCTGATCCGTGCCGGCTTCGACGAGCGGAACATCGTCCAGGCCTTCAACGTGGTAATCGCCGCAAAGGTAGGCTTCGTCACATTGGAATTCGCTTCGCTGCCGGATGAGGCTGACGAATTTCGCGAGATGATGCGATCCCGGATCAATACGGTCAACGTCGAGAGTACGCCGCTGCTGGCTCGCTACCTGCCATTGCTTTCAAATAAGGCGTTCATGCTGCGCTGGGACGGCGGCGACGTGGCGCCGCTCGACGAAAGCTTCGAGGCCTATACCAGCGTCGTGCTGCGTGGGCTCGAGACAATGCTCGAAAATCACACCTGACAAATTATATTTGACCATTGACCAAATATGGCGGCGTTGCTAGTCATCCTCAGATGACCTGGGGTGCTCAAACTATCGTAAGCGTCGTTGGAAGCGGAAGCTTTGGCACGCTGGTGCTGGATGCGCTCGCACCCTTCTGCCAGGTCAAGGCGTATGACGAGGATCGTGCCGCATCCGGCAAGACCCGGCATACAGTAGTCCTTGATCCAAAGGCCGCGGCGCATGCAGACGTCGTCATTTTCGCGGTGCCCGTCCAAAGACTGGAAGCATCGTTGAGGGCGTTCGCACCTCACCTTCGCCCCGGCACGTTGGTCGTCGATGTCTGTTCGGTCAAGCTCGAGCCGATTGCCTTGTTACTGGATTGCCTGCCGGAGCACTGCGACATCCTGGCGACGCATCCGTTATTCGGGCCGCAGAGCGCGCGAACCGGGCTACGCGGCAGTCGTCTTGCGTTTGTTCCCGTGCGAGGGGGGAGCTATCACCGGCTTGCAGCCTTCTTGCGTTCACGACTTGGACTCAAGATCATTCGGACGACAGCGGACGACCATGATCGCGGCATGGCCTATGTGCAGGGCTTGACCCATCTGCTGGCGCGCGTGGTGTTGAGCATGGACCCGCCGGCGACGCCGCTGACCACCCGCACCTACGAATTGATGCGCGAAATGTGTTCGCTCGTCGGCAACGACTCGCCCGAGTTGGTCGACGCCATTCTTTCGCTCAATCCATATGCCGGTGAGGTGCTCGACCGGTTCGCAGACACCGCTCGGCGATTGCGTGACGCGCGAGCACCAACGGTGCTGCAGCCCGGACGGCGGAGCGCGGGAGGCAGATGATGACAGAAGACCGGACGAACGATTACGAGGTCTTGGTTGCGTGGGGCGACTGTGACGCGGCAGGCATCGTTTTCTATCCCAATTATTTTAAGATGTTCAATGCTGCGACAGATGCGCTTTTTGCGTCCGCGGGCTTCCCCCTGCGCCGTTTGATCGACGAGTTCGGCACGGTCGGCTATCCAATGATCACGACAAGCGCCCAATTTCATCTGCCCAACCGTTTCGGTGATGAACTGATCATACGGAGCCGTGCTTTGGTCTGGGGCCGCAGCAGTTTCGAGATTGAGCATCAAGTGTTCAAAGATGGCGTGCTCAGCCTGACTGGCCACGAGAAGCGTGTTTGGGCGCAGAGCGATGGTGCGGGGGGCATCAAGAGCCTGCCGATCCCGGACGCGATCAAGGCTGCGGTCTAGCTGTTTAGTCCCGGCATTTGATGGTGCATTATTCAGCCAGCAATGGAAGGATGCGCTATGGGACAGGTTCTTCACGGGAGCGCCCGAACGACAGCGGCGGTCCGTTGAGCGATACGACATAGTCAAGAGAGCCTCAGGGTGTTGGCCAAGCGCCATGGCGTCAACCCCAAGACGGTCGCCAAATGGAAGAAGCGCACCGCCGTCGGCGACCTCCCAACCGGCCCGAAGGACATCAAGTCGACCGTCCTTGGCCATCGAAGAGGAAGCGATCATCGTCGCCTTCCGACGGCACACGCTGCTGCCGCTCGACGATTGCCTTTACGCGCTGCAGGCCACGATCCCGCACCTGACGCGATCCTCGCTGCACCGATGCTTGCAGCGCCACGGCATCAGCCGGTTGCCCGCGGTCACCGCCGACAAGGAATCCAAGCGCAAGTTCAAGACCTATCCAATCGGCTATTTCCACATCGATATCGCCGAGGTCAGGACCGCCAAAGGCAAACTTTATCTGTACGTCGCGATCGATCGTACCAGCAAGTTCGCCTTCGTTCAGCTCGTCACGTCCGCGCGATTTCCGCGATGTTGGCCCCGGGCTCAAACTCGACGCGATGATCCGCGCCTTGACCTCGGCCGACCAGCGGCGCCGCATCGGCCCTGCTGGAATGACATCCATATGCGAGGGCCGCTGGCCCTCCTGCCTTTCGAAACCTGTCTCGAATGTTCTTACATCATCAGCCACTACGATACCCCTCGGATGAGGGGCAAAACATAGTTTCCATAGCACCTGCATGTTGAAATATATCGTATTGCGATATATCCGCGTCGAGCTACTTCTACAAAGAGGGTTTTTATATGATTCGGGAAGCCTCCTCTTCTGCCGAGGCGGTCAGGCTGGGCGACCATAGCGCGGATCGGCGCATGATCATGCTGGCCGCAATGGCGCTGTTCGTTGGGAGTGGCGGCGCAGCAAGTGCATGGGTTCTCCTCAATCTGATCGCGCTGGCGACAAACCTGTTCTGGTTCGGCCGCCTGTCGTTCGCGGAAGTCAACATGGCGGATAATGCCATCGGGATGGCTGTCCTCGTCATCCCCATGATCGGCAGCGTGATCGTCGGACTGATGGCCCGCTTCGGCTCGGAAAAGATACGCGGACACGGGATACCCGAAGCGATCGAGACAATATTATTCGGTGAAAGCCGACTGTCGGTGAAGGTGGCAATTCTCAAACCCGTATCGTCCGCGATTTCCATTGGGAGCGGCGGGCCCTTCGGCGCTGAAGGACCGATCATCATGACGGGCGGGGCAATTGGTTCGCTGTTCGCGCAATGCTTCAACCTCAGCGCAGCGGAGCGCAAGACATTGCTCGTTGCCGGCGCGGCGGCGGGAATGACCGCTATATTCGGGACACCCCTTGCCGCCATATTGCTGGCGATCGAGGTGCTGTTGTTCGAGTGGAAGCCGCGCAGCTTTGTGCCGGTTGTCCTTGCGGTCCTCGTTTCCTTCACATGGCGACCGCTGCTTATTAGCAATGGCCCGATGTTCGCGGCCGATCTCGCGCTGCCAACCGGATCATGGTCGCTGGCCTGTGCATTGGGTATGGGCCTGCTGCTGGGTCTGCAGGCGGCCTTGCTTTCAAAGGCACTCTATTGGATCGAGGACGGGTTTCATCATCTGCCGGTGCATTGGATGTGGTGGCCTGCATTGGGTTCGATCGCGGTCGGGCTAGGCGGCCTGGTCGAGCCTCAAGTGTTGGGCGCGGGCTACGGCAATATCCATGCCCTGCTGGGCGATAGCCTGGGAATGCGCGCCATCATCATGCTTCTGGTGGTGAAGGGCGTGGTCTGGCTGATCGCGTTGGGATCAGGAACGTCAGGCGGCGTGCTGGCGCCGCTTTTGATCCTAGGCGGGGCGCTGGGTTGCCTCATGGGCCAGTTCCTGCCTGGAGACCCCGGTTTTTGGGCCATGATAGGCATGGCTGGCATTATGAGCGGCGCGATGCGCGCGCCTCTAACCGGGGCGCTGTTCGCGGCCGAACTGACCGGGCAGTTCGCGGCACTTCCGTTCTGCATCGCGGTAGCGGTCTCCGCCTACGCGATCAGCGTCCTGTTGATGCGCCGTTCGATCCTGACGGAGAAGATCGCGCGGCGGGGGCGCCATATCCTTCAGGAATATAGCGTCGATGCATTGGATCTGCTGCAGGTGAGGGATTTGATGACCGCCGAACCGGAGACGCTTGCTGGCGATATGCCGGTGTGCGAGGTGATCGACTTCTTCGAGAAGGAAGCTCGCCATCGCAGCTATCCCGTCATCGATAAGAGCGGGCGCTTGGTGGGTCTTGTCTCGCGCAGCGACGTATTGCGGTGGGAAGTGGAGGGTTGTGATCAGGCGACGTTGCTTGCCGAAAGCCTCTCTGATGCGTCACAGCCTACTGCCTTTCCCGACAGTCCCAGCGGCGTCGTGGCCGACCTGATCGTTCAGTCCGGCATCGGCCGCATTCCCATCGTTGATCCCAATAGCCGCAAGGTTGTCGGCATTCTCTCGCGCCAAGATTTGCTCAAGGCACGACACAGGATTCGTGCCGGAGAAACGGAGCGGACCCGGCACGTCGGCGGAACAAAGAAAGGAGCTGGCGCTTGATATTTATATCGTATTACGATATAAATTAGTAGAGAGAGGCTGCTGCGACATAGCAGCTCTAGCGGGATCAGCCTGGAAAGGACGACCCATGTTACTGATTGCCGGAACGTTTGAGGCCATTGGTGCCGTTTTCGGCAGTCTCCTGGTTGTTGTCTTGGTGTGCTGGCTTGCATCAGGTGTGGCAAACCGCTTGCACCACGGCCATTGGGCGGCGTTTCTGGTTCTCGGGCTGTTGGCGATCGTTCTGCTGAGCGGCCTGACCCAAAGCGGTTTTGTCAGGCTATGCGCGACATATGGGCTGTTCGGCGTACTCTTCTTGTGGCTCACGGCCCGAAACAACAATCCGGGTTCGGACACACTTGAACGGGATGGCAAGTGATGGCGCTGCGTTGCTGGTTTTATCCTGCGCTCCTTGCCGCGATCGGCGCCCAGCGGCGGCCAGACAGGGCGGCTCTTCGCTTACTGGTCAGGCGCATACGGCAAGAAGCATTCCCCGGAATCGTAGACCCTGCACAGCGACGCCGGCAGGTCAGGCAGACGATCAGCGCGTGCCTCAGAACGTAATAGGCCGTGCCGCCGCCAATCGGCCATTTCCTTCAAGAACCCCATCTTTACTGCTCCCCGGAGACGGAAATCAGGTCATTCACGACACCCGAACGGGGCTGTCGTCCCTTGACATATCTGGGTCCCTTTTATGCATTGACCCGTTGTGCCGGCTTCCGCCACAACCGGTCATTCATGCGCTGACAGGAATGACTTGAGCTGGTCAGTTCGGGCCACAAGCGGAGGGGCCAGGCAGGGCCAAATCACTGCATCGCGAAATTCGTGGTCATGCAGCCATTCGCGCAAACTGGCCCGGTGGGCATCCCAAGCGCTTGCGAAAGGCGGTGCTGAATGCGCTGGCCGACTCGTAGCCGATCTCAGCAGCAATCCGGTCGAGCGTTTTGACGCCGCTTGCCAACGCATCTTTGGCGAGCGCCATTCTCCAGCGCGTCAGATATTCGATGGGCGCGCATCCGATCGTTTCGCCAAACCGGGACGAGAATGCCGACCGCGACATGCCGGCGATGCTGGCGAGGCCGGCAACCGTCCAATTGGCACGGACGTCGGAATGGATCGCCTGGATCGCACGCGCGAGGGAGGGATGCTTCATGCCATTGAGCAATCCTGTAGTGACTCCCTGGCCTTCAATGCTGTGCCAGCGAAGCGCCTCTACGAGCAGTGCCTCCAGCATGCGCTGGATGATAAGCTCTTTCCCCGGATAATCTGTCGAGCACTCCTCGGCCAGCAGTTCAATCAAGCGACCAAATCGGGTCGCACGTCCCTGCGACGCGGGAATGTAGATTTGCCTGGGCAGCAAACCGAGCAGCAGCGGCGCGTTGACGCGTTCAAACGTGAAACTGCCCCCCAGAGCGACGAAGTCTGGCTCGCCCTCTTGTTCGCCATGTCGCACCGCTTCATTGCGCGGTGCAACCGGAGCGCAAGACATCCCCTTCTCACTGCCAAGAGAGAAGGCCGGCGTCGTCGGAAGCAGCAGAAAATCACCCCGACCCAGGAGCAACGGTTCATGGCCATTCAAGGTCAACCACGCTTCGCCAGCAAGGATGATCGAGAAGCCGGGGGCGTCATGCGCCGCATACTCTACGCCCCACCGCCCTTTGCCAGAGATTGGCTTTGACAGGGCCGCGCTGGGCCGAAGCAGGGCGATGACGTCGCTCAAAGGGTCCATCTGGACGATCCATAACTAATATTGGACTAGGGATTATATATCGTCCGTCTGCGCCAGTCTATCAATTCGCCATCGACCACGCGGAGACAGGCTATGACCAAGACAATTCTCATCACCGGCACCTCTTCCGGCTACGGCAAGGCCATCGCAGAGCACTTCCTGTCCCATGGCTGGAATGTCATCGCCACGATGCGGCGCTCCGACAATGCGTCTTTCAGTGGCGATACCACTCGGCTCCGCGTGCTGCCGCTGGACGTCACCAGCGGCACAAGTATCGCTGCGCTGATCGAAGTCGCTGGCCCGATCGACGTGCTCGTCAATAATGCCGGCGTCGGCGCCGTCGGGGCATTTGAGGTGACCCCGATGTCGCTGGTGCGGCAGCTCATCGAGACCAACACGATCGGCGTAATGGCCATGTGCCAGGCGGTCATACCACAAATGCGCGAGCGTCGTTCGGGCACGATCGTCAACGTCACGTCGAGCGTCACGCTTGGCGCGTTCCCCTTGGCGGCTGCCTACACGGCCAGCAAGCAGGCGATCGAAGGGTTCACGGGCTCGCTCGCACATGAGCTCGCGCATTTTGGTATCCGCACGAAGCTGGTCGAACCCGGTTACGCGCCGACCACGAATTTCGGTGCCAATGCGATCATTCCTTTCGATCAGCTCATCCCCGCCGACTACGCCGACTTCGCCGGCCCCATCATCGAGGCGTTCGGAAAGCCCGCGCTCACGACCAGGGAAAGTGACGTGGCTGAGGGCGTCTGGAACGCCATCCATGATACCGGAAACCAGCTCCACTTCCCCGCGGGTCCGGACGCCGTCGCGCTCTCCCGCGTGCGTTGAGGGTAGCCCCGTGCCACCGGCACGGGGTCACGTCAGTCTGACTTGCGCGTCTTCGCTCCATGGGGGCAAAAGGGGCTATTCCAGATGTCGGCCGCGGTTCACGATGAGGGACGATACATCATGTCGATTCATGAGAAATCCCAGGGCTACCATTCGGGTGCCCGGGATTATGTCGCCGGCCGGCCGGGATATCCGCCGGAAGCGATCGAATGGTTGCGCGACGTCCTGGGCGTCGCTCCGGGCAGGAAGATCGTCGAGATCGGCGCAGGAACCGGCAAGTTCATCCCGACGCTGCAAGAAGTGGGCGGGACCATCATTGCGGTTGAACCGATCACCGAGATGCGGGAGCAACTGGTCCAATCTTTTCCGGATGTGACAGCTTTGGCCGGGTCGGCTGACGCTATCCCCCTCCCGGACGCCTCGGTAGATGCAGTTGTCTGCGCGCAGGCATTTCACTGGTTTGCGACCGTCGAAGCGGTCGCGGAGATGCGTCGCGTGCTGGTGCCGGGCGGGAGGCTCGGTCTCATCTGGAATGGACGCGACGAGAGTGTCCCGTGGGTCGCCGCGCTCTCCCAGATCACTGATCGCCGCGAAGGCGACACGCCGCGATACCTTACCGGTGCCTGGCGGAAGGCGTTCCCCGCCCCGGGTTTCGAGTTCATCGGTGATCGGCACGTGCGCAACCACCATATTGGTACGGCTGAACAGGTCGTTCTCAAACGCACGATGTCGGTGAGCTTCATCGCCGGTCTGCCCGCGATCGAACGGCATGCGGTCGAGCGGGAAGT
>Ga0068851_10000549_pt1 | contig 16353 bp, 15 predicted proteins | sample KBSCornC12_FD_66588 | JGI IMG/M metagenome (GOLD analysis project Ga0068851, IMG submission 66588) | Corn rhizosphere microbial communities from Kellogg Biological Station, Michigan, USA - KBS Corn C1-2 | ecosystem: Host-associated > Plants > Roots > Rhizosphere > Soil ...
GGTTCGCCAACCGCCTAACCCTTTCAGGGTTTAATCTTTTTACATTGCGTTCCCAGGGTTCTCGCTCCACTCGAACCCTGGGCTGGAATTAGCCAACGCCTTCGGCGTTAAGAGCGTTCGGCTTCGGCCTCCTAATTACCGGCGTTAAGAGCGTTCGGCTTCGGCCTCTCTGATCAACGGCAGAACGTCGCGGCCGAAGATGAGCATCTCGTCCAACTTGGGCCAGCCTGAGATGATGAACTGAGTCACACCAATTCGCCCATACTCCAGAAAAATGTTTGCCAGCTCTTGCGGAGATCCCAGCAAGGTCATGGCTGACGATCCGTAATGAGGCACCAGCCCCGCCCATAAGTGCCGGTTCAACCAACCGACGTTATCCGCGGCGGCGAGCGCTTGTTTTAGCGTCTGCGAATCGCTGTTGCTGAGAATCCCGCGCTCTTCTCTGCTTATATCCTCGCTCGGCAGCATTGAATTCGCGGCTTTGATGGCTTCCTCGCGAGTCGCTCTGCAAATGACGCATAACCTGAGAGAGACTTCCACTCCCCGCTCTCGAAAACGAGCCACCAATGGGCGCAGCTTCTCCGGCGTATCAATTAATCTTAACCAGGAAGAACCATGAGCCAACGCTAGTCGCTGCGCCTGTTCGGAATGTCCGGAGATGTAGATCTCAGGAGAAGACCTATCGGGCGCAGTAAAAGGCGTCAGCAGTTTTCCTCCTTCGACTCGACAGTACTTGCCATCGAAATTCACGTCACCTTCGTTGCGCCAGAAAGCACGACATACCTCCAGGTATTCTTCCGCGCGCGCATAGCGTTCATCGTGGTCCAGAAAATCGCCATAACCGCGTTGCTCCACCGGGTCGCTGCCCGCGACGAAATTAAGCGCAACACGCCCGCCAATCAGACCAGAGACAGTATTGATCTGCTGAACGAGCGTTGCTGGTTGCATCAATCCGGCGCGGTAAGCAACGATAAATTTAAGGCGCGTCGTCGCCTGGCCCACCGCGGAAGCGATAAAAATCGTGTCGGGTTCATAGTAGCTGAAAGAAAGCAGTACCGACTCGATTCCCACTTCCTCCGCGACCCGCGCAAAGCTGGTCCAACCCTCCATGTCAGGCAGTGCAGCCGGCGACGTGCTTCTGGTAGTCAGCACTCGCGACGTCGCTTGTGGCGTTTTCAGTGCCACCTCGCCGCCCTTGGGAAACATCCAGTGAAATCTCAGGCTCATACTGACTGCTCGCCTTCCCTGATTAGCGGAAGCACCTTCTGTCCAAACGTGACCACCGCGTCGCGTTCCGGCCATCCCGACATGATGAACTGAGTAATGCCGATTCGTTTGTATTCGAGGATCGCTTCTGCGAGATCGTTCGGCGTTCCCAACAAGGTGGTCCATACGGGACCGAAATGAGGCACGAGACCGGTCCAAAGGAAGCGGTTAAGCCAGCTTGCTTCGCCGCCGAGTGCCGCGCCTTCGCGGTACATTTGGGAATCATTCTTTACGGAAATGCTTCGTTCGTGACGTCCGACGTCGCTATCAGGCAACAGAGAGTGGGCAACTCGGATCGCGTCTTCCCTCGTGTCCGCGCACAGCACACACATTCGCAGACAAACTTCGAGACCAGACGCGCGCATCTCCGCCACTTTAGCTCGAAGATTCTGCGGCGTATCGGCAACTCGCAGCAGACAAGTTCCCTGTGCAAGCGCGAGTCGTTCGGCGGGTTCCGAGTGTCCGGAAATGTAGACTTCCGGTTGGCCTGAAAAGAAGGGAGTATGGATCCTGCCACGCTCAACGCGATAGTGCTTACCTTCAAACTCAACTTCCGGCTGGCCTCGCCAGAAGGAATTGCAGACCGCCAAAAATTCCTCGGCGCGCGCATATCTCTCGTCGTGCGCGAGAAAATCTCCGTAGCCACGCTGTTCTGCTGTCGAACTGCCGGCGACGATGTTCAGAGACAGACGACCGGGGATGAGGGCGGAGATAGTGTTCACCTGCTGTACGAAGCTGGTTGGATTTATCAAACCCGAGCGATACGCGGCTATGTATCTGAGCTTGCTGGTAGCGAGGCCGAGGGCGCAACTGACAACTAGCGGATCCGGCTCGTACCGACTGAATGAAACCAGAATTGAATCGAGGCCCGCTTCTTCGGCGGCTCGTGCAAAGTGAACCCAACCTTCCAGGTCTGGTCGCGGCGCCGGCGAAGAATCACTGATCGACTCGATACGATAGAGCGCCGCCGCCTGGGGCGTTTGCGGCTCAGCGACCGTCACCTCTCCAGCTTTCGGAAGCATCCAGTGAAATCTAAGGCTCATGACATGTGATGTCTTTCTCTGCGGTTCTCTGCGCATCTCTGCGTTCTCTGCGTTGAAAAACTGTTAAGCGCAGAGGACGCAGAGGTACGCAGAGCTCGCAGAGAAACCGTTATTCATTCATTTCTGATAACGCAGCAGTGCTGCCACTCGGGACTGACGGGTGGGAACACCTTCGCCTCCGGAAAAAGTGACGCGATGTAATCCACCGTAAAATAAGAGCAATACGACTCGTTCGGACGCCCGCGACGTTCCTGGTGCGAGAACTCAATGCCAGGCTCGATATAGAGCTTATCGTCAATCAACAGACACCACTTCGATCCAAACGCTGCTTCGACCATCCATTCGATCTCGAGCGAGGGATTCTCCGCTTGCTGCCATTGCAACATCTTGCGTACATCCGTCCCCGCAGGCAGTGAAGGATCAGACAACGTACGATCGTAGCTCGGGTCGGTGAACGTAAACGCAAGCGCACCCGCGGGCGCCAGCATCTCGCGCAGTTGGCCCACAAGCTCGATCATCTCGCTCGGATGTGTATGAGTAAAAACTGAAAAAGCCATTATGACGTCGAACTTCAAACCCAGATCGGGCACCGCCAGATTGCGAACACCATCGGGGTTGTACTGTGAGCTGTAACGATTGTAGTGAACAAAATGAGCGTCCGGAAATTCGCGGCGCCCGATCTCCAGTACGGAGCGATTCAGATCGAGGCACCAATAGTCATCGTGGTTTACTGCGCCGTCGGCGCTGGTCAGAAACGAGCCGACATTGCCGCCAAAATCCAGGATCTTGCTGGCTTTCCAATCGGGTCGATCGAGAATCTCATTGAAGTAACCAAACTGTGTGACTCGCGTAGAGACGAGATTCCACATGCGTGAGAGTGCCTCCTGAGTTCTTCTCCACTATCTCTGTGACCTCTGCGTTAGATATTTCTCGCGACTGCTTAACGCAGAGATCACAGAGATACGCAGAGATCGCGGAGAAGATTTAAATCGCTACTGTCCACGGCACCGGTTCGGGTTGAACATTGTGCCGTTTGGCCCAACGCTCCAATGCCCAGGGCTGGGTATCGATGTCGCGGTAACCACCCAATAGTTGACGCTGGATCGGATCTGCTTTCGCCAGGTTGTTTGGATCCGGAACCTCCAAATACACCTCGGGTTTCATCCAGCGATAGGCATAACCGTACATCAGCACTTTGGAAACCCGATCGCTGCGGTTGGGAGCAGCGGTGTGAAAGATCCGGTTCTCGAAAAGGAAGGCGTCACCTGCGTTGAGCCTGAGGTCGCACACCTCCACGTCCGCTGGATCGACCTGGTCTTTGCGAACCTTCAGCGGTTCCGTTCTGAGATGACTGCCGCGAGCCATCAGAGTCATACCGCATTCAGCGCCTTGAAAATCCGTCAGACAATAACAGATCTTAATTCCCACACGCGGGAGGTGCTGGTGACCCAGATCTCTTGGAATGCGAATATCGCGATGCCATCCGCGTCGAAAAGGTGCGGCGCCGGGATCTTCCGGTCTCTTGTAAATCAGTGCCGTGGAGTGAAGGTGTATGTTCGGACTCAGCAACTGAACGACAAGAGAAACCGTTGCTGGATGCGAGACCAGCGCGAAGAAGGCTGGGTCTTGAATCAAGCCGGGACGCAGATCAAGATGATTGTATTCTGCTTTATCACGGATCTGCGGTTTTTCCAGGAAAGCCTTCGCGCGCAAGTCGCCCGCGGCAGTCAAGCGCTCCACTGCTTTACTGTCCAGAGCATTGCGTACGACCAGGAATCCATCCCGATCGAAAGCTTCTCGCTGCTCCGGTTTTAGAGGAACAAAATCCATCAGCTCAAGTGTTTTTGATGATACAGCAATGCTGCATCTCGTTGTTTACGGGAGGCAGAATGGTAGCATGCGGGAAAACCGACCTCATATATTTTTCTGTGTGAAAGACGTAGCACGTCTTCTGCTCTTCCGGCGGGTAGGACTGAATATCGTCGGTCTCAATGTACAGATCGTGCCCATTTACCAGTGTGAACCAATCGGCCTGCTTCGTTCGTTCAAGCAGCTTCGCGCCTTGAACAGCGGAACAGTTGCCTCTCTCGATCTCCAGGTCGACGCGCCATTGAAAGTTGCTTCGCGGATCCTTCACCGGCCACGGAAAATAATCAGGATCGAGAAACGTAAAGGCGAGCACTCCGTTTTTCGCCAGCCTGCTTTGCAATTGTTTTACTAACTCGAGCATGTCGCTCTCAGTTGTATTTGTAAACACGGAAAACGCGAGGATGTAATCAAACGTCTGGTGCAGCTCGGGCACGGGCAGGTTTGGAATTCCGTAGGGGTTGAAAGAGAAGCTATAGCGATCGTAGAAAACCCAGTGTGACTTCGGGAAAGAAGCCTTGCCTTTGTCGATTGCTTCCCTGGCGACGTCCACGCACCAATACCGTTCATGATCTATCGTGCAATTTGGATCTTCGAGGATCTTTCCGATGTTCCCACCGAAATCCAGCACGTTCCTACCACGCCAGTCGGGTTGGTCCACTTGTATTGCGAAATAAGTGAACTGCCCCAGCCTGGTCGAGAAAAATGTCATGACAGGTTGACTCATGTTTTTGTATATGCGGTATACGCCGAAGGCGTTGGCTAATTTCAGCCCAGGGTTGTCGCTGCGCTCCAACCCTGGGATCAAGATTTTAAATAATCATTTAACCCTGAAGGGGTTCGCCAATCGCCTAACCCTTTCAGGGTTTAATCTTTTTTGCATTGCGTCCCCAGGGTTGTCGCTGCGCTCCAACCCTGGGATCAAGATTTTAAATAATCATTTAACCCTGAAGGGGTTTGCCAATCGCCTAACCCTTTCAGGGTTTAATCTTTTTTGCATTGCGTCCCCAGGGTTGTCGCTGCGCTCCAACCCTGGGCTGGAATTAGCCAACGCCTTCGGCGTTATTTATCTCAAATCGAACCACTAACTTATCTTCTGATCAGGCAGCACTGCTGCGCGTGCCCCTCTAACGGAGGACGAATAACTGCACCCGGGAACTCTCGGCGCATAAACCTCACGGTGTGGTAAACGTCATATGTCAAACACGTCTTCGTTTCGTTGGACCACGCACCGTCGCTGTTGACATACAATTCAGACCCGTTTACCACCGTGCAATATTGCGCGCCGCGGCTTTGTGCCACCAACCTGTCGATATTTCCATTTCGTAGATTCGTTCGTTCCAGGCGACGGCGGAGGTTGTGAGCCCAATGCGGATCGATAAATGTAAACGCGAGCGTGCCGCCGGGTCTGAGCTGACGTCTTAATTCGTCAACCAGAATATGCATTTCCTCCCGTGTCGTGTGCGTGAACACCGAATAAGCCAGGATCACATCAAACTTAACTCCCATGTCGGGAATCGACAGCCCGCGGATCCCCTCCGGGTTGAACGAACAGTTGTAGCGGTTGTAATGAACCCAATGGGCCATGGGAAATCGCTTCCGACCTACTTGCAGCGGTTGTTTCAAAACATCCAGGCAGTAATATGTTTCGGGAGAGATCATGCAACCGTAATCGAGCAGGAGATTGCCCTCATTACCTCCAAAATCAAGCACGAACTTTCCACGCCAGTTCGGGTAATCGAGTTGATGGTTGAAGTACGCAAACCGACCCCACTTCCCCGCCAACGAGCGCCTGGCGCGCTGCTCCGCTGATCCTCGCCAAAGGTATACTTCTCCCATTCTCACACTCTACTTTGCTGGTGATGGTCAGGCCTGACGGTAAAAGAACTCGCGATTCAAATAATTCGACCTTCCACTGTCGTCGTTGAAAGTATTGAACAGCACGATAACGAGGACGCCCTTGTTGACGCGTATGTACGTCTCAGATTTCATGAAACCAAAGTCGAAGTCAGCGGCGAAAGCGAGAGCTCGCTGTCCGGCTTCTTCCTCGAGGTTCGCCAGCACCGTCGCCTTGGCTCTGGGCCACTCGATAGACTCTCCTGCTCCAGCGCCAATCACGCTGACGGTAAACTCGTTCCCATCCTGCGCAATCGTGATTTCAGCGACGCCCTGCGTTTTAGGATCAGTGTTTAGCCAGCGACCCGTGAGCTTATCCGCGTTCAAGGTCCTCGTTGCCGGATCAGTCAACGCCGGATCCAAATCTCTTTCCTGTTTGAACAATAATGTTTGGTCCATGACTTAATAGTGTTCGTGCACAATCGCGAAATACTCGCGTACAAAGTAGTCGACGCGCCCGCTGTCGTCCTTGAATTTTTGCAGTTGGGCCAGCACCAGCAGTCCTTTCATGATCATTGCCTGCAGGCGGGCTTCAGCGAAACCGAGATCGTAGAGACACGTAAAACCCGCGGCGACGTCTGATGTGGGCGTCGAGGCGAAGGCGTTTATGTCGACGCTTCCCCAATCGATCAGACCCTCTGGAGAAACTGCGTACGCCCGCAGAGAGAGATTTCCGCCGGAGCTCGAGATCACGATGCGCGCAATCCCGCTCGTGTTTGGATTTGAATTGATCCAGGTCCCAATCAAGTCGGACGTATTCATTGCGCCCGCTTTGGGTCTGACGTCGACCCGATCACGAATTTGAGCAAATTCCATTTCCCGTACCTCTTAAGACGTTCTGATCCAACTGCGAATCATGAGACGGTCGGAAGTGACGCCGTTCGAGATCGGCGTTCGCGCGTGAATCGTACGATAGTTGTCCGAAAACAAAAGATCGCCTTCACGCATCAAAAACTCCACCTTGCTTTCGCTCCTGGAGACCAGATCTTCAAACGCGTCCAGTGCTTCCCGCATCTCCGCTGTAATGGTGGCCCCTTCCGATTCCTCAGCCAATGTGATGGTGTAACGCCGCCAGCACAAACTGGATTTAGTCAACACAGTCCGCCACGTCAATCCGCCGCCGCAATACGCCGCAACCTGCCAGGGCACTGGTTCGCTCTCCAGCAGTTCGAGCGTTTGCGTTCCGAGGTGGTCTTTCACTTCGTTACGTATCGTGTCGACGTCGAGCACTTGTGAACGCCCTCCCCCGCCCCGATCGGCGCGCACACAAACCATGGAAATGAGTTCGACCGGCGTCGGCCAATCGGCGGTATCCGTATGCAACCTCTCGCTCTCGTGACCACCTCGCGCAGAAGCAATGTCAGTCGACGGCTGCACGTAATGAACAAGCTGCGCGCGCGGCGCTTCATACGGGCGTGCGACCAACTCTCCAAACGCACGGTTGAGCGCGACGAATAATCTGTTGCCATCGTCGAATCGAAGACCCCCCACCACCGCGCAATAAGGCCGGCGGGCGATCTTCTCCCTCACTGCGCTAACGATCCAGTCAAACCCGTCAGGACACGCTTCCCGAACACGATCGCTGACAAGCGTCTGCAAATCCGGTGAATAAAAATCTTTGTTAGCGTACCGCGGCAGGCACTCAGCGCCCTTCAGTAGTTCGGTGGCTAAACTTGCCGGAACGTCGATTCTTGCAGCATCGGGAAATGCCGTTGGCATCTCGTGTCACCCTGTGGATCTATTGTTGTTGAAGGCCCGCCACGCCGCAAAAGCACGCTGTTCGTTTGTCTCAACTGGTGGTTGGACCAGATTCAATCGGCTGCAATCCGCGTCACCGCGAACTCTCAACAGCGGCCAGTCGCGATTGGTGAATTGACTGGTGACGAATCTTACAATAAATCCGATTCGCGGCTCGTCGGATTGATTGGCATTCGATCCGTGAACAATCGTGCTTTGATGTAACGACATCTCACCCGGCTGGAGCACGACGTCTATCGCCTGCGATTCATCAACCATCATGCTCACTTGCTCACCGCGCCGGTTCAGCAGATTCGGATCAGACACATTCACATGATTCATCGAGCCGAGTTTATGCGAACCCGGGATCACGCGCATGCAACCATTAGCTCGATTGCTTGCAGTGAGTGCGATCCACGCCGACGTCGAAGGCGACAGGTGCAAACCTGAGTAAAAGCTGTCCTGGTGCCAGGACGCGTAACTGGAACCATGCGGCGTCTTGTAAAAAACGAGCGTCCCGTAGATCAAAATATCGTCACCGAGAATCTCTTCGACGGCATTCAACAGCGCATCATGACTGATCAGGCGATAGGCCCATTCGAAAAACAGATGCAGAGTGTCGAGTCGTTTCAGCGACTCTTCGCCGCAGTTACGTGCAAGCGACTCGACCGCCCCACGGAAAAAAAACACTTCCTCGGCGGAAAGCACTGGGATGGGGAATACAATACCGTCCCGCTGGTAACGATCAAGTTGTTGCTGCGAGAGTTCAGTCGTCACGTGCTACGTTCTTTGTACCTCGCCTATCGTAAAGGAGACTCCCATGGAAAGCGTTGATAAGTTTGGATTAAATTTCGGGCTCGTAATCGCGTATATGATTCCCGGGTTTGTAGCGACTTATGCCGTGGCGCCATACGTCAAAGCGATTGATGCATTGCTTGGCGGCCCCGAACGAGTGCCAGGGCCTAACTCAATTGTGCCGGCAATCTTGATAGCAGTCGCCCTTGGTATCATAATAAATGCGATCTCATTTGTTTTGCTTCGTCGCTTGATTCATCTTTTTCGTGTAAAGCAGGCATCAGGAGCCGGTAGAAAACTCACAACCGAAGAAAGGCTCAGGTACGACCGCCTCGTTGATTCTCATTTTAGATATCACCAATTCTACTCCAACATGCTGATCGCGGTTTTGCTTCTTGGCCCGCTTTGGCTTCTTTCGCCACTCTCCGATCATATTGTCCGTAACGCGTCACTGCCACTGGTAGTAATCGCATTGTTTGTTACCGCACGATTAGCTCTGAGTCAGTATTATGACGGAGTAAGGGCAATTTGTGCTGAGGAACAGCCAGTTCAATTGAGCGAACAGCCCGCTCCAACGGGCTGAGTCACTTCGCTAAGAAGGGCTTCAATCTCCAAACGTAGTCTCCGAAAGCAAATTGATCTGTTTGGCCCGCTCGTTGGTGACACTCGATGCACAACCACGGCTTGCCCACCATGACTTCGCCTTTGTAAAACGAAAACGTGTCTCCCTTCGACACCGGAATCCTTTGATTCAACCAGGGTTGATTGGATATCGTGGCGACGCCTCCATCACACCTGCCACTGTCGCAGCGGTACATAACCCAGAACCATTCCTCTTCATGAAGCACACGCTGATATCCCTTGACCTTGTACATCACGGTCAGAGAAACAAGCCCGACCGGAACGGAGGAAAGCGTTCGCTGTTGGGTGGGATTGCCAGGTGCGGTCGCGTAGTTCTCCTTGATGATGATCGAACCGTATCTCATCTGAAACGGTCGCGAAGGAGTGGTGATCGACTCGTATGCCTCGTCGTTCAGATAGACGGCAACCCAATCGCCATGAGGATTTTCATTCACGTGAATGTAACGCGGCAGATCTGGCAGGGTCTTCCATGACAGGTAGTTGTTTTCCTTAGTGATGTAATTCCAGAGTTCGTTGTGGTCCGGTCCGGGCATTTGCTTCTGAACGGGTGGAGCGGCGGAGCCGGTCGCAACGCTGTTCGCAACAATCAGAGTTGCGCCGGTAGCGACAACGCACAGGAGCAAAACTTTCAGACACAGTTTTTGAGTTCGCATTGGAGGCGTATTCCCTTCCGGCTTTCGTGAATATTCTCTGTGGGCTTTCATTACGCGCCTTTGGCGCTGGATTTCCCAGTACCGGCGACTGTCTCGTCAGTCTCGGCCTCGAACAAAAACGAGATTCTTTCCAAAAACCCTTTATGCGTTTCGATTGTCTTCATGAACTCGCTGAACGCGCCGTTGCTGTATCCCTTCGCAGCCAGCATCTTCTTCATCTTCTTCTTCCAATGCCCATTGCCCGTCGCGTCGCCGTTCATCCGGAAGTAACCCGCGACGAGCGTGTCCCACACGAGCAGACGGTCGATGAAGGTCTTACTGAAAAGCGGTCGTAGTTTCGGATGCGTCAACAAAGCAAGCTTGGTTTTCTTGTATGCGTCTTTCAGAACTACGCGTGCCAGTTTCTGACTCTCCAGATCGAGTTTCTTTCCGATTCTGTAAATGCGGTGAAGATGTCCCATCTCGCTGACCCCTAATATGCGCGGGTTGGTCCGGCGCCAAATGTAACTCTCGTCCAGCGCCATATTCGGCATCGCACCCTTCGCATAAAAATGCAGGTCGTCTTGTTCCGGCATTATTACCGAGTCGTGGTCCATGAAGATGATTCTCGCTCTCCAGCGACCATCCTCCCAGAAACTCTTCAACCCCACGTTTCTCGCGACGAAGGATTCGCCCCTCGTATAACCTCCAATCGCTAACAACGTCCCCCAGAACCTCGCGATTTGTTCGATCGCTTCAAGGTACGACTCATCGGCCCGCGCACGATTCTCGGCTACACATAATGCCGCGTCGACGTATTGCTCGTGGCTTTCATATTCGACCTCCGGAGCAACGTAGACGCCCAGCACCTCCTCGAGCACGTCGTCGGCGAGACGTTGCGCGTCTTCCTTTGTGTAGCTAACACGCAAACCATCCTTGAAATATCTGTCTGGTCCATTGGCGGAAAGATATGCGGCGAGCTTGTCGAGACGAAAAGAGCTTGTCCCGACGAGAATCGCCTGCCCGGGAACTACGTGACCGATGAACTGAGCTGTCAGTCCCAGGTCGCCGGGGAGCCGCGGCAGAAGATCGTTGCCCTCCTCCTTGAATGCCTTCACGGATTGCTTCATCGCCGTGCGCATCTCGTCAAACCTGGGCCCGAACAAATCCGGATCACTGAAATACGGAAGTGTTTGCACCTCGCCTTTCCGCCCCGGAACCGAGTAGATAGTCGAGCGGGAAACATAGACCGGCATCGGCGCTTTACTCTCGTGTACGAGCCGGTAAATGCCCGCGAGCTTGCGTGCCGCGAGCGCCTCGTACTGCAAGAGCCACAACATGTCGCCGCCATCGAGACGATGCGAAGGCGGCAGCTTATATCCGTTACGCGTGTAGACCACGCTCAACGGGTTGGCTCCTCTTCGGCCCGCCCTCTTGATCTCGATTTCTACATCACTGCCGGGCGGCTTGATGACGAGTACAACAGTCGTCAGTGGATACTCGACCAGCGAATTGATTTCCGACGCAGTGTCTTCTGAAACCCAGTAGATATTCGACGCAACGCATAGTCTCTTCAGAATGTCGGCTTCATACTCCGGCAGCGAGTTGGTTGCACGCGTGTACTCATCTGTCTGTGGAATGGTTATATCTTTAACTCCGCTCGTAATGTGCAGTTGCTGGAGAATCTCGTTGACGACTTCTTCAGGCGTGAACAAGTAGCGGGCGAGAGATAGTTTGCAATCCTGACGGGAGAGTTTTACGAAATCACAGACGGCGGCTTCGTCAGTTCTGAGGCCTTCGATCTTTTTGTGAACGCGATTTAGTCTGGCGAGTTTGCGACGAAACTCCGGAATGAAGTCGCGAAGAACGGTTGTAGAGTAGCCCTCATTCAACACCGCACGCTTGACGTCGGTCTTAATGCCGGGCGCTTTCAGATTCAACTGAGCGAGTAAGAAGTCAAACTCTTCCACACGCTCCGGACTTAGTTGCAGTATCTGATGCTCGAGCATCAGGATCGCCAGCCGCCTGATGTCCCACTCAGCGCGAGCCGGCGGCTTGGCGACGTTCAACAACCGCAGACAGAAGCTGCGGGAGTAGCCATCCTGACGCAGGAATTCAGTGAGTAGATTCGAAGCTGCGTGAGCGTCGCAAAACTCAGTTGAGACCCGATTGACTAGACGGTCGAGGCTGGAAATGCGCGATGCCCCTTGAGAACTCTTCATAGCGCACACTTCAAGACTTGCCGACGGACAAGCTAAGAACGGAAAACGCACGTTTGCTGCTGGGCCCGAGCGCCGTTACGGGTTCCGCTCGAGCCCAGCTCGTTTCCGACTGATCGTCGCTGTTACCGGCGCCCTTTCTTTCCAGACTTGAATTTGCCGGTGTCCTTAGTATCAGGCTTAGCCTTCGGCTTGGGCTTTGGCTTCGGCTTCGGCTTTGGTTTCGGCTTCGGCTTGGGCTTCGGTTTCGGCTTAGGCTTCGGCTTTCCCTTATCCTTGGGCTTTGTCTTTCCCTTATCCTTGGGCTTTGTCTTCGACTTGTACTTGGACTTCTTCTTATTATCTTTAGTCTTCTTCTTTTTCTTCTTCTTCTTGTCGTAAGGCACACCGCCAAGGGCGATAATCAGGGCATTCAGCAGGTCTATCGCCGTGTATCTTTTCAGTATGACGGCGACGACATCCCGCGAATAATACTTGTCATCTTTACCTTTAGTCTTCTTGCCCTTTTTACCTTTCTTACCGCCCTTGCCTTTGCCGTCACCGCCTTTCTTGCCTCCCATAACGTTCCTCCTTAGAACTGACGTCAGCGGTCTGATCCGCTAGTGAGTATTCGCTTTAATCTGCTACGCCGTATTCCAGCGAGTTATGGCCTGACGAAACGGTCCAGGTCGGTCTTCGGTGTCGGCGGTTTGTACCCTGGCTTCACGACTGGTTTGCAGGCGCCGTTTATTGTGCCTGTTCCACTGGCGTTGCCGACCCGGAAGATACCCCATTGACCTTGACTTGCCTGAAGGGGTTGAAAAACCGTGTACAGGTAGTCGCCGGCCTGGCCGAATGCACCGCCAGCCTTATCAATCACGGCATCGAAATGGTCCGTCGCGCCGTGATTATCACGCGAGCCTATCCATTGGCTGAGTTTGTTATCACCGATCTTCGTCGACTCGTCTGTATATGGATTCCGCTGCCAGACGTGACCGTGCAGCGAGAACACTTGAGACGTGCCCGTTCCGAACGGGTGCGTCATGCGGAACCTGACCGCATCACCAATATCGGCTTTGAAAATCGGCGTTTGCGGATCCTGGTTACCTGAGATTAGCTGATCCGACAACATACAAGAGAAGTCGCCGATCGCATTTCCCGTGTAACGGAACTTCCACGGTTCCGAGCGATAGTTGGCTGCAGTGTACCCCACGTTAAAGTTCGTTCCTTCTCCGATTCTGATGTTATCGCTGATCAAGAGGTTGAACTCACGGAACTTCCCTGCGTTGTTGGCCAACGTGATCGTGGCCGACGCACGAGTAGTGGGAGGAGTGGGTGGTGTCGGTGGAGTGCCGGATGTGCCCGATGTGGGAGGAGAAACGGGTGGATCACAGTCCGCCAGATTTCCCGGATCACCACACTGCCACGTCGCACCAGCAGGTTCGATGATCATCTGTCCGATGAGACCGTTTAGATGTTGGAACAGAGGATCAGACGGGAACAAACCGACGGCGCCAAATTCAACTGGAGTGTGTTTGAGTGTTCCGTCAGGGTTCCTCTCGATCTTGCCTGCATACCACTGATACTTAATAACCTGTCCACCAATACCCGTGAGCTGATTCTTGCCGCCCTGACTGTTCCAACCGATGTTCATTCCAATGCTGGTCGCTGCATCGTAGGACAGCAGTTGCGGATGTAATCCTACGTAACTCGACATCTTGCTATTTGGCTTAAAGGGAGTGCCATTGAAGGGCGGAGTCCACTGGGCCAGGAACGACGTGTTGAGCACGGGCGCGCCGGATGCAATGCCGTTCGTCAAGTTGACCTCGATGCAATCTCCAGCATTTGCCCGCAGAATGAGTGGCTCGACTGGAACGCCGGCATTGAGTTTACCGCTAGTGAGGTCTTCCGAACGGACATACAGCACCCCAAGCGGATTCAGCAGCTTAGCGCCACGGGTATTGAAAACTATTCCGCTTGATCCAACGGCCTGGCCGGCAGTAATTGCAGTGACGTTGAAAACGCGCTGCGCTGCATCGTCCGGACAGGTTTTGTAAGCCACAGGGCTGGTTGGTCCAATCGGGTTGTTCGGTAGCGGTTCGAGACCCGTTGCTTTTTGCGTCGGATCATACGACCGGAAAATCCCCCACAGACCGTGGGCAAGTCCACTCTTGTCCATGCTGGGACTGTAGAAATAGTCGACGCAATTGGCTTGCGACTTGCCATCCGGACACTTGCGCGCGGTATTCGGCGCGGAAGATGACGGGACGTTGAAGAGCATTTCGTAATGCTCGGAGAGGCCCATCGCTTGAGTGCTGCGATAGCCGGAGTTCTTCCACGACGGTTCGGAAAACCACGTGGGTCCGGCGAGGTTAAACTGGTGCGAGAACACGTGGGCGCCTACCAACGTGCGAATCTGCACCTTATCGTTCTGATACGCCCGCAGCAACGGAGTCATCGGATCCGGATTGTTCACGGGATCAACCTGCTTTGCTGTAGCGTTATCGTAAACGTACGAAGGATCCTTAAACTCTCCGATCCGGAAACCAATCGGTTCATTCGTATAGTTGACTGACTGCGTGCCGGCAGGAAGAAGTGAAATTCCCGTCGTGATCAGCGAAGGTGTGGATGGTGCATTGATGGCTTTACCGCCGATACTCTTCGGGTAGTAAGCGAGCTGCAAATCCTGAAACTCCAGCATGAACTCTCGATAGCTGTCCTGACCATTGATGATCCGTGCCTGCCAGCTTGTTGGCCCACCATCCGAGCGCGAGCCGAAGGTGACGGCGCCATCGTTGGAGGTCCACGTCGAGCCTTTGGGCTCGAGGAGCAAACCTGCATACAGACCTGCCTGTTGGTGTGTCGATGGTCCAAAGTGATCGTGCGTGAAGACCGTACGCAACGTTCGGTCGGTGCCTGAGTCGTCGACGAGTGGATCCAGATACCAACGCTGGATCGTCGTTTGTGCGCCAAGCCACTCGTGAGCACACTGTGCGGGAAGCGGAATCCCCGAACAGATGTCTGGCGGAGGTGGTTGAGCTGCACGAAGGTTTGTCGAGCATCCCGTACAGTGGGTCCACGAACCACCCGCCGCACCGTTGTTAAGGGCGGCGATCAATTCCTGCACTTCTTCCGGAGAGAACGTACCGTCTTCATAGTTGAAGCCGTTACCCGCGCCGTCTGACGAGGTCACGTCAAACTTCACGAGGTGAATGTGTTGACCAAGAATGTCTGTCGGTGTGCGGACCTGGAAAGCATCCTGCTCGAAATAGTTCGGTACCAGGTTTGTGTGCCAGTACTCGATGATGTCTCCCGTGTTGCCACGGAAGAACAGTGGCTCAGGCTGGCGGCCGGTTGAGCCGCCGGGCTTGTAAGCAAAAGTCGGAGTGACGTCTTTCCACAGCGTAAGAATGCGTTGCTGCGGGAAGTGCCAGCCCTTCTTGTTAAATGTGACATCGAGTTGAATGGCCGCAGCCTTGTACGTTCGTTTCGTCCCAACCGGGTTTCCATTGTCGTCGATCGCCGGATCTGCGAAGGGAGCACCCGGCTGTGGTCCATTAGGCAGACCGTTGAGAATGAAACCTGTGGGCGGGGTGTTGAGTGTGCTTTGTGGAGGCGTGCTCGCCGATGACGGGCACGATCCCGGTGTTCCATCCGGTAAAGGTGTTGGGTGACACCGGATCCCGAAGAAAGCGATCGCCGCTTTCTCGACCAGTGTTCCGTCCTCGGGAAGTTGAGTGGCAACCGCCGAGAGCAGGTCCTTGCTCCAGTCTAATTTGTTGTGACTCTCATTCTTGATCTTGCCGCCGGTCAGGATATGACGCGGCAGACCGCCATCCATAAAGCCACCTGCGCCATCCGGAGCGAAATCCAGCGGCGGATGCGGGGGACGGGCGCCGGCCACGCCGGGAATGAAATAAGGAAAGCCCGGGTTCGTCAACGCATTGCCCGGCGTCGGAAGGAACTCTCCCGTCATCACCGTGCCATTGAACTGGCTGCTGATAACCGTGCCGTGTACTTCGTTTCCAACGGTACAGCCACCGATTACATCAAGACCATTGATCTTGTTACCCGCTTCGCACGTTCCGCCAATAACGACCTGGCTGCCATACGGGATTGGAGTGCCATTCACCGGCACATTATTTTTGATCTGTGCGTAAGCCGGCAGCGGCGCCATAGGCAGCGTCGGCAGCGGCACTATCGCAGGCATTGGCGTGCCCGTCGTAATCTCGCCGTCGGGCAAGGCGCGCGAGCCCGGAACTACGAGGCCGCTTACAT
>Ga0068851_10000553_pt1 | contig 16274 bp, 12 predicted proteins | sample KBSCornC12_FD_66588 | JGI IMG/M metagenome (GOLD analysis project Ga0068851, IMG submission 66588) | Corn rhizosphere microbial communities from Kellogg Biological Station, Michigan, USA - KBS Corn C1-2 | ecosystem: Host-associated > Plants > Roots > Rhizosphere > Soil ...
TGGAAAACCATTCGCTGCGCCATCGCGCCACTTTCCCGCTGCATTCGGTGCGCGGATACCGCCAGGAGCTCGTGGCCGCGCAGGAGATCATCGCGGACCTCACCGGCCAGGCACCGCGTTTCTTCCGCGCGCCGGCAGGCCTGCGCAACCCGCTCCTCGATCCGGCGCTGCAATCGCTGGGACTCACGCTGGTGAGCTGGACCCGCCGCGGCTTCGATGCGCGTGACGGCAACGCGGCCAGCGTGGCGCGCCGCCTGCTGCGCGGGCTGGCGCCGGGCGACATCCTGGTGCTTCACGACGGCCATGCCGCTCGCACGCATCGCGGCACGCCGGTGTCGCTCGAGGTGCTGCCGCGCGTGCTGGATGCGGTCGCGCAGGCGGCGCTCGTGCCCGTCACGCTGCACGAGGCGATGCCCGCATGAGCGGCGATTTCTTCCGCGCGCTTGCCGGCCGGGCCGCGCGGCGCTATCCCCATGCGGATCCGTTCGCGCGCCACTTCGCCCATGGCAAGCTCACGCGCGACCCCGTCTTCCGCCACGTGCTCGAAGGCGGCTTTTTCGCGCCCGGCTCGCGCATCCTCGACCTCGGCTGCGGCCAGGGCCTGCTCGCGGCGCTGTTGGCGGAGGCCTGCGAGACGCACGCACGCGGCGAATGGCCGTCGCAATGGCCGGCGCCGCCCGCGGGCTTCGCCATCGACGGCGTGGACCTGGCGGGCCGCGACATCGAGCGCGCGCGGCTCGCGGCCGGTGCAGGCGCGCATTTCGTCCGCGGCGATATCCGCAGCGTCGAGTTCGGCCGCACGGACGCCGTGGCGCTCTTCGACGTGCTGCATTACCTCGATCCCGAAGGGCAGCGCGACGTGATCGCCCGTACGCGTGCCTCGCTCGGTCCCGGCGGGGTGCTGCTGCTGCGCATCGCCGACGCCTCGCGCTCGCTGCGCTTCCTCTTCACCGTCGCGGTGGATCGCGCGTCGATGCGGCTTCGCGGCCACCGTCTCGGACGATTCCATACGCGCTCCGCCGGCGAGTGGATGCATGAGCTCGCCGCCCTCGGCTTCGATGCGCAGGCGATGCCGATGTCGAAGGGCACGGGCTTCGCGAACGTGCTGCTGGTCGCACGCTGCTCGCGCACGGCATGAGACCCATCCCGATCACGGCATTCACCATCACCAGCGCGCTGGGCCGGGGCGTTTGCGCCACGCTCGATGCGATCTCGCAGGCGCGCAGCGGGCTCGCGCCGTGCCGCTTCGAGACGGTGGACCTCGATACCTTCGTGGGCGAGGTCGATGGCGTGGATGCGGTTGCGCTTCCCGCGGAGCTCGCACGCTTCGATTGCCGCAACAACCGCGCGGCGGAGCTCGGCCTCGCGCAGGACGGCTTCGCGCAGGCGGTGAACGCCGCGGCCCGGCGCCATGGGGCGGCACGTGTCGGCGTCTTCATCGGCACGAGCACGGCGGGCATCCACGAAGCGGAGCTGGCGTACCGCCGCCGCGATGCCGCGAGCGGCGCATTGCCGCCCGGCTTCGACTATCGCCACACGCACAACACGTTCTCCGTCGCCGCTTACGTGCGTGCGCGCCTCGGGCTCGCGGGGCCGTGCGCGGCAGTGTCGACGGCGTGCTCGTCGAGCGCGAAGGCATTCGCATCGGCGGCGCGGTACATGGAGGCGGGACTCATCGACGCTGCCGTGGTGGGCGGCGTGGACACGTTGTGCCTCACGACGCTGTACGGCTTCAATTCGCTCGACCTGCTTTCGCGCGAGCCGTGCCGGCCGTACGACGCCCGACGCGATGGCATTTCGATCGGTGAGGCGGCGGCATTCTTCCTCCTCGAGCGGGCGGCCGGAGGGGGCAGCGTCGCGCTGCTGGGAACGGGCGAGACGTCCGATGCCTATCACATGTCCGCGCCGCATCCCGAGGGCCGCGGGGCGCGCGAGGCCATGCAGTCCGCCCTCGCGAAGGCCCGCATCGACGCGCAACTCGTCGATTACGTGAACCTGCACGGCACCGGCACGCCAAGCAACGACGCCGCCGAGGACAAGGCGATGCACGCGGTGTTCCCGGGCGGCGTCGCCTGCAACTCGACCAAGGGGTTCACCGGCCACACACTGGGCGCTGCGGGCGCCGTGGAAGCGGCGGTGTGCCTCCTCGCGATGTGCGAGGGCCTGGTTCCGCCGAGCCCCGGCACGCGCAGCGTGGATGCGAGCCTGCGCGCGCACTACGAGACGCGCGGCTTCCGGCGTCCGGTCGACGTGGCGATGAGCAATTCGTTCGGCTTCGGCGGGACCAATTGCAGCCTCGTCTTCGGCCGCCTCGCGTGACGCTCGCCGCCATCGTGCGCGGCATCGGCCTCGTCGGTCCCGGGCTCGACGGCTGGGATGCGTGCCGCGAGATCCTTGCAGGGCGCGCCGCGTTCGCTCCCGCGAAAACCGTCGTGCCGGCTCCCGAGGCGCTGCCGGCCACCGAGCGGCGGCGCGCAGGCGTGGCGGTGAAGCTGGCGCTCGCGGCGGGTCTCGAGGCGGCGCGCGCGGCGCGATGCGAACCGGGTGAATGCGCCGCGGTCTTCGCATCCTCCGGCGGCGAAACCGAAAACTGCCACGCCATCTGCGAGGCGCTCGCCTCGGAAGACCGGCTGATCTCCCCCACGCGCTTCCACAACTCCGTGCACAACGCTCCCGCGGGATACTGGGGCATCGCCACGGGCGCCACGCAGGCGGCCGACTGCATCGCCGCTTTCGATGCGAGCGCCACCGCAGGTCTGCTCGAGGCGCTCGTGCGCGTCGCCAGCGAGCCGGCGCGCGCCGTGTTGCTGCTGGCCTACGACTGCCCCTATCCCGATCCGCTGCGCGCCGTGCGCCCCATTCCCGAAGCGTTCGCCGTGGGGATGGTGCTCGCCTCGGACGGGGAGGGTCCGCGGTTGCAGGCGTCGCTGGGAGCCGGTGCAGCCGACGCGATGGCCGATGCCGGCCTCGAACGCCTGCGCCGCGAAATTCCCGCCGCACGCCTCCTGCCGCTCCTCGCCGCGATCGCAGCCGGTGGCGCGCGATCCGTCGCGCTCGAATATCTCGACGGCACCGTGCTGCACGTGGCGGCGCAGGCGTGAGCCCCGCGCGCGACCGCGCCTGGATCGCGGCCCACCTGCCGCATCGCGACGGCATGTGCCTGCTGGACGAGATCGTGGATTGGGATGGCGAGCGCCTGCTGGCGCGCGCCACCAGCCACACACGCGCTGACCATCCGCTGCGCCGCCGGGGACTGCTGCCGATCGCGATCGCGGTCGAATACGGCGCCCAGGCCGTGGCCGCACACGGGGCGCTGGTTGCCGGCGACAGTCGAGCTCCCGCCGCGGGCTACCTCGCCTCGGTGCGCAACGTCGTTTTCCACGCGGAGCGGCTCGACGATATCGAGGGAGCCCTCGAGATCCGCGTCGAAGCCGAGGGCTCGGGCAGGGGCGGCGTGGTCTACGGTTTCAGCGTCTCGGGCGCGGGCCGTGTGCTCGCCTCGGGCCGCGTCGCCATCGTGCTCGACGCGCAGGCCACCGCGTGAGGCGGGCGCTGGTGACCGGCGGCAGCGGCGGCATCGGTGCGGCCATCGCACGGCGCCTCGCGCGGGACGGCATCGAGGTGATCGTGCATGCGCATCGCAACGCGGCGGCGGCCGAGGCGGTCGCGTCGGAAATCGCGGCGGCAGGCGGACACGCGAGCGCGCTCGCCTTCGACGTCACCGATACAGCCGTCACGCGCGGGATGCTGGAGGCGCTCGTCGAGGAGCGCCCCGTGGAGATCGTGGTCCACTGCGCCGGCGTCCACGACGACGCGGCCTTTCCGGCGATGCGCGAGGAGCAGTGGTCGCGCGTGATCGACGTCTCGGTGAAGGGCTTCTACAACGTGACGCGCCCGCTCGTGATGCCGATGGTGCGCGCGCGGTTCGGCCGCATCGTCTCCATCACCTCGGTCGCGGCCCAGCTCGGCAATCGCGGGCAGGTGAACTACTCGGCCGCCAAGGGCGCGCTGCATTCGGCGACGAAGGCGCTCGCGCTCGAGCTCGCCAGCCGCGGCATCACCGTGAATGCGGTCGCGCCCGGCATCATCGCGGCGCCCATGAGCGAGGGCGCGTTCGATGCGGCGGCCATCGAGCGGCTGGTGCCGATGCAGCGTGCCGGCCGCCCGGACGAAGTGGCCGGGCTCGTCGCGTTCCTCGCTTCCGACGCCGCGGCCTACATCACCGGGCAGGTGATCGGAATCAACGGCGGCATGGCCTAGGTTCTGCTATTGCGTGCGCAGGCGCTGCTGCACCAGCCGCGGCAGGCGTGCCACGAAGCCGAACACCAGCCGCGTGTGCATCCACGTGAGCAGCACGTTGTCGCGCAGGTAGTTGAAGTGCGAGACGCCGCCCTCCGCAGCGGTGAGGTAGCGCACCGGTGCGTCGATGTTGATCGGGCGCACGCCGCGCCACGCGAGGCGCACGGCGGCCTCGGGGTCGAAATCGAAGCGCCGCATCCAGGCGCCCGCCTCCATCACGCCCAGCAGCTCCGCGATCGGATAGATGCGGAAGCCGAAGAGCGAGTCGCCGATGCCCGCCCAGAGCGTCTCCACGTTGGCCCACCAGTTGGAGAGCTTGCGGCCGCGCACCCGGATCGTGGGGGCGCTCGCGTCGAACACCGGCTTGCCGAGGATCATCGCGCCCGGGTTGGCCGCCGACGCCGCCATGAATTCCGGGATGAGCCCCGCGGGATGCTGGCCGTCGGAGTCCATCGTCAGCACGTGCGTGTAGCCCATCGCACGCGCCATGCGGATGCCCTCGAGCACGGCGCTGCCCTTGCCGCGGTTGCGCGGCAGGACGATCACGCGCAGGTGCGGATCGTCGCGGGCCATGCGCTGGAGCTCCGGCGGCGTGCCGTCGGTGCTTCCGTCCACCACGATCCACACCGGCGCCCAATGGGCGCGTGCATCCCGCACCGTCTCGAAGACTTTCGGCCCGGGGTTGTAGCTGGGAATGAGGACGAGGTGCGTGGCGGAGCGCTGCATGCGGAAGCCTGTCATCGGACACTGCGCTCGTCGAACGGGTTCACTGCGACGCGCTCCGTCGATTCCCCGAGGATCCACGCGATGCCGAACCCGGCCGCGAAGTAATGCTTCGAGGTGACCAGGGGGCTGTCCGCGAAGGCCGCGCCGCCGAGCGTGTCGTAGCGCACGAAGCCGCCGACCCAAAGTTTCGGATAGCGCTTCGAGACGGCGGCAAGATACTCCATGCCCGCGAATCCGCCGCCCGGGGTGAAAGCCGGGCGCTCCGGCGTCGCGAACTCCGGCGCCACCTCGTAGAAATAGCGATTGTGGCGCGCGTCGCTGAAGACCGGTCCCGCGAGCAGCCCCAGGTTCCAGCCGTCGAGGCCGGCCGGGTCGCGCACGTCGAGGTTCAGGTGCGGGAAGAGCTGCCAGCCGATGAAGCGCGGGTGCGATTCGAGCGTCATGCCGGCGCGCACCGGCAGGCGCACGTCCAGCCGCTTGCGGCGATCGTCGTTGCGCCACAGCGTCACGTTGAGCGAGGGGCCCAGCTCGAGCGTGGGCCGCAGGTCGGGCATGCCTTCGCGGACCGGGTCACGCGAGCTGTCCACGGGCAGCGACGCGCCGACGCTCGCATCCAGGTCGAGACGCTCGTTTTGCACGAGGAGCCCGCGCACGCCGTTGCGGTCCGCGCTCAGGAACTCGCCGCGGTAGACGAAATAGGGGACCGGAAACGGATAGTTGCGCGAGCGGTCCGAGCCGCGATAGTCGGGAAAATGCGCGCCGCCGATGCCTGCGCCTGCCTCCCACAGCGGCTCCGTACGCGTGCCCGGCCCGGCGCCGGCGGCAATCGCCAGGGGCGTCATTGCGCAGGCGCACAGCAGGGCCGCGCGCCGCATGAATCGGGAAGCCAACGGTCAGCTCCGCGAAAGCCGCATCTCGGAATCGTCGCGGATGTTGAAGGCGCGCCGGCGCCACGCGGCGATGGTGCGGCGCAGGTGCACGAGCGAGAAGACGTAGTAGGCGGCCTTGAAGAGCCTGAGGCCGCGGCGGATGGGGGTATCGCCGAAGATGTCGCCCGCGAGGACCGACAGCAGCGCCTTCTTCATGTCCATCCTGTCGCTCGGGGACATGAAGAGGTCGCGCATCGTGGGGTTGGTCACGCGATAGATGAACCACGAGAATTCCTTCGGCCCATGGCGCATCACGTGGTCGAAACGCCTTCGCGCCCGCGCCTCGGCCACGCGATCGGCCGCGAGCCGCGCCTCGACCACCTCCACGCCCGCGAACGCGCTGTTCATCGCCAGCATCACGCCGGAGGAGAACACCGGATCGACGAACGCGAAGGCATCGCCCAGCATCACGTAGTTGTCCCCCTGGCAGCGATCGCAACTGTACGAATAGTTGCCGGTGGCTTCCGGCTCGGCCACCAGCTCCGCGTTGGCGAGGCGCGCCTGCAGCGCGGGGCAGCGCGCGACGGTCTCGAGGAAATACTCGCGCAGCGGCTTGTCGCGATTCTTCATGTAGTAAGGCCACACGACCGCGCCCACGCTGGTGGTGCCGTCGCGCAGCGGGATGAACCAGAACCAGCCGTGGTCGAACCAGAAGATGATGATGTTGCCTTCCAGCCGGCCGCAATCGCGCTCGGCGTTGCGGAAGTGGCCGTACATGGCCGAGCTGTTGTGTGCCGGGTTGCGGCGCTTGATCCCGAGGCGGCTGGCGAGGAGCGTGTCGCGGCCCGTGGCATCGACCACGAAGCTCGCGTGCCATTCGCGCCGGGTGCCGTCGCCCATGGCGGCGGTCACGCGTGTTTGCGCCCCTTCGCGAGCCAGGTCGAATTCGCGTACGCGCGCATTCTCGTGGGCCTCCGCGCCGACTGCGGCTGCACGGCGGAAAAGCACCTCGTCGAACGCCGCGCGCCGCACCTGGTAGGCCTTCGGCAGCGAGGGATCCGTCGCCTCGGCGAATTCGAAGCGCGTGATGTGGTCGTGCCACGGGGAAACGAACGTGGCGCCCCACTTCTCCATGCCGAGCGCCTCGATCTCGGCGGCCACGCCCAGCTTCTCGAACAGCGGCACATTGGCCGGCAGCAGCGACTCGCCGATGTGGAAGCGCGGATGGCGCTCCTTCTCCAGCAGCACGACCTTGTGGCCGCGCTGCGCCAGCAGGATGGCCGCGGTCGAGCCGGCAGGGCCGCCGCCGATCACCACGACGTCGCACCGGGAGGGCGTGCCGGACAGCGGCTGTTCGTTCTCGCGCAAGGGCATGTCTCCGTGTGCCGGGCCACGACATTCTAGCCGGGAATGCGCCATGACCCACGCATGCATCACCGCTGCTTCTCCACGCGGCGAAAGGCCGGGCCCCTGTCGCTCCAGCACATGTGGCTCCTACCCGCGCAGGTAGGAAACGCGGCGGGTACCGCGCCGATTTTCAGCCAATCGCCTGCTCACTATCCGGTCGTCGCGGCCCGGGGCCGGTGTGCATGCTCTCCATCATCCCGCGTCATCGACCCAACAGGAGGTGTCCCATGGCAGCAATCCACATCGGTCCTTACAGCCGCGTGACGAAGGACGAAGGTTCCGGCGCCCTGCGCAGCTGGTACGACATCACGTCCACCCCGCAAACCGCCAAGGCGTTCAAGCCGCGCGCGGTGGCACGCTCCGTCCTCGAGCAAAGCGCTGTCCTGTTCTCATGGAAGCCGGCGCTCGCGGACCTGCGCGACGGGAACGTGACCGAAGGTCAGGGCTCCTTCTCCGTGCGCTTCACCCAGGATTTCAAGGGCGTCCCCGTCGATGCGAGCGAAGTCGTCGTGAACATGCACGCGGACTCGCGCGTGCACACGGTCTACAACAACTACCACTACGACATCCCGCACGAGCTCGACCCGAAGACGGTGAAGTTCGACAGCAAGTACGCCGTGCAGGTCGCGGAGCGCCTCGTTGCGCGCTCCGAGCGCCGCGAGATCACCGAGCCGGTGCTGATCGTCTACCAGCATCGGTTTTCGGGGAACCATCCGCCCAAGGGCGAAGGTTCGACGCCCGGGCGCACGTTCGTGCAAGCCATGGTGGCGTCCATCCAGTCCGGGAGCGACGCGTCGAACTTGCAGCCACGCGAGGGCCAGTATTTCCTTGCCTGGGACATCCGGGTCCTGACGCGGGATCCCGCAGGACGCTGGCGCATCCTCGTCGACGCGGCCACGGGACGGCTCATCGCGGTCATCGATCTCGTCCAGTACGCGGCGGGCAATGCGGAGGTCTTCGATCCCAATCCCATCGTGACCGGCGGCGACACGACGCTGCGGCACACCTCCACGGCGGCCACGATCAATGCCCAGCGCGCCGCGGTCAGCGTCGACCGTCTCGATCCACCCTCCGGCGGCCAGCTCAGGTTGCACGGCACCTACGTCCACATGGCCGAGGTCGAGAACCCGGCAATCGCCGAACCGCAGGATCCGGCGGGCAACTTCTCGTACAGCTTCGACGACAACAATTTCCTCGATGCGATGACGTATTTCCACGTCGATCGCTTCCAGGACTACATCCAGAGCACGCTGGGCATCACCAACGCCGCCAACTACTCGATCCCTGTCGATCCACAGGGCTTCGACGCGATCGACAATTCGCACTACGTGACCGACACGAGCCCATCGACAGGCAAGGGCCACCTCGCGTTCGGGGGCGGGACGGTTCCCGTGCCCTCGGACAATCCGGTGCCCGACGCGGCCGACGCGATGGTCGTGCTGCACGAGTACGGGCACGCCATCCAGGACAACTCCAACCCCGATTTCGACAACCCACCCGACGGCACGGGAGAAGGCTTCGGCGACTTTCTCGCCGCCGTCTATTTCGACGACAAGCACGCCAATCCCGCGGCCACGCGCGGCTTCATGATGTCCTGGGATTCCGAGATGGGCACGGGGTCCTGGCCCGGGCGCCGCTACGACGTGAGCTGGCTCTACGGCGACGCGAACTACAACCTGTCCGGCGACAACCATTACCACGGGCAGTTCTGGTGCGCGACGATGTTCGAGCTCTACCGCAAGCTCGGCGGCGACTCGCAGTACCCCTGGGTCAAGTCGGCCGGTCGCGACCTCACGATCCGCCTGCACCTGATGGCGAACTTCAACGTGCCGGCCCACGCCTCCACGGCCGCGCAGATGGCACAGCAGGTCGAGGTGGCCGACAGCCACCTGGGCGGCTGGCGCTATGCCGACGGCCTGCACAGGAAGGTCATCTACGACACCTTCCGCCGCCGCGGAATACCCGGCTATTCGCCGCTGCCCGTCGACGTGTACATCAACGACGGCCGCCACGGCGGCTATGGCTCCCTCACCGGGAACGACCTCTTCACCGAGAAGCAGTTTCTCGATAATTACTGGTCGACGCAGGACCTGTGGGTCACCGTGGTCCAGTACGCCAACGACGCCGACCAGCAGGCCGGCGACCCGGGCGATCATGTCGAGCCTCCGGTGGGCACGCCGGCGTATCTCTACGTGCGAGTGAAGAACAAGGGGGCTTCCGGCTCGGGACCGGTCACGGTGAGGGCGTTCCACTCCGACCCCACCATCGGGCTCGTCTGGCCCACGGACTGGACGGCCAACGACACGCCGTCGATCGGCGTCCCGAACATTCCCGCCGGCGGCAAGGTCGTGGTCGGTCCCTTCACCTGGACACCGTCGCACGTGGGGCACGAGTGCGTCTTCGCCATCGCCGAATGCGCCAACGATCATGCGGTCACGCAGGACCTCCCCGCCATGACGGCGGTAGCGCACGCGGATCTCGTGCCTTTCGACAACAACATCGCCCAGAGGAACCTCTATCCCACGGCCTCCAAGGGCAAGATGCTGCGCGGCTTCTGGGTGAGCAACCCCGGCTTCGAGCGCGCAGTGGTCCAGCTGCACTTCGAGAGCACGCTGCCGCGGGGCTGGACCTTCCATACAAGTCTCGCCCGCGACGCCATCGAGCTGGCGCCGCGCGAACGCCGCTGGGTGGAAGTCACCATCGACCAGCACGCGGGCGAGGAGATCACGCGCTTCGACAATCCGCCCGCGCTCACCATCAGCGGCACGATCGGCGGAAAGCTGATCGGTGGCGTGGGCTTCTATGCCGCGCCGCCCTCGGCCTTCCCGAAGCCGCCGCACGAGGGTGTGCCGTGCGCGATCGCCAGGCCCGGCGACGTGCTTTCCCTGCCGATCCCGTGGGGTGAGTGCGAGATGGAGGGCGAGATCGACATCAAGCTGCGCTTCCGGCGCTGCCTGCCGAAATCCGGCGCGTGACCCGCGCCCCGATCGCTCGAGCCGACCCAGGGACAAAATCATGGCAACGGACTACAGGATCCATCCCGCGATCGGCATCGCGCGGGTCGGCAACAGCCCCGACGATTTCTTCATCGGTCCCGAACGCATCGGCGAGCGCCCCCATCCGCCCGGCGGCTTCAAGGATGCGCAATGCCGGGTGAAGCGGCAGGCGGCACGATTTCGCGTCTTTGCCCATCACGATGACGGCACCTTCGAGGAGATCGACAGGACGAAGGCGAAGATCACGTGGACCGTCGAGCTCGCCAACCGGAAGGCCGCGTTTCCGGGCCGCGGCAACGCTGGCTCGGCCGCGGACCTGGCCATCACACCCGGGCCGCGCGACCTCGACGGGCCCAGCCAACGCAAGCTCTTCGACGACGGCGTGATCAGGTTCGGCAACCAGGTTGCCACCGTTCCCCTGGGCGAGATCCGCACGGACACCGAAGGAAGGCTGCTTGTCCTTGGGGGCTCGGGGACCTCGGCCTCGCCCGCGCAAAGCGGCCTGGGGGATTTCTGGCAGAACGTCGACTGGTACGACGATACGTCCGACGGACCCGTATCCGCGGCGATCCAGCTTCTCGCCGACAATTCGACGCCGGCGGTGAAGGGGGCGTGGGTGGTGGTCGCGCCGCCGAAGTTCGCGCCTCACCAGGACAGCGTGATGACGCTCTACGACCGGTTGCACGACGTCATGGTGACGGCGGGTCTCGAGCCGGCAGCCGCGGCGACCTCGTACACGAACGACATCTACCCCATCCTGCAGCGCGCCCGCGACATCCATTGGGTGATCAACATCGCGCCGGCGGGGGCCATGAGCTGGGCCGATCCCGTGACGGGCGATGCGCTGCGCACCGCCATCTTCAACTCTCTCAAGGTCCCCGGCGGCGGCGGCGACGACATGCCGCAGCTCAACCCGCCGGATACGCCCGATCCGCTCGACTTCCAGACCGATCGCCTCACCAAGGAGCAGTTCGCGCACATGCAGCGCTGGAAGGACGGCAATTACGCGAACGACTGGGCGGGGCCGCCTGCACCGCAGGCGAACGTCACACCCGACGGACTGGATCGCGCTGCCCTCGAGGCGTGCGTAGGAGGCTCCTTCTACCCCGGCATCGAAGCGGGCGGGTTGCCGCCGAGCGCTCTCGCCACGTATCCGGGGCTCGCTGCCGACTCGCGCCCGATCGCGAATGCCGCGCACTACACCGAGGCCTTTCGCCTGGACCACGCGGCGCTCTCGGCCGGCGACATCACTGCCGCGATGGCGCTGCCCTGGCAGGCGGATTTCCGCGATTGCGCGCAGAACTGGTGGCCCGTGCCGCGCCCGAACCAGGTCATCCGCAATGGCGTCGCGGGGCAGGGATGGACCGACGGCATCGTCGGGACCCATGAGGACATGGTCGCGAAATGGAGCCAGCTCGGCTTCGTCGTGTCCCAGGGCAACCAGCACGTCGAAGCGGAGCGCTGCAACACGGCCTCCATCACGCTGCTCACGCCGCTGCTCGACTTCCAGGATGTGCCGCAGGGCCCCATGGGCATGCAGCGGCAAAGCGCGCTCGCCATCACGTTCGAGGTCGTCTCGCCGTCGGGGGCCGTGACGTTGCAATACGCACCCGGCGGCGCCCCGTCCCATCCGCAGCTCGTGGCGTTCAACCCCTCGGTAGCGGTCGGCCCCACGGCGGTCAATGGCATCGCCATGGCGCGCCTGTGGGTGATCTACAAGACCAGCAATGTCGGAGACGTCCTGCCCACCCAGGCGCTCACGTTGCAGGACGCCACGGGTACCCAGTCGTGGACGGTCACGGTCGTGGGCAATACCGTCGGGCGCAAGACCGCGGCCGCGGCCCTGGTCCTCGACCGTTCGGGCAGCATGGTGGAAGACCGTGGCGACGGCCAGTCGAAGCACGCCTCGCTGCAATCCGCAGCGAATATCTTCGTCGACGTGATGCTCGAGGGCGATGGGGTGGGCATCGTGCGCTTCAACCAGGATGCGCAGGTGCTGCAGCCCATCACCGCGCTCGGCGATGGGGGGCTCGCGGACATCGCCCGGGGGGCTGCCAAGGACATCATCAACGGCAACGGTCTCGACCCTGCGGGCCAGACCTCGATCGGCGACGGGATTTTCGAGGCGCGCGGCATCCTGAACAACGAGCCGGCGCCCTTCGACGTGAATTCCCTGGTCGTGCTCACCGACGGCGTGGAGAACAGCGCACGCATGATCGCCGAGGTCGCCGACCAGATCGACGAATCCACCTATGCCGTCGGGCTCGGCCAGCCGCAGAACATCAGCGTGCCGGCGCTGCAGGCGATCTCGGGCAACAACGGCGGCTACCTGCTGGTGACCGGGGCGATCACCACCGACAACCGCTTCCTGCTCCAGAAATATTTCCTGCAGATCCTCGCGGGCATCAGCAATGCGCAGATCGTGCTCGATCCCGATGGCCAGCTCGTGGCGGGCCAGGTGCAACGCGTTCCCTTCCAGCTCACCTCCGCCGATTCGGGCGTCGACGTGATCCTGCTCTCCCCCGACGTCGGCGTTGTCGACTTCCGGGTGCAGACCCCGGGTGGGCGGATCATCGAGCCCTGGCAAGCCCGATCCGAGCCGGGCATGCGCTTCACGCTCTCGAATGGCGTGAGCTACTACCGTTTGGCGCTGCCGGTACAGCTGCTGCCCAACCGCCTGGATGCGGCAGGAACGTGGCATGCATTGCTCACCATCGGCAAGCCGCGCCTCACGCGGGAGGATGCGGCCGGACAGGCGAGCTCGGAGATCCTGCGAGGCCTCTTCGCGTCGCCGCCGCGAACGCGTACGCGGCCGGTACGCGGTGCCCACCTCCAGCGCGCGAGCGTGCTCGCGGCCGAACGGGCCACGGGCGGACGCCTTCCGGCGATCGGCACTGCCTCTGCCTCCCATGCTTCGACGTCACGCCTTCGCACGTTGCCCTACAGCGTCGTCGTGCACGCGTACTCGAGCGTGTCACTGCGGGCGCATGCGGAACAGTCGGGCTTCGAGCCGGGCGCGCGCATCATCGTCGCGGCGACGCTTGCGCAGTCGGGCATTCCGATGACCAGGGATTGCGTTGCCTGGGCCGACGTCACGTCCCCCGACGGCGGTGCATTCACTCTCGCGATGCAGGCGCACGGCGAGGGCCCCTTCATGGGATCGTTCGCTTCGACCATGCCGGGCGTCTACCGGATTCGCGTTCGGGCGCGTGGCACGACTCAACGTGGCGAGCCCTTCACGCGCGAGAAGACCCTCACCGCTGCGGTCTGGCGGGGCGGTGACCGCGCGGGAAGCGGCGTGCCTGGCGCCACCGGAGGCGGGATGTCTCCCGGGTTCTGCGAGATCCTCAAGTGCCTCTTCGGACCGGATGGCGCGCTGGGCCCCGAGGCCATCGCCCGGATGAAGGCCCTGGGGATCGACGTGCCGCGGCTGCGCAAATGCCTGGAGGGCGCGTGCCGTGACGACGGCGAGGGCCGCTAGCGCGGTGTTCGATGTCGCGGTGGCGGGGGCCGGTCCCGCCGGTTCCGCCACCGCGCGGTGGCTCGCCCTGCGGGGCGCGACGGTCGCGTTGATCGAGTGCACGGACTTCGCGGAGCCACGCATCGGGGAATCGCTCGCCCCGGCCGTCCAGCCGTGGATCGCGAAGCTCGGGCTCTGGCGCGAGTTCGTGGACCTCGGTCCCCTGCGATCCTTCGGAACGCGCAGTTGCTGGGGCGAGGAGTCGCTATCGGTCCACTCCCACTTGATGAGCCCCTGGGGATGCGGTTGGCACGTCGATCGGCGCGCCCTCGACCGGATGTTCGCCGAAGGAGCCTGCCGGGCGGGCGCGATGGCGTTCTCCAGGACAACGGTGGTCGCATGCGATCCGGAGCCGAGCGGCTGGCGACTTGCCCTGCGCGAGGGCGGTGGCCGATCGGAAGCGGCTTCCAGGACCGTGTCCGCACGCGTCCTGATCGACGCCACCGGCCGCGCTGCCCGTTGTGCCTCACGGCTGGGGGCGCGCCGGCTGCTGCTGGATCGCCTCGTTGCGATCGCCGTACGTTTCGAAGGCGTCGCGGTCGAGCGCGAGTGCAACGTGCTCGTGGAGGCTTCGCCCGATGGCTGGTGGTACTCGGCACCCGTGCCGGGCGGCGGAATGGTGGCCATGCTGATGACCGACAGCGATCTTTGCCGGCGCCAGAGGGCGGCTTCGGTGGAGCCTTGGGAATCCCTCCTCGCGGCCGCCCCGCTCACGAGCGCACGTGTCCACGGCGCTCGCCGGGTGACAGCCCCTGTCGTGTACTCCGCGGCAAGCCAGCGCCTCTGCCGGCCCCACTGCCGGCAACCGTGGATCGCCGTTGGCGATGCGGCCCTCGCGGTCGATCCCATTTCGGGCAGTGGCGTGATCCGCGCCTTGCAGACGGCGTGGTCGGGCGCGGAAACGGCATACGCACTGCTCGGCGAGGGGAGCGGCGATGCGATCGCCAGATACGAGGCCCGCCGCGATCTCGAATGCACCCGCTACCTCGAGGAGCGCGCACTCTACTACGGGCAGGAGAGCCGCTGGCCCCGAGCTTCCTTCTGGGCGCGACGCGGCGCCGGCCGGGAAGCGCTTCGATATAATGGCGCGCATGAAGGTCCCATCGTCCCCGATCCTCCCTGCCCATTGGCGTTGGCGTAAGCCTGCCGCCTAGCCTTTGCCGCTGCTTGCGGCCCTTTCCCAGAGTTTTCGGTACCGACGCGGCCACCGCGCCTGTTCAAGCGCGCGCCGACCTCGAGTAAGTGCAGGACTGCTTGAAAAGTGATCAAGTCATGCTGCTGATGATCGACAACTACGATTCCTTCACCTACAACCTCGTCCAGTACCTCGGCGAGCTGGGCCAGGAGGTGAAGGTGGTCCGCAACGACGAGATGTCGGTCGAGGAGATCGCGGACCTCGAGCCGGAGAGGATCGTGCTCTCCCCGGGCCCGTGCACGCCCAACGAAGCGGGCGTCTCGCTCGACGTGATCCGCCATCTCGCGGGGAAGCTCCCGATCCTCGGCGTGTGCCTCGGCCACCAGGCCATCGGCCAGGCTTACGGCGGACACATCGTGCATGCGAAGACGCTCATGCACGGCAAGGTCTCGAGCATCCATCACTCGGGCAAGGGAGTCTTCGCCGGGCTGCCGTCGCCTTATCCGGCGACGCGCTACCATTCGCTCGCGATCGAGCGCGCGACGTGCCCGGCGGAGCTCGAAGTGACGGCGTGGACCGACGATGGCGAGATCATGGGCGTGCGGCACCGCTCGCTGCCGGTCGAGGGTGTGCAGTTCCATCCCGAGTCGATCCTCACCGAGCACGGGCACGCGCTGCTGCGCAATTTCCTCTCCGAGCCGACCAAGCCATGACCACTTTCACGCCCCTCGAGGCGATCAACCGACTCTGCGACAAGCGCGAGATCTTCTACGACGAGATGGTGGATCTCATGCGCCAGGTCATGGAGGGCAAGGTGCCGCCCGTCCAGCTCGCCGCGATCCTCATGGGCCTGCACGTGAAAAGCGAGTCCGTCTCGGAGATCGCCGCCGCCGCGTCGGTCATGCGCGAGTTCTCCACCAAGGTGGACGCGGGAGATGTCGAGCACCTCGTGGATACGTGCGGCACGGGTGGCGACAAGATGCACACGTTCAACGTCTCGACCACGGCCGCGTTCGTGGCGGCCGCGGCCGGCGCGCGCGTGGCCAAGCACGGGGGGCGCTCGGTCTCGTCCCGGTCCGGCAGCGCGGATGTGCTCGAGGCGCTCGGCGTGAATCTCGCGCTTTCGCCGGAGCAGGTGGCGCTGTGCATTCGCGAGGTGGGGCTCGGCTTCATGTTCGCCCCGAACCACCATCCGGCGATGAAGCATGCGGCGCCCGTGCGCAAGGAGCTCGGCATGCGCACGATCCTGAACATCCTCGGCCCGCTCACGAATCCGGCCGGCGCGCGCAACCAGGTCATGGGCGTGTTCCATCCGGATCTCG
>Ga0068851_10000567_pt1 | contig 16096 bp, 12 predicted proteins | sample KBSCornC12_FD_66588 | JGI IMG/M metagenome (GOLD analysis project Ga0068851, IMG submission 66588) | Corn rhizosphere microbial communities from Kellogg Biological Station, Michigan, USA - KBS Corn C1-2 | ecosystem: Host-associated > Plants > Roots > Rhizosphere > Soil ...
ATCCGGAGCCAGTATGACCATTGGGATTCCATAAGGATTCAGATCCAGGGGTACTAAGGAAACGGGATCCTGCTGGCAACCAGTCAAACAGAATAAAAAAAGGAGGCCGGTAGGGATGAGCGCCCATTTCATGGTATTTCAAAGGTATCCTTTTCCGGGAAAGGGGCTTTGGTCTCAGATTCAACCGAATTAATCGATAATTTCTACTTCCCTATTGACAAACCTTCCGGACAATGATATATTTGTGATATCAATTTAATATCAAAATCAGAATTTACATGGAAAAGCCACTAAAACCCATCTCCGGCTACCTGGGACTTTTGCTTCTTTTACTAGTACTCATCGCTGGAATCTATTGTTTCACGCAATACTTGTTCCTGGCAGGAGGCCTTTGCGTATTCGGGTTTCTTCTGGTCATGGCCGGTTTCTTCACTATCGACCCCAATGGTTCCAGGGTCATCACCCTCTTTGGAAAGTATAAAGGCACGGTCAAAGACAATGGCTTCTTTTGGGCCAACCCATTTTTCACCAAGAAATACATCACCCTCAGGGCCAAGAACTTTGAAAGTGAACGGGTCAAGGTCAATGATAAACGGGGCAACCCGATCATGATCAGTGTGATCACAGTTTGGCAGGTCACCGATGCCTATAAAGCTGCCTTTGAGGTCGACGATTATGTCAGCTTTGTAAAATTGCAAAGTGTGGCAGCAGTCAGAGCATTGGCCGGTGAATACTCCTATGACAATTTTGATGATCACCAGGAAGAAGTCACCTTTCGATCTGGATTGCATGAAATCAATCTTGCCCTCGAAAAATTCCTGGCAGAACGATTAGCTATTGCCGGTATCGGCGTAATGGAATCCCGGATTGGTTACATGGCTTATGCAGAAGAAATCGCCAGTGCGATGCTGAGACGCCAACAAGCCGAAGCTGTTGTCGCTGCACGATTCAAAATCGTTGAAGGTGCAGTCAGCATGGTTGAAATGGCTCTGAATGATTTGTCAAAGAAAAACATCATTGACCTGGATGAAGACAAGAAAGCCTCAATGGTCAGCAACCTCATGGTGGTGCTTTGTAGTGATAAAGATGTGACACCGGTGATTAATGCGGGGTCGTTGTACCAGTAAACAGTAGTCAGTAGTCAGTAGTCAGTAGTCAGTAGTCAGTAAATTGAGTACTTACGATTCACGCCTCTTCTCCGTGTTCTCCGTGAACTCTGTGCGATGTTATTAAAATTAAATCGAACCCATGCCTAAAAAGAAATTTGTCCTCCGCCTTGACGATGAAGTCTACGATGCTCTCGAGAAGTGGGCGGCGGACGAATTTCGTAGTGCCAATGGACAGATAGAATGGATTCTCACACATCATTTAAAATTAAATGGGCGATTTAAATCGAATCATCCCGGATTAAAAGACAGGAAGCCGGAAGATCCAAAAAATAATGATTCCTGAGGTTATTGTACATTAGGCAAATCATGTCCCCAAAGTATACACTTATACAACTGATTTTTCTAATTCATTCATTAATTACCTTCGGGCAAGGTCAATCATATAATATCCAATTACCCTCCTTCTTTCATCCCAATTTAACCAACAGCTTTGTTATATTGAGTGATCAGGATGGATTTCCACTATATGAACATTTATTAAATGAAGAGGAAATAAAGAATGGATGGCAGTTCACGCTAACAACACATGACAACCTTCCAGTTAACCTGACTACAATTAATCAATACCAATTTGATTCATTAAATCTTGGAACTCCATTTTGGAACGCAATTACATATTGTCAAATTGATACTTCTTTTTCAATTACCGACATTGAGCATCCCCATCTCTATGATTTTAATCGACCAATGTTTATCAAAGTTACTGGAGTGCATGATGTTACAGATGTTATTTATTATCATGGTCAGGATTCCTATTTTCATTGGAGCGAAAAGAAATCAGAATTAAGGATTCGACTTAATCACGATCCTGGTGAAGATATTTTCATCCAGCTAAGATCAAATCAAGAAGATCAACCAAGATATATTTATATCTCTGGTGACGAGCAACAAAGTGATTTGAATTATCAATGGTCGGAACTACCAGCAGATTTATTGGAACTTGATCTTATTCTACCTGACAAACAAAGATGGGTGGGCACTGTAACAAGCACGAATACCAGTACTAATTCAGTTTGTTTCTTCCAACATGTCTGGAGCGGAGAACATCACATTACTGAATTGCCGTTGGCAATCCCGTTAAGTCAAAATTTTAAGGGATTTGATATAAAACTTCATTACACAGGAGATCTTTATACCGGCAACGGAAACTTCAATTATTCATCTATTAATTATGTTTTAAAAAATAATGAATCACTAACTATTCCTGGTATAGATGTAAATCAGTTTAAAATTTATAATTCCAATATTCAAACAGATCAATTTACATTCACCGCCAGCGATTATCCCGACCTCTACCAAATAAGTTTTTTTTAATTTTGATTTTCCCGGAATGGGAAACACAATTGATTTATATAAATGCTGGCCTAATAACTGGCAAGTGATCGGCCTAAATAAGGGCGACGTCAGTTTTACTTTCCCAAAAATTCCACCTGAATTTCAAAAATACTTTTATGCGCTTTCCAAAGAGCGGAAAAGCTGGTCTACATGGGGAATACATCTCATTAAATTTTTCAACACGGATTTAAACTCCTCAAAATGGATGTCTTCTATGGAAAATATGGACCATGTCTTGGTTTCTTTACCTATAGAAAGATAACAACCCTTAAACCTAACTGATTTAAATTGAAAAAGGCGTTGCAAAAACAACGCCTAAACTCTATATTATCAGCTTTTAGTTTTTCACTTTTAGCTTTTAACTTTAATTGTGCATCCGATCGCTTTCGTCTCCGAAGGATCAGGATTCTTTCCAGCACTCAATGCAGCAATCGCATTCTCCAGGTATTTATTAGTCACCTCTGATGGGTTCTGTGCATTGTCATCAATGGCTCCGATATATCTCACATAGCGATTGGCATCCAGCAAAAACACATGTGGCGTACGCTGTGCTCCAAACAATGGATACACCTTCTGACCTTCATCATAAAGATATTTGAAAGGGAATTTCTTCTCTTTGGCCCTGGCCTGCATATGAGCAAAATCATCCTCTGGTTTCACCCCAGGATCATTTGGATTGATGGCCACTACAGGATATCCGAGTGCAGCATATTTGTTGTGCAAATCAATAATACGGTCCTCATACATCACTGCATATGGACAGGTATTGCACGTGAAGACGACAATGTATCCTTTCACGCCCTTGTAATCCGACAAGGAGACCATGCTTCCGTCCACGTTTTTCAATTTGAAATCGGCGGCCTGGTCGCCTACCTTGTAACCGTCAGTCAACGAAATGAATGAACTGACCAAGGTGATCGTCAAAAGGGCGAGGAGGACTTTACCGATAAGATGTTTCATAGTTATAAGTTTAAATATGGTTTTACAATTTCTTTTAATTCGTCCAACCGGTGAAAACTTTTTTCATAAAAAGTCCGCTGATTTCCCCTGTAGACTATGGTCGCCGGAATGGCACCACCCCACGTCGGGTCTATATCATTGATCCAAAAGTTGGCATTATTATCTTCCAGCACGACTACATTGTCCTCTAGTTTTTTTGACCTCACCAGTGGCTGGAGTTTGCGAATATAGTCTTTCTTGAAATCAAGAGAAACTAACACCAGTTTCATCGGATAGTTCCGGTAAACTGAATCCAGCGCCAGGAAATAAGGCAGTTCCTCCATGCACGGACTACACCATGTTGCCCAGAAATTAACCACATAGGTGGTGTCATTATCCTGGTGCAGCAGGGGTTTCAGTTGCTCATAATTCAACACTTTAATAAACAAGCTGTCTTCATTCATGGAATTCATAGTGTCAACAGGAGAAGCAGCAAAGCTCATTCCATTCCATAAAAAGCTCAAAATCAATGCATAGATCATACCGTAAGGATAACTCCGGGAGGTTCTCTTTAGATACAGATAGAGGGGGATATAACAATTGTTTAACAGGTGATTTGGCCTCTGATAATTGCGAAAGGTAGGGGCTCAATGATTCGACTTCGCTCACCACGAGAATTTTGAGCCCCTACCTTTCGCAATTATCAGTTGAGTTTATACTTCAACCCCAGCGCATCCAGATCCTCAATCATCCCACTGGCCGCTTTTACTTTGTTTGTTTTTGAGATCAGGCCAAGAATAAAATCATCTTCCCGGTCATACACCTGTAGTCGAAGCCTGTGCCGCCCTTTGTGCTGTTCACAGATCTTGTCGAGGCTTTCCAATAAAAATTTATCAAGTTGATCGATCGAGATTTTAACGGTAATCGATTTCGTTAATTCCTCTCCAATCGCTGCCAGCAACCTGGCTGACGTTACACGAAATTCATGTTGTTGTCCATTCCAACTAAGCTGATAAAATCCTTCGATAAAGAGAGATTCTCCAACTGTAAATAACTCCCTGTATTTTTTATAGTCTTCGTTGAACAAACGAACTTCAAGCGAACCTCTAAAGTCCTGAAGTGTAAAGATCCCCCACCCTGTTCCTTTCTGCGTAATGCGATGATCCGCATTAGTGACAATACCGGCAACTTTGAGATGCTTGTCTTTATAAATAGTCACCATGTCGAGTGGACAATTTGTAAAATGCTCAATCTCCAGACGATAATCATCAAGCGGATGGCCGGACATATAAATACCGGTGATGTCTTTTTCTTTCGTCAACTTCTCAATCAATGACCATGGCGGCACATTGGGCATCAGCGGTTCTGTAAACATCTGCATCCCCTGACCACCAAATAAGGATAATTGTGTCTGTGTCTTTTGTGCCTGAACAGCCTGCCCATAACGAATAGCATGTTCAACCAGGGATTCATGCGATTCGGTAGGAGCAAAATATTGTGCGCGATGAGATCCTTCAAAACAATCCATGGCACCACCCATCACCATAGCTTCCAATGCTTTCTTATTGACTGATTTCAAAGTAACGCGTGACGTCAAATCAAAAATACTTTTGAAAGGACCATTTGCTTTACGCTCTTTGATGATATCATCACCGGCACCCTCACCCATATTTTTTAAAGCAGAAAGTCCAAATCGAATTGCTCCTTTTGAATTCACGGTAAAATTGATATTACTTTCGTTCACATCAGGTGGCAAAACCATAATATTCATTCGTTTGGCTTCGCGCAGAAAGAAATTCAGTTTGACAATATCATTCTTATTATGCGTCAGGACAGCCGCCATGAACTCTGCAGGGAAATGCGTTTTCAACCAGGCTGTTTGCACAGACAATACTGTATACGCAGCACTATGTGATCGATTGAATCCATAGCTCGCAAACTTGGACATGATTTCAAACGTGTCCTGTGCTTTAGTTTCATCAACACCTTTCTTCACCGCTCCATCAACAAAAATCTTACGGTGTTTTTCCATTTCATCCGCCTTCTTCTTTCCCATTGCACGTCGAAGCATATCGGCAGCACCGAGACTATAGCCGGCCATGATCTGTGCAGCTTGCATGATCTGTTCCTGGTAGACCATGATCCCATACGTAGGGCTCAATATTCCTTCCAGCCAGGGATGCGGAAATTCTACAGGTTCTTTTCCATGTTTGCGATTGATGAAGACAGGAATGTAATTCATCGGACCTGGTCGATACAAGGCGTTCATCGCAATGAGGTCTTCGATGTTAGTTGGCACTAATTCACGCAGATATTTCTGCATGCCACCGGATTCAAACTGGAATATACCGATGGTCTCTCCCTTTTGAAATAGCGTAAATGTCGCAGCATCATCTAAAGGAATTTCATCCGGATTGATGAGCTGATCTGTTCCCTGGCGTTCTGCAATAATTTTAATAGAATCTTTGACAATGGACAAGGTCTTCAAACCAAGAAAGTCCATCTTCATCATGCCTGCCGACTCAACGATGTTGCCTTCAAATTGCGTGACGAGCAATTCCGTTTCTGATGAAGTACACACCGGAATATACTGCATGATATCTCCGGGAGCGATGATGATTCCCGCTGCGTGAATACCTGTATTGCGCACTGTACCTTCCACTTGTTGTGCAAGTTTGAGAATTTCGCCTTCAGAATTATCCTGTTTTTCAATCTCGCGAAGCTTGCGGATGTTTTCAAGATCACGGGACATGGCATCTTCTTCCGCTGCTTTTCCAGCTTTAAATATTTTTGCTAATGTAGTACCCGGTGTGATGGGCACCATTTTAGCTAATCGATCTGTTTCCGGTAATGGTAATTCCAACACACGGCCAACATCTCGAATTGATGACTTAGCGGCCATCGTACCAAAGGTTACGATTTGTGCTACCTGGTTTTTTCCATATTTATTGACGACGTAATCAATCACCCTTTGTCTTCCTTCATCATCGAAGTCAATATCAAAGTCGGGCATCGATACGCGTTCCGGATTCAGAAAACGCTCGAAGAGTAAATTATAGCGAAGTGGATCGATGTTGGTGATCGTCAGACAATAAGCCACTGCAGATCCTGCACCTGATCCGCGACCCGGACCAACACTCACATCCATTCCACGAGCTGCTTTGATGAAGTCCTGAACGATGAGGAAGTATCCATTAAATCCCATCTTATCAATGACATTCAATTCCCAATCAATTCGTTCATTAACTTCTTTAGTAAGTAAAGGATACCGGAACTTCGCTCCTTCATAAACCAGATGTCTTAGATATACAGCCTGGTCAGTAAACCCTTGTGGCACCGGGAAATTAGGAAGCAATACATCTCTTGTAAGATGAGGTGCTGTGATCTTATCAAATATTTCATTAGTGAAATCCAAAGCTGCAGGCACATCATGAAACAGGGAATTCATCTCCTGCTGCGTTTTGAAATAAAAATCATTACTCGGAAACTGAAAGCGGCCCTGGTCGGACATTTTCTTTCCGGTATTGACACACAACAGGATATCATGTGCCCTTGCATCGTCTTCGTTGATGTAGTGAGCATCATTAGTCGCGATGACTTTGAGATTATATTTTTTTGCAAACCCAAGCAACACCTGGTTGACTTGTTCCTGGCTCATCCCGGTGTCATCAATGGACTCCATTCCACGATGACGTTGCAATTCGATATAATAATCTTCACCAAAAACATCGATCCACCATTTGAGTAGTTCTTCTGCTTTTTCAATATTACCAGTGAGAATGGTTTGTGGAATTTCTGCGCCTATGCAGCACGATGTTGCAATAAGACCTTGGTGATATTGCAACAACAATTCCTTATCGATACGTGGATATCCGCTATAAGCTCCTTCAATAAAACCGAGCGAACAGAGTTTGGATAAATTCTTATATCCATCCTGATCTTTGGCTAACAAAAGTTGATGAAATCGATTATCGCGTTCACCTTTTGAAGTTTGAAATTGTCTCTTGTGTCTGTCGGCAACCAAATAGAATTCACATCCGACGATTGGTTTGAGGTCGCGCTTCTTTGCTTCGGTGACGAATTCAAAGACGCCGAACATATTCCCGTGATCGGTGATAGCGATTCCTTTCTGGCCATCTTTCACGGCTTTATCCATCAATTCAGGAATATGCGATGCACCATCCAGGAGCGAATAATGAGCGTGATTATGAAGATGAACGAAGGATTGCATATCTGAAAACTAAAAGTTAAAAACTAAAAACCAAAAGTTACGATAAAAGTTAAACACAAATCCTTATATTTATTGGCATCATTCACCGTTAAAAACAAATTTCCATGTCCACTTCCCAACTAAGAGACAAAAGCTTTGCTTTTGCTGTTTTAATCATTCGGCTCGTGCAATATTTACAAATCCAAAAGAAAGAATATATTCTGAGCCGTCAAATTCTCAAAGCAGGCACTTCTATTGGCGCACAACTTGAAGAAGCTGAATTTGCAGCAAGCCACGCTGATTATATCAACAAATTTACGGTTTCATTAAAAGAGGCAAATGAGTCCAGATACTGGCTACGATTGCTTAAAGCCGGAGAATATATTTCTGATCAACAATTCAATGAAGCAATCAACGACTGCAGACAAATTATTGCCATGTTGGTTTCCTCTTTAAAAACTCTTAAAGGGATAAAATAATTTGAATCCGGTATTTATCTTTTAGCTGATAGTTTTTAGCTTTTAGCTTCCTCATAAAATGTCGAAAAGCCCATACGCACATTTGCGACGGGCTTTTTCGACTAAGGTCTCAAAATAAGAAAACTACATTTTTATAGCGCGCAGCCTATACTGCAGGTTATGTCAACTATCACAGGGTTAACGACTTTAGAAGGTTAAAAGTTTAGTATATATGAAAAAAACTTATAATGCCTCTTCAGATCGTTTTCTGTAAGTTTAAAGGTAAGGTATGTCACTGAAAATCTTGGTTTTTTAGGGCTACTTTTTATAAACATATTCAAATTTTTATGATTCATTAAAATTAAATCACTGTAAATCAATGTTTTTCAAATTATAAAAATATTTAATATAAGATAAATGCTCTTTATTTTGAGAAAACTTGCGGATTAGAGCGACTCATCACCAGTTGTTTAAGTTCATCAATCTGGCTTTGTTGATCCGCCAGGCCGGCTTTGAGGTCCTGGATAATGGACTGTTGCTCTTTAATAGCCTCTATAAGTACCGGTGTCAGCCTGCTGTAATCCACCAGTTTGTAACCATCCGCTTCTGTTTTAACCAATTCAGGGAAAACGACTTCGAGTTCCTGCGCAGAGATTCCGATCTGACGCGCCTGATCAAATCCTTTGTCCTTAAATTTTTCATCATCCCAATAATAATAGAAACCACGCAAGGAGAGAATGCTTTGTAAAGGTTGGGAGATAGGCGTAATGTCTTTTTTGTAGCGCATATCAGAGCAGCTTAACACGCCACAACTTGCCGTGACGGTGCCTGTAAATTTTCCGTTGCCTACCACATGCAATTTTTCAGAAGGTGTCGTTGTACCTATTCCAATGTTCCCGCTTTTGTCGATATGGATTCTTGTGTTACTTCCCCCGGAACGCAGTTGCAAAGAACTATCCGTTCTGAAAATAATAGCGCTTCGAATGGCCGTTTGCGTATTTCCGGAAAGGATACCGACTTCTGCATTAGATGGCGTCGATAACTGGATATGGCAATTTGCATCACTTTCAATGATCACCGCTGCGCTGGCGTTGACGACTCCGCCACTTTCACCAACTTTTACATGAAGCATGCGTTCAGGGCTGGCAGTCCCGATCCCGGTAAATCCATTTTTCAAAACAGTAAAAGCATTCGAACGTGAGCTTCCACTGAGCCCATTGCCAATGACAAAAAGAGGATCCAGGGAATTCCACGAATTGGAAATGCCTGAAGTGGTATCATTATACTGTCCTATATAAAAAGCACTATACGACTTGGCGATCAGATGACGGCCAAATGCGGAAGCGCAATCGCCCGATGCCTTATTGACATAACCTGTACTAAATGCATTATCACCAGAGGAAATTTGGCCTTCACCAACCGCAACCGCCTCGAAGCCTGAAGAAACTGAGCCATCACCCATAGCAATGGAATTGTTACCAGTAGCACTACTATTAAGTCCCCAAGCGAAAGAATAGTCCCCTAATGCAGTGGCACCATCTCCGATGGCACATGAGTTATCGCCCAACGCTTTGCTATTTGAAACAGCAAATGAACCGAAATTGGCAACAGAGTTAAAGCCGAAAGCAGTAGAATAATTGCCTCTTGCTTTAGCATTATATCCCATCGCCACAGCACTTAGTCCCGATGCAACCGTACCGTTACCAAAAGCAACAGAATAATTTCCTATGCTATCTCTGTTCCATTCAGATCCGAACACATACCCGGCACGAAAAGCTGCCCGGCCGGGATACCACATCATACGAGCACCCTGGCCACTGACCGGTACTGCCGTATTCGGGAGAAGAGCAGCTTGCGTAAATACGACACTGCTATCCGCTACATGCAGCCGGGCTAATGGAGTGGTAGTATTAATTCCCACTCTCGCATTTTGGGCTGCAGCCTGATAAAAAAAGAAAAGGGTTATGAGAGCATAGTATATTTTTTTCATCCTCTTTTTTATAATAAAACTACAGAGGAGAACAATTGACGGCAATCGCTAATATTCGCTATTGCAGTCTGCCATTTAATATCTATAGATGACCATCTAAAGCTTATCGTCAACTTTATACAACACTCCGGGCCTTCACACTATCCTGTTCTTTAATGCAAAGGAAATTGCCTCTGAGACAGAGTGTACGTGAAGTTTTTCATAGATCTTACGGATATGAGCATTGACGGTAAAATAACTGATGTCCATTTTATCCGCCACCATTTTATAGCTATTTCCTTCTGCCAGTAAAAACAAAACCTCTTTTTCTTTTGGTGTGAGGCGGTATTCATCCGGATGTTTGATCTGGTTGAAATATTTCATCACTCGTAGTGCTACAGATGGAGTCATTGATGCCCCTCCGTTATAAACCTCCCGGATACTTTCTACTATCTTCTCAGCGCCGGCATTTTTCAACAAATAACCTTCCGCTCCTGCCTGCAGACTGGCAAATATTTTTCCTGCGTCATCAAACACAGTTTGCATAATAATCCGGATCAGCGGAAAATTCTTTTTAATCTTCCAAACGGCATTAATCCCATCTGTGCCCGGCATCTCAATATCCATCAACACAATATCCGGTTTCAGCAATAACATCTCATCCTCCACATGATGGCAGTCCTGGAAAGCTCCAACACACTCCATATCGCCCGTGTTGCGGATCAATGCGGAGAGACTTTCACATCGCTGAAGGTGATCATCATATATGGCTACCCTGATCATGTCACTGCAATTTATGGCTTATTAAGCCTTATGATCAATCGCTAATGTTAGCTATTGGGATATTGCATTCTATCGTCGTCCCTCGCCCGGTTTCGGACGTGACATTGAAATTACCCGCTAAGGATTCTGCCCGTTGCTTCATATTTTCCAGTCCATGGCCTCCGCTTTTGTTCTTTACGTTAAATCCCCGGCCGTCATCTGCAATGCTCATCATTAGGCGGGCATTTTCCAGGTATAAATGAACTTCCGCATGCTGAGCCTGGCTATACTTTGAAATATTGTTCATTGCTTCTTTAATGATCATCAGTATATTCCTCCTGGCCTCCGGGCGAGTCAATTGTTTTTCTATTTGCGGATCCACCACATATTGACATTCAATATTTTTTTGTGCCAACAAATCATACCCATAATTTTTAATTCGTTCCGCCAGGGAATGATGATCCTGGTTAGATGCACTATTGGACCACACCAGGTCACTGATCTCTTCCATCACCTGCCGACTGTTTTGATTGATCCTTTGTAAAAACTCTTTTGCTTTTTCAGGACTATCCACCATTTCGGACTCAGCAATCGAGCTATAAATATGAATACTACTCAACGAGGCTCCAATGTCGTCATGCAAATCCCGTGATATTTGCGTGCGAACAGAATATATTTTCTTCACCTGTTGAACCCGGTTATAATGAATAAGATAAGCCACCGCCCCTATAAACAAAACAGCCAACACGATAAACCACCATTGTTGCCAAAATGGAGGATGAATGATAATAGCCTTACTGATAAGGACATCACTCCACTCCCCTTCCTGGTTGGTGGCTTTAATTTTAAACTTATACTGTCCTGGTGGGACATTCGTATAGGTTGCATGTGCAGGTCCTGAAGTCATTCTCCAGGCAGGATCAAAGCCTTCCAGCAAATAGGAATATTTGATTTTTCCCGCATGCATGATGTCGATGCCGGAAAAATCAAAAGAGAAAAAATTTTGATTGTAATTCAGTTCAACAGAAAGCTGCTTTTCCGGCAAATTAACTTCTTTATCAAAAACTTTGAAGCCACTTATCACCATGGAAGGAAAAGTAGCTTCAGGGAGATAAGCTTCCGGATCTATTTCAATGATATCCTGCTCGTTGATAAAATAGATCTTGTCTTCCAGGCCTTTCAATCCGCAATTGACATACTCACTGCTGGGAAACAGGAAATCAATATCTAACAATTGCAAAGTATGCGTCGTCGAATTATAAAAACTTAATCCGTCAGCTGTGGCCATCCAAAGATTTTGACCTTGATCCGGAATGATGCTGTTAATAAAATTACTCGCCAGCCCATGCTCTTGTCTGAAATTGATAAAATTTTCATTGCCGGGTATGAACTTGTAGACGCCTGCACCGTGTGTCCCGATCCAATAGTCGCGGCCATTATGAACAAGAGCCGTTATAGTGCCGGCATTCATGTCCGTTTTATCTCCCAGGGAAGGGTAATGCGTTATTTTTTTTGAATGAACGTCAATGCTGGAGAATCCGAAGCCCGCATTTAATCCCACCCAAAATTGGTTCTCGTCGACCATTCCCATAACCACGAAATCGGTCGGTAACGACAAAGAATCCTGTTCGTCATGTTTGAAATATTGTATCTCCCTCGTCTTCGGATCCGCGCTGATCAAACCACTATTCCAGGTCGTAGCCCAGATAATTCCGGATTCATCTTCATGCATATCATGGATATCCAGCCCAATATTGAAATCCTGTATAATTTTTTTAGTTCCCGGATCCAGTTTCACCAGGTGGCCTAAAACGCAAAGCCATAAGTTTTGATCATCGGCCATGATAGAAGTGATCGCCTTATCCTTGTATTGTAAATCAAAAGGAAAGAGTTGATTGCGGCCAAAATCAAAATAATACAATCCTTTTTGCGAAGCGATCCACAACTGACCTGGTACCGTTTGAGCAAATCCATTCATACCCAACGATGTGATTTCTTTCCCGTTGTCCATCTCCGGCAAAGCGTATCGTTTATAGAATTGATGCTTGCCGGAATAAATGCTAATACCTTTAAAGCCCGAGATCCAGTAATTCTGCTTTTCATCCACAAACAATGAAGTTACTCTTGAATCCAAAACAGAAAATGGTGATGGATACAGGAAGAGATCCTTTTCGGTCAAACCTGTGGCCGGATCGTAAATCTCAGCAGGTTCAAACCAGTACATGATCCAAATTCGCCCTTGAGAATCTGATTGCATTACATTGATGCCCTGTTCAATTTTTTTCCCTGAATGCCAAATAGTATTTTCTGCTGGATGGAAAGCACATAGCTCTTTTGTTTTCATGTCCCTGAACCAAACTCTATTCGTCCTGTCCATAGTCAAGGCTGCAGGCTCCGCAACATCAAAGATTTTCCAGTGATGAGGATTATGTTGATTGCAAAAGAACTCACCACTCCCCGCATCGTAAAACATAATGCGGTCATCGTTGGAGAACCATAAACCTCTTGAATCCTGATCATAAACCATGTGCTTTAATTGCTGTACGATGGTTGGCGCACATGGAGCCAGTGAATCCCCCTTAAGTTGTTTCAACTGCTCTGATTCCAAATCATATTTCCAGATGCCTGTGCAGGATATCCATATCGTATGTTCTCCATCATAGGCTAGGCTCATGATGCGATTACTGGGAGCCTGGTTTCGTTTGGAAGTGTGGAAATAAAAATTTTGAAAATATCCTTTAGTCCGGATATATCTGCTCAGGCCGGAATACGTACCTATCCAAATATCCCCGCGGGAATCTTCACACAGTGCAGTGCAATAATTATGGGCCAAAGAAGTGGAATCTGATTCGTTATGAAGAAAAACCTTAAAGGATGTTCCGTCGAAACGGTTAAGCCCGTTTTGCGTGGCCATCCAATAAAAGCCTTCTTTGTCCTGGATGACTGCAGCAATTTTATTATTAGAAAGGCCGTCAACTGTAGTCAGATGTCGGAAAATATCATGGGTCGTTTGACCCAAAAGAGAAGGACCGTAAAATAAAAGGAGCACCATGCCCAGAAAAGCAAGCGTAAAGAAACGGTATGCGCCATTTGAGTGCATTGGCAAGCTTTAATTTACAAAGGTTGCCGCAGGCAATCATTAAATTTTTTGTCGCCAGGTAGGAGGAGTTGTCTTTTGCACCACCTAGGAAAAGTGGGTTTTTTACATATCTTCGCCTCCCCAATTAGCTATCCGCCCGGGTGCTGAAATTGGTAGACAGGCATGTTTGAGGGGCATGTGTCCGAAAGGATGTAAGGGTTCAAGTCCCTTCCCGGGCACTCACCGTGAGAGGGTGAGAGAGTAAGAGAGTAAGAGAGTAAGAGAGTAAGAGAGTAAGAGAGTAAGAGGGCTTGAGGAATTAAAAATTATTCTTCGTGAAGATCTCTAACCTTTTGCAGGAAAGGGGAAGCAAAAACAAATCCCTGCAAGATTTCATTATCCGACTTCAGCACTTCATCTTTATTCCCTTCCCAGGCAAGTCGACCCTCATGTAATAAGGCGATATTATCTCCAATCTCCATCACGGAATTCATGTCATGCGTGTTGATGACAGTAGTAATATTATTTTCAATCGTGATGTCATGAATAAGTGCATCGATCACCATACTGGTTTTAGGATCGAGACCTGAATTAGGTTCGTCACAAAAAAGATATTTGGGTTGCAACACAATTGCCCGGGCTACACCAGCTCTCTTTTGCATACCACCACTTAACTCAGATGGATATTTTTTATTAACTCCCCCGAGGTTAACTCTTTCCAAACAGTAATTGACACGATCCAGTTTTTCTTTACTCGTCTTGCTGGTAAACATATCCATTGGAAAACGGACATTTTCTTCAAGCGTCATCGAATCGAAAAGGGCTGTTCCCTGGAAAAGCATACCAACCTGCATGCGGATATCGCGTACCTTTTTTTTGTCGAGTGTAGTAAAGTTGACATCATCATACCACACTGTGCCTGATGAAGGCTGAATCAATCCAACCAAAATTTTCAGCATTACCGTTTTACCGGCACCACTTCGTCCAATGATGAGATTGGTCTTGCCGGCTTCGAACTCCAGGCTGATGTCTTCAAGCACTTTCTGCTCACCAAAATTCTTATAGATATGTTCAGCTCGTATCATGCGGTCAAGAGTACAGCAATGAGATAATCTGCGATCAGGATAACAATATTGCTCATCACCACGGCCTGCGTACTGGCTTTGCCTAATTCAATACTACCTCCTTTGACGAAATAACCCTGGTAACAGGAAATGGCAGCCAGGATGAATCCAAAGACAATAGCTTTGACATACATGATGGTGATATTCCACGTATCAAGATAGGACCTTATACCTTCGACATATTCAGCTGAGGTAAAGAGGCCAGTGGGCACAGCAGCAAGATAAGCACCTAGAATACTGACAAAGGCAGCAACAGAAACCAAGAGAGGCACTACCAACAAGGCTGCAATGATCTTTGGCATAACGAGAAATGCAGACGTATTGACGCCCATGATCTCCATGGCATCAATATGTTCCTTTTGGCGCATACCGCCGATTTCAGCGGCCATATTGGAACCTACCTTTCCCGCTAATACAAGACAAGTGATGGTTGGTGCCAATTCTATGATGGTGATATCCCTGACCAGGTAACCTACATAATATCTTGGAATCAGCTGTCCGCCCAACTGGTAACTGATCTGGACAGACATTACGGCTCCCATAAAGGTGGAAATCAGGACAACGATGATCAGGGAGCCAATGCCGATATCATTCATCTGGCGCATCGTCTCCTTCCAGTACATCCGCATATTCTCCGGCCGGGAGAATACCTGTCGCATCCACATGATGAACCGGCCAGCATGGGTGATGAAATTCTTTTTTTCGTTTTTCGCCATATGGATTGGTAAAAGTAAGCGATCTGCCCTAATGGCCGGAAAAACAATCATCCGGGGTTTGACCTAACTTTAGTGCTTCAATCAATGTATAACAAAGAATGAACGCAATCGTTACCGGATCTACAAAAGGAATAGGAAGAGCATTAGTATTTGGATTATTGAAAGAAGGCTGGAATGTTGCAGCTACGAGCCGAAATAAAGAGGACCTGGATCAACTTAAAGAGGAAGCCCATGATCAATTCCCGAATCAACAATGCCTTATCCACCAGGTGGACTTCTATAAAAAAGAAAACACACTGGCCTATGGACGGAACATGTTACAAGCCTGGCCCAAT
>Ga0068851_10000569_pt1 | contig 16057 bp, 14 predicted proteins | sample KBSCornC12_FD_66588 | JGI IMG/M metagenome (GOLD analysis project Ga0068851, IMG submission 66588) | Corn rhizosphere microbial communities from Kellogg Biological Station, Michigan, USA - KBS Corn C1-2 | ecosystem: Host-associated > Plants > Roots > Rhizosphere > Soil ...
GTGGAATCCTGGGATGCGATCGTGGTGGGCCTGGGTGCTGCCGGAAGCGCGGCACTTTACCAGCTTGCGAAGCGCGGCGTGCGCGTGCTCGGCATCGACCGTTTCGACCCGCCGCACGAGGCCGGCTCCTCGCACGGCGACACGCGCATCACGCGGCTGGCGATCGGCGAAGGCGAGGTCTACGTGCCGCTCGCGTTGCGCACCTACGAGCTGTGGCGCGAGGTGGAGTCGCTCACCGACCGCAGCCTGCTGGTGCCCACGGGGGGGCTGTGGATCTCGAGCGCGGCGCGGCGCGCCGAGACGCACGTCGCGCACTTCTTCCGCAATACGCTCGCGGCCGCGCGCCAGTACCGCATCCGCCACGAGATCCTCACGTCGTTCGAGATACGCCACCGGTTTCCGCAGTTCGAGGTGGCGGCGAACGAGATCGGCTACTACGAGCCCCAGGCAGGGTATGTGCGGCCCGAGGCGTGCGTGGGCGCGCACCTGGCGCTCGCGGCGTCGCACGGTGCCGCGATCCGCCCGAACGAAGCGGTGCTGGAAATCACCGAGTCGCGCGGCGTGACGGTGCGCACGGACCGCGGCGTGTTCTCGGCCGACCGCGTGATCCTCTGCGTGGGCGCGTGGGTGCAGCAGTTCCTGCCGCCCGCGTACGCCCGGCTCTTCACGGTCACGCGCCAGGTGCTGCACTGGTTCGAGACGCGCGGGCCGATCGAGGATTTCCAGGCGCCCGCATTTCCCGTCTTCATCTGGGAGCTGCAGCGCAACCGCAACGTGATCTACGGCTGCCCCGCGATCGACGGGCGGCACGGCGGGCTGAAGGTGGCGACGGAGCTGTACGACGAAGCGGTCGATCCCGATTCAGCGGCACGCCGCAACGTCTCGACGCAGGAGGAGCGGACGATGTACGAGGAGCTGGTCGAGCCTTATATCCCCGGCGTTGGCCCGCGATGCGTGAAGTCGGTGGCGTGCCTCTACACCGCCACGCCCGATTTCCATTTCGTGATCGACCGGCACCCGCTCATGGAGCGGGTGATCGTCTCGTCCGCGTGCTCCGGCCACGGCTTCAAGCACTCGGCTGCGATCGGCGAGGCGCTCGCGGACCTCGCCACGGAAAAGCCGCCGCGGGTGGACCTGGCGCCGTTCGGCTGGGACCGGTTCGGCCTGGCTTGAGAAGGGCGGAGATCTCGCGGATCAGCGCCCGCCCTGCCCGCGGCGCTCGGCCCCGAGGATGAGCGCCGGCTGCACGCCTTCGGCAAGCAGGAATTCCCAATCGAGATGCACCGGCGCGTTCTCCTCGAACGCGAGCAAGGGTAGATCGTGCTCCTGCGTGGTGGGACGGCGCGTTGCGGGACCATCGGGGGAATACGACGCGCGGTGGGATTTCGCGGCGACCATGCTCATGCACCACCTCTCGCTTCATGCCTACAGCAGTCCATTCTGCGCCGCGCTACCCCCAAAGTGAAGGGGGGCACATGGAGCACGGCGTCGCTGTATTGAGACGTGCGATCCCGCGAACCGGCCACATCATGCGGACCGCAAGCCATCGAGCAGCGTGGCGAAATCCGCCGGCGGCAACCGCTCGAAGCGCAGCGCCTCGCCCCTGCGCGGATGGACGAATCCCAGTGTCGCCGCATGCAGCATCGCGCGCGGCGCTGCGATCTTCTCGCCCTTGAAATCGCGGATGTAGACGTTTTCCCCGACCAGCGGATGACCGGCCTCGGCGAGATGGATGCGGATCTGGTGCTGCCGTCCCGTCTCCAGGCGGCATTCGACGAGGGTCGCGCCCGCCAGCGCTTCGAGCGGCCGCACATGCGTGATCGCCTGCCGCGCGATGGCGGGCGGCGGGCTCGCGGCACGGCGGAAACGGCCATGCGATCCGCGCAGTCCGTCGCCGCGGTCGGGCACGAGATGGGTCTCGATGCGCGCGGCGCCCACATCGCCATGCGCGATCGCGACGTACGTGCGCTCGGCCTCGTGCGCGCGGAATTGCGCCGCGAGCGCGCGCTGCGCGAGCGGCGAGCGCGCGAACACCATCACGCCGCTGGTATCGCGATCGAGCCGATGGACCACGCCCAGCTTCGCATCGCCCGCGCCCTGCCTGCGCAGCAGCGTGCGCAGGTGCAGGTCCAGCGAATCGCGCCCGTCGCTCTCGTCGGCCACGCTCAGCATGCCGGCGGGCTTGTCGACCACGACCAGGTCGCGGTCGAGGAACACGATGGTCGCGGCCGGGAGCCCGCCCTGCACCCGCTTCGGCGCATGGAGGTCGACCGACACCGTGGCATCGGCGGGAATGCGCATGGAGGGGTCGATGCAGCATTCGCCATTCACGCTCACGCGTCCCTGCTCGCAGAGCTCGCGCGCGCGTGACCATGCCACGCCGGTCTGGGCACGGACGATCGCTGCGACGGTGGGGTCGGTCGGTTTCATGTCAAGCTTTAGACGTAGGATACCTATCCATGACGCGTATCACCCTCAAGCTGCCCCGGCCCGTCGATCGCACGACGCCGCCGAAGCCCCTCACATCGCGCGCGCGCCGCGCACAGCAACTCGGACATCGCGCGCCCACGCCAGTGCCGCAGCCGCCTGCTGAAGAGCCGGTCAAGGCGCCGCCCGCGCGGGCGCCGATGCACGAGAATCCCGAAGACCCGCGCCTGTCGAAGCTCATGAGCGAACGGGGAATGTGCTCGCGGCGCGAGGCCGACGAGTGGATCGAGAACGGCTGGGTGCGCGTGGATGGCGAGCCCGTCACCACGCTCGGCGTGCGCGTGCCACGCGATGCGAAGATCGACATCGACGCCGAAGCGAAGCGCCACCAGGGCGAGCAGGTCACGATCCTGCTCCACAAGCCCGTGGGCTATGTCTCGGGCCAACCGGAACCCGGTTACCAGCCGGCGATCGTGCTGATCAAGCCGGAGAATCGCTGGGCCGAGGATCCCTCGCCGCTCAGGTTCCGGCCGACGCATTTGCGCAACCTCGCGCCCGCCGGCCGGCTCGACATCGATTCCACCGGGCTGCTCATATTCACGCAGGACGGGCGCGTGGCCCGCCGCCTCATCGGCCAGGATTCGGAAGTCGAGAAGGAGTACCTCGTGCGCGTCGAGGGCACGCTCGACGAGGAGAGCATGGCGCTGCTGCGCCACGGCATGGAGCTCGACGGCGTGAAGCTCAAGCCCGCGAAGGTCTCGTGGCAGAACGAGCAGCAGCTCAGGTTCGTGCTGCGCGAGGGCCGCAAGCGCCAGATCCGCCGCATGTGCGAGCGCGTGGGCCTCACCGTGACGGGGCTCAAGCGCGTGCGCAGCGGCGGCGTCCCGCTCGGCAGCCTGCCCGTCGGGCAATGGCGCTACCTGCGGCGCGACGAAAGGTTCTGATGGAAGCGGACATGGGGGAGCTCGAGGGCCTGCGCCGCAAGCTGCGTGAGTTCTCCGCAGCACGCGAGTGGGATCAATTCCATTCGCCGAAGAACCTCGCGATGGCGCTCGCCGCCGAGGCGGGCGAGCTCCTCGAGGTGTTCCAGTGGCTCACCGAGGAAGAGAGCCGCAACCTGGAGCCGCGCGCGCAAGCCGCGGTGCGCGAGGAAATCGCCGACGTGCTGCTGTACCTCGTGCGCCTGGGCGATGTCCTCGGCATCGATCCGCTCGCCGCGGCCGCGGACAAGCTCGCGGAGAACGCGCGCAAGTACCCGGTCGAGAAGGCCCGCGGCAACGCGCGCAAGTACACCGACCTGTAGTGGAGGAAACGCCCGTCCTGCGCTGGACCGAGCAGGGTGAAGCGCGCAGCGCGCGCTGGCGCTCCGAGCGCGGCGCCCCGCCGCCCGCGAACGTGGTCGTCGTCGACGATCGCGTTTCCGCCGACGAGGCGTACGGCCTCGCCGCGCAGGGCGTGGGGCTGTTGTGGCGCGGCGATTTCCACAACGCGCGCCAGCTCCTCACCGCGATGGCGCACCGCGCCGACCGTCCGCCGCGCAAGGCGAAGCAGCGCCCGGAGACCGCCTCGAACCTGGACGCATTCCAGCGCGAGCGGCAGTTGCGCGCACAACGCGCACGTACGCTCGGCATGCTCCTCATTCCCGTGGAAGCCGGCTACAGCATCGCACTGCGCCGCGCGCCCGACCTGCGCGATGCGTGCATGGAGGCGTGGGGGCCGCCGGGCAGCGACGCTTCCGTGGTCTCGCTGCGCGAGCTGCAGGGTCTCGTCGGCGCACACGAGTGGCGGCTCAAGGGCGTGGAGCTGCCGGTGCCGGGACTGCGCGTGCATCCGCACTACGGCGTGTTCGCGCCGGTACGCAGCGAATATGTCGACCTCGTCGCGAAGGCGCCGTTGCCCGCGGCGCTGGGCACGACGCCAGTAGCTTTCGACGTCGGTACGGGCACGGGCGTGCTCGCGGCGGTGCTGGCGCGGCGCGGAGTGCCGCGCGTCATCGCCACCGATCTCGATGCGCGGGCGCTCGACTGCGCGCGCGACAACGTGACGCGCCTTGGCCTCTCGCAGCAGGTGGAAGTGGTGCGCGCGGACCTGTTTCCCGAGGCACGTGCCGCGCTCGCGGTGTGCAACCCGCCCTGGCTGCCGGCGCGTCCGAGCTCGCCGCTCGAGCAGGGCATCTACGATCCGGACAGCCGCATGCTGCGCGGCTTCCTCTCCGGCCTGGGAGCGCACCTTGCCGCCGGCGGCGAAGGCTGGCTGGTCCTGTCGGACCTCGCCGAGCGTCTCGAGCTGCGATCGCGCGACGAGCTGCTGGCATGGATCGCCGCGGCGGGCCTCGCGATCGTCGATCGGCTCGATGCGCGCCCGCGCCATCCGCGTGCCGCCGATGCGAGCGATCCGCTGCATCGCGCGCGCAAGGCCGAGGTGACCTCGCTCTGGAGGTTGGGGAAGCTCCAGGCGACGTGACCGCCGTTCCCGCGAAGGCGAGCGCAGGAACTGACAGGCCCCGCGCGAGGTCAGTCAACGGCCATGTCCAGCGAACCCCGTTCCATCGCGAAGCGCAACAAGCCCGAAGCCCTCTCCCCCGGGCCCGAGTGCGCGGTGCTCACTTCCATCGGCACCGTCTACCTCTATCGCCTCGGCCGCGAGGACATGCAGGCGTGGCGGGCGCTGCCTGCGACCCAGCTCGCCGCAGACAAGTTCCGCGTGCTGTTGCGCCGCGTTGCGAGCACCGCCATCGCCGAGCAGGGCGTGCGCGAGGCGGGCGGCCTGCAGGAGGCGCAGGTCGATACCCTCGACGACGAGGACATCGAGCGCATCGCCGAGGTGTACCTCGAAGCGCCCAGCCTGCGCTGGCAGCAGCGCGAGGCGGCCGCGGCTTCTCCCGCCCTGGTCCGCGACGCGCGCGAGAGCGCCACGAAATTCATCGACCGGCTGATCCACGCGGCGAGCGGCTCGCGCAGCGGGCAATGGGCGCGTGCGGCCCAGGCCGCGCTCGCGGCGCAGGCCCCTCCGATGCCCGCGAAGCCGCGCGCCGGACGGGAATGGTGGATCGCGCTCACCGCCATGGTGGTGGTCGCATTGCTCGCCGCAGCCGTGCTCGCGCAGGACTACTTCGTCGTGAACGCGATGCGCCGCGAGCAGGCCGCGCTGATGACGCAATCGCGGCAGGCCCAGGGCGCCCTCGCCGCCCAGGCGAAGCTCATGAACGAGGAGAACGCCCTGCTGCGCCGCAGGATCGAGGCGCTCGAGGCGAAGCTGCGCAACCCGCCACCGCCTGCAGCCGCTCCGGCCGCACCCCCCGCGGCGCACGCCGCGAAGCCGAAGGCGCATCCCGCCGCGACGCGAACGGGCACGTCCCGGCCCGTACGTCGCTGAAAATGGCGCTGTAGTCGGTTTTTCGGCGCGCCGCACGCCCCGAACCCTTTAAACTAGCTGCTTTCCCCCCCGGCGCCGCCCGAAAACCGGCGCGCCGCCAGCCACTTCCACTTGCCTTCCCCCCAATGAGCTCCTTCCAGTCCGGCCGGCGGCCGCGTGCGCTGCCGATCCTCGTCGTCCTTTTCGTGATCATCCTCGTCGGCCTTGCCGCCGCCGCCTGGTTCCTGCGGCCGCGCTTCGAGACCGAGGCGCCGCAGATCCGCCTCACGCCCGACAGCGACGTGATCGGCCTCGGCCCCGTGGAGATCGACATCACCGACAAGGGCGCGGGCCTCAAGTCCGTCATCGCCACGCTTTCGGTGGGCGGGACCGAGCAGACGCTCGCGAACGAGCAGCTCGCCCAGCCCGCGGCGGAACGCAAGATCACTCTCAGCGTGGCGAAGATGCAGGGCATCAAGGAAGGGCCCGCGGTGCTGAAGGTGACCGCGCGCGACGCCTCGCTGTGGAATTTCTTCAAGGGCAACGAGACCACGCTGCAGAAGAACGTCACCATCGATGTCACGCCGCCCACCATCGACCTCGTCGCCGACGACCGTTACGTGAATTTCGGCGGCGTGGGCGTGCTGGTGTACAAGCCCTCGGCGGATGCCGTCACCAGCGGCGTGAAGATCGGCAACCACTTCTTCCCCGGCTTTCCCGGCCAGGTGAAGGGGCACCCCGACTACTTCCTCGTGATGTTCGCGCACGCCTACGACACTTCGGCGGACACGCGTGCGGCACTCGTCGCCACGGACAAGGCGGGCAACACGCGCCAGGTCCCGGTCGTGTACGAGCTGAAGAACGTGAAGTACCGCAAGAGCACGATCACGCTCTCGGACAACTTCCTGCAAAGCAAGGTGGTGCCGCTGCTCACGGACGTGGCCGCACGCCAGGGCTCGATCAAGGACGTCTTCATCGCCGTGAACGAGGGCGTGCGCAAGCAGAACGAGGACAAGATCACCGAGATCACCAGCAAGGCCTCGCCGCAGATGCTCTGGAAGGGCGCCTTCGCGCAGCTCAGCAACTCCAAGGTGGAGGCGAGCTTCGCGGACCTGCGCACGTACACGTACAACGGCGAGCCGGTCTCCACGCGCTATCACCTGGGCTACGACCTCTCGGTCACCAGGCATTACCCCGTCGAGGCGGCGAACGGCGGCGTCGTCGCGTTCACCGGCGATCTCGGCCTCTACGGCAATGCGGTGATCCTCGACCATGGCCTCGGCCTCTTCACGCTGTACGGCCACATGAGCGCGATCGACGTGAAGGTGGGCGACAAGGTCGAGAAGCGCCAGGTGCTCGGCCACACGGGCGAGACCGGGCTCGCAGCGGGCGACCACCTGCACTACGGCGTGTACCTCGACGGCGTGGCGATCCTGCCCGTGGAGTGGTGGGATCCGAAGTGGATCGCCGACAACATCGATCCCAAGCTCGAGGGCCGGGGCAGCCAGGAGATCGCCGAGGCGCAGCAGGTGAAGGGCCCGCGCCACGGCGGCGGGCGGCGGCGGCACTAGCTCCGGAATCATCGCCCCGGCGTACGTCAAAGTCTCGTCGCCCCGGCGTACGCCAAAGTTTCGTCGCCCCGGCGTACGCCAAAGTTTCGTCGCCCCGGCGCAGGCCGGGGCCCAATCATCGGATTCCCGCCTTCGCGGAATTGACAAAAGCAGGCGACGGCACCTTGGTACCACTGCCGGGTGTCCGCCGGCGGTGACATCATCGGCCCGCGTCCTTCTCGAGCCGAGAAGCCTTGAATGCACCCCAGCCGAGCACGCGCGCTTCGCTCTGCCGTTGCGCGCTCGCCCTCGCACTCGGGCATGCGCTGGCGGTGCATGCGCAGGAGCCGCGCGACCTCCTCTTCGAGCGCCTTCGAGTCCACGCGGCGGCGGCGGCACGCGATCCGGGCGACGCGAAGGCCGCGCAGGCCGTCGCCGGCATCCTGGGCGAGCTGGGTGGCTTCCACGGCGCGGCGCGCGCTGCGGGAGGGGCATCCCTGCAGCTGCGGGCGGGCGAGGCCGCGGAGTGGGTTCGCTGGGGCAAAAGCATCCCGCCCGATTCGGCCGCCACACGCTTCGCGCGCACCGACCAGGCCCTTGCGATGCTCGACGCGCTCATCGACGAGGCCAGGGCCGCGGGCGATCGCGATGTGCTCGTGAGGTTGGAGGGCGACCGTGCCGTGGCGCTGCACGATCGCGAGCGCTGGAGCGATTGCCTCGACCAGCTCGCCGCGCTCGAGGGCGAAGGCATCGCGCTGCGGCCATACCTGCGCGAGGCCAGGGCCGACGCCCTCCTCGCCCTGCGCCGTCCCGAAGAGGCGCGCGCCATCTACGCAGCGCTCGTCGCGGCCGATTCCACCAACCGCAATGCGCTCCTCGGACGCTTCTATGCCGAGGTCGAGTGCGAGGATTTCGCGGCCGCACTCGCTACCGCCGACACCATCGACGATCCCGTCCTCGCGGCACAGGCGCGCCATTACGCCGGGCTCGACGCCGAGGCCTGGGAGCGCATGGAGCCCCTCGCCCGCAGCGCCCCGGCCGCCGCCTACGTGCGCGCCGCAGCGGCCTCCATCGAGGCTTCCCGCGGATGGCCGCGCCGTGCGCACGAGGACCTCCTCGTCGCCTCCGCGCTCTTCCCGCAGGACGTGGGCATCGCGGTGGGCCTCGCGGAATCGCACATGAGGCGTCGCGAGCTCGATGCCGCGCGCCCGATCGAGTCGCGTCTCGCGGCGGAGGATCCCGGAAATGTCGCGGTCGCGCGCCTCACGCGCGAATTGGAGGAATTCGACAGCGCCCGCTGGGAATTCGACGTGCGCGGTCGCCAGGAATCGGGCACGGCCTCAGCCGCGCCGGGTCCGGGCGTCGAAGCGACCGGCCGCGTATGGTCCGCGCCCTTCCGCGATGCCTTTCGCGGCTTCGTTGGGGCGGGCGACGCGACGGCGCGGACGCCTGAAGGCGATGCGCTGCGCCATCGCGTAGGTGCGGGCATCGAATGGCGCGGCCGCGACGCGGAGGCATCGGCGAGCGCGTGGTCGAATGGCGGCGACGTCTCGAAGACGGGCGCGGCGCTCTCGGGCGCGTGGTCGCCCGACGACTACTGGAACGTTTCGGCCGATTACGAGCGCTATGCCTGGGAAACGCCGCTGCGCGCGGTGCTGCACGGCATCACGGCCGATGGCGGCGGCGTCGGCGTGGGCTATGCGTGGAACGAGTCGCGCGCTCTCTGGGCGGGCTTGCGTGCCCACGAGTTCAGCGACGGCAACCAGCGCCGGCAGCTGCGTTTCGCGTGGGCCGAGCGCGTCCTCGAGCAGCCGGGGCTTTCCGTCACCTTGCGGCCGGAGATTTACCGCTCGCGCAACTCGCTCACCAACGCGCCCTACTTCAATCCGTCGAGCGACCTCTCGCTCTCGCTCGCGGCCGACGTGCAGGACGTGCTGTGGCGGCGCTATGAGGATTCGTTCCGCCATCGCCTCGTCGCGCGTGCGGGGCGCTACCGCCAGGAGGGGTTCGACGACGGCTGGGTCGGCGGCGTGGGCTACGAGCAGGCGTGGCAGCGCGCGCGCTTCGAGTTGCGCTGGGGACTCGACCTTGGCCGCGCACGCTACGACGGCGCCAACGAGCGCTACGTCATCGTGTTCCTGACCGGCTCGGGAAGGTTCTAGGCGATGCGTGCCATCGCCACGGCGCTCCTGCTGCTCATCTCCGCAAGCCTCGCGAGGGGCGAGGAACCGCCCGTGCCGCCCAATACGCGCTTCCTGTCCATCGCGTTCCACGACGTGGTCGACTCGCCGGGCGAGCTCGTGGGCGACGCGATGACCACGGACGCGCTCGTGAGCTTCCTCGAATGGATCGTCGGGAGCGGCCTGCACCCCATCACGATCGACGATGTCGATGCTGCCCGTCGCGGCGCGCGCGCCCTTCCCGAACGGGCGATCCTCCTCACGTTCGACGACGGCTATCGCAGCCTGTACACGCGCGTCTATCCGCTGCTCCTCGCCTATCGCATCCCCGCCGTGGCGACCCTCGTCGGCGAATGGATGGAGGCGCCGATGGATGGGACAGTGCATTACGGTGACGCCTTCGTGCCGCGGCGCAAGTTCGTCTCGTGGGCCGAGGCGCGCGAGATGGCGGACTCGGGACTGGTCGAATTCGCTTCCCACGGCTACGGGATCCATGGCACCGTGCGCGGAAATCCCCAGGGTGGCCAGCGCCCCGCGGCGATGGCGCCCTTCTACGATCCGGTCACCGGCTACGAGTCGCACGCGCAGTACCGCGAGCGCGTCGTCACGGACCTCACCCGCTCCCGCGCACTGATGCGCGAGCACCTGGGCAAGTCTCCACGCGCTTTCGCGTGGCCGTATGGGCGCTATCGCAACGCGGCGGTGGAATCGGCACGCGCCGCCGGATTCGAGTACGTGTTCACCCTCGAATCCGAGCTTGCGGACGCGGCCACACCCCTGCAGCTCGCACGGTATCTCCCGAGCGGCAATCCCCCGCTGGCCGATCTCGTCGGCGCCCTGCGTTCGCTGGGGCTGGCGCCACGGGTGGAGTCGGTTGTCTGTGTCGATCCGGCGGGGCTGGCGGGCGACGACCTCGAGGAGCGCCTCGGCCGCGCGATCGAGCGGATGAAGGCGCTGGGCGCCACCGCCGTGGCCATCGATGCGTTCGTGCGCGATGCCGAGGGGCGTGCCGTGGAGGCGTGGTTTCCCACGACGCTCCTTCCCATGCGAATGGACGTGCTTTCGCGCATCGCCTGGCAGCTTCACACGCGCGCCGGCGTCGAGGTCTTCCTGCGCGTGCCTGCATTCTCCCCCGCCACGCTCACGCCTGGGCGCCTCGCCACCCTCGCGCAGGAGCTTGCGGCGGCCACGGAGATAGACGGCCTCATGTTCGAAGTGGCCGTGGCCTTCGAGGCGGCGCCCCCCAGGCCCGGCGATCTCTCGTGGGCGATTCGCGACCGTCGCGCGGCGCTCGACGCTTCACTCCTCACGCCGCCGCAGCAGGAAATCCTCGCCGTCTTTCGCGCCGTGGAGCGCGTGTTCCCGACGGTGAAGCTGGTGCTCGTCGAGCCCGGGATCACCTCGCGCGTCCCGTTCTCCGACCTCACCTTCGTCGGCATCGGCGAAGGCGATCCTCCCCCTGCCACGGACCACGTGGGGTCAAGCCGCCGCTTCGGGCCCTGGATCAGGGGACGCGATGGCCCGCCGGATGCGGCGGTCGTGCAGGAGATCGCGCGCGCGTTCAAGATGCGCGGCGCCAGGGCGGCCGGTTGGTGCCCGGACGATCCCGCCGCCGACCGCCCGGCAGCGGCGCTCGTGGCGCCTGCGACGTCCGCATCGCGCGTCCCCACGCGGCCGTGAACGCGCTCGACCTGCTGCAGGGGCTCTGCTTCGGGTACCCCTTCGTGATGACGCTGTACTGGATCGCCGGGGGGTTGCTCAACCACGCGCTGCGCGAGGGCGTCGAGCCGCCGCACGACCGGCCGCCGGCGCTGCCCTCCTATCCGCCCGTGTCGATCCTCATACCGTGCTTCAACGAGGAAGACGGCGCCGGGGAAACCTTCAGCGTGCTCGACCACATCGATTATCCCGACTACGAGGTCGTCGCGATCAACGACGGCTCGCGCGACCGCACGGCGGAAGTGCTCGAGCGCATCGGGCAACGCATGCCGCGGCTGCGCGTGGTCCACCTGGCCACCAACCAGGGCAAGTCCACGGCGCTCAACGTGGGCGCGCTCGCCGCGCGCAACGAGATCCTCGTCTGCATCGATGGCGATGCGTTGCTCGATCCGAACGCCCTCACCTGGCTGGTGCGCCGCTTCCAGTCGGACGCGCGGCTGGGCGCGCTCACGGGCAACCCGCGCATCCGCAACCGTGGCACGCTCCTGGGCCGCCTGCAGGTGGGCGAATTCTCGTCGATCGTGGGCCTCATCAAGCGATCGCAGACGGTGTTCGGGGCGCTGTTCACCGTGTCGGGCGTGATCTGCGCATTCCGCAAGCGCGCGCTCCAGGAGGCGGGCTGGTGGTCGCCTGCCGCGCTCACGGACGACGTGGACGTGAGCTGGCGCATCCAGCTCGCCGGCTGGTCGATCGCCTACGAGCCCAAGGCGCTGTGCTGGATCCTCATGCCGGAGACGCTGCGCGGGTTGTGGCGGCAGCGCCTGCGCTGGGCCGAGGGCGGCGCACAGGCGATGCTCGGCGTCGCGCGCCAGCTGTTCGCGCGCCGCGCATGGCGCCTCATGCCGACCTGGTTGAACTATGTCGTGAGCATCGCCTGGTCGTACGCCATGTTGGTCCAGGTGGCCGTTGTCATCGCCGGGGCCCTGCTCGGCGTGCCGGTCATGACGGCATTCCCCGGCAACGGCGCGCTGCTGCTCGCGCTGGTCTATTTCCTGATGGCGGCCATCGCGGCATGGCTCGACCGGCGCTACGAGAGGGGTTCCGCCCAGTCGCTTTTCTGGATGGTCTGGTATCCGCTGGGCTTCTGGACGATCCAGATGGCCACCGCGATAGTGGGCCTGCCGCGGGCGATCCGGCGCCCGCTCGGCGCACGCGGCACGTGGGTAAGCCCGGACCGGGGGTTCCGGTGAGCCCGCCTCGCTGGCCACCCATCCTCGAGGCGCGGCGCGTGCCCATGTCGATCCGCGTGCGCGACCTGTGCCTCACCGTCGCGGCGTGGTGCGTGCTGGCCTGGCGCACGCGCGTGGGCCTTCGCATGGGGCTCGACTACGTGTCGCAGCCGATCTTCGAGCTGACACGCCATGCGCCGCCGGATTGGCCCCTCATCTGGGCGGCGCTCGCCCCCTTCCTCGGCCTCGCCGCGCTTCTCGCCGCGATGATCGTGAGCCGCGGGCGCCACCGGCGCGGCATCCTCGCTCGGCAGTTCGACGCCGCGCAGCCCGCACCGCTCGCGCTCGGCGTGCATGCCGCGCAATGGGGCGTCCTTGCGGCGGATGTGGCGCGGCTGCGCGAGCTTCGCGTGGCGACGGTGCGGTTCGAAGGCGAAAAGATGTTCGCCCCCGCGTAGGCGGCTCAAGCCGCGCAAGCCACGCGCAGCGCCTCGCGCTCGTCCTCTTCCAGCCCCGGGCTGAAGTGCAGCAGGCGCTCGGCCAGCTCCCCGCATTCGAAATAAGCGCCGCCGCAGGCCAGGTGAACGAACCCCGCCGGATGAAAACGCCCCTCCTCGAAGAAGACCAGGCGGATGCGCCAGCTGCCGCGCACGATCGGTTCGCGGCAACCGCGGCAGTTGGCCTGGCCGCGTGCACGTTCGGCGCCGTCGAGCCGGGGCAGGCGCGCATGTTCCACGCCGGCATGGGCGATGCGTTCGAGCATCTCCCGGTCCGCGATGTCCTGCGCCGACGCGAGCGCCTCGAGCAGCGACTGGGGCCGCTTGTAGGCCGCACACGCCGGATGGAACCACAGTGTCAGCTCCGTGCCTTCCGCGAACGGGTTGGGCAGGCGTTCGCCGAAGCGCAGCTCGCCACGCTGGAGCGCGCGGCCGCAGCCGCGACACGTCGAGCGTCCACTCGCCGCGGGCTCGAAGACGTGCGCCATGGCTTCAGGAATGTGCCGGCGACGCCGCGAGCAACGCCCTGCGGCGCGCGGGATCGACCAGGTCGAATACGCGCACGCCCTGCGTTGCGCGCGCGCGCCGCGTCCAGCGCGGATCGCGCAACGTCTGCACCACGTCCGCGTGTCCCGATGCCCAGTGCTCCCGCATGGTCCAGCGCGAGAACTCGTAGTCCTTCGACTCGGCCTCGTAGGGCTTGCTGCGATAGACGAGGTGCACGAGATCGAGCCCGTCGTTCTCCGGCTGCGTGAGCGCGATGAGCGTCTTCACGTCCGGATCCGCGCGCAGCTTCGGCGGCAGCCTGGGCAGCAGGCGCCGCAGCGCTTCGCCCGCCTCGTGCCACTCGACCTCGATCGCGGTGTTCAGGCGCGTGCGGCTCGAGTAGCGGATGTCCTTCTCGCGCTCCGCAACCTCGCCAAGCGTCGCAGGCATCTCGCCTTTCGGCGCGAAGAGATCCACCTGGAACACGGTGCGATGGCCGCCGCCCGGCTCGTCGAGCACGTATTGCAGCGGCGTATTGGAGACGAGCCCGCCGTCCCAGTACTGCTCGCCATCGATCTCGATCGGCGGGAAGCCCGGCGGCAAGGCGCCGCTCGCCATCACATGCCGCACGTCGATCTGCTGGCGCGCGGAATCGAAATACGCGAAGTCGCCGGTGCGCACGTTGACCGCGCCGACGGCGAAGCGCATGGGACCGGCGTTGATGCGATCGAAGTCGACCAGCCGCTCGAGCGTGCGCCGCAGCGGTTCCGTGTCGTAGACGCTGATCGCGGGCGTGGTGCCGGGAAGCTGGAACGCCGCGGGCGGCACCCAGGGGCGAAAGAAGCCCGGCACGCCGAAGAGCAATGCGTTGGTGGCGCTCATCTCGTTCAGGGCCGTGCGCTGGAAACCCTGTGCCGCGAACGGCGGCTCCGGGAGCGTGGAGCTCACGAGCTCCCAGAATTCACGCAGGCGCGGCACCCGCATGCGCGGCTCGTTGCCCGCCACCAGGGCGCAGTTGACCGCGCCGATGGAGATGCCGGCGACCCAGTCGGGCTCGACGCCCTCGTCCACGAGCGCCTCGAACACGCCTGCCTGGTATGCGCCCAGCGCGCCGCCGCCCTGCAGCACCAGGATGCAACTCGCGCGATCCGCCATGGCTTCCTCCACTCAGTCGGGGCGGATGTTCGCCTCGCGGATGAGCTTGTCGTAGCGTACGCGCTCGGAATGGATGAGCGCGCCGAACTGCTGCGGATTGCCGTAGGTGACCTCGCCGCCCACCGCGGACAGGCGTCCCTGCACCTCGCTCGACGCGAGCGCCTTCTGCACCGCAGCCGCGAGCTTCGCGATCACGCCGGCGGGCGTCCCCTTGGGTGCGATCACGCCATACCACACGGAGGCCTCGAATCCGGGGTAGCCGGACTCCGCGATCGTCGGCGTATCCGGCAGGAACGACGGGCGCTTTGCGCTCATGGAGGCGAGCACGCGCAGCTTGCCCGCCTTCACGTGCGGCACCACTTCGAGGGCGTTGACGGCAACCAGCGGAAGCTGTCCCCCGAGCACGTCGGTGATCGCCGGCGCGCCACCCTTGTACGGGACATGGGTGAGCTCGATGCCGGCGGCGCGCGCGAAGAGCTCCATCGCGAGGTGCGGGGTCGAGCCATTGCCGGGTGAAGCGTAGTTGATCGTGCCGGGCTTCGCCTTCGCGGCCTGCACCAGGCTGGCAAGCGTCCTGAATTCCGAGCTCGCGTTCGTCGCGATCACCACCGGCACGCGGCCCACGAGCGCCACGGGCACCACGTCGCGCTCGGCGTCGAACGGCTGCGGCTTGTAGAGCGCCATGTTCGCCGCGAGCGAGTTCGCGGTGAGCATGAGGGTGTAGCCATCCGGGGGGCTCTCGATGAGGGCGCGCACCGCGATGTTGGTGCCCGCGCCGGGCTTGTTCTCGATGACGACCGCCTGCTTCAAGTCGGTGGAAAGCTGCTGCCCGAGGGTGCGCGCGATCACATCCACGGCGCCGCCCGGGGGGAAACCCACGATCATGCGGATCGGCTTCGAGGGATAGGGATCGGCGGCCATGGCCGGAACGGCCAGCGCCAGGGCCACGCAGGCCAGCACGCGCAGGAATGTCATCGTTTCCCGTCCTGGTTCGCGCCGGAATGGGCGCGCCTCACTTTACCGCGTCGCCCGTCGTCCCACGCAGGCCCGCACGTTGTGCCGCCCGGCTCACCACGCCCTCGGCGCGCGCGGTGCGCACGAACGATTGCAGCCACGCATGACCGGCATCGCGCCCCTTCGGCACGCCGAGCGCGAAGCTTTCGTGCCCCCACACGCCCGGCAACACGCGCGATCCGGCGAGGCCGTCGCTCATCTCGAAGAGGATCGCCTTGTTGGTGCCGAACGCGTCGATCTTCCCTTGCGACAGCATGCGGCCCGCTTCCTCGAGCGATGGCGCGGGGACGAGCTTCGCATGATGGAGCACCCCCGCCAGCTCGCGCTCGGAGCTGCTGCCCTTGCTCACGCCGACGCGCATGCCCTCGCGGTCGACCTCGGCGGCGTCCGCGATGGGCGACCCCGCAGGCACGAGATAGCCCTTCTCGAGCTCGATGAGCGCATCGCTGAAGTCGATGAAGCGGCGCCGCTCCTCCGTGGCATTGGTGAGGATGACATCGACCTGC
>Ga0068851_10000578_pt1 | contig 15951 bp, 14 predicted proteins | sample KBSCornC12_FD_66588 | JGI IMG/M metagenome (GOLD analysis project Ga0068851, IMG submission 66588) | Corn rhizosphere microbial communities from Kellogg Biological Station, Michigan, USA - KBS Corn C1-2 | ecosystem: Host-associated > Plants > Roots > Rhizosphere > Soil ...
CGCGCGTACCGCGCCGAGCGAGCTCGCGGCGTGTTACTGCAGCGTCGAGCCGGGCGGCGCGCCCGCCGACTGTGACTTCGTGCCTGACTGCAACGGCTCGATCGCCGTCCAGATCCAGTCGGGCTGCTGCTCGATGAGTCGGCCGAAGCGGATCGAGTAGTCGGTCTTCGATGTCGACAACCGGTAACGCTTGACCGGCTGGTACTCGACGGCGGGAACGATCAGCGATTGCACCATCGGCTCCGCATCGCGCGCCCGCAACGCGAGCAGCAGCGCACCGAAGCGTCGCCCATTGATCGTCGTTCCTTCGCCATCGATCGAGTATTCGTCGGCGCCGCGCTTGCGCTGCTCGACGAGGTCGACGGCAGAGATCGTGTCGGCGACGATCTGCAAGCCGATTTCGGCGCGGTCGGCCGCGGTTCGCTTCATCCGCCGGATGATGCCGAGCGTCCAGCGCGGCTGGCCGTGCGGATGGATCGCGACGAGCGTGCCGAGCGTCACGGCATTTGCAACCTGGATCGGTGCGACCAGCTTGAACCCGGTTTGCGAGACGTCTTTCGCTTCCCAAGGGCCGCCGGCGGCGGCATGTGCGCCGATACGCCGCCGCGCGAGCTCCTTGCGACGCGTCGGCTCGTCGCGGATGCGGCCGAAGACGGCGATGTCCATCGTGCTGTCGAAACTCTCCCCCGTCGTATCGGCCATCGGAATCGGCTCGTGTGCCTCTTCCCGAAAATAGCTGGCGATCTTCTGGAAGCCGACGATCGCGTCGACGTTGCCCGTGGTCGACACGCGCTCACCACGGCGCGTGAACGGCTTGAACTCGGGATCGACCTGCGCGGCGAGCTTGGTGAACAGTGCGAGCTGCTCGCTGCGGCGCGGCGTGCGATTCGACAACGGCTCGGCCTTGATCTTCTGCTCGAGCGTGACGACGTGCTGGACCATGACGGCGTGCAGCGGTCGGGTGTCGAGGAAGAGCACGCGTCCCTCGAGCGCGCCGGCCTTGCGTCGCCGCAGGCCTTCGCGTCCGCCGAGGTCTACGAAGAACGCGTTCGCGGCCGATTGCTCCAGTGTGAGTCGCAGCGGCGAGCACCAATCGTCGAGCTCACCCCAGATGAACTCGACCTGCGATGCGGTCAAGCTGCCGGCATTCATCAGCTGCAGCACCAGCGCGCGCAGATACTCGTGCTCGATGCTCGTCGTGCTCGATTCGGTGAGCGATACGAGGCGGCGCTCGACCTGCTCCGAGCACGCGAGCGACATCAGGCTGTGCAGCTCGGCCCACTTCGCCGGTATCCATTGCTCGTAGCGAAAGAGGCGTATGCGCGCATCGAGCGCAAGGTGCACGACCTGGCGGCAGATGAGCTCGGGCAATAACGGCTGCCAGCGACCCGTTTGCGGCCGGTCGGCGATCTCGCGCGCAAACGACTGATAGGTCATCAGGAACGCCTGCGTCAGGCCGAAGAGCGCCGTCCACAACTGGTTCTCGATCTTCGAGCTGCGTCGCGCGTGCTCGATGTATTGCGTGACCAGCGCGCGGCGTTGCGCGCCCGTCTGCGCGTCGACGTGGAACACCGCGCGCAATCGCTGCGGCGTTCGTTGCGTCAGCGGGCCGGCTACGCGCTCGAGCTCGCCGATGACGTTCGAATGGACGGCGAGCGTATCGGCGCCGGGCAGCGTCGCCAGCCAGCGCTCGGCTGCCTTGACGTCGGACAGCGGGTCCTTGCTCGCCTTGCCAAAACCGAACATCGTGCGTCGTCCAGCGTCACGTGCCGCTTGAAAAAGGCGGCTTGTCAGCGGCGCGGTCGGCTGGCTTCAGAGCGAAAGCCGCCGTCCCCGCCGCACGAGGGTGTTCGAGTCAACGCTGGTTGCAAATTCCGGACCGACGCTCGTCGGGTCCGTACCCGACGCTCGTCCGTGGCGTCGACTGCGTGGCACGCATCCTGCATTGGGGTGCACCGTGGACAACAACTCGCATCGATCACGATGATCCGCGGCGCGCAGGACATGCGGGAATGCGCCGCTATACTTGTGCAGAACACATTGCACAGCCGAACAGGAACAAGCAGGGGATAAAGCCCATGGGAATCCTTATCGAGGCGCCGTCTCGGCGCCAGGACGCCGTTGGAACGCCGGCCAATTCGCCGGCCGCGGCGCCTGCTGGCGAGCCCGCCGGCGCGCTGCACATTCGCGAAGTCGTCCGGATCACCGGATTGCGACGCGAGCAGCTCTATATGTGGCAACGACGCTACGGATTCCCGGCGCCGCTTCGCGACACGTTCGGCGATCGCGTCTATCCGGCCGACCAGGTCGCACGGCTCAAGCTGATCAAGCAGTTGCTGTCGGAAGGATGGCGCGCCGGGGCGGTGGTGCCGCTTGCCGACGCCGCGCTGCAATCGATGGTGGGTCTCGCGGTTGCCGAACCGGCCCCACTGCCGGCCGAGATTTCGCAAGCCGTCCGCCTGCTCGGCGAGCATCGGATCGGTGAGATGCAGAACCATCTGTCCAAGCTCCTCGTGGGTCAGGGACTGCGCAAATTCCTCGAGCAGACGCTGATTCCGCTCAACGAAGCGGTGCACGAGCGCGTCGTGCGCGGCGAGATGCAGACGTACCAGGAATTACGCTTCACCGACCTCACGCAGCGGCTGTTGCGCGACGTGACGAGGCTCGTGCGGCCGACGCGCGACGCGCGCCAGATCCTGCTCGCCACGCCGCCCAACGATCCGAACCAGCTCGGCCTGGCGATTCTCGAACTGCTGCTGTTCACCGAAGGCATCAACTGCCTGACGCTCGGCACCGGCGTGCCGGCACAGGAAATCGCGAGCGCGTCGGAAGCGTATCACGCGGCGCTCGTCGTGCTGCTCTTCGATCGCGGCATCTCCGGCAAGATCGCGGGCCAGGAAATCCGCTGCCTCCGGCGGGCATTACCGCATGACGTGCCGCTGATCGTCAGCGGACGCGCGGTCAACCTGCTCGCCAAGCCGATCGACAACGTGCAGGTCGCGGCCGATTTCAATTCGGTGATGTCGACGCTGCGCGCGCGTGGCGTGCTGCCCGCGGCGCCACTGACGCGCGTCGCCGATTTGCCGGACGCCTCGCAAACGGCGTAAATTCGGCGGGGTGAACCCGTCTCCTCCTGCAGATCACGAATTGCCGGAATCGAGCGGCGCCACTACGGGCCGCCGGTTCGTCTGGCACGCGATCGCGCTCCTGCTCGCCGCCGCCGTCGCGTGGTTCATCTTCGCGTCGTACCGGCAGCCCGACCTGATGCTCGATCTCGCCGGCATGCGGCTCTGCGCGGACACGCCGCAAGTCAGCGCGCACGCGTAGCGCCGCGTCAGGGTTCGTTCAGGAAATCCTCGAGTCTGCGACGGTCGCGCTTCGTCGGTCGTCCCGCGGGCTGCGCCAGCACCCGAGCGCGCGCTGCCTTTTGCGCGGCGAGCGTCTTTTCGCGCAATGCTGCGCTGTCTTCGGTTTCGCAATAGAGCGCGGCGGCCTCCGTTGCGTTGCCGCGCCGATCGGCAACCGCGATGACGTCAATCGTCCATGTCAGCGCTTGGCGGCGCACGCTGATCCGCGTGCCCGCCCGAACCGCGTGCGCGGCTTTCACGCGCTCGCCAGAGACCCGGACCTGGCCGGTATCGATCGCCTGCGCGGCGAGGCTTCGCGTTCGATAGAAGCGCGCCGCCCACAGCCACTTGTCGAGGCGAACGCGCTCGTCTGAATTCGCTGCGCGATCTGCGCTGGTCATCGAACGGCGCCCACGCCTGAGCCCGCGTCCTCCGCGCCGCGCGCGAACAGCGCACGCGCATCGTCAGCTCCGAACGAATAGCGACGGTTGCAGAACTCGCACGTGACGTCGACGGCGCCGCGCTCGGCGAGTGCGGCCTCGACTTCATCGCGCCCCGCAATGCGCAGCGCGTTCGCGACGCGAGCGACCGAGCACTTGCAGCGGAACGCCACCGGTCGCGGCTCGAAAATCCGCACGTCGTCGTGCGCGAACATCGACTGCAGCATGAAGGTGAACGTCGGCTGCGCCAGCGCCTGCGGCCACGCGGCATCCGCTTCGCGCGTGACGCGCGACCACGTTGCGTCGTCGGCGGTCTCCGCACCGGGCAGCCGTTGCACCAGCAGCCCGCGTACATGGTCTGCTTTCGCGGCGAGCCACAGCCGGCTTTGCAGTTGCTCGGAGGTCGCAAGGTAATGCTCGATCGATGCGGCAATCGATGTCGAATCGAGGCTGACGATGCCTTGATACAAGTTGCCCGAATCGCGTGGATCGAGCGTCAGCGCGAGGCGGCCGTGCGTGCTGCCGCCCGCAAGCTCCGCAAGCGATGCGTCGGCACCGAGTGCGGCGACGCGTTCGGCGTCCCACTGTGCCGTCGCGCGAAGCTCGAGCGCGTCGTTGCACTCGACCACGATCAGTCGCGCCGGTCCGTCGCCCGACAGCTGCACGATCAGGCTGCCGTCGAGCTTCAGCGACGCTGCGAGCAGCGCCGCAGCGGCAAGGAGCTCGGCGAGCGCACGCGCGAGCGGCGGCGGATAGTCGCGGCTGCCGACGATATCGCGCAGCGTCGTATCGAGGCTGACGAGCGCGCCGCGGACGTTCGCCTTGTCGAAAACGAACGGCAGCAGAGCGTCGCGGCTGGCAGCTTGTTCGCTGTCCCGCTGCATCAGGACGCGAGCGGCAGCGTGTAGATCGTCATTGGCAGCGCCGAGTTCTTGTCGAACGTCGCGCCGATCTCCACACCAACGCGCGCCACAGCGTCGGCCGTCTTGAGCTGCGCATAACGCGCATGCATCGCACCGAGCGCGTATTCGGCGCCCGATCCTGCGGCCCAGAACTGCGTGTACTCGAACACTTCGCGCATCGAGAACACGCCGAAGATGCCGTTCGCGTTGGCGATCAACGCGGTGATCTGCGTCGACTCGTACGGATCGTCGTCTTCCTCTTTCGGATTCAGGTAATGCTGCTCCTTCAGGATCGGATGCAGCTTGCGAAACGTCTCGAAGATCGCTGCCTTGTGCGAGAAATCGAAATCGCCGTGCTTGGCGAGCAGGCTTTCGAATACGAGCTGGTGCGCCGCCGATCCGCAGAGGCCGATGTACGTGTCGCGGTGCCGGACGATCTTGTCGTACGTCCGATCATGCTGCGCTGCGAGCTTCGTGTCGCCGAATGTCGTCAACGAATCAGCGGCGATGGCGACGGAGTCGCCTTTGCGAACGACGACGAGTGTTGTCATGCGCGATCGATTATACGCGGCGGTGCAGGTCGCATCGCGACGCGCGGAAGTGAGCGCGGTGTCCAGTTCGCGATTGCCCACGTCCAGAATTCGGTGACCGATGCAAGCGATTCGGGAAGAGCGGGTTGCGCGAGGAAATCCCATGCCATCGCGAGCGCCGGCAGCGGTGAAGTTGGAAGTGCTGCAGCGCCGGTCGCTTTCGACAGCTTGCGGCCTGCGCTGTCGATCGCCACCGGCACGTGCAGATAGCGTGGCGTCGCGAAGCCAAGCAATCGTTGCAGCAGGATCTGCCGCGGTGTCGACGCGAGCAGATCGGCACCGCGCACGACGTCGGTGATGCGTTGCGCATCATCGTCGACGACGACGGCAAGTTGATACGCGTGAAGCCCGTCGCTGCGACGCACGACGAAATCGCCGACGTCGGCGCTCAGCTGTTGTTGCTGCGTGCCATAAAGTCGATCGCTGAATTCGATCGGCGTGTGGTCGACGCGTACGCGCATCGCGCGACGCTTTCGCGATGCGGCGACGATGCCGTTGCGGCATGTGCCGGGATAGACGCGCTCGCCGATCGCCGAGACGACGTCATCGGCTCGCTCGGCGCGCGTGCACGCACAGGGAAACGCACGCTCGATTGCAATGAGTTGCGCCAGCGCTTCGTCGTAACGTGCGCTTCGCGCCGATTGAAACCAGACGGGGCCGTCCCACTCGAAGCCCATCCGCTCGAGTGTGGTCAAGATTGCCTCGGCTGCGCCAGGACGCGTGCGCGGCGTGTCGATATCCTCGATGCGCAGCAGCCAATCGCCCCCGGCAGCGCGTGCGTCGGCATAGCTCGCAACGGCTGCGACGAGCGACCCGAAGTGCAGTGGACCCGTGGGCGATGGCGCGAAGCGCCCGCGGTAGCGGCCGCGCGCGTCGCGAGACTGCGACGAAGTCAGCGCAGCGACGCGGTCGTCGAGACGGCGAGCACGGCCGGGCGCGCCTGATAACGCTGTGCCGCGCTCATCACGGCCGTCGGATATTCGGGGCGTCCGAGGCTGCCGTTGTAGCGGCCGAGCGCGCGGTAGACATCACCTTTCTCGACGTCGAGATAGTGGCGGAGGATCGTGCAGCCGTACCGAAGGTTCGTCCGCAACTGGAACAGGTTCTGGTCGGCCGTGCCGATCAATTTCACCCAGAACGGCATCACCTGCATGAAGCCCCGTGCGTCCGCCGACGACACCGCGTACTTGCGGAAATTGCTTTCGTGATGGATGACACCGAGCACGAGTTGCGGATCGAGCCCTGCGCGCGTCGCTTCGTAATGGACGGTCGCGAGGAATTCGGTGCGGCCCGTGTCGTCGGGAAAACGGGGTGCGAGCACGCGCGACATTTCGGCAAGCCACGACCGCACAGCCGGTCGCTCGGCATAGTCACGCGGCACCGGGTTGTCGCCGATCGCGCGCTGCAGGCCCGAGACAACCGATGCGGCGAGATGCTCTTCGGCCTGCGCACCCGCGTACGCCGGCCGCACGCTGATCGCACACACGATCACACCCGCGAGCGCCGCGGCAGCCGCGCGCTGTCTCAACCTGCCGTACCGCATCATGTCGCTGCTATGCGTTGCCCAATAAAAGAGAGGATTTCCGCGACCGGCACTTTCAAAGGTGTCGTGTCGCGCCGTGCCTGGAATTCGACGATACCTTCCTTCAGCCCGCGATCGCCGATCGTCAGCCGATGCGGGATGCCTATCAGCTCGAGATCAGCAAACATCACGCCAGGTCGCTCACCGCGGTCGTCGAGCAGCACGTCGATGCCGGTGCCCGTCAGCTCGTCGTGCAGCCGGTCCGCCATGGCACGGACCGCTTCACTGCGGTCGTAGCCGATTGGCGCGATCGCCACTGCGAATGGTGCCATCGCCGCCGGCCAGACGATACCCCGCTCGTCGTGATTCTGCTCGATGGCCGCCGCCACGACGCGGGTGACGCCAATTCCGTAGCAACCCATCTGGATGACGTGCGACTGACCCTCAGCATCGAGATAAGTTGCACCCATCGCGGTCGAATAGACGTCGCCCAGCGCGAACACGTGTCCAACCTCGATGCCGCGGACGATCGCGAGCGTGCCCTTGCCGTCCGGTGACGGGTCGCCGGCGACCACGCTGCGAATATCGGCGACGGTATCCGGCTCACGGCAGTCGCGACCGAAGTTGACGCCGCGCAGGTGGTAGTCCGCCTCGTTCGCGCCACAGACGAAATCGCTCATCGCGGCGACCTGTCGATCGACGATCAGCGGCATCGTCGCGGGAATGCCGACTGGACCGAGATAACCGGGCCGACAGCCGGTGGCCGCGACGATCTCGGGCTCGCTCGCCCAGCGCCATCCATCGAGCCCGCTGACCTTGCCGATCTTCACCTCGTTCCCCATGTGATCGCCGCGCACGAGCAGCATGTGCACGCGATCGTGTGCATACACGAGCAGGCACTTCACGGTTCGTGTAAGCGGCAATCCCAGCAGCCTTGCGACGTTCTCGCACGTCGATTGACCCGGTGTGGGGACGCGTTTCATTGACTCCGTTGGTGCTTGGCGCGGTGTCGACGGCGCGAGCGCTTCGGCCTGCTCGACGTTGGCTGCGTAGTCGGAGCCGTCGCTGTACGCGATCGCGTCTTCGCCGGAGTCCGCCAGCACCTGGAACTCGTGCGACGCGAAGCCGCCGATCGCGCCGGTGTCGGCGTCGACGGCGCGAAACCTGAGGCCGAGCCGCGTGAAAATGCGCGCGTACGCGTCGTACATCGCGCGATACGAGCGCATCAGTCCGTCGCGATCGACGTCGAACGAATACGCGTCCTTCATCAGGAATTCGCGTCCGCGCATGACGCCAAAACGCGGCCGGATTTCGTCGCGAAACTTGGCCTGGATCTGGTACAGGTTGACCGGCAGCTGCCGGTAACTCCGAACGTCCTTGCGGATGATGTCGGTGACGACTTCCTCGTGCGTGGGACCGAACAAGAAGTCGCGGCCCTGCCGATCGCGGATTTTCAGAAGCTGTGGGCCGAACTTGTCCCAGCGTCCGGTTTCCTGCCACAACTCGGCGGGCAGGACGTGCGGCAGATACGATTCGAGCGCACCGGCGCGATTCATTTCCTCGCGAATGATCTCTTCGACCTTGCGCAGCGTGATGAGCCCGAGCGGAAGCCAGCTGTAGATGCCTGACGACACCTTCTTGACGAGTCCCGCGCGCAGCATCAGCTGCTGGCTCATCACGTCCGCCTCGGCCGGCGCTTCCTTCAGCGTATTCAGGTAGAACTTCGATACTCGCATCGGCTTCACAGGCAGGCGGGCGAAGCCCCGGATTCTAGCGTGCGCCACCGTGCGTGCGAGAATCGGCGACCGATGCACGACGCCGAGCTCCCGGATCCCCGCGTGTGGCCCGCTGCCGACGCGGCGACGCCCATCGCGCAGCACCTGCACACGGCGGCGCTCGAGGCAATTGATGCGGCTACGCGCAATGACGCGGCTGTTGCCGACGCTGAAACGACCGCCATTATCGAGCGACTCGTCGCAACGGAAGATGGCGTTGGTCTTGCCGAAGCGCTCGCGACGGCGCCGTCCTTTGCGATCGCGCGACATCTGTGGCGGCTCGTCGCTCTGGTCGAGCAGCGCGATGCGCAGCGCGCGACAGCATTACGGACAACGCTCGCCGCGATTCCCGTCGTCTTCGTCGCGGCACTCGATTCGCGCGATGGATCCGTAAAGCTTCCCGGTGTGTTGCCGGATGCGCCGGCGCTCGCTGCGCTGCTGCGCGACGCCGGTGAATTCGGCGGCGCGCAGGCGTTTGCGCTCGCACCAGCGCTTGCTGGCGTTGATGCGATCGACGTTGCGACGCTCCCCGGCCACATCCATCGCATGACGCTCGCTGAGCAAGCCGTCGCTGCGATTGCTCCGGTCGACATCGAGCCGAAACCCATCATCGTCGACGGCGGCAACGAGTGCATTCATTTGCGCTTCATTGTCGCGGCCGTGTTGACCGCGCCAGGCACCAATCCATTGCGCACATCGACAATTTCGGTCTGGGGCATCGGTTTCGCACAGGCACTCGCACGCCAGTTGCAGACGCCACGGGTTTCATTGCTCGCCCTGCCGCGGCCGCCGCAGAGGCTCGTAACCGCCGTCCAGGCCGGGCGCGCCATCCAGCGCGAAGTGTCCGCGCAGGTGTTCGCGAGCAATGCGATCCGCAAGCTTCGCGCATCCGTCGGCGAGCCGACAGCAATCATCAGTGCGCATCGTTCTGCGGATACGCGTGAGGGCGGTGAGCTGCGAATGTCCTTGTCGTCGGCGTTTGCGCCGCGCGAAGCCGAGGGCTTCCGATGTCCGATCTACGCGTACGAATCCGTGCAGGACGTCGCGGCGATGCTGACCGGGCTGCTGCGCGATTGTCGCGTCGACGACGTGCGAGTGCGGGCGGGCGTCCACGCTGACATCGATTCGATCACCGGCGCGCCGCTGCTGTTCAAGGAGACCGAGGCGCCGTCGCCTTCGCGGCTGCAGTAAGAAAGCATCGCGACCCGAAATTTCGGCGTCGACGAATCGTGGCGCCGCACGCGTCCCATGCCGCTGACGTTCTCGGTGACCTGGGGATCACCGATGTATTCGATGACGCCGGCGCCCGAAATGCTCGCGCGCAGCTTCCGTTGCGCGTTGACGATCACGTTGCCCACGCCGCTCACGGACACCGTCGCCGTCGCGGTTTGCAGCCGTTCGGCGTTGTACGATCCCGCACCGGAGATCGACACGTACTGATCGTCGACACGACCGCCAAGCTCGGCTGACAACGCGCCCGAACCCTCGACGCGCAGCGTGGTCGCAGTGAGATCGTCGATCGTCAGGTTGGCACCGCCAGAGGCTCCGATCAGCAGCGTCGACGCCTGCAACTTTGGCACGGTCACTTTCACCGTGCCGGTCAGCGACAATCGATCGAGGTTTCGAACGTGGATCGTGATCGTCGGCGCATGCCGCGTGTCGTGGCCGAAGAGCCGCCCCCAAAAGCGGCGCCGGTCGTGCGAGCGCACGACGAGCCGGCCCTTGATCACTTCTGCATGCACACTCGCGCCGTCGGTGTCGTCGACATCGATCGCTTCAGCGCCGCCCTGCACGAGCACGACGTCGGCAGCGCCGCCGATCTCGAGTTCGTGAAACGGCACGAGCGCGTGATGCTCGCTGCTAGCGGATCGTGCCGGCACGCCAGCGCCGCGCGTCAAGGTCAGCCACGCGAGGATCGCAGCCACGGCAATCGTCGCAAGGACGATCCAGGGAAGTGCTGCGCGGCGCTGCGACGGCGGGTCGATCGGCACGTCGATTGGATGCGGCCGCCAACGCCCGCGGATTCGGGCTGCTAAAAAAATCCGCTTGACATGGAATCCGAGGTTGTATTGAATACTGTATACCGAATTCAATAAATTCGTCGTTACACGGAGGAAGTCGTGGATAGTCCGCAGCTCCCCATTCGCGTCATCGTTGCCAAGGTCGGCCTCGACGGCCACGACCGCGGCGTAAAGATCGTCGCGCGCACGCTGCGCGACGCTGGGATGGACGTCATTTACACGGGACTCCATCGAACGCCCGAAGAAGTCGTCGAGGCGGCGATCCAGGAAGACGCCGATGTCATCGGCATCAGCATCCTGTCCGGCGCCCACATGACGGTGTTTCCGCGCGTCGTCAGCCTGCTCAAGGAGCGCGACGCCGATGACATCATGGTCGTCGGTGGGGGCGTGATCCCCGACGACGATCTCTCGAAGCTCAAGGCGCTTGGCGTCAAGGACATCCTGCTGCAGGACACGCCACCATCGGCGATCGTCGAGATGATTCGCCGCATCGTTGCCGAGCGCGGCCCGCGCTGACCCTTTTCGAGACTCGGTCGTTCAATGGAACAGTGGTCGTTTCCGCCGCGCTTCGACGCCGACTATCTGCCCCCTGCGGGCTCGCGGTACTGGTTCCCGACGCGCGAGACGATGCCGGCTGCCGAGCGCGAGCGCGCAATCGTCACGCGGCTGCAGCAGCTCACGCGCTACGCGTGGGATACGTCGCCGTTCTACCGGCGCAAATGGGACGAAGCGGGCTTTCACCCCGATCAGCTTCGCTCGCTCGAGGACTTCGAGGCGAAGGTACCGGTCATCAATAAGAAAGATCTGCGCGAGGCGCAGTCGCGCGTGCCGCCGTTTGGCGATTACCTGTGCGTGCCCGACTCGGAAGTCCACCACATTCACGGCACGTCGGGCACTACGGGACGTCCGACGGCGTTTGCGATCGGCCGGGACGATTGGGACTCGATCGCGAACGCACATGCGCGAATCATGTGGGGAATGGGAATCCGGCCCGGCGATACCGTGTTCGTCGCCGCAATCTTCAGCCTGTACATGGGCTCGTGGGGCGCGTTGTCGGGCGCCGAGCGGCTGCGCGCGAAAGCATTTCCATTTGGCGCCGGCGCACCGGGCATGACGGCGCGCGCGGCGATGTGGCTCGATCTCGTGAAGCCGGCCGCCCTTTATGCGACGCCGTCGTTCGCGCTGCATCTCGCCGAAGTCGCTCGCAGCGAAGGCTGCGATCCGCGCGCGTTCAATCTGAAGACGATGTTCTTCTCGGGCGAGCCGGGCGCCTCGGTGCCGGGCGTGCGCGACCGGCTCGTTGACGCGTACGGCGCACGCGTCATCGACTGCGGGTCGATGGCCGAGATGACCCCGTTCATGAACGTGTCGGGAACGGCGGAGACCGACGGCATGCTGTGCTGGCAGGACATCGTCTACACCGAGGTATGCGATCCGGCGACGCATCACCGCGTTCCGTACGGACAGCGCGGCACGCCGGTGTACACGCATCTCGAGCGAACGTCGCAGCCGATGATCCGGCTCGCCTCGGGTGACCTCACATTATGGGAGAACGGTCCGAATCCGTGCGGCCGCACTTATCCGCGGCTCCCGCAAGGCATCTTTGGCCGCATCGACGACATGTTCACGATCCGCGGCGAGAATGTCTACCCGAGCGAAGTCGATGCCGTTCTGAACGCGTTGCCCGGGTACGGCGGCGAGCATCGGATCGTTATCACGCGGGAAGGTGCGATGGACGAGCTCGTGGTTCGCGTCGAAATCGATGCCGAGCACGCAGCGCGCGGACGAGCAGCGTTCGACGCGATGCGCGACGACGCCGGGCACAGGTTGCAGCGGATGCTCGGCTTGCGCTCGAAGATCGAGATCGTCGAGCCGGGCACGTTTCCGCGCACCGATTTCAAGGCGCGCCGCGTCGTCGACGATCGCGACGTATTTCGCGATATGAACGCGCGGCTGCAGTCGTAGCGCGGCGATGGCCTACATTGCATCGAGCGAGCTCGAAGCGCGCGTCCTGCGTCGCGATGTCCGCGCGATCGCGCGGCTTTTGACACGCGCCGAATCGGGCGTCGACGAGGCGCGCGCAGCACTCGATGCGATGTTTGCACACGCGGGCCGCGCGCACGTTGTCGGCATCACCGGCGTGCCCGGCAGCGGCAAGTCGACGCTCGTTGCACGACTCGCCGCGGCGGTGCGGCGCAGCGGACGGACGATCGCGATCGTCGCGATCGATCCATCGAGTCCATTTTCAGGCGGGTCGATCCTCGGAGATCGAATCCGGATGGCGGATCTTGGCGGCGATCCCGGCGTCTTCGTCCGCAGCATGGCCACGCGCGGTGCCCTCGGTGGACTCGCCAACGGCACGCTGGAAGCGGTCGACGTTCTCGACGCGGCCGGCTTCGACGTCATCGTCATCGAGACCGTGGGTGTCGGTCAGGACGAGGTCGAAGTCGCGCGCGCTGCGCATACCACCGTCGTCGTCTCGGCACCTGGACTTGGTGACGACATCCAGGCCATCAAGGCCGGTATCCTCGAGATCGCCGACATCCACGCGGTCAGCAAATGCGATCGCCCTGATGCGCAACGAACGATCGCCGATCTGAAGACGATGCTGGCACTCGGCCTGACGCGAATGGATACCGAGCGGAGTGGCAGCGCGCCTGCGATTGCTCCGTGGCGACCGCCCGTCATTGCGACGAGCTCGCAGCGCGCGGAAGGCATCGACGAGCTGCTCGCTGCGATCGACCGCCATCACGACGCGCTCGAGAAGAGTGGCGACATCGACGCGCGCCGCGCGGCGATCGCCGAACGGCGGCTTCTGACGGCCGGTGAGGCGATGCTGCGCGCGGGCTTCGCGCGTCATCGCGATGGTCGCTTGGCACCCTTGCTCGAACAATTGCGAACGCGCACGCTGTCGCCGCGCACGGCGGCGCGTGCGCTGCTGCGGGACTTGCACATTGGAGGTGACGAATGAACGATACGACGAACGCGCCGGCAGGCGGACTCGATCCACGCATGCAAGACGCGCTCTCGCGCAAGGTCGAGGCATGGGAGCAATCCGAAGTGGCGACGTTCGTGCGGCGCGCACCGGAACGTGCGAGCGAGTTTGCGACGATCGGCGGATTTCCGGTCAAGCGAACGTATACGGCGCTCGACATCGCCGACACGCCGCTCGACGACATCGGCTTGCCCGGCCAGTATCCGTTCACGCGCGGCCCGTATCCGACGATGTATCGCGGCCGTCTGTGGACGATGCGCCAGATCGCCGGCTTCGGCACGGCCGAGGATACGAACCAGCGCTTCAAATACCTGATCGCGCAGGGCCAGACGGGCCTGTCGACCGACTTCGACATGCCGACGCTGATGGGCTACGACAGCGACCATCCGATGAGCGAAGGGGAGGTCGGGCGCGAAGGTGTCGCGATCGACACGCTCGCCGACATGGAGCACCTGTTCGACGGCATCGACCTCACGAAAATCTCGGTGTCGATGACGATCAATCCGAGCGCGTGGATCCTGCTTGCGATGTACGTCGCACTCGCCAAGCGCCGCGGCTACGACCTCGACAAGCTGTCCGGCACGATCCAGGCGGACATCCTGAAGGAGTACCAGGCGCAGAAGGAATGGGCGTTCCCGGTCGCGCCATCGGTGCGGATCGTCCGCGACTGCATCACGTATTGCGCGACGAACATGAAGCGCTACAACCCGATCAACATCTCGGGCTATCACGTGTCGGAGGCGGGCGGCTCGCCGCTCGACGAGGTTGCCTTCACGATGTGCAACCTCATCACGTACGTCGAGGAAGTGCTGAAAACAGGCATGGACGTCGACGCGTTCGCGCCGCGGCTCGCGTTCTTTTACGTGTGCCAGTCGGATTTCTTCGAGGAGATCGCGAAGTTCCGTGCCGTGCGCCGCGTCTACGCGAAGATCATGCGCGAGCGCTTTGGCGCCAAGAATCCCGAATCGATGCGGCTGCGCTTCCATTGCCAGACGGCCGCCGCGTCGCTGACGAAGCCGCAATACCCGATCAACGTCGTGCGTACCGGATTGCAGGCGCTCGCCGCCGTGCTCGGCGGCGCGCAAAGCCTGCATACGAACGGCATGGACGAGGCGTTCGCGATCCCGACCGAGCAGGCGATGAAGATTGCGCTTCGCACGCAGCAGATCGTCGCCGAGGAGAGCGGTGTCGCGAGTGTCGTCGATCCGCTCGGCGGCTCGTATTTCGTCGAGAGCCTGACGACGCAATACGAGCGGGCGATCTTCGCCGTCATCGACGAGGTCGACCGAAGCGGCGGCACGATCAAGCTGACGCAGGAAGGCTGGTTCCAGCGGCGCATTGCCGACTTTGCTTATGAGACGGCGTTGAAAAAAGCGGATGGCGTCAAGCCCGTCATCGGCGTCAACCGCTACGTCGAGGCGGACGGGGCCTTCGACATCGAGCTGCATCCGTACGATGTGTCGACGGCCGAGCGGCAAATCGCGCGCCTCAATCGCGTGCGGCGCGAGCGCGACAACGCGAAGGTGAACGCACTCCTCGAGCAGCTGATCGAGGTTGCCAAGGACGAGCAGCAGAACATCATGCCGATCACGATCGAGCTGGTCGATGCCGGCGCCACGATGGGCGATATCATCGAGAAGCTGAAGACGCTGTGGGGCACCTACCGCGAGAATCCCGTGTTCTGACTTTTCGATGATCATCGACTATCTGCACCACAAGCCTGCGATCGGCGATGGCGCCGACATCGCAACGCGTGGCATCGTCATCGGACGCTCGGCCATTGGATTGCGTCCCGCATTCGCCGATTACGCGACGGTGCGCGCCGATGGCGAGAACATCCGAATTGGCGCGAACGCATGGTTTGGCGAGCACGCGACGGTGCATATCGCCGATCAGCTGCTCGGTGCGGTCATCGGCGATGATGTCACCGTTGGCCGCTATGGACTAATCCACGCGTGCACGCTCGGCGATGGCGTCGTCGTCGGCGAGTCGTCGATCGTCATGGACGGGACGACGATCGGTCCGCGCACGCTGATCGCCGCCGATACCGTCGTTCCGCCGCGCAAGACGCTGCCGGGCGGCTTCGTCTATGCCGGCCATCCAGCGAAACCCGTGCGCGAGATCGGCGAAGACGAGCTTGCGAGCTATGCGCAAAGCTTGCGCGGCGGCGCGCCGCATGCCGATCTCGTTTCGGCACGCCTGCCCCGATGGGTGAGCGTCGTCGAACGGCTTCCCGCATCCGATGGACCGTTGTACGAGCTCTCCGGTCGCGCGCCTCGGCTGGCGCGTGCCTACGTTGCGCCTACGGCCATCGTCGCAGGCGATGTCGAGATCGCCGACGATGCGAGTGTGTTCTTCG
>Ga0068851_10000583_pt1 | contig 15882 bp, 13 predicted proteins | sample KBSCornC12_FD_66588 | JGI IMG/M metagenome (GOLD analysis project Ga0068851, IMG submission 66588) | Corn rhizosphere microbial communities from Kellogg Biological Station, Michigan, USA - KBS Corn C1-2 | ecosystem: Host-associated > Plants > Roots > Rhizosphere > Soil ...
CTTCATTGTGCAGAGTCGTCGAGGAGCGGGCACCGCCATTCGGGTGGTATGCGATCACGGGTTTGCGGCCGAGACCGTCAGCAAGCCCCGCCGCCATCTCGCGCCAGATTGGAGTCCAGTCCTGCTCGGCGCTGAAGCCGGTCGATTTCGCGACTTTCTCCCGTTCCTCGACGCTCATGGCTGAGAGTCGCGGCGGCCGGTCACCGCCGAGAATCCAGATGACATTGGTGCGGTCCTTGAGCCGGGAGGCCAGGTACCGTGCGTAGTCCCGGGCATCCGCAAGGTTGCCGTTCCGGAAGATTCTCGGCCCGTCTCCCCAGGGTGCAGTGAGCTTGTCGCCCCAGGTGGGCAGCAGACCGACGTACAGATGGCGCGCGGCAGCTTCGTCGACAACTTCAACGAGTCGATCGAAGTACGCAGGATTGGGCTTGCGCGGATCGTTGTCAATCAGCGGCCGCAGACCGAGCGCACTCGGCTCATTGACACCATTGAACTCCGAGAGCGCAACGGTCTGGATCACGGTGAACGCCTGCAGGCTTCGCGTGTGGAGGTAGTAGCTGGCCTCTTCGCGTGTGGTGTGGTGAATGAGCTCCCATGCAGTGTCGCCCAGCCAGAAGAAGGGGTGGCCATCCTCGGTCTGCAGGAGATGACCACCGGAGTGGACTTGCACGCGCGGGAGCACTGCATCTGAGGTCTTTGACGTTTCAGAGGAGTTAAGCGATCTCAGAGGTACGGATGCGGTAGCGGCAAGGCCAGTTCCAAGAAATGCACGTCGATCCATGAGCAGAATCTCCCGTTGCAGTATCGCAGGGGAGATTAACCGATCAGGGGTGGATGGTGCTGGTGACCTGTCGCACGCCCACTTGCCCGGAGCTACTCCGGGTTTTCTTGCTGCGGAGCAGTCGGGTTGCCTTGCTGCTGCTGTTGCTGCATCTGCTGTTGCATTTGCTGCTGCTGCAGAAGCTGGCGCTGCTGCATCTCCTGCATAATTTCCTGCGGAGTACGCATCGGCCCATTTGGGTTGGCTCCAGGTTGGTCCTGGTTGGGCTGCTGAGGATTTGGTGGGATCGCAGGCACTGTCGTCTCTTCAGGCTGCTCGGGTGGCTCTTGCTGATCGACAGTTTCGTTGTCGTCCTGATCCGGTTGGGGCTGCTGCGCCTGCGGCTGCTGCGCGTTGAAGCCGCCGGAGCCACTCTGACCGCCAGCGTGTCGAGGGGTGAGAACGATCTCACTGGGCGCGCCATGTCCCAAATCGCCGGCGAGCAGGACGTTGTAGCCGGAACCCTGCAGGAGCTGCAGGAGCACGTCGCTCGCCTGGCCGGGGCCATAGCTCCCAAACACGCGCTGGTCAGGAACGTTCCCTACGACCTTTGTTCCGGTATCGGTTGAGACCTCGTTCAGGATCTGCTGAAGGCTCGAGTTCGAAGCGTTGATACGCAGTCCGCTTGCGTCCCAGACAACAGAAGGAGCGGTGGGGCTATCGTTGACGGGCCAGTGCGGCATGGGAGGAGGTGGAGTTGCTTGCACAACCTGCGCGGGTGCTGCAGTCCTTCTCGCCGCCACGTGTGCTCTGGTTTTGGCCGAACTTTTCGGAGCAGATCCGGTGGACTGTGATGGCGAAGGCTGAGCCAAAATCGAAAGGCCAACCAGAAGTGAGGTCGCCGCCAGCATCAGATTCCTCGAGGATGAAAGAGAAAGGGCTTGCGTTTGCGTCTTTGTATTCCGATGCATGGCAATCGCCTCGACAACCTGAATGCGTGCGCGGGTGGCAGCTCCAACCACCCTACTGCATTAGACTATCAGTGGCCGTCGAACGCTCATAAAGTTTTCGGAGAAGAAGCGAGGAACGCACGTCATGCGCCTCTGGTGGAGTGGTCTAATCGCGCTGGTGATCCTGGTCCCAGCGCCCGGGTTCGCCGTAAGTTGTACAACCCAGGCGGAGCTGTCGGCCCAGGATCGAGGTACGCTGGCTTCCATTGGCGAGCAGCTTTCCGACGCCGTGATCCGGCAAGACACGAGCGCGTTACAAACGGTCCTTTTGCCGTCCCTGACCAATCAGTGGGAAGGAATACGAACGGCCGTTGAGCAGGCTGCTCCGCTGGTCAAGGGCGGCAAGGCGCAATTGCGAAACGTATATCTGCTGGACGCGAGTTCGTCGACGGCAGCCGGGGATACGCAGTTCTTCTGTTCCAATGCGAATGGGGCGATGACCGTCACGATCAGCATGCGCGCGCTGCCGCCAGGAAGATACGCACTTGTGCTTTCGGACGCGCCGGGAGCGGCCCTGGCCGGACAAATGAGCTTCGTGCTCGCCTGGGATACGACGGGTACGTCGGGTTGGAAACTCGGCGGGTTTTCGGCACGAGAGGGCATGTTCAACGGCCACGACGGCGTGTGGTACTGGACGAGAGCCCGCGAATTGGCGCGCAGCAACATGCCTTGGCCGGCATGGTATTGCTACGACGCAGCGCACTACCTCGAACTTCCCGTAGATTTCATCTCATCGCCGAACCTCGACAGGTTGACTCAGGAACAAGCAAGAATCAAGGACGCACCCACGGAAGAATCGTTCCCGGTCTCGGTGACTACAGGCGACCGAACGTGGAAGATCGATGGGGTGCGGCTGGACGCCACATTGCACGAGCCGGATCTGGGCGTCACCTACGAGTCGGCCGGAAACACTGATCCTGCCGTGGCGCGAACAGAAGCCATCGCGGTGCTGGGAGCATTGCTGAAGGCTCACCCGGGACTGCGCGAGAACTTCCATGGGATGTGGGCGTACGCCTCCACCAATGGGAAGGTTACACCGGTGATGGAACTGCCGATGGCGCAGATTCCGTAGAGGCACCGACCAGCGAACAGGGATCGGGTATTGCAATGGAGATGACGGGCATCATCGATTTGCGTTCGGATACGGTAACGCGGCCTACGCCCGACATGCGGGCGGCAATGGCGGCGGCTGAAGTCGGGGATGATGTTTACGGAGAAGATCCGACGGTCAATCTGCTGGAGAGGCGCGCTGCGGAGATGTTCGGACGCGAAGCCGGGCTCTTCGTTCCGACCGGCACGATGGGAAACCAGATCGCAATTCGTCTGCTGACCAAGCCGGGACAGGAAGTGATCTGCGAATCGCGTTCGCACATTCTGGATTGGGAGATGGCGACCGCCGCGGTGTTTTCCGGCTGTCTCATCCGTGCGGTGCCGACGAAAAGGGGAACGTTGACCTGGGCGGATATTGAACCGGCGATCTTCAAGAAGGGTTCCTTCCGCGCTGCTACGGGACTTATCGAAATTGAGAACACGGCAAATCTGACCGGTGGACGCTGTACGTCTCTGCCGGTCATGGAAGAGATCTGGGCCAATGCGAAGGATCGCGGCCTGCCTCTGCACCTCGATGGCGCACGGATCTTCAATGCGGCAGTTGCTCTTGGCGTCGACGGCAAGACCCTCACACGCGGTTTCGATACGGTGATGTTCTGTTTGTCGAAGGGTTTGTGTGCGCCGGTCGGGTCGATGCTGGTCGGGTCGGCTGAACTGATGGATCAGGCACGCATTTATCGCAAGGCGTTGGGCGGCGGAATGCGACAGGTGGGCGTGCTGGCCGCTGCGGGGCTGATCGCGCTTGAAAACATGCCTGCACGCTTAGGTGAGGATCACGCCAATGCTCGCCTGCTGGCCGAAGCGCTTGCGCACATCGAGAGCGTGGAGATCGATGTTGATGGAGTCGAGACGAACATCGTGATCTTTACGATGAAGGCCGGCATGAGTGCCACCGAACTCGTGAACCGGCTGAAGGCGAGGGGAATTCTGGCGAGCACACTGGGGCCGAAGATGATTCGGCTGGTCACGCATCACGACGTAAGCCGTGAGCAGTGTGTCAAGGCGGCCGAGACTCTTACGGAAGAGCTGGAAGTGGGCGCGGCTGCCAGCTAAGCCCCCTGATCAAGCCCTGCTGATCAACTTCGAACTCTTACTTTCTCAAACAGGCAGAGCCTGCGTGAAATCTGGCGCAACCAACTCGTACATGGACAAGAGTGCGGTGCAAACACGTGCGTCCGTGCTTGACTGCTAATGCCGAGGTCCGTGAGCCGGTCTAAAAGGGAATCACTTGGCGGAAAACGCACGCTCGTAGAGAGAGACTTGGCTGCGTCCATTGTGCTTGGCGTCGTATAGGGCAGAGTCAGCATGCAGCAGCAGTTCCTCCGCGGTCTCACCGTCCCCTGGAAAGAACGCTACCCCGATCGAAACGCTAAGACCCTGGAAGGTCTGCTGTCCCAACGCAATCTTCAGATTCGAAATAGCACTGAGGATGGATTCTGCGCGCTCGCAGGCGCCCTTCACAGTCGTGTCGGGCAGGATGACGGTGAATTCCTCCCCGCCGTAGCGGCATGCGATATCTTCCGAGCGGATATTTGCTTGAAAGACGTCGGCGAACGCCTTTAGAACGGCATCTCCCGCGGCGTGCCCATGGGTATCGTTGAATTGCTTGAAGTGGTCGGCATCAAGCATGAGCACGGCCATAATCTGTTTGCGCCGCCGCGCGCGTGCCATCTCCCGTTCCAGCGAGATCTGCATGAAGTGGCGGTTGAACAGCCCAGTGAGAGAGTCCCGGATCGACTGGTTCTCAAGCTTGGTGCGAAGGTTGAGGGTGGCGATTGCCAGCGCCATGATCTGAATCAGCTGCCGCACGGCATCCATCCGGCCTCTTACCTCTTTGGCTAGCGCGTCACTGGAGCATTGGAAATAGAGAACCCCAATCGTATTTCCGTAGGCGATGATCGGTCGGCAGTGGTAGCGCTCTGGCGCAGTTCCGTTGAAATGAGCGCAATGGATTTCAGAGATGCCCGGCTCACGCCAGCGGGGCTGCCCAGAGCGCAAGGCACAACACAATTCGGGCTGGCTGAATTCATCGTGGCTCGGATCGCCCCATGAAGACGCAATTTCTACGTGGTTGCGGGAATTGTTAATGACGTACAGGGTGCCGGACGTTCCAGGAAGAAGACGGCAGAAGCTTGTTGCCGCCGTAGCATAGACCTGCTGCACCTCGACGCACAGTTGCAGTTCATTTCGAGCAGACGTCATCAGTTCTGACTCGTGGGCTGTTTCTTCCAGCGCGCTCACGCTTCGGGCAAGATCATCGTTTACGTGCTGGGCTGCAAGTGCATTTCGTTGAAGCACAATTGCATCGCGCAAAAGCAAAGCAAAGAGGACAATCAAACTGAGAATCGACACCGGAATGAGAAAGAACTCGGTGCTGATCGAGGTGAGCAGTCGATGATTCGAGTGCGCCGTCCGCTCGGTCAGCAGAAGTTGTTCCTGATCGGACATCATGCTGATGGTTTTCTGGCAGGCCTGCACCTGTGCCGTAGGAGCCGGCGAGTCCTGGGAGAATTGCGCCATCATTTCGGAGAGGTGCGCTGCGCACGCAGCGAGGGTATTCGAATTGGCGATCTGATTCGGATTATCGGCGACGAGTGCCCCGATGTGCGCTGAAGAAGTGACCAGGTTATTGGCGGCGCCCCGCGCCGAATTCAGTTCGTCCTCATCCCCCCCGGCAACGTAGAGGCGACTCCGGTATAGAACGCGTTCAGCGAATACAGATGCGCGCTGAAGCGAACTCAGGACCTCTTGCGTGTGTTCGACCCGTTCTGCAGCGCTGGTCAAACGTTGCGTATTGATATAGAGAACGGCCCCGGCTCCCAAAGTAAAAAGGACCGCACCGATAAACGCCGCGATGATGATCACGACAGCGTTGCGACCGGCCGAACGAGCCTTGGGTGCAAGAACGGCAGGATGAAGGGGCCGAGACAGCATGGGGAACTGACTCGATGGTAGCGGAATCTAGCGTTTTCCGATCAAGCGGGCAGGACCGCCCATGCACTTTAGTTACTGTGATGAGCCAGATTCTTTAGCAATATCGACGAAGCTGCGGGCTGTTGAAGCACTGAAGTCTCCCGCACTTCAAAATCGCAGTATATGAACCCCTCCCGGTCCACTGTTTCCCCGGACGCAAGCGGTATGGGTCGCGAAAACATGGGTCCGTCGTAAACGCACGTGTGGAATTCCCCATTCTCTCCGCACGGATCAACATATGACGGAAGGTCCCGCAGAAGTGTGCCGTCGAAGTCGCGCCCGGCAAAACTGACATCAAGCTGCCGCGAGTCGACGCAGACAATCTTCGCGCGAACACCGCCCTCACCCATCTGCCGCGCCAGTTCGGCGGTCGGAATGTCCCAGAGGGGAAACAGCGGTTGCAGCCCCGCTGACTTCAGCTGTGACTCTCGATAGCTGCGTATGTCATGAAGGAAGAGATCCCCGAACGCGATGGCATCTACCCTGTTGTCGAGCGCGCGACGGCATGCTGCGGCCATTCGCTGCTCGTAAACTTCGTTCGAGCAGGGCCATGGCAGCGGAACAGTCCAGAGCGGGAGCCCCGCTGCTGCAGCCTGCGCATCGAGGACGGCTCGACGCGTGCCGTGCATCGCGACGCGATCGGATTCCGCGTTTAGGGTTGTGAGCAGCCCGACTACTTCGATGTCAGGCTGCTGACGGAGCAGGTGGAGAGCCCAGGCACAATCTTTACCGCTGCTCCAGGAAACCAGGACTCGCTTCATGCTCTAGCTGATCTCGATCACGTCGGAAGCTGACGCCGCGGCCGCATTGGCACGCTCCATGAGCTTCTGCGCAACGTTGAAGAATTCGGACCCCTGCGGGCTCTTCGGTCCGGCAAGTGCAACCGGCAGTCCCCTGTCTCCCCCTTCGCGAATGGCGGGGATTAGTTCAATCGATCCCAGGAACGGAACGTTGAATTGTGCCGCGGTGCGTTCTGCGCCACCTTTCGAGAAGATATCGATCACCTCGTGGCAATGCGGGCATGTGAAGTAGCTCATGTTTTCGACAATGCCGAGGACTTGAACGTTGACCTGGCCGAACATCTCCAGTGCTTTGCGCGCATCCTGCAGGCTTACGTCGCTCGGGGTCGATACGACCACTGCACCCGTAAGCGGCACCGTCTGTACCAGCGAAATAACCACGTCACCGGTGCCAGGAGGCAGGTCGACGATCAGGTAATCAAGTTCGCCCCAGTCCACCTGCTGCACAAACTGGCGAATAATCTGGTGCAGCATGGGGCCGCGCATCACCATGGGCTTGTCGCCGGGAGAGATGTAGCCGATAGAAATCGTTTTGATGCCGTGCGTGTCGTTCGGCTGAATCTGGTTGTTCTGGTCAACACGCGGTGATTGCGAGGAGCCCATCATGAGCGGCACGTTAGGTCCATAGATGTCCGCATCAATCAAGCCGACGCGCTGGCCTAGTTTTGATAGCGCAATCGCCAGATTGACAGCGACGGTGGTTTTGCCGACGCCGCCCTTACCGGAACCGACAGCAATGATCTTGGAGACGCCCGGCAATGCGACGGGCTGGGGCATTGAAGGTGAATGAGCCATTGTTCTTGGTGCTCCTTGCGCAGGTTTTGTGGTTTGGTCAGACCCTGGTCAGGCCTGCATCGCGCCGCTCCTGCTTGCGGCGGGCTGCTTCTGATTCGCGGTGTTCGCGGCGAAGAAGGGCATCGTTGAAACGTCGAACTTCGTTTGGGGTCTCCGCCTGAACGGCTGGAACCCGCTGCCGCCGCCCATGTTCATCGATGGCGACAAACACCAGGTAAGCGCTGGCCACGTGGAGGTGCGACCCCGTCTGCGGATCTTCCACCCAAACCTTCACACCGACCTCTAACGAGGTATTGAACGCCCGGTTCACGCTGGACTTGAGAATGAGCAGATCGCCCACGTGCACAGGCTGAATGAAATCGATGTGATCCATGGCCGCGGTTACCACGTGAGTGCGCGAGTGCCGATAGGCAGCAATTGCGCCCGTAAGATCAATGAAATGCATAAGGCGACCGCCGAGCAGGTTCCCCAGCGTATTGGCGTCGTTGGGCAGGATGATTTCCGTCATCTCCGACTGCGTGCTGGAGACTGTGCGTATCGGCGGATTGGCTTCAGTCGTGCTCATGGAAAGTTGCTCTGTCTTTCTCGTGGGGAAACTTCAGCGTGAAGTTCACTTGCAGATAGAATGAAGACACCAGTGAACGTCTGCGCCGAACCTTCAGTTCCAGTTTCGGCATTTCAGGTCATTTACGCAAATCGCCTTGGTATAGAGATTCCCAGACTATGAGTACAACGGACAAGATTGCAGGACTGAAAGAGATTCTCGCTCTGGACCCGAAGAACAGCTTTGCCCGTTACGGCATTGCCATGGAACTGGCGAACCGTGGCGATGTAGATACTGCCCTGGCAGAGTTCGACGTTCTCATCGAGCAGAATCCCGACTATGTTGCGGCATATTTCATGGCGGCCCAGACCTTGGCCAAAATGGGAAGAAACGCTGATGCTGTCGAGAAACTGAAAGAGGGAATAGCCTGTGCTGCCCGAACGGGCAACCGTCATGCTCTCAGCGAGATGCAGGCAATGCTTGATGAACTGGATTGCTGATCGATTGCGGAGGAAGCAACCTCTTGGTCTGCCAGCCCCAGATCAGTAACGAAGTATCCGCGTCCTTCGTAAATTAACCGCGTCTATACTACTAATATGCCGAAGTATTCGATTGTGGTTCCTTTTCACAACGAAGAGGAGAACGTGACCGTACTGTACGCCCGCCTCAAGCAGGTGATGGAACAGGTAGGCGACAGCTTTGAATTGGTCCTGGTCGACGATGGATCCAGTGACCGCACGTACAAGCTGCTGGAAGAGATTGCCGCAGTCGATAGCCGAGTATTGGTAGTTAAGCTGCGCCGCAACTTCGGGCAGACGTCGGCGTTGGCTGCCGGGTTCGATAACGCCTCGGGCGAATACATTCTCGCGATGGATGGCGACCTGCAGCACGATCCGAACGAAATTCCGAACTTCCTTGAGAAGCTGGAAGAGGGTTATGACGTCGTCTCCGGCTGGCGCAAGGAGCGCATAGACAACTTCGTCATGCGTCGCATCCCGTCGCGGTGCGCCAACTGGCTGATGGCGAAGCTTTCAGGCGTGGACATTCACGACTTCGGCACCACGTTTAAGGCCTATCGCCAGGAGGTCATCCAGAACATTCCGCTCTACGGCGAGATGCACCGGTTTATTCCGGCGCTGGCGAGTTGGTACGGCGCCTCGATCTGCGAGATCCCCATCAAGAACGTGCACCGCGAGCGTGGCAAGAGCCACTACGGAATCGGCCGCACGTTCCGAGTCTTCTTTGATCTGCTGACCATTCGTTTCCTGCTGAAGTACATGAGCAGACCGCTACACTTCTTTGGGACATTCGGAGCGCTGGGTATCTTGTTCGGCGGGATGATTTCAGCTCTGCTGTTAGGGATGAAAATCTTCAACCCACATCAGAACGTGATGGATGTGCACGGACCGCTATTTGTGATTGCCGGTGTATTGATTCTGGGTGGAATTCAGTTACTGGCGATTGGTCTGCTCGGCGAGTTGCAGGTGCGCCACTACTACACGAGCCAGCAGCGCACGCCCTATGCGATCGATCGCATCGTGCGCCTGAGGACACCCGAGGAGCCGAGCATCCTGTCTGATCGCAATGGAGACAGATTCTAAAAGTTAGTGAGTAGGAAATAAAAGGCGCCCCGCCCGGATCCAGTCCGAGCGGGGCCTTCGTTTGTACCCAACAAACGATGCGCGAATGGACGCGCTGAACGAGAATACTTTGCTTGCGGTGACAAGGTGTCAGGGTGCATCCTTTCGCATGTATGAACGCAATACAGATTCAGACCACCGGCGGGCCTGAGGTTCTGCAACTCGCCGACTTGCCGATTCCTGTACCCGGTCCGGGGCAGGTACTCATTCGTGTTGAAGCTGTCGGTGTGAACTTCATCGAGATCTACTTTCGCAAAGGCCAGTACAAGGCGACGATGCCGCTGGTTCCCGGCAGCGAGGCTTCCGGCACCATCGAGGAGTTGGGCTCCGGCGTAACTGGATTCAAACCGGGCGACCTGGTGGCTTCCGTCGGCGTGCTAGGCAGCTATGCGGAGTATGCTCTGGTTCCCGCGGCACAACTGGTGAAGGTGCCGGACGGATTAAGCCCCGAGCAGGCCGCAGCAGCCATGCTGCAGGGAATGACAGCACATTATCTGGCGCACTCTACATATCAATTGAAAGCCGGAGATACAGCTCTCGTGCATGCCGGAGCTGGCGGCGTGGGACTGCTTCTGACGCAAATGGCTTCGAAGATTGGCGCCCGCGTAATCACAACCGTCTCCACAAAGGAGAAAGCTGAGCTGTCGCGTGAAGCGGGAGCATCGGACGTCATTCTCTACATCGAGCAGGATCTTGTCGCCGAAGTGAAGCGCCTCACGGGCGGCAAATGCGTTGATGTCGTCTATGATTCTGTGGGCAAAACGACATTCGAGGGCAGCCTGAATTCTCTTCGTCCCCGAGGACTTCTGGCACTCTTCGGCGGCTCGAGCGGTCCAGTTCCGCCGTTCGACCTGATTCAATTGAGCAGCAAAGGATCGCTGTTCATCACGCGTCCAACGCTATGGCACTACATCGCCACGCGGCAGGAACTGGAATGGCGCGCGGGAGAAGTTCTGAAGGCCGTTGCAAGCGGAGAACTGAAGCTGCGAATGGAGCACATGTATTCATTGGCTGATGCAGGACGTGCACAGTCCGATATGGAAAACCGCAAGACAACCGGCAAGATTCTTCTGGAACCCTAAGGGGCAGCTCATCGCTGATAGCCTCTAACTGCTGGATGATCGTGGATGCGGGCATCGCAGGCCGTTTCAGCAGATGATGGCAACCAGGAGCTAAAATTGGTGTCAAAAATTTCAATCATGCCCTCCGATTGCGTGTTCGTACTGACGGGGGCTGGAATAAGCGCTGAGAGCGGACTGCCGACCTTCCGAGCTTCAGATGGACTCTGGGCGGGACATCGCGTGGAGGATGTCTGCACGCCGGAGGCACTGGAGCAGAATCCTGAGCTGGTGTGGCAGTTCTACTCCGAACGCCGTGAGCATGGAGCGAGAGCGAATCCGAATTCTGCCCACATCGCTCTGGCGGAACTCGAGCAACAACTCGGCGATCGGTTCTTTCTCTGCACACAGAATGTTGACGACCTGCACGAGCGCGCGGGGTCGAGGCGTCTGGTGCACATGCACGGCGAACTGACTAAGTCACGCTGCTCGGAAGAGTGCGGGCAGGCTCCGGTTGAGGATCGGCGCGTGTATAAAAGCCTGAGCGAGGTTGGTCGCTGTACGTGTGGAGCGTGGTTGCGTCCGCACATTGTGTTCTTCGGCGAGATTCCGCTGGACATGGGGATGATTCAGCGCGAAATCGATCGAGCTACCCTGATGATCGTGGTGGGCACGTCGGGCTCCGTTTATCCTGCGGCGAGCTTCGTCCACTGGGCGCGCCAGAAAGGTGCCCGCACCGTCTACATCGGGCCCGAGCCTCCATTGAATGCGCAAGCCTTCACCAATGTGGTGGAGGGCAAAGCGGGTGAGGTGATGCCGGGGTTGTTTGAAGTCGAAAGCTGAAAGCAGGCCCGAACGAACCGGCCTAGCCCTCAAATTTAGAACTTGAACCTGTACCGCACCTGCGCCGAAATGATCCTCGGATCGTTGAAGTGGAAGCCGCCCACAGTGATGCTGTTGTCTTGCAAAATGCGGTGGTTGGTTACATTAACCGCACTCACAGCAAAAGACAGGCGCTCGCCGAAGCTGTGTCCGAACGATGAATCGAAGGTGGTGTGCGCGGGCAGGTACGGGCCGCTGTAGGGCCCGACGTTTGCTCCCGCGAGACCGTTCGCAAATCCGCTGCCGTAGTACACATTGCTGGCGAACCAGCTTCGCATCGGCAGCTTCGCGGTGAAGCCGGTGTTCAGGGTGTGGCGTTGATCGTGGTCGACCGGGGTGTAATCGGGGCCCTCTGTGCATGCTTCATCATTGAGGTCCGTGCATGTGAATCCGCCGCTGACGCTGCCGCGTTGCTGCGCAATCTGGTTGGAATAGGCCAGATGAAATTGTCCGAACTTCGCCAGTCGCGGTGAACGAATCGCCAGTTCCCAGGAGCGAATCAGCGCGCCATCCACGGCAATGGGGAAATAAATATTCGATTCGCCAACGTTCGCGTGGTCGAGGAAGTTGTTCACGCGGTTCCTGGAGTTGTTGATGTCCACTGTCCATCCGCGCAACGGAATGGTCACTCCAAACTGTTGCTCTTCATCGCGTTCGGATGGGATGGGCACAAATGCGTTCTGTCCGGGCTGGTTGTGGACATAGTCAAGAAGGGCCGAGGAGACGGTCTGCACAGGCGCAGGCTGAAAGTAGTGCCCATAGTAGCCGCGAAACACCCAGCGCAGACGAGGGATCTCAACCGTCGCTCCGACACGTGGGTAGGCCGCATTCTCAGTAAGCCCAGCGTGGTAGCTCGAGATGCGCATGCCGCCGTATAGAGAAACGTGCGGTCCCAGCTTCAGCTGATCAGAAAAGTGAACTTCAGCAATGCCGGCGCTCTGCTTTGCCGTGGTATTCGGAACCGTCGCGTCAGGAAAGCTCTGGTCATTGATCAGCAGGCCGAAGAGGTCGGTCTCATGCTGATAGAACGAGTACACCCCACTGGTGAAGTTGTTGAGGCCGACCGCCGCGTGCAGGTCTGCCTGCGCGCCAGCGTAGTTCGAGGTCTGGTGCCAGGTTGTCGCAACAGGGAAGTCGGTCTCCGCGGAATCGTATTTCGCTTGATTGAAGTGATAGAAGGGCGCCAGCTCGAAAGTAGCTCTGGGGGAAAGCGTCCGTACCCAGTTGAATATGACAAACGAATCCCGTTCGCCTTGCCTGTCACGCAGGCCGTAGGAGCTGTAGTAATCCGAGGCTTGCTCCCAGTCGTTGGGATCGGGATCGTAAGGAATCTGGAAGAAGTCATTCCGGAACTGCGCATCGAGTCTCAATTGATCACGCGCTGTCTGGTTCCGAAGCAGGGAACTGAAGATGCTCTCGGAGTTTGTTGAATCGTGGCGGATTTCAGGAATCGGTGTCTCCAATCCGTAGCTCGATCGCGAACCGGTTCCGCTCACGTACCAGGCAGTCTTCGACGTGTGATCGCCAAACGAGAGCTGCGCCTCCCCGCTTTCGAAATTCCCAGCGGAGACGAGAAGTTCCGCTTCGTGATTGCGTTCGAATCCGTTCCGGGGCAGAACATTGAAAATGCCGTAGGTCCGATCGCCCACGTCAGCCTGGTAACTGCCGCGCTCGGTCTCTAGTTCATCGATGTCTTTGGGATCAATTTGCGGGCCGACATTGGAGGCGATCTTGGTGTTCGGGATCGAAACTCCATCGACCAGCCAGCTCGTCTGGTGACCGCCGCGGATGTGCAGCATGTTGTGAGTCATGTACGAGCCCGGCACGAAGTCTGTGATCATCTGCATTCCCAGCGTGCGTGTCGCACCCGGAGTTTCTTCAATGTCCGCACGTGTAATCAGCGCGCTCGGCGATGTTGCCTGTGTCTCGGCCGCCGAATACCCGGCAGCGCTGACCACGACGCTTTCTTCGGCTCCCGCAACCGCCAGCGGGATATGCATGATGGGGTTTGACGCCGACGCAATCGTCAACGGCCGCGCGTACTCCGCGAATCCTGCAGCTGAGATCGAGAGTCGGTACACGCCGATCGGAACTTGTGCGATGTCGAACGTTCCGTTTGCTGCCGTTGTGGCGTGCAGGGAGAACGCAGATTCAGAAGCGGCAATCGTGACCTGCGCACCCGCAATCGGCCGATGTTGAGCGTCGTGCACAACGCCGTGGATTTTAGCGAATACGGTGGCGCGTCCCAGCGCCGCAAACGATACAAGGAAAATCACTGCAAGAATTCGAAGGAGACGCATGGGGCAATGACCTCACGACGACAGGTGCGAGCGCATCTGAGCAAAGCAGCGCGCGGGTTACCCGGGGAAGCGCTGGGTGTGTCGTTAGCTGAGGCGATCTGCTGGCGGGCCCCGAAGGACAGGAGCCCTGAGATGAATACTGGTGAACCGGTTCGCGGCAGGACCGGTGCAGCTGATCTCGCGCTCAACGTGCATCACGACCTGAAGCGAATCGCCTATTGCCGCGTTAGATGTTGTCCTTGCATTCGAGTGCTGGGGGTACTGCAGGCACCGCGAGCGAGCTTTCGTCGCCGCCGGGGCTGCGGCTCTTTGCGATTGATCACCATCCATCGCGCAATGGTGAGCGCCGTTGCGCCGGCAGCATGCAGGTAACGAAAGCTCGTCGCTCAAACTGAAAGCGTACGAGAGGGGCCCCGCTCCGACGAGGAGCATCAACAGTATGGAAAGGGCGCGCCGCATCTTCAACAATGCTACATGACTCCTGGTGTTACTTGCGATTCGAGGAATGTTATTGATTTCCGGTATGATCGATGCATCCAGAATTCCAGTTCGCACCTTTGAAGGATTCGATGCCGTCTCAACTAAAAACCACTGTCTCGGAGAAATATTCCCTCCCTGATTCAAACGGCCGTCCACCGTTGCGCATTGCGCTCTTCGGATTCGGGACGGTGGGCAGTTCTGTGGCTCGGATTCTGTTGGAATCGAAGCCCGAAGGGGTTCAGATCACGCACATCTACAACCGGAACGTTGCCCGGAAGAGGGTCGATTGGATCCCGGCAACCGTGACATGGACGGAGAACTGGGAAGAGGTGCTCTCGTCGGATGTCGATGTGATTGTGGAACTGGTCGGCGGCCTCGACCCTGTTGGGACGTGGGTCAAGCGGGCGATCGAGGCGGGAAAGAGCGTCGTAACTGCCAACAAAAAATTGATCGCTTATCACGGTGTGGAATTGGAACGGCTCGCAGCAGAGAGAGGTGGCCACCTCAAGTACGGGGCTGCGGTCGCGGGCGGAATCCCCGTCATCCCCGGACTGGAGCAAGGACTCGCCGGCGATCACATTCGGCGGATGGAAGGAATCCTCAACGGCACCTGCAACTTCATCCTGAGCAAGATGGAGGCGGGCGCGGAGTACGCTGCCGTTCTCGCCGAGGCGCAGGTCAAAGGCTACGCTGAAGCTGATCCGACGGAGGACGTTGGCGGGTTCGACGCCCGATCCAAGCTTGCGATCCTGATGCGCCTCGCTCTGCGCGTAGTGGTGGATCCCGAGGAGATTGTGCCTCAGCCCATCACCAGTGTCTCCGCCGTGGATTTTAGCTATGCACGTGACCTGAATTGCACGATCCGGCAGGTTTCGAGAGCCGAGGAAGCGGACGGAGAGGTTGCCGCGACTGTCGGCCCCATGCTAGTTGACCGGAACTCGCCAATGGCATGGTCTCGCGGGACTGAGAACATGGTGATACTGAATGGGCGGTACGGCGGAGACGTAGTTTTCTCTGGGCATGGAGCCGGTGGGCATCCGACAGCGGTTGCAGTAGTCAGTGACCTGCTTGCGCTGGCACATGGATCGCGAAGAGTGGCCGTACCCTCCGTGCCCGCAAAGATCGGCGCTGAGTTTGAAGTGCCGCACTACATTCGTTTTCTCGTGGTTGACCGGCCGGGGATCGTGGCAGAAATTACGGCAGCTTTGGCCCGCGAACAGATCAACATCCGAGCCATTGTGCAGAAGGCCGGGTATCCAGCCGAAGCGCTGCCTTTCGTCGTGACAGTAGAGCCCTGCAAGTCATCAGCCCTTCAGCGAGCCCTGGCCGAAATCGGAAGAATGAGCTGCCTGCTACAGCCCCCACTGGACCTGCAAATTCTTGAATAGTAGGGCTCAAAGGTTGAGCCCTCAAATCACAGCGTAGTTTGCATTCTCGGAGGTTGGTAGTGATTGACACCATATATCGATGTGAAATCTGTGGCGAGGAGAGTGAGAAGCCGGTCCGCTGGATTGCGATCCATTGCAGTGA
>Ga0068851_10000585_pt1 | contig 15834 bp, 10 predicted proteins | sample KBSCornC12_FD_66588 | JGI IMG/M metagenome (GOLD analysis project Ga0068851, IMG submission 66588) | Corn rhizosphere microbial communities from Kellogg Biological Station, Michigan, USA - KBS Corn C1-2 | ecosystem: Host-associated > Plants > Roots > Rhizosphere > Soil ...
GGCGCGCGGCTGCTGCGCAGCGTCGCCGCCGCCGTCGGCCTCGACCCCGCGTTCACCGTCGACGACCGCACCGACTCGGAAGACCTGCTCCACCTCCTGCGCCAGCGGCTCGCGCTTGCGAGCGGTGCGCGCCGCTTTCCGCAGAAGGCGACTTGCGTCGCGATCTACTCGCGCACTGTCAATTCGCGCCGGCCGCTCGCCGCCGTTCTGGCCGACGCATTCCCCTGGTGCAGCGAGCACGCCGAAGCGCTCGGCCGGCTCTTCGCCGCATACGTCGACGAGAAGCAGACGCAGCGCGTGCTCGACTTCGACGACCTCCTGCTCTGGTGGGCCGAGGCGATGGCGACGCCTGCCGCCGGCGCCGCGATCCGCGCGCGCTTCGACCACGTCCTCGTCGACGAGTACCAGGACACCAACCGCATCCAGGCCGAGATCGTGCGCGCGCTCCGTCCCGACGGCCGCGGCCTCACCGTCGTCGGCGACGATGCGCAGTCGATCTATTCGTTTCGTGCCGCCGAGGTGCGCAACATCCTGGACTTCGCCGCGCAGTTCGATCCTCCCGCAACGGTGCTCGCGCTCGAGCAGAACTACCGTTCGACGGCGCCGCTCCTCGCGGCGTCGAACGCGGTGATCGCGCTCGCCGCCGAGCGCCACGCCAAGGAGCTCTGGAGCGACGTCCGGTCCGGTGAGCGCCCGGCGCTCGTCTGGGTCGACGACGAAGCCGCCGAGGCGGCGTGGGTCGCCGAGCGCGTCCTCGCGCTGCGCGAGTCGGGCCTCGCTCTGAAGAGCCAGGCGGTGCTTTTTCGCAGCAGCCAGCACAGCAGCGCGCTCGAGCTCGAGCTGGCACGGCGCGACATCCCGTTCGTCAAGTACGGCGGCCTGCGCTTCCTCGACGCCGCGCACATCAAGGACATCCTCGCCGTGCTGCGTTTCGCCGCCAACCCGCACGGCGAGCGCGCCGGCTTGCGCGCACTGCAGCTCGTGCCCGGGATCGGGCCGGCGACGGCCGAGCGCGTGCTGGCGGCGATCGCCGTCGGCGGCGACCCCGTCGAGCGGCTGCGCGATGTCGCGGTGCCGGCGGCGCTCGCGCCTGCATGGCACGACTTCGTCGCGCTCTACGCCGCGTTGCGCGCCGCGCGCTCGCCGTGGCCGGGTGAGCTCGTCGCGGTCGAACGCTGGTACCGGCCGCTCCTCGAGCGGTTGCACGACGACGCCGCGCCGCGCGCCGCCGACGTCGCGCACCTCGTCCGTCTCGCCGGCGGCTATCCGTCGCGCGAACGCTTCCTCACCGAGCTCGCGCTCGATCCACCGGCGGCGACGAGCGACGCCGCCGCATCGCCTGGCCTCGATGAGGACTACCTGATCCTGTCGACGATCCACTCGGCGAAAGGACAGGAGTGGAGCGCGGTGTCGCTGCTGCGCGTCGTCGACGGCTGCGTGCCGTCGGACATGGCGACGGGAAGCGACGTCGAGATCGAGGAGGAGCGTCGGCTCCTGTACGTCGCGATGACGCGCGCGCGCCGTCACCTTCATCTGCTCGTGCCGCAGCGCTTCTACGTCTCGCAGCAGACCGCGTTCGGCGATCGCCACGTCTATGGTGCGGTCAGCCGCTTCCTGCCGCCTTCGCTGCACGGCCTCTTCGACCACGTCGCGCCGACCGCCGGCGGCGCGGTCGGAGAGGCCTCGCCGCCGCCGCACGCGTCCGTCGACGTTGGTGCGCGCGTGCGCTCGCTGTGGGCGTGAGCGCGCGGCTCGGCGCGCAAACGAGAAGGCGGCAGCGCAGGTCGCCCCACGCTGCCGCCGATGAACGCGCCGACGCCGTTTCGCGTCGGCGCGACCCTGCAGTCAGATCTTGTCGATCGCGTCCTTGACCTTTTCCTTGGCGTCGCCGACCTTCGACTGCACCTTGCCGGCGGCCTTGTCGGCCGTGCCCTCGTCGCGCAGGTTCGGGTTGCCCATCGCCTCGCCCGTTTTTTCCTTGACGTTGCCCTTGGCCTCTTCCATCCGGCCCTTGACCTGGTCCTTGTTCATGTCTGTACCTTTCTCTTCAGTGGGGACGCGGGCGGTCGCCGAAACGGCTGCCCGTTGCGGCACTCTGGGGCAATCGCCGCCTGGTTGGTGTCGGCACCGACTGTCGCGCGGCGTAGGAAAGCGTCGCTCTCCGGCGCAGGCAGCGCCCTAATCGCCTTGCTTCGGCTCGGCCTTGACGGCGCCACGCACGTTGAGCGCGGCCAGGCAGAGCTGCAGGACGACGAGCGCCCACGCGCTCGTGTACCAGCCCCAGGCGATCCAGAGCCCATTGCTGACGAGGAACGCCCAGAAGCCGATCTCGCGTCGGCGCTTGTGCGTCGATGCGACCAACCACGCCGCCCAGACGGTCACCGCCATCGCCGGCCATTGGACGAGATCGAGCCAGTCCATCGTGCTCAGCGGAGCTTCACCGTTGTCGGCGCGGCGGCGCCGACGCTACAGTTTCCATCCCACCTCGACTTCGAAGCGCGTCATCGACATGCAGCATCTCGCCTCGTCGCCCCTGGCGCGTCTCTCGCTTCTCGTCGTCCTCGTCGCCGGCTGCGCGACACCGCCTCCCGAGCAGCCGCGTTCGGCCGAGCAGCCGCAGGCCCCCGCGCCGGCGCCCGTCGCCAGGCCGGCGCCGCCGCCGCTCGTCGCTGCGCCGTTCACCGACGCCGTCGCGCGCGCCGGCGATCGGCTGCTGCAGGACGCGGCGGCGGCGCTCGGCAGCGGTGCGCGCGAGCTCGTCGTCGATCCATTCGTCGACGCCAACACCGGTCAGCAGACCAACGCCACCGTCCAGATGGGCGCCCAGCTCGCCGGACTCATCACCCGCCGCGTGCCGACCTGGAACGTGCAGGCGCTGACGCGCGCCGCGCTGGCGGCCAAGCCGCTGCTCCTGATCGGCACGCTGACGCCGATCAACAGCAAGGCGGCGAGAGACGAGAACGCCGACGCGTTTCGGGTCTGCCTCGCCCTCATCGATGTGCGCACCAGCAAGATCGTCGCCAGGCGCGTCGACCGCGCGACGCTCGCGAGCGTCGACGCCGAGCCGATCGCGCTCTTTCGCGAGGCGCCGACGTGGGCGCTCGACGCCACCGCCGAGGCCTACATCAAGAGCTGCGACGGCAGCAATCCGGGCGATCCGGTGGCGCCGCTCTACCTGAAGCGGCTGCCGGCGGCGGCGCTCGTCAACGAAGCGACGCTCGCATTCACCGACAACAAGATGGCCGACGCGTATCGGCTCTATCGCGAGGCTCGCTCGCTCGCCGCGCCCGACGATCTTCGCGTCCTGAACGGGATCTACACGACGAGCTGGAAGAGCGGCCGCAGGAAGGAAGCCGGCGAAACGTTCGGCAAGATCATCGACATCGGCCTCGCCAACCGACGGCTGCCGATCAAGCTCTTCTTCAACCCGGGGACGACGACGCTCATGCAGTCGGCCGACCTGCAAGCGCAGTACGCCCTCTGGCTGCAGGAGGTCGCGAGCCACGTCGCGGCGAGCGACGCGTGCGTGAAGGTCATCGGCCACACCAGCCGCACCGGCGATCCGCAGGCCAACGAAGTGCTTTCGCAGAAGCGCGCGTCGGTGATCAAGCAGAGCCTCGAGCGGCAGAACCGCAAGCTCGCGACGCGCGTCAGCGCCGAAGGCGTCGGCGCCCGCGAGATCATCGTCGGGCTCGGCACCGACGACGCCCGCGACGCGCTCGACCGTCGCGTCGAGTTCCGCAGGGTCGACTGCCGCTGAGCGGCCGCTCGGCATGCGCGGCTAGCGCTGCGCTGCGGCGGCGGCCTTGACCGCGCTGCCGTTGGTTCGGATCGGCCGCGCCGCTTCGTGCAGCGTGCCGAAACGCCGCGCCGGCTCGCGTTGCGCGACGAGCTGCAGCAGCAGCCGCGTCGTCGCGTCGACGCTCTGGTCGAGGCGCATCCGGTCGACCGCGCGCGCGCGCGCCGCGGCGCCCGCGGCGCTGCGCAGCGCGTCGTCGTCGAGCAGCTCGACGACGCGGGTGGCGAGCGTCTCGACGTCGCCGGCGTCGACGAGCCACCCGGTGACGCCGTGGGCGACGAGGTCCGGGATCCCGCCGACCTTGCAGGCGACGACGGGGACTCCGCTCGCCATCGCTTCCATCACCGCGAGCGGCATCGCCTCCGAGTGCGACGACGAGACGACGACGTCGAGCTCGTTGAGGACCGCGGGCATGTCGCTCTGGTTGCCGGCGAAATGCACTGCGTCGGCGAGGCCGAACCGTTTCGCGAACGTCTGCAGCTGCTTCAGCATCGCGCCGTCGCCGACGAGGACGAACTCGGCGCTCGGCACCTGCGCGCGGACCGAGAGCGCCATGCGCAGGAAGAGGTCGGGCCCCTTCTCGGTGGACAGCCTGCCGATGAAGCCGACCAGCGGCGTCTGCGCGGCGATGCCGAACTTCGTTCGCAGCGCGCCGTCGCGGACTCGCTGCGGCCGGAAGCGCTCGGTGTCGACGCCGTTCGGCAGGTAGTGGACGTGGCGCGGGTCGATGCCGATGCCGAGCGCCTGGAAGTAGCTGTGCCGGCAGACGACCGCGAGCTGCGTGCCGGCGAGCTTGTGCACCTCGAGATCGAGCGTCGTCAACGCGCGGCCGTGCACGGTGGCGAGCACCGGACGTCCGCTGAGGCGCCCGGCGAGCGCGGCGAGGACGTGCGCGTTCGGCAGGTGCGACTGGATGACGTCGATCGAGCGCGACTGGATCAGCGCGCTCGCGAGCTGGATCGACTGCCACGACGGCTCGTCGGTCACCGGCGTGATGAAGACATCGGCGCCGACGTTGCGCAGCTGGTCGGTGAACGGGCTTTCGAACGGCGCCAGCACCGAGACGCCGAAGCGGTCGCGCGGCAGCCGCTCGACGAGACGAACGACGTAGTTCTCCATGCCGCCGACGATCGCGTTGCCGACGATCTGGAGGATGTTGGTCCGGGAAGAGGCGGTCACCGGGACGGCCGAGTCGTGGTTCATGGCAAGGTCAGCAGCAGACGTCGCGCAGTCGAAGAGGTGGTCCGGCGTCGGCGACCGCGGGCGTCGTCGCGAGGTGAGAGGAAGCGTCGGTGAGCGCGCCGCCGAGCCAGGCGGCGGCGGTGCCGCCCCAGATGCGCTCGCGCGCATCGGCGGCGACGTCGAGCTCGTCGAGCAAGGCGTGCACCCAGCCCATGCGCTCGGCGATCTCGGCGCCGCTGCACGGCAGGAAGCAGTCGCTGCCGAACTGCAACAGCTCGGCGCCGAGCACCTCGAGCGCGCGGCCGAGCGCTTCCTTGCGGTAGGGCGGCGGTGGGCCGAACGAGATGTCGAAGCGAAACATCGAGGCATCGGCGGGGACGCCCAGGATGCGGTCGATCAGGCCGACCGCGATCGCTTCGTCGACCCACGGCCAGCCGAGATGCGCGAGGCATACCTTGAGCCCCGGATGGTCGCGCAGCGCCTCGAAGTACGTCGGCCGGCAGAAGCGTCCCGAGCGACCGTCGATGAAGATGCCGCTGTGAAAGAGGAGCGGGATGCCGAGGCGTCTCGCCTCGGCGAACACCGGCTGGACGTCGGCGTCGTGCGGATACCAGCCGGTCGGCACCATCTTCGCGCCCGACAGGCCGAGCGTCTCGATCGCGTGGCGAAGGTGAAGCGGCGCGGCGCGGTCGCGTGGGTCGACGACCGCGAAGCCGACGAGGCGGTCGCGGTGGCCGCGCACGAGGCGGGCGAGGTGCTCGTTGCCGCGCCTGAGCGATTGCGCGTCGTCGAGCGAGAAGCCGGGGCTCAGGAACGGCGCGAGCAGCACGCCGACGTCGACGCCAGCGTCGTCGAGCGAGCGCAGGACGTCGTCGGCGCGCTCGGCGCCGCTGCAGTGGAGGTGGGCATCGACGATCACGGCCGGATGCCGGCGCTGCCGGCGGCCAGGATCGGGATCGATTTCAGGGTGCGGGGCCGCGCCGCTCGCCGCTCACGGCCCGCCGGGTGCGCCTGCTCTTGCTGTGCAATCAAGTCGAGAGGCCGCGCGGCGCTCCTTCGGGAATGGCGACGCAGGCGCGGGCTTGGTTGTGACGCAGTGGCCGAAGCCGGACAGACGTCGGCAAATCGTGTGCCGCTTCGGGTAAGGTCGCGCGCATGCGCTTTTCGCTCGTCGCGACGCTGCCGCGACCGCTGCGTCCCGTGCTCGCGGCGACCCTGGTCGCCATCCTCTGCGGCTGTGCATCGGGGCCGCGGGCGCCGCAGCGCGCGCCGGTCGACGGTGGCGGCGACCGCGACGGCCCGGGCGCCAATCCGCCGACCGACCTCGCGGGCCGTGCCGACGCCGAGCCGCGCGTCGAAGCCGTTCGCGTGGGCGGCGCCAACAAGCCGTACCAGGTGCAAGGCAAGACCTACGTTCCCGAAACCCGCGACGTGCCGTTTCGCGAGCGCGGCCTGGCGTCGTGGTACGGCCGCAAGTTCCACGGCAAGATGACATCGAGCGGCGAGCCGTACGATATGTACGCGATGACGGCTGCGCATCCGACGCTGCCGATCCCGAGCTACGCGCGCATCCGCAACCCGGCGAACGGCCGCGAGGTGATCGTTCGCATCAACGACCGCGGTCCGTTCGTTTCCGGCCGCATCGTCGACCTCAGCTACACCGCGGCACTCAAGCTCGACCTCCTGCGCGGAGTCGCGCCAGTCGAGCTCGAGCGGATCACCTTCGACGACATCCGCACCGGCGCGTGGCGCGGCAACCGGGCGCCGCGCAGCGACGTCGATCCGGCGGTGCAGCTCGCCGCGGCGCCGTCGACTGCCGCGACGCCGGCAGCGCCGGCGCCGGTCGTCGCCGCAGCGGCGACTGTCGTTCTGCAGCCGACATCGCCAGCGACGGCCGCAACGGTGCCGACGCAGGATGTCGCGCTCGTCGCTGCGAGCCCTGCGGCCGTCGACGCCGGGCGCTTCTGGGTCCAGCTCGGCGCGTTTCGCGCGCGCGACGGCGCGGAGACGTTTCGCAGCCAGCTCGGCAGCGACGCAGTCGCACGCTGGCTCGAGCCGCTGCTCGTGATCGTCGGCGAGAGCGCGCCGTACCGCGTCCAGGCGGGCCCGTACCGCAGCCGCGACGAGGCCGACGAAGCGGCGCAGCGTGCGCGCTCGGCGCTCGCGATCGTTCCGATCGTCGTCGAGCGGCGATGACGGCGGCAACGCGCGATGCCGCGGCAGGGCCGCGCCAGGCGATCGTCTTCACCGGCCACATGGTCGACGCTCCCGATCGACCGGTGCCGCGCTTCCCGTCCCGCCTCGTCGCTGCCGCGGCGCGCGCGATCGACGGCGCGCTCGCGTCGATCGACGCCGGCGCCAACGACGTCGCCTTCACCGAGGGAGCGGCGGGCGGGGACCTCCTCTTCGCCGAGGCGTGTCTCGCCCGCGGCGTGCCGCTCACGCTCCTGTTGCCGCTCGCCGAGGACGAGTTCGTCGACCGCTCTCTCCTGGCCGTCAGCGACGGCGCAGCCTGGCTCGCGCGTTATCGCGCCGTCGTCGCGCGCCTCGCCGTCGCGCCGAGCGAAGCGCCGCGCGAGCTCGGCGCGCTCGCTGCCGGCGACGACCCGTTCGTTCGCGGCAACCTGTGGCTGCTCGCGCGAGCGCTCGCCGCGAACGCCGAGCGGCTGTGCTGCATCTGCTTATGGGACGGCGGCGGCGGCGACGGCCCGGGCGGCACGCGCCATCTCGTCGAGGCGGTGCGCGCCGCCGGCGGCGACGTGATCCGCATCGATACCCACGCGCTCTGACGCTTTCACCATTCGAAGGGATGTCGCGCGGTGGGTGCGGATGCTGCAATCGCCGGCCGGCGCGCGCTTGCCTCGGCCGCCCGCGCCAACGATGATCGGCCCCGTCGCACGCAGACGACGAACCAACTTCACGGAGAGAGAGCATGGCCAAGAGCGCGGCGAAGAAGAAGGCGAGCGGAAAGACGAAGACCAAGACGAAGACGAAGGCATTGCCGACCGCGAAGGCGAAGGGCCTGTCGCTGAACATCGGCCTCAACGGCGTCAGCGCCGCCGCGTACGCGGGCTGGGACGGCCCGCTCGCGGCGTGCGAGTTCGACGCCCGCGACATGGCCGCCCTCGCGCAGAAGGCGGGGATCCAGCCGACCGTGCTGATGACGAAGAAGGCGACGCGCGCCGCCGTCCTCGGCACGATGCGCAGCGCCGCCAAGGAGCTGAAGAGCGGCGATCTCTTCTTTCTCAGCTATTCCGGGCACGGCGGCCAGGTTCCGGACGTCAGCGGCGACGAGGACGACAAGAAGGACGAGACGTGGTGCCTCTACGACGGCCAGCTGATCGACGACGAGCTCTACTTCGAGCTCAGCCGATTCGTCGCCGGCGTCCGCATCCTCGTCGTCTCCGACAGCTGCCACAGCGGTACGGTGACGCGCGAAGCGCTGGCTCCGCCGACGACGATCCCGTCGCAGCGACCCAAGCTCATGCCCGATGCCGTCGCGATGCGCGTCTACCGCGAGCACCAGAAGTTCTACGACGAGCTGCAGCTCGACGTCGCCAAGGCCGCGGGCAAGCGTCCGGTCGATCCCGACGCAGCGATCGCGCAGGTCGCGCAGAGCGGGCGGCTGTCGGCGATCGTCAAGAAGTTCGATCCGGCGGTGATCCTGATCTCGGGCTGCCAGGACAACCAGACCTCGATGGACGGCGAGCACAACGGCGCGTTCACCGAGCAGCTGCTCAAGGTCTGGAACCAGGGAACGTTCCAGGGCAACTACGCGAACTTCCACGCCCGCATTCGCGCGCGCATGCCGGCGACGCAGTCGCCGAACCTCTTCACGCTCGGTGCGGCCGGGCCGTTCCTCGCGCAGGAACCCTTCACCGTCTGAGCGAGCGCGCGATCGGGCGTGCCGGCCGGCTCGTCGGCGCGCGATCGCGGCCCGGGAGCGTCCATGGCGAGCGGCAGCAGCACGAACGACATCACCTTCATCGTTCCCGGGCAGGCGCAGGACGCCGCGCCTCCGAGCACGCGCGGCGCCCTCAAAGCGGCGGTGCGGGTCGGCAACGAACGCGGCGGCGGCGAGCCGGTGCGCGTCAGCGCGCGGCCCGGCCGCGACGTCGTCGTCCTCGAGATCGCCAATGGGCCGACGCTCGTCCTGCACCCTGCCGCGGCGCGCGACCTGATGCTCGCGCAGAGCGCGTCGGTGACGCGCGATGCGCTCGCCGGCACGCGCGGCAAGCCGAGCGAGATCCTCGTTCCCGCGCAGCTCGGCTGGCCCGGGCTCGAAGCGGAGGCGACGCGCGGGACGACGCGCGGTTGGCTCGGCCAGGCGCTGCTCACGGGCTTTCAGGTGCTGACCGGCGACGCGCTCGACCCGGCTGCCAAGCTCGCCGCCGCGGCGGTCACGAAGAAGGTCGACGCCCAGGTCGATGTCGGCGTCTACCGACTCGACGCCAATTCGCTCGCGTCGCTGAAGGGCAGCGGCGCGAAGCTCGACATCGTGCCCGCCGCCGCCGACGGCGGTCCCCTTCTCGTCTTCGTGCACGGCACGTTCTCGGACACCGTCGGCACGTTCGGCAAGCTCTGGACGTTGCACAGCGCGACGGTTCGCCAGCTGTTCTCGAGCTACGACGACCGCGTCTACGCGCTCGACCACCCGACGCTCGGCACGAGCCCGATCGGCAACGCGCTCACGCTGGTGCGCGCATTGCCCGTGGGCGCACGCATCCATCTGGTGACGCACTCACGTGGCGGCCTCGTCGCCGAGGCCGTCTCGCGCGCCTGCGCCGGCGGCGACTCGATCGGCGACGACGTGCTCGCGCTCTTCGCCGGCGACGGCTTCCAGCAGCACCGCAGCGACCTGCGCGCGCTCGCCAAGGAAGCGAAGGCCAAGGGCATCCGGTGCGAGCGCCTCGTCCGCGTCGGCTGCCCGGCGCGCGGCACGCTGCTCGCATCGAAGCGGCTCGACGCGTATCTCTCGATCCTCACGTGGTGCCTCGGCCTGGCGAGCATTCCGGTCGCCGCCGAGGTGGTCGACTTCCTGCACGAGGTCGCGCGCCGCCGCTCCGAGCCTGCCGAGCTGCCCGGGCTCGAAGCGATGACTCCCCAGAGCCCGGTCATCGCGTGGCTGAACAACGCCGCCGACACGATCCCCGGCGAGCTGCGCGTCATCGCCGGCGACATGGAAGGCGACTCGATCGGCTCGTGGGTCAAGACGCTTCTCTCCGACGCGTTCTACTGGACCGACAACGATCTGGTCGTGCAGACGCGCTCGATGTACGGCGGCGCGCCGCGCGCCAAGACCGCGAGCGGCAGCGGCGCCCGCTTCCTGCTCGACAAGGGCGGCAAGGTCTCGCACTTCAACTACTTCAGCAACGAGCGCACCGTGCAGGCGATCGCGAGCGCGCTGCTCGACGACCAGCCTGCGGGCTTCGCGGCGATCGGGCCGCTGTCGTGGGCCGGCGAGGACGCGAGCGGAACGCGCGCCGCCGTCGCGGTCGCGCGCTCGCGCGGCGCCGCTGGCGCGGGCGCGGGGGAGCGGCCGGCGGTGTTCGTGATCCCCGGGATCGTCGGCTCGAACCTGAAGAAGGACGGCAAGCGGATCTGGCTCGGCTTTCGCATCGTCAACAACCTCAAGGCGCTCGCGTGGGATCCGTCGACCGCGTCGAGCGTCGAGCCCGACGGCCCGATCGGCAATCTCTACGGCGACTTGATCGAGCGGCTCGCCGACAGCCACGAGGTGATTCCGTTCGGGTACGACTGGCGGCGGCCGATCGAGGACGAAGCGCGCCGGCTCGCCTCCGAAGTCGACATCGCCCTCACCGCGCGCGCGAGCAGCCAACAGCCGGTGCGCATCGTCGCCCACTCGATGGGCGGCCTCGTCGCGCGCACGATGGCGCTCGAGAAGCCCGAAACGTGGACGCGCATGATGGCGCGCGACGGCGCGCGCTTTCTCATGCTCGGCACGCCGAACGGCGGCTCGTGGTCGCCGATGCAGACGCTGTCCGGCGACGACACCTTCGGCAACGCACTCGCCGCGTTCGGATCGCTGTTCGACAATATCGGCGCGCGCGAGGTCATGGCGGGGATGCCGGGCTTCCTGCAACTGCAGGCGGCGTTGCTCGACAAGACGTTCGGGCTCGATCGCAGCGAGACGTGGCAACGGCTCGCTGCGGAAGACCTGCAGCGGCTGCTCGACCGCAGCCTCTGGCACCTCGAAAGCGTGCAGAAGACGATCTACGGCTGGAGCGCGCCGCCGCAACCGACTCTCGACCTCGCGGTCGCGCTGCGCCGCCGCCTCGACGCGCAGGCCGGCGCCTTCGCCGGCGACGGCAAGACGCTGCTCGTCGTCGGCCGCGCGCCGTTCACGCCGGGCGGCATCGTGATGGCCGAGAGCGGCCTCGAATACACCGAGGCGGTCGGCGGCGGCGACGGTCGCGTGCCGCTCACGAGCGCCGTCCTGCCCGGCGTGCGGACGTGGAAGTTCGACGCCGCGCACGGCGACCTGCCGTCGGTCGCGCAAGCGTTCCCCGCCTACCTCGAGCTGCTCGAGAGTGGCGAGACGGCGCTGCTCGAGGCGCTCGATCCGGCGAGCGTGACGGCGCTGCGCTCGGCGCCCGCAGCGGCGACGGCGGGCGCGCGCAGCCGGCCTTCGCGCGGCGTCCAGCCGTCGACGCCGCCGTCGACGCCGGCCGACGTTCTCGGCGCCGGCATGCGCGCTCCGAGCGAGCCGGCGCGCAGCGCGAGCGCGGGCCGCGCGTTGCACGTCTCGGTGCTCAACGCAGACTTGAAGTTCGTCCACCAGCCCCTCGTCGTCGGCCACTACCGCTCGCTCGCGCTCACCGGCACCGAGGCGGTCGTCGACCGTCTGGTCAGCCGTGCGATGAGCCGCTCTCTCGCCGCGGGCCTCTATCCCGAGGCGATCGGCACGCACCAGATCTTCGGCAACGTCCGCAAGGACCCGAACAACGTGCTCGCGATGGCACGTCCGCTCGCGGTCATCGTCGCCGGGCTCGGCGAAGAAGGAAAGCTGCGCGCGGTCGACCTCGTCTACACCGTGCGTCAGGCGGTGATCGCGTACGCGCAGCGGCTCGCCGAGAAGGAGAGCGGCGTGCCGGCCGAGTTCGAGGTCGCGGCGACGCTGATCGGCAGCGGCGGCACGGGCATCAGCGCCGGCAGCGCGGCGCGTCTCGTCGCGCAGGGGACGTGGGAGGCCAACCAGAAGCTGCACGACAGCGGCTGGCCGCAGGTCGGGCGGCTGATCCTCGTCGAGTTCTATCTCGATCGCGCGAGCGAGGCGTGGCGCTCGCTCCAGGTGCAGGCGACGGCGGCGCCGAGCCAGCTCAAGGTCGTCGGCTTCGTGCAGTCGGGCGCCGGTGCCCTGCGCCGATCGCTCGACTCGAGCTACCGCGGCGCGTCGTACGACTTCATCAGTGCGACGCTCGGCAAGCCCGACGACGGCGGTGCGCCGACGATCACCTACACGCTCGACACCAAGCGCGCGCGCACCGAGGTGCGTGCACAGCAGACGCAGACGACGCTCGTCAAGGAGCTCGTCGCCAAGGCGTCGAACAGCGCCAACCGCGATGGCCAGATCGGCAGCACGCTGTTCGACCTGCTCGTGCCGGTCGAGATGGAGCCTTTCCTCGGCGGCACGAGCGAGATGGTGATCGAGCTCGAGCGCGCGACCGCGGCGCTGCCGTGGGAGGTGCTCGACACGTCGTCGGCCGAGCTCTCGGGAAGCGACCCGCGGCCGTGGGCGATCCGCAGCAAGCTGCTGCGCAAGCTGCGCACGAAGGAGTTCCGCTCGCAGGTCTCGGACGCGAGCGCCGACGGCAGCATCCTCGTCATCGGTGAGCCGATGGTCGACGAGTCGATGTATCCGCCGCTGCCCGGAGCGCGCGCGGAAGCGATCGCGGTCGCGACCCGGCTGACGTCGGGTCCTGCCGGCGTCGACGCGGCGCGAGTGCGCGCGCTGACCAGCGGCAACGACGACGCGCGCAACATCATCAACGCGCTCTTCGAGCGGCCGTACCGCATCGTCCACGTCGCCGGGCACGGCGCGCCTGGCGCCGACGGCGGCGTCGTCCTGTCCGGCGGCACCTATCTCGGCGCCGCGGAAGTGAAGGCGATGCGCGTCGTCCCCGAGCTCGTCTTCCTCAACTGCTGCCATCTCGGCGCGCTCGACGCCAAGACGGTGCTCGCGCCGTACGACCGCGCCGAGTTCGCGGCCACGATCGCCGAGGCGCTGATCGAGGTCGGCGTGCGCTGCGTCATCGCCGCGGGCTGGGCGGTCGAGGACAAGCCGGCCGAGCTGTTCGCGACGACGTTCTACGACGCGCTCCTCTCGGGCAGCCGCTTCATCGACGCCGTTGCGGCGGCGCGCACTGCGGCATGGCGTGGCGGCGACGGCGGCAACACGTGGTCGGCGTACCAGTGCTACGGCGATCCGGGCTGGACGTGGCAACGCGACGTCGGCGATGCACAGCGGCAGAGCGCATCGCCGAGCGACGAGTTCGCCGGCGTCTCGTCGCCACCGGCGCTGACGCTCGCGCTCGAGACGATCTCGATCACGCTGCGTTTCGGCGGCGACATCGATCCGGCCAGGCAGAAGATCCTCGCCCAGGCGCAGCGCGACAAGATCCGCTTCCTCGAGGAGAAGTTCGCCGCGCTCTGGGGCAGGATGGGCGCGGTCGCCGAGGCGTTCGGGCTCGCCTATGCAGACGCGCGCGACGTCGACAAGGCGATCGACTGGTACCGCACCGCGGTCCACGCGGACGATGGCAGCGCGTCGTTCAAGGCCGCCGAGGAGCTCGGCAACCAGCTCGCGCGCCGCGGCGAGTCGAATCCGGACCCGACCGCAGGGCGCCGCGACGTCGAGGAGGCGATCGCGCGGCTCGGCAAGCTGGTCGTGATCCAGCCGACGGTCGAGCGCGAGGCGCTGCTCGGCTCGGCGTACAAGCGACTCGTGATGATCGAGAGCCGTGCCGACGCTGCCGCTGCGGGCGCGCGCGGCGGGCGCCGCGCGAAGTCGCAAGCGGTCGCGGGCGATCGCCTCGTGGCGTTGCGCGCGATGGTGCTGCACTACGGCAACGCCGAGCGCCTGGCGCGCGAGGCCAACGCCGACAATCTCTACTACCCCGCGAAGAACGGCATCAGCGCCGAGATCAGGCTCGCCTTCCTCGAGCGGCGACCGGCCGAGCTCGCGGTCGATCGAATGCGAGCGGTGCAGGAGTCGCTCGCGCGCGCCGCCAGCCAGAGCCCGGACTTCTGGTCGGTCGTCGGCCTGATCGAGCTGCGTGTCCTCGAAGCTGTCGCTGCGCAGCGACTCGCCGACACGTCGGGCGCGCTGATCGCCGAGTTCAGCGATCTGAAGGCGCGCGTGCCGGCGCGCGGCATGTGGGACTCGGTGCACTCCGAAGCGCGCTTCACGCTCGAACCGTACCTCGGGATCGCGAGCGCTGCGGAGAAGCGCGCCGCGACCGCGCTGCTCAATGCGCTTGCCGAGATGGCGCGCACGTGAGCCGTCAGCGGCCGTCGCGGCGGACGACCGGTGATCGACCCCTTCGGCGACGGCGTCGGGGCCTTGCCGAGGAAGATCGACGACCTGTCGTCGACCGCGTCGCTAGCGGCCGCCGGTGATTTCTAGGACCGAGCCCGTCGTGTAGCTGGAGCGATCGGAGAGCAGCCAGACGATGGCTTCGCCGACTTCCTCAGCCGTGCCGGCGCGGCGCATCGGTAGCTGCGGCGCCATCTGCTCCGCGCGGCCGGGAGCGCCCCCCGAGGCATGGATCTCGGTCGCGATGATTCCCGGGCGCACCGCGTTGACGCGGATGCCTTCGCCCGCGACCTCCTTGGCGAGGCCGATCGTGAACGTCTCGATCGCGCCCTTGGCGGCGGCGTAGTCGACGTACTGCGCCGGGCCGCCGAGCTTGGCGGCGGCCGACGACACGTTGACGATCGCGCCGCCGGCGTGCGCCCCCGGCGCAGCCGCCACTGGCCGCGTCGTCATCCGCAGCACCGCCTCGCGCGCGCAGTAGAAGCTGCCGAAGACGTTGATCGCGAACATGCGCTGCAGCCGCTCGACCCCGATCGCGTCGACGCGCGCGGCGAGGTCGACGACGCCGGCGTTGTTGACGAGCCCGGCGAGCGGCGGCAGCGAAGCGTCGATCGCCGCGAACATCGCGCGCACCTCGTTGTCGTTCGCGACATCGGCTTGAACCGCGAGCGCGCGGCCACCGGCGCCGACGATCGCGGCGACGACAGCGTCCGCCGCGGCGCGGTCGCGCGCGTAGTTGACCGCGACCGCCCAACCGGCGGCGGCGGCGATGCGGCACGTCGCCGCGCCGATGCCGCGGCTGCCGCCGGTGACGAGCACGGCGCGCATCGCTGCGCCCGGCTCATTCGTCATCGTCGCCCCGCGCGTCGTCGCCTTCGCCGTTGCCGTGCTCCTTCGCCTGCTTGTCGAGGATCGCCTGCATCGGCGCGAGCCCATCGATGAAACGGTCGACCGACTTCGGCTTGGCGAGGCGCAGCTGCGGCGGGAAGAGGTGGTTCATGTAGAGCTCCTCGCCGAGGCGCCCGGTGCGCTGGACGTTGAACCAGAGCGAGAGCGCGACGCCGACGACGAAGCCGGTCGCGGCGACGCCGCGCATGAGCCTGCGCCGCGACGGCTCGACCGCGAGCAGGTGGAAGTAGATCGCCGCCGCCGCGGTCGCGTAGACGGCGACGAAGCTGAAGTCGGTCAGCCACGGCCACGAGAACGCGAACGCGAAGAGCGGCGGGACGACCGAGAGCGCGAGCAGCACCAGGCTGGCGACGACGAAGACGCGGACGTGCCAGCCGAAGTGGCTCTG
>Ga0068851_10000586_pt1 | contig 15819 bp, 10 predicted proteins | sample KBSCornC12_FD_66588 | JGI IMG/M metagenome (GOLD analysis project Ga0068851, IMG submission 66588) | Corn rhizosphere microbial communities from Kellogg Biological Station, Michigan, USA - KBS Corn C1-2 | ecosystem: Host-associated > Plants > Roots > Rhizosphere > Soil ...
GTCGGGGCTGTCCTGCACGAACCAGCCTTCCTCCAGCTGCAGGCGGACCTGGCCTTCTCCGGGCACGCCCTTGTTGAAGGCGTTGACCATGCCGCCGTCGCCGATCTCGCGCACCCAGCCGCGCGTCTCCAGGCCCATGAGCGCGGCGTTCGACACCGCGCGGCCGGCCCATTGCGGCAGCTCGCCGCCGGCGCGCAGCGCATCGTCGAGCACGAAGGACTGGCGCGAGAGCTGCTCGAAGGGCTGCAGCAGCTCGTAGTCGGCCAGCACCTGGCCCCATGCAGCCGCGAGCGAGGCATCGAGCGCGGCGAAGTCCAGCGGATGCGGCAGGCCGATGCGCGCGTTCTCCGCCAGCTTCACCGGGTCGTCGTTCAGGTCGGCCAGCTCGCCTTCCGCCGTGACGCGGAACGTGCCCTGCAGCCTGTCGGCGGCATCGAACAGGCCCCAGACCAGCGGCCGGCTGAACACGCGCAGCACCGGATGGTTGGCGAAGAAGGGCATGAATTCGTCGGGGCTCCAGCGGCGCTGCGCGCACATCGCGGCTTCGAGCCGCCTGATCTGCGTGGTGGCGACGGTCTTCGCGAGCTTGCGCAGTTCCTTGAGCTGGGTCGTTGCGGCGGCCGCCTTGCCGGGGTCGTCGTTCGCGCCGGCCTTGGGCAGCGTCTTGAGCGCCTTGCCCTTCGCATCGTGGACGACGGGCTGGAAGCTGTCGTCCATGCGCACCTCGAAGCTGCGCGAGCCGAAGTCCAGGGTGAGGCGCGCGCGGACATCGAGGCCGAGCTCGGGCACGGTGCGGTCGGCCAGCTGGTCGAGGCTCAGGCCGCGCTGTTCGGCCACTTCGCCGAGCATGCGGTCGGCGCGGGTGCGCAGGTCGTCGTAGCGGGTCTGGCGCGAGAGTTCGGCCAGGTGCATCAGCGCGGCGTCGCTGCCGATCTCGCCGAGCATGGCCATCGCGTCGTAGGCGCGCACGCGGTCGAGGGCGGCGCGCCACTGGCGCAGCAGGCCGTAGAGCTGGCGCGCGGTCTCGCCGTCGCCCAGGCGGCCCTGCAGCGCGAACATCCAGCGCTCCTTGCTCGGGCGGCCGTTGCCGATCCACCAGGCCAGCAGCGCGCGGCCGAAGCGTGCCAGCGAGTCGGGCGTGATCGCCTCCAGCAGCCCGGCGAGCCCCGGATAGGGCGCGTCGGCCTTGCCGAGCATCATCGCCATCAGCACGTCGGGCACCACGGCCTGCGGCAGCGCGAGGCCGTCCTTGGCGAGGATCAGCCGGGGCAGCGTCGGCAGCGGCAGCGTCTTCGGCACCGCGGGCAGGCTGTCGGGCAGCACGTCCTCGGGCGCGATGGACAGCAGCTGCGCCACTGCGTCGGCGGCTTCGGCGCCGTAGGCCTGCGCCTGCGTGCGCACCGCATCGGCATGGCCGTTGTCGTGCAGCCAGCGCAGTGCGGCCTGTGCCGATTCGTGTGCGGCGCCGGGCTCGCCCAGCGCAATGGGGACGAGGCCGCGCGCGGCGGTGTCAGGGTAGCGCGCCAGCCATGCGGCCGCCTCGCGCCGCACCCAGCGGTTGGTGTGGAAGCCTCTGGCGATCCAGCCGGCGAGCGGGTCCCACTCGATGACCGACGCCAGCTCGAACATCGCGCGCGAGCCCTGCTTGAGGAAGCGCGGCAGCCCCGGCAGCGCGTCCGCGCCGAGGGCGTGGAGGATGGGCCGCACGCGCGCCACGTCGCCCATGAAGTGATCGACGGCCGGCCCGTGCGTGAACGCCGCCACGGCCAGCGGCGCGGGCAGCTGCCAGATGTATTCGGCCACGCCCCAGCGCGTGCCCGGGAGCGGGCCGAAATCCTCGGGTCCAGCGATCTCGCGGCGCTCGGCGGCCACGTCGTCGACGAGCTCGGGGCGCAGGCCCAGCATCCACAGCGCCTTGTGCACGCTGCCGCCTTCGCGGATGGCGTCGGGCGCATCGGGCTGGTGGCGCGGGAACTCGGTCATCCACTGGTTCGAACGATCGCGCGAGACGCGCACCTCGCGCGCCAGCCAGTCGGACAGGTCGCCCGTGGCCTGCAGGTACTGCGGTGGCTGCAGGTCGGCCCAATGCAGCCGCGCTGTCGGTGGCAGCGGCTGCAGCGCCAGCACCGGAATGACGGGCAGCGCCTGCCGGTTCTTCCATGGGGGGCGGCGCAGCAGCGCGGGCCAGTCGTCGGCGGGCGCCTCGGCCACGCCGGGAGAGCCGTCTTCCTGCAGGCGCGCGAGCGTCTTGCGCTGCGCCTCGTCGCAGGAGGCCTCGAGCGGCTTCTGCCATTCGGGGTTCGCCGCGAGCAGCTCCAGGATCAGCGCGGCCCCGGCCTGGTGCCGAGCCGGGTTCGCCGACAGCAGTTCGCGCAGCACGAAGAGCGGCCAGCGCGCCGCCTGCTTCACCAGCGCGTTCTTGCAGTCGATCTGCTTGACCTGCGCGACGAAGAAGCGCACCACCTCCGCGTCATGGATGGCCAGCAGGTCGGTGACGGCTTCCTTGTGCGGCGAGGGCTCGAAGAGCAGCTCGGCTGCCGCAGCGCCATGCATCTCGAGCATGCGCAGCCGCGCGGCGCGCGGCGGATAGAAGCTGGAGCGGTGGCGGCGGAAGAAGTCGAGGCTGTCGGCCAGGCTGCGCTCATCGGAGAGCGAGCCGCCGCACTGGCCGCAGGGCCGGTCGTTGAACCGCGCGAGCGCCTCGCGCATGCTCTTGGACCACCGCACCTTGCCGTCGGGCCGCGCGTCGAGGCCGCCCTCTTTCTTCTCGTCTTCTCCCTTCGACTTGCGACTGCCCGCCATGCCATTGCTCTCCGTTGATGCCGCAGGGATTGTCGGCCAACACGCGCGGGCCAAAAAAAAGCGCCCTCGCGGGCGCTCGAACGCTGGAGAAGGCAGTCCGGTTCAGGACTGCTTGCCTTGCAGCAGACCGCTGAGCGAGCCCAGCAGGTCGTCATGGTTGCCCAGCCCCTGGTCGGGGACCTTGCCGTGGGGCGTGAGCTGGTCGATGAGCGCCGGCAGCATGGTGGCCAGCATCGGCAGGAGCGTCTGCGCATTGATGCCGAGCTTGGATGCGATGCTCGCGATGGTGTCGCTGCCCAGCGCGTTCTGCAGCTGGTCGCCGGTGACGGGCTGGTTTTCTCCCTTGCCGATCCAAGAGCCGATGACGTCGCCCATGCCGGCCTGCTCGAACTTCGAGACCAGGCCACCCAGGCCGCCCACGCTGCCGTTGTTGGCGAGCAGGCCGCCCAGCGCACCGGCCAGGCCGCCCAGATCACCCAGACCGCCGAGGCCTCCACCTTGCGGCTGCTGCTGTTGCGCAGCGCCTCCGAGCACCTGGCCGAGTACCGAATCGAGCAATCCCATGGCTGTTTCCTTGGTGTGTGACAGAACCGCCAACATTGTTAAATGCCGCGGACCGTAAGTCGAAAGTGCCACGCCACTTTCGAACCGGCAACGTGACAAATTACTTGGTACGTGCCGTCCGTTTGGCGAGCAGCGCGGGGCTGACTCCCTGCACGCCCACCAGGCCGAGCACGGTGACGAGCGAATTCTGCGCGCCTTTCCACGCATCTGTCATGTCAATGGACTCGCTCAGCGAATGGAATCCCGAGGCCCTTCCGCCGCCGCCCACGATGATGGCCGGCACGCCCAGCGAGATCGGCACGTTGGCGTCGGTGCTGCCGCCGCGCAGCAGCGTCCTGTTGCCGAAGGCGGCGTTCGAGCGGATCGCGGCCTCGACGATCGGCGAGTCGGGCGGCGTACGGCCTCCGGGGCGCTCGCCGATGAGCTTGGTGCTCACGCTCAGCGTGCTGACGTTCCAGCGCCTGTTCTCCTCGACCACGGCTTCGTCGATGGCCGCAAGGATCTTCTTCTCGGTCTCCAGCAGCGAGGCCATGTCGTCCGAACGGATGTCGATGGCCATGCGCGCATCGGGCGCGATGGTGTTCACCGACGTGCCGCCGCTCACGGTGCCGACGGTGAACGTCGTCTTCGGGAAACTCGGCGTGCGGATGTCGGCGATCTTCGCGATGGCGCGGCCCATGCCGTGGATCGCGCTGGGCACCTGCCCGAAGGCGCCGAAGCTGTGCCCGCCTGGCCCCTGGAAAGTGACCTCGTAGCGGTGGCTCGCGGTGCCCAGCACCAGCACCGAGCCGGGCGCCGAAGGCTCGAGCCCCACCATGCCGTCGATGTCGAGGTGGTCGCGGAAGATCGCCTTCATGCCGCGCAGGTTGCCGAGTTCTTCCTCGCCCACGTTGGCGACGAACATCAGGTCGCCCACCGTCTGGATCCTGTTGTCGTTGAGCACCTTGAGCCACGACAGCAGCACTGCGAGGCCGCGCGTGTCGTCGGCGATGCCCGGCGCATGGAGCCGGCCGTCGCGCTCCTTAACCTTCACGTCGGTGCCGGCGGGGAACACGGTGTCGAGGTGGGCCGAGATCAGCAGCTTGGGCCCGTTGCCCGTGCCCTTGCGCAGGCCGACCACATTGCCTTCGGTGTCGATCTTCGCGCTCGTCAGCCCGAGCGCCTTCATGCGGGCGAGAAAGGCTTCGGCGCGCCGGTGCTCCTTGAACGGCGGGGCTTCGATCTCTGTGAGCATCTTCAGGTCTTCGATCGAGCGGTCGTGGTCGGCCCTGACCGCGTCCAGCAGCTTCTGGATGGCGGGGGACGCCATCAGCTGGGTGAAAGCCTGGTCGATCTCGGGGCTGACCTGAGCGGGCGTCGGGGCGACGGCCTGGGGCTGGGCGAGCGCGCCTTGAGCCGCGCAAAGCAGCGTCGCGGCAAGTGTCAGAGGGGCGAGGCGCAACAGGCCGGGCAACTTGAACATGGGCGCGGGAGTCCTTCTTTTGTCTTAAAGAAGTAACGATTGTTTCTCAGGCTGTCCGGGCGCGCGTTGCGGAAAACACCCACCGGCACGCCGGCGGCGCTCCGCCTGACCGTTCGCCCGCCTAGAGGCCGGCCAAGGCCACCAGCGCGGCCAGCGCCGCCGTCTCGGCACGCAGCACCCGCGCGCCGAGGGTGACGGGAGCGAAGCCTCGGGCGATGGCCTGCTGCTCCTCTGCGGCGCTCAGGCCGCCTTCGGGGCCGCTCAGTACGGTCGCGCCCTGGTCGCCCGGGGCGATGGCCGCGATGCCGCGCGTGCCCTCGGCCAGGCTCAGCACCAGGCGCACGGCCGGCTCGCGCTGGGTTTCGAGCCAGGCCGCGAAAGGCTGCACCGGATGGATCGCCGGCACGCGGTTGCGGCCGCATTGCTCGCAGGCCGCGACGGCGATGGCTTCCCAGTGCGCACGCTTCTTCTCGGCACGCTCGCCGGCCAGGCGCAGCACGCCGTGGGCCGTGGCCAGCGGCTGGATGCTCGCCACGCCGAGCTCGGTCGCCTTCTCGACCAGCCAGTCCATGCGCTCGTTGGCCGGCATGCCGACTGCGAGATGCACCGCGCGCGGCGCTTCGCGCTCCACGGCGAGGTGCGCGCCGACCGTCACCGAGACGTCGCTGCGGCCCATGCGCTCGACCGTGGCCGCGTACTCGCCGCCCGCGCCATCGAACAGCGTGAGCGCGTCGCCCGGCTGCATCCGCAGCACCTGCACATGGCGCGCGGCGCCTGCCGGCAGCGCCAGGCTGGCGCCGGCGCTCAACGGCACTGAACAGTGGAAACGCGGCATGCTCCGGAATCGATAGCTGCGAGCGGCCGTTGCGCGGGCGCCGCAGGGGGGTGCTTTTTCAGTTCGCCTTCAGACACGGCCGTAGGCGTAGCCGGTGATGGCCGAGGTGCCCTCGATCTCGTCGATCACGCGCGACAGGGGCGTCAGTTCCGAGTAACGGCTCGCGGTGGCGCGGATGTAGGCGATGAAGCGCGGCGTGTCGGCCAGGTAGCGTGGCTTGCCGTCGCGCAGCGTGAGGCGCGCGAAGATGCCGGCGACCTTCAGGTGGCGCTGCAGGCCCATCCACTCGACCGCGCGGTAGAAGGCGCCGAAGTCCTCGTCGACCGGCAGCCCTGCCTTGCGCGCCGCCTGCCAGTAGCGGATGGTGACGTCGAGCACGAACTCCTCGTCCCAGCTCAGGAAGGCGTCGCGCATCAGGCTGGCGATGTCGTAGGTGATGGGGCCATACACCGCGTCCTGGAAGTCGAGCACGCCGAGTGGAGCGCCCGAGCCGCCGCCGGGCGTGGGGGCCGCATCCACCATCAGGTTGCGCGGCATGAAGTCGCGGTGCACGTAGACGCTGGGCGACGCGAGGTTGCTCTCGACGATCAGCTTGAAGCTGCGCTCGAGCCGCTCCTTCAGCTTGCCCTCGACGGCGATGCCGCGGTGGCGGCCGATGTACCACTCGGGGAAGAGGGCCAGTTCGCGCTCCAGCAGCGCCCGGTCGTAGGGGGGAAGCACACCGGGCCTGGAGGAAAGCTGCCAGCGGACCAGCGCGTCGATGGCCTGGTCGTAGAGCGGGCGGGCGGCCTCCGGGCGGGTCGGATCGATCACGTCCAGCATGGTCTGGCGGCCCAGGTCGTCCAGCAGCAGGAAGCCGTTGGGCTCGTCCCATTCGAGCACCGTGGGGGCCAGCACACCGGCCGTGGCCATCAGTCCGGCCACCTGCACGAAGGGGGCGCTGTTTTCCTTGTCGGGCGGGGCGTCCATGACGATGCGCGTGGGGGTGGCAGCGTCGGTGGTGTCGAGCCGGAAGTAGCGGCGGAAGCTCGCGTCGGCCGAGGCGAGCCTCATGGTTTCGGGCCGCAGCGCGTGGCGCGGCGCGACGGCCGCCAGCCAGCCTCGGAACGCTTCGGCCCGCTGCGGATCCGTCCAGGCAATGGTTTCGGCGGGGCGGCTTGGGGCCAATGCGGCCGGGGGCGGGGGTGCTGTCATGGATAATCGATTCTACAAATCCGCCTGGCGCGGCAATCCCCCTTGGCCGGCTTCCGGCCGATGCGGATCGCCACCGGCCCCTGCAACCTGCCGGCCTGCCGCGCCGTCCCCCGACGACCTTTCGTTCCGAACCGATGCCTACGACCCAAAGCCCTCACGCTTGGCACCTTGTGCGCTCGCTGCTCTCCACGGGAGAGTCGCCGGCTTTCCTCGGAACGGCCGGGCGGGAGGCCTGATGAGCCGACGTCGTGTCGCCGCCCCGCGTCCGCGGCGCCCGGGCGTGCCGCCCCTGCCGCTGGCCGTGCTGTCGCTGGCGCTGATCCATGTGCACGGCGCCTCGGCCCAGACGGCCGGCAATCTCGCCGACGCCCCGCTCACGCTGAAGCGCACGCCGCAGCTCACCGAGACCCTGACGCCCGCCGACCGCGGCCAGATGCCCAGCCTGGTCACCGGCGACCGCATCTCCGGCCGGCCCGACCTCGAGACCGTGGTCGAGGGCAACGCCACGCTGCGCCGCGGCGCGGTGTCCATCACCGCCGACCGGCTCGAGTACTACCAGCCCGACGACCGCGCCAAGGCCACCGGCAACGTGCGGGTCAACCAGGCCGGCAACGTCTATGAAGGCCCCGAGCTGCAGCTCAAGCTCGAGACCTTCGAGGGCTTCTTCAACAACGTGCGCTACCAGTTCCTCGCGAACGAGGCGCACGGCGAGGCCAAGCGCATCGACTTCGTCGACGCCAACGTCTCCATCGCCCGCGAAGCCACCTACACCACCTGCCGCCGCGAGGACTTCCCCGGCTGGATGCCCGCCTGGCTGCTGACCGCGACCTCGATCACCACCGACACCGAGGAGAACGAGGGCGTGGCGAAGAACGCGCGCCTGAGCTTCATGGGCATCAGCACGCCGCCCATCCCGAGCGTGAGCTTCCCGCTGTCGAACGACCGCAAGACCGGCCTGCTGCCGCCCACCATCGGCATCGACAACATCAACGGCCTGGAGATCGCGCAGCCGTACTACTGGAACATCGCGCCCAACCGCGACGCTACGTTCACGCCGACGATCATGAGCAAGCGCGGCGTCAACTTCAGCAACGAGTTCCGCTACCTCGAGAAGCAATACAAGGGCGAGATCCGCCTCGACCTGATGGGCAGCGACCGCCTCGTGGGCGACCGCTACAACGAGCTGCGCACCAGCCAGCTCCAGCAGCTGGCCAACGGGCAGATCACGGCCGGCAGCCTGACCAACCCGCCGAAGAACACCCGGCGCTGGGGCCTGTGGCTCACGCACCACCAGGACTTCGACGCCAAGGCGCTCGGCCTCGATTCGCTCTCGGCCAACGTCACCATCAACCGGGTGAGCGACGACGACTACTGGCGCGACTTCACCCGCACGCCCTCGCTCGCGCAGCGCCAGCTGCCGAACGACGCCTCGCTGAACTGGGGCAAGGGCGACTGGAGCGGCATGATCCGCACGCTCAAGTACCAGAACCTGCAGTACAACCTGTCACCGATCACGCCGTCGTACGACCGGATGCCGCAGATCACGGCCAACTACAACAAGTACGACTGGCACGGCTTCGACGTCGCGCTGAACCTCGACTACACGCGCTTCCGCGTGAACAGGCTCTCGCCGACGCAGCTCGGCTACGACGTCAACCAGCAGTCTCAGCCCGACGGCGACCGCGCCATGGCCGTGGCGACGATCAGCCGGCCCTTCATCACGCCGAGCACGTATGTCATCCCGAAGCTGATCCTGAACGCGGCTTCGTACAACTACTACCTGCCGCAGTCCGACATTCCGAAGCTCACGCTCAATGGCGTGCAGTACGTCAACGGACAGGTCTACAACCCGAGTTCCCTGTACTTCTTCCCGACGTCCAGCAACCGGGTGGTGCCGACCTTCAGCCTCGACAGCGGCATGACCTTCGAGCGCGACGCCAGCTATTTCGGCCGCGCCTTCCGCCAGACGCTGGAGCCGCGCGCGTACTACGTGTACACGCCCTACCGCAACCAGAGCATGCTGCCGAACTACGACTCGGCGGCCAACGACTTCAGCTTCGCGACCATCTACACCGAGAACGCGTTCTCGGGCGGCGACCGCATTTCCGACACCAACGCGCTCACGCTGGGCGTGACCTCCCGCCTGATCGACCCGGACACCGGCGTCGAGGCCGCGCGCTTCGGCATCGCGCAGCGCCTGCGCTTCAGCGACCAGAAGGTCACGCTGCCGGGCGGCACGCCGGTGACCGACCGAGCGAGCGACCTGCTGCTGGGCGCTACGATCAACTGGACGCCCAAGTGGAGCCTGGACACGCTGGTCCAGTACAACCCCGACACCCGCCGGTCCGAGCGCTCGGCCATCAGCGCGCGCTACAACCCCGAGCCGTACCACAACCTGAGCGCAGCCTTCCGCTACCAGGCGCCCAGCACCCCGACCGCGACCGACGGCAACAAGTCGATCGACGTGGGCTGGCAGTGGCCGCTGAACGACCTGTGGGGCGACAAGGGCAAGAACCTCGGCCCCGGCAAGGGCCAGGGCGGCGGGCGCTGGTATGCGGTCGGCCGGCTCAACTACAGCCTGCAGGACAAGAAACTCACCGACGGCGTGCTCGGCTTCGAGTACGACGGCTGCTGCTGGATCGGTCGCGTGGTGATGCAGCGCATCACCACCGGCCAGGTGACGGCGAACACGCGCATCATGTTCCAGCTCGAATTCGTCGGCTTCTCCAGCATCGGCTCGAGCCCCATGCAGACGCTGCGGCAGAACATCCAGCGCTACGAACCCCTGCGCCAACCGGGCGAAGCGCCCAGCCGCTTCACCAACTACGACTGAGACGACTGACTCCGACTGAGCTAGCGAGCGACGCCATGAAAAACATCCGTTCCATCATCACCCTGGGTTGCCTCGCGGCGATCGCCGCCACGGCGGGTGCCCAGGGCTATCGTCCCGGTACCGGCATCACGGACATCATGCGCGCCGGTCCGCGCCTGGGTCCGCCGCCGGCGCGCCCGTCCACCGCTCCTGCGGCGGCCCCGGTGCAGCGCTCGGCGGAATTCATCGTCGCGCTGGTCAACTCCGAGCCGATCACCAACACCGACGTGCAGTCGCGCGTGACGCGGCTCATCAAGGAGAACCCCGACGCCGAGCGCGTGCCCCGCAGCGAGCTCACGCGGCTCGTACTCGAGCGCCTGATCACCGAGCGCGCGCAGCTGCAGCTCGCGAAGGAAAACGGCATCAAGGTCGACGAAGTGGCCATCGACCAGGCCGAGCAGACCGTGGCGCGCCAGAACGAGATCAGCCTGGTGGAGCTGCGCCGCCGCGTGGCTGCCGAGGGCATCGCGCAGCAGGACTTCCGCAACGACCTGCGCGACCAGCTGCTGCTCACCCGACTGCGCGACCGCGAGGTCGAGTCGAAGGTCAAAGTCAGCGACGCCGAGGCCGACGAGTACCTGCGCGATCAGCGCAACCAGTCCGTCAAGAACGTGGCGCTGGAGAACCTCAACCTCGCCCAGGTGCTGGTGGCCGTTCCCGAGAACGCCACCGACGCGCAGGTGGCCGCTGCCCAGAAGAAGGCGCAGGACATCGCCCAGCGCGCCCGTGCCGGCGAAGACTTCGCCAAGCTGGTGCGCGAGAACTCCGATTCGCCCGACCGCGGCAACGGCGGCGCCATCGGCATGCGAAGCGCCGACCGCTACCCCTCGCTGTTCGTCGAGGCCACGCAGTCGACCGCCGTGAACGGCATCGCCGGGCCCGTGCGTTCGAGCGCCGGCTTCCACGTGCTGAAGGTGCTGGCCAAGGCCCAGATCGGTTCCGGCGACGCCACCGTCACCCAGACCCAGGTGCGCCACATCCTGTTGCTCAACGATCCCAAGCGCACCACCGCTCAGGCGGTTGCGCAGCTGGCCGAGTTCAAGCGCCGCATCCAGGCCGGAACCGCAGACTTCGCGGGCCTGGCGCGCGACAACTCGCAGGACGGCAGCGCCAAGCAGGGCGGCGATCTCGGCTGGTCGCGCCCCGGGCAGTTCGTGCCAGAGTTCGAGGAAGCCATGGACCGCCTCTCGCCCGGCCAGATCAGCGACCCGGTTGTCTCGCGCTTCGGCGTTCACCTGATCCAGGTGGTGGCGCGCCGCGATTCCAAGCTGAGCCAGTCGGAGCAGCGCGAAGCCGCACGCGCCGCGCTGCGCGAACAGCGCGTCGAGGAAGCCTTCACCACCTGGGTGCAGGAAGTGCGCGCGCGCGCCTACGTCGAATACCGTGAGCCGCCGCAGTCCTGATGGCACGCGCCCAAGCTGCGCGCACCTCGCGTCGGTTTCCCGGCTTCCTTGCGGGAGCCGGCTCGCTTTCACGTCGATGATGGCCTGACGGCATGGCGCAGCACATCGCCAGGAAGCGATTCGGCCAGCACTTCCTGTCCGACGGCGGGATCATCGATGCGATCGTGCGCGAGATCGCGCCGCAGCCCGGCGATGCCATGGTCGAGATCGGCCCGGGGCTCGCCGCGCTGACGCAGCCGCTGGTGGAGCGGCTGGGCCGGCTCACCGTGATCGAGCTCGACCGCGACCTCGCGAAGCGCCTGCGCGAGCATCCGCAGCTCGACGTGGTCGAATCCGACGTGCTCAAGGTCGACTTCGCCGAACTGGCCGCGAGGTTTCCGGCCGGCAAGCCGCTGCGCGTGGTGGGCAACCTGCCCTACAACATCTCCACGCCGATCCTGTTCCATCTGCTGGGCTGCGCCCATCTGGTCGCCGACCAGCACTTCATGCTGCAGAAGGAAGTGATCGACCGCATGGTGGCCTGGCCCGCCACGTCCGACTACAGCCGCCTGAGCGTGATGCTGCAGTGGCGCTACGAGATGGAGAACGTGCTGTTCGTGCCGCCCGAGAGCTTCGACCCGCCGCCGCGCGTGGACAGCGCCGTGGTGCGGATGGTGCCGCTGGCGATGCCGCCGGCCGTCGACGAGCAACGCCTGGGCGAAATCGTGCAGGTCGCCTTCAGCCAGCGCCGCAAGCTGCTGCGCCACACGCTGGGCAAGTGGCTGGAGGAACACGGTTTTTCCGGCGACTTCGACACCCAGCGGCGGGCCGAGGAGGTGCCGGTGGCCGACTACGTGGCGCTGGCCCAGGCCGTACCCCAATGAAAAAAGCGCGCCTGGGGCGCGCTTTTTTCATTTGCTCGTCGTCGCCGGCAAGCTTTGCCGACTTCTCCCGATCAAGCGGCAGCGAGCCAATAGCCCGCGTTGAAGGGGCTGCTCATGCGCAGCGCCAGCGGCGAGACGTCGACCAGTTTGTCGGTCGGCATCTTTTCGCCGGCCGGCTCGGCTGCTGCCGTGGAGTTCACTTCGATGCCATCGAGGGTTTCAACGTTCGGTTGAGCCTCGTTCGCCCGTTCTGCTTGGCTGGTGGATGCAGAACGGGCTACAGAAAAGAATAGAAGCACCGGAACGGGACCTTGCGGTCGCCCCAGTAGTCCGAGGCGTCGCGGAAGATGTCGAGCAGCTGCTCGCGGGCTTCCTTGTCGAACTTGGCGTTGGCCGGAATCTGCTCCAGCACGATGACGAATCCCGGCTGCGGGCCCGATTTATGCAACGGGTCGGTCATGCAGTCGTACAGCGCGTCAAAGTTCTTCCCGAAGTGGGCCGGGAACGTGAACTGCTGCGCGATCAGGTCGAGGACGTCCTGCTTGGTCTGGGCGTTGCCCAGGTTGGCGTACAGGAAGTGCTGGCCGGCCGCATTGGCTGCGTCCTGCAGGTCGTTCACGCGGAACGCGCGGATCGATTGCACGATGTTCGGGCGTACGGCACGAAGGGATAAGGTCATCTCCGCTGGTCTTTCCATAGTCATCATCATTTCGTCGGGGCGCTTCGAGGCGCCGCTCAGGTCGTTTTCATCGCTCATGGCGCAATCCGTCTGAAGCTCGCGTAGTGGTCTGCGGTGTACCAGCAGGCCTCGGGCGCGGTGCGTCGCTCTCCGCCGCAGACGATCCGCCGTGCGCCGCGGTCGCGAGAACCGGGCGTGGATACCGTGTATTCACGGTAGTGGCCACGGCGGGCGGGCGGCAACAGACGTTCGCGATTGCCGAACACCGAGCCGTCCTTGTCATACCGGAAGGGGCCGCCATCGAGGATGGCCTGGTAGGTCCGCTGGCCCTGCACCGGCAGGTCGGCCAGTGCGATGGTTTCATCGGCGGAGGTCTTCCCGGCGCCGAACCATCCGCGGGCCTCGGCCCCCGTCGTCAACGCCACCAGCATTAGACTGGTGAGCGCAAACTTTGTGACAGAGGACGTGATCGAGGCGTAAGCCGCCATGGGGCACCACAAGAAAAGAGCGGGGGGTCGAATCGGCGATCAACGTCGGGGTTAACCCGCAAATTCAAGCCCGCGAGTGTGCACCACGCTGGCGAAAATAGCAAGCGACTGCCCAAAGTTTGAGCAGTCGCGAGGCTATCGAATGGCTTTTCAAGTTGGCGGCCACTCTCGCCAGAGGGCTTATCTCTCGGCGTTTGCGTCCGCCACCGTCAAGGCTGTCATGTTCACGATGCGCCGAACAGTTGCACTCGCCGTGAGAATATGCACAGGTTTGGCCGCACCAAGCAGAACCGGGCCGATGGCGATGTTGCCGCCCGCCGCCGTCTTGAGCAGGTTGTAGGAAATATTGGCCGCGTCGATGTTCGGGAAAACCAGCAGGTTGGCGTCGCCCGCCAGCGCGCTGTGCGGCATGACGACGGCGCGCTGCTTGCTGTCGAGCGCCACGTCGCCGTGCATTTCGCCGTCCACCTCGAGCCAGGGCGCCTGCACGCGCAGCAGGTCGAGCGTGCGGCGCATCTTGACGGCGCTGGGGCCGTTGCTGGTGCCGAAGTTGGAGTGCGACAGCAGCGCAGCCTTCGGCTTCAGGCCGAAGCGCATCATTTCCTCGGCCGCCATGGTGGTGATCTCGGCCAGTTCCTCGGGCGAAGGGTCGTAGTTGACGTGCGTGTCGACCAGGAACACCTGGCGATCGGGCAGCAGCAGGCCGTTCATGCAGGCGTACACCGGCACGTCCTGCGGGGTGCTTTCGCAGCCGCCGGGGCGCTTGCCGATCACCTGGTCGATGTAGTGCAGGTGGTTGGCGGTCGTGCCCCAGGTGCCGCAGATCAGGCCGTCGACCTCGCCCTTGTGCAGCAGCATCGAGCCGATCAGCGTCAGGCGCCGGCGCATCTCGATCTTGGCGACCTGCACCGTCACGCCCTTGCGCTCGGTCATGCGGTGGTAGGTCTGCCAGAACTCGCGGTAGCGGTGGTCCTGCTCGACGTTGACCACGTCGTAGTCCAGTTCCTCCTTCAGGCGCAGGCCGAATTTCTCGATGCGCTGGGCGATGATGGCCGGCCGGCCGATCAGCGTCGGGCGGGCCACGCCCTCGTCCACCACGATCTGGGCCGCGCGCAGAACGCGCTCTTCCTCGCCTTCCGAATACGCCACGCGCTTCTTGCTGGCGCGCCGGGCGGCGTCGAAGATCGGCTTCATCGTGGTGCCCGAGGCGTAGACGAAGCTCTGCAGCTTGTCGCGGTAGGCGTCCATGTCCTTGATGGGACGCTGCGCCACGCCGCTTTCCTCGGCAGCCTTGGCCACGGCCGGCGCGATCTTCATCATCAGGCGCGGGTCGAAGGGCTTCGGGATCAGGTATTCGGGGCCGAAGCTGAGCTTTTCACCGACGTAGGCGGCGGCCACGCGCTCGCTCTGCTCGGCCTGGGCCAGGTCGGCGATGGCGTGCACCGCGGCGATCTCCATCTCGTCGGTGATCGTCGTCGCGCCGCAGTCCAGCGCGCCGCGGAAGATGTACGGGAAGCACAGGACGTTGTTGACCTGGTTCGGATAGTCGGTGCGGCCGGTGGCCATGATCACGTCGTCGCGCACCGCGTGGGCGTCTTCCGGAGCGATCTCGGGATTGGGGTTGGCCAGCGCGAAGATCACCGGGCGCTTGGCCATCTTGGCCACCATGGCGGGCTTGAGCACGCCGCCGGCCGACAGGCCCAGGAACACGTCGGCACCCTCGATCACCTCGCCGAGCGTGCGCGCGTCGGTCTTCTGCATGAACTGGCGCTTGTCGTCGTCCATCAGCTCGGTGCGGCCTTCGTAGACCACGCCGGCCAGGTCGGTGACGAACACGTTCTCGCGCTTCAGGCCCACCTTGAGCAGCAGGTTCAGGCAGGCCAGCGCCGCGGCGCCCGCGCCGGAGGCGACCAGCTTGACTTCCTCGATCTTCTTGCCGGCCACCTTCAGGCCGTTGACCATCGCGGCCGCCACGGTGATGGCCGTGCCGTGCTGGTCGTCGTGGAAGACCGGGATCTTCATGCGCTTGCGCAGCTCGCGCTCGACGTAGAAGCAGTCGGGCGCCTTGATGTCTTCCAGGTTGACGGCACCGAAGGTGGGCTCCAGCGAGGCGATGATGTCCACCAGCTTGGCCGGGTCCTTCTCGTCGATCTCGATGTCGAACACGTCGACGCCCGCGAATTTCTTGAAGAGGACGCCCTTGCCTTCCATCACCGGCTTGGAGGCCAGCGGGCCGATGTCGCCCAGGCCCAGCACGGCGGTGCCGTTGGTGATCACCGCCACCAGGTTGCCGCGCGCGGTATATTCGCGCGCCAGCGAAGGGTCCGCCGCGATGGCTTCGCACGGCGCGGCCACGCCCGGCGAATAGGCCAGCGCCAGGTCGCGCTGGTTGGCCATGCGCTTGGTGGGTTCGACCGACAATTTGCCGGGGCGGGGAGAGCGGTGATAGGCCAACGCGCTCTTGCGGAAATCTTCGTCCATGACCAGCCCGTTATGCGAGCGGGCTAATTGGCAGGCCGGGGGGTGAAAATCAATGCTTCCCCCTGTTTCTGCCCGCTTTTCCGCCCTTTGGGGCCGGAACCGGGCAAGCGCAAAAGGCGTTGACGAAAGTGCAGGGCTGGGGCGGGTTTGAAGGCGTTTTCAGGACGTTAGAATTG
>Ga0068851_10000589_pt1 | contig 15769 bp, 15 predicted proteins | sample KBSCornC12_FD_66588 | JGI IMG/M metagenome (GOLD analysis project Ga0068851, IMG submission 66588) | Corn rhizosphere microbial communities from Kellogg Biological Station, Michigan, USA - KBS Corn C1-2 | ecosystem: Host-associated > Plants > Roots > Rhizosphere > Soil ...
AAAAGCTCGTCGACCAACTCTTCCGTCAGAGGTGGAACTTGCGCCGTCTGTTTGTGGACGAGCGGCGCGGCGGCAGTCAGGCCGTTTCCATTCGATTCCGTTGTTTTAACAAGTGCTTGATTCGTCGCCATTATTCTTTAAATAACCGAGAGCATGTGTTTCGTGCCCGCTCGCTCGAAATAGCTATTCGCTCGCTCGACATCTCTCACAATCTGAGTTTTTAACTGTTCGATCGAGCTAAATTTCCGCTCGTCGCGAAGGCGATACAAGAAACGAACACGCACAACATCGCCGTAAAGATCGCCGTCCCAGTTGAGTACGAAGGTCTCGACCGAAGGTTCCGAGGCGTCGCCAAACGTCGGTCTGAGCCCCACATTTGTTACGCTGCGTCGCCATTGTCCTTCGATCAAAGTCCCCGTCACGTAAACACCATTCCTGGGTATGACGCGGTTGTGTGGGTGCAGGTTGGCTGTCGGAAAGCCGAGCTGATGACCGCGTTCCGAGCCTCGCTCCACGCGCCCTTCGACGCCATACGGACGGCCCAACATACGTCGCGCGCGGTTCACGTGACCACACGCCAGCAGTTCGCGAATCCTGCTGGAGCTGACGCGACTGCCACGCAGCCTCACTTCCGGCACCTCACCCGCCACAAAGCCGAGCTCGGCGCCGACGCGCCGGAGCAACTCGATATTTCCCTCGCGGTTGTGACCGAACGCGAATCCCTTTCCCAGGTAAACTTCCTTCGCATGCAGACGATCGGTCACAACATCGCTGAGAAAATCCGCAGCACGAATTCTGGAAAACTCTTCCGTGAAACGCACCACGATCGTCTGTTCGATTCCAAGAACACCAAAGCCTTCTATTTTCTGGTCGAACGTCTGAAGTAACGGCGGCGCTGATTCAGGATGCAAGACAGCACGCGGATGCGGATCGAAAGTGATGACTGTCGGCACCGCACCTGCAGCGCGCGCCCTTTCGACAACCGTGCGCATGATCAACTGGTGACCGAGATGCAGACCATCAAACACGCCGAGCGTCAGCACCGTCGGCCGTTGAATCTCCGCGTTGTCAGTTCCGTGAAAGAGACGCATCACTCGACAACCAATCCGTCGTAAGCGAACTCGACGCCCGCCGGGAGTTTGGCCGAGTCTCGCTCGTGCATGATGTCGTGGGCAATATGAGTAAAGAATGTGCGACGCGGCTTCAACTCTTCGACGTACTCGAGAGCTTTATCGACCCACAGGTGTGTCGGATGTTCGCGGAAGCGCAAACAGTCGAGCACCAGCACGTCCAAACCCCGTAACGCATCGCGCGTCTCACGCGGGATCTCGCTGAGATCTGTGAGATATGCAAAGTCGTTGAAGCGATAAGCCATCACCGGCAAGCGACCGTGGATCACTTCCAACGGCGTTATCTCGAGTTCGCTTCCGATGCAAAAGCTTCCGCCGGGCGTGACAACGTTTGGAATCACTTCCGGCAAACCACCACCGAAATGCGAGGGCTCGAAGATGTATTTGAAGATCCGTTTGATATCCACCCACGCGCGTTCGTTTGCAAACACGCTCAGCGCGCCAAAGCGAAAGTTCAGCGGTCTGATGTCGTCGAGACCAAAAATGTGATCTGCGTGGCAGTGAGTAATTAGAACCGCATCGAGATTTTTCAATCCGAAGCGCAACGCCTGTTGTCGAAAGTCAGCAGACGTGTCGACCAGGACCGTGCGTCCGGCATGTTCGACTATGACTGAAACTCTCAGACGTTTGTCGCGAGGGTCGTCTGACGTGCAGGTCTCACATTCACAACCGATTGATGGGACGCCCGTGGAGGTTCCGGTGCCGAGGAAGGTGAGTCTCATCTCCCCCCAGTAATGTCGCTGCCGGTAAACTTGCGCGCCTGCTGCGGCGAGTTAACCAGCGAGACGTATTGCATCCGCAGATCCGCCAGCAGTCCGGTGAGCATCCGGCTTTCCTGCGGCGTCAGGTTGTTTGCAGTTTTCTTTTCGAGCATACCGAGCACGTCGATCCAATGTTTACCCAGGTCGATATCGACTTCGCGCTGGTGTGTCACCGGATGTTCCATCATGCCGAGCGCGGAGGCGGCATTCGAAGCTATCGACATCACAAAGCTCATGAAGCTTGCGGGATCGCGCGCGTCGGCAAGATCTTCGGGGCTGAACTCTTCCTCAGGGTCCGGCGCCGTTTCGGGTTCCGGTGCTGAGGTTTCAGCGCGCGCTGGTTCGGCTGCTGCCGCGGCCACAGCCGGCTCGGGCGCCGGCGCCGCGGCCACTGTGGGTTCAGGTTTCTCTTCGGGAGGCACATCTCTCGGGCTGCCGTCCGCATTAAACAGTCTTCGGTCAGTAACTTTGAAATTCGGTTGATCCTCGTCCATGGCGTTATTAAACCATAAACTTTAGACTACCTCCATGCCTGCCACATTCGACGATTTAGTAGCTTTGATGGATCGATTACGCTCGCCAAACGGCTGCCCCTGGGACCGTGAACAGACCTACGCCACGCTCGCTCCAATGCTGCTTGAAGAAGCTTACGAAGCCTTTGAAGCAGTGGAAGATGCGCGCGAAGGCCGGCCCGCGGAGTTGTGCGACGAGTTGGGCGACCTGCTGTTTCAGATAGTCTTTTACGCGCAAGTCGCGAAGGAGCGCGGCGAGTTCACGATCGACGACGTCACCAGTGCCATTCACGACAAGATGGTTCGCCGTCATCCACACGTGTTCGCAGACGTCACTGCCGAAGATGCGGCAACCGTGTTGATGAACTGGGAAACGATGAAGGCGGAGGAACGGCGAGCCGCGGGAAAAACTGAAGACACAAACGCATCACTGTTGACCGGCGTTTCGTCGAAAGCACCTGCGTTGATGGAAGCACATCAACTATCAACAAAAGCCGCTCGCGTAGGTTTTGACTGGAAGTCCGTCGACGACATTTTCGACAAGTTGCAGGAAGAGATCGAAGAGCTGCGTGACGCGATCAGAGATCATTCGGCACTCAAAGACGAAGCGAACCACGCGCGCGTGCGAGAAGAAATCGGCGACCTGCTGTTCGCTGCGACTAACATCGCGAGGCACATGCAGGTTGAACCTGAAGCAGCTTTGAAGTTGACGAACCGAAAGTTTCGGCGACGGTTCGAGTACATCGAGAACGTGCTGCACGAACGCGGGCAGCCATTTGATCAGACGTCGATTGATGAGCTCGAGGAGTGGTGGCAACAGGCAAAGCAAGCCACAGATTACACAGATAAATCCGTGTAATCTGTGGCTGGTTTTTCTAGTCGTTGAGCCGGATCGATCTCAGGATCGTCTCAAACGCATTTTCAAAATTGCGTTCGTTCTGTGGCGCAACGGCGACCATGTAGAACAATTGGCCGTTCTGCAGTTGCGTCGTGATCAGTCGCACAGTCTCCGGACGTCCCGTGGCTTCGTTGACGTTGCTCAGCGTCGTAAACAAAGCCGTACGTCCTGACATCGTGGTTCGCTGCTGACCACCACTCACACGCAGATTGTTGCTGTTTCCCTGTGCGAAACTGTTGATCAGCTCTTCAGTCGCACGCTGCAAATTGCGGTTGTTGGTTTGAGCCAGACCAAAACTCGCTCCGTGCGTGAAAACAGGCTGGCCGTTGACTTGACCGTAACCGCCTTCCGGCACGAACCACACCGCGTTTCCGTCATTCAGCTCGCGCCAGTTGCTCGGAACACTCACCTGCACGCCGCCATTGAAGATCGAAACAGTCTGGAAGCGCGATGACGGATACTGAACACGTCCGCTCGGCGGATTGTTCGGATAGTTTCCGGTGTTCTCACCTACCGGATAACGCTGTCCGCTGCGTTGTATCTCGGCCATTGTCGGCGCAGTGCCGTACCCGCGCAGTTTCTGTTGAATGCGAGCAAAATCTCGCGAATCACGCATGCCTGCATTCACCCGTAGCAGGTCCGCTTCGCGGTTGATGCGCGCATAACGATCGCTCGGACTCGGGTGGTCACTCAGGAAGCCGCCACCACCACCGCCCTGTTGCTCGAGCGTGCGAAACATGTTTGCGAGATCGCGCGGATCGTAGCCCGCGCGCGCCATGATCTGTGCGCCCAGCACGTCAGCTTCAGTTTCATACTCACGACTGAATTTCAAGATATAGACCGCGAACGGCGCCTGGGCCAGTTGGCCCGCAGCAGGACCACCGAAGATCGTGCCGGCGATTCCCGCGATGCCTGCGAGCAAACCGTACTTCTGGCCCTTGGTCGCCTGTGCCGTACCGTGACGCAAAGCCACGTGACTGATCTCATGGGCCATCACTCCGGCCATTTCGCCTTCGGTGCGCGCTGATTGAATCATTCCGCGGTTGACATACATTGGACCACCGGGAAGCGCAAAGGCGTTGATGTCGCGCGCGTTGACCACTTTGAAAGTGTATTGAAATTCGCGATGCTGAAATTCAGCAGGGATCGCAGCAACGAGCCTGCTTCCGACCTCCTCGACATAGCCCTGCACTTCGTTATCCCGGAGCAGTGGAAACTGCGACTCCGCCTGTCGTGCAGCTTCGCGTCCTAATTGAACATCGTCCTGAACGCTGTATTTGTTGCTGTGATACTTGATCTGCGTCTGCGCTAAAACGGACAACGGCATCACGCTGAGGGCTACGAGCGTTATCCATGCGACCAAAATCCGTTGTTTAAACACCAATTTACTAATCATCGTTTACCTCCGATACGCACTCCATTTCCGGCCTTTATGCACCAAATCGAAACGCGCCAAGTACACGTAAAGACCGGTTTTACTTCGAGAATGTCGCCCAATTACCCGACTAACCGACCTGGAGGGACAGTAATGCAATGAAAATGCCAATTGTCGGATTCACCCCTGATTGCGAGGCTCGATGTGTTCGTTAAACCATTGCGCGGGTTCCGAAAGCGGAGCAATTCGATGGGGCTCTCCCTTCCCCACGCGAATCATCGAGATAATCAGAAATACAAAGGCTGCCAGTTTGAAAAACGTCCCGCCCAGCGAGCTGTCGGTAACGGTGCTGATCACTCCAAACAACGTATGAACAATCAAAATAGCAATGTGAAGGGCCAGAGCCTGTGATGCGTGAAAACGAACCTTTACTTCTCTGCGGGGCACCAGAAACAACTCGAGCAGCGAAACGATGAGGCCAAGGTAAAACGGCGCATAGGGAAGCATCACTGCCCATTTTTCGGATATGCCGATGCCGAAAACAGGTCTGGATGTTGAGGCGCCAGTGACAGGAGCCTGGTAGATGTTCTTTCCGGGCTGGTATTGAGCCGGAGGTGAGTACGTAGGAGGCACAAAGACCGAAGGATACGGAGCCTCCAGCGGCGGACTGTCATAACGCCGCGTCGGCGCCTCAGAATAAACATTCTGCCGCGCCTCTTCATTCGGCGACTGGCCCATTTCACGGGTGGCGCCCCTTACCTGCTGCGTATTACCCCCGCCACTGCCCCAGGATTCCTCAGCTTTACGCTCAACGTCCGGGTCGAGGGGGTTAGTGTCGTATTTGCTCTTCTTCGTCTCCACGCCGATTCAATCTTACTAGTCTGCGATCTCATACTCAACCTGTTGCCACCGCTGCTCCCGCTCAGAGATCGAAAAAGCCTTTATAACAGCTTCAATTCCGCCGAGACCGATGATCAGGTATTTGGCTGAAGGGTAATACGCGAGCCGGACGTCAGTCTCAGACGGGCTCGGATCGGCTGCTCTGGGGTGGGAGTGGTAGATGGCGAGCAGGCCTTCACCGCGTTCGCGCATCTGCCGTTGCGCGGCGAAGAGGTCCTCGGGAGCTGCCTCGTATGCTGATTCGGGATGTGGTGTGACGTTGCGAAGCGGGTAGAGACTTGCGGCCAGTGTGTCCGTCCCGCCGATCAATCCGCAACACTCCTGAGGAGCGGTCTCGCGAGCATGTGCAATCATTGCTTCCACATGTTCGCGGCGGAGTTGAATCGGCGGCATGGTCAATCTTAGCTTTGTCTCAAAAGTCGGGAACCCTTGTTGGACACAGTCAGTACCGTAACGCGGTAGCGTCGGGTCGTACGTGAGCTCCGAGACTGACCCGACGCTACCGCGTTACGGTACTGACCTCGCCCAAGTCTGAATTGTGACTTGTGCGGCAAAGCTGTCAATCTTGCACGACCCGCAGGTGCAGTTCTTCCAGTTGTGTGGGATCGACTTCACCGGGAGCGTCTATCATCAGGTCTGCTGCCGACGCGGTTTTCGGAAACGCGATCACGTCTCGCATGTTGTCGGTGCCGGCTAACACCATCATGAGTCGATCGATTCCGGGGGCGATGCCGCCGTGTGGTGGTGTTCCATACTCGAGTGCGTCGAGGAAGAATCCAAACCGCTCGCGCGCTTCTTCAGTCGTCATTCCCAGTGCCTTGAAGACGAGACGCTGCACGTCGCGGCGATGAATACGAATCGAGCCACTCGCCATCTCAACGCCGTTGATAACAGGATCGTAGGCTTTGGTCCGAATCTGGCCCAGTAAGTCAGCCTCACCACCTTCAACCGCTCGCTCGAGCAAATGTAGATCTTCGTCGACCGGTGAAGTGAACGGGTGATGCATCGAATAGTAGCGACCATCTTCTTCGTGAAACTCGAACATCGGAAAGTCTGTTACCCAAAGCGGTGCGTACGTGTTCGCTGTAATCAGGTTCTCTCGTTTCGCGACTTCGTTCCGCAGTGCTCCTAAACTTGCTGCAACGACCTTCGGCTTGCCTGAAATGATCAAAACCGCGTCGCCTTTTTTCGCTCCTGCAGTATCCGCCGTCCTGCGGACGACATCCGCACCGAGAGCTTTCAGCAACGATGAGGTGATCTCATCACCCAACTTGATCCATGCAACTGCTCCCGCTCCGTAACGCTTCGCAAACTCCTGCAAGTCGTCAAGCGTTTTGCGTGAAAGATTTGCGCCACCGGGTACAACCAGCCCTTTCACTTGACCGCCGGACGACAACGCCGATGCGAACGGTTGGAAGTCTGTGCCTTCTACTGCCTGCGCGAGATCCTGTAATTCGAGCCCCTGGATTCGGAGGTCAGGCTTATCGGAGCCGAAACGATTCATCACTTCCGCGAAACTGAAACGTGGAAACGGCACCGGCAAATCGACGTCGATAAGTTTGAAGACCGACGCGAAAAGACCCTCGATCAACGCATAGATCTGATCGAGCGTGGCAAAGCTCATCTCGACGTCGAGCTGCGTGAATTCCGGTTGCCGGTCGGCGCGCAGGTCTTCGTCGCGGAAACAGTGTGCGATCTGGAAGTACTTATCCAGGCCGCCAATCATGCACAATTGCTTGAAGAGCTGTGGTGACTGTGGCAGCGCGAAGAATTTCCCGGGGAAAATTCGCGACGGGACGATGTAGTCGCGTGCGCCTTCGGGAGTCGACTTGATCAGAATCGGAGTTTCGATTTCAGTAAAACCCTGCTCCGTCATGTAGCGACGGATTTCGTTGACGACGCGATGACGAAGGTGCAGGTTTGCCTGCAACTGCGGACGGCGCAGATCGAGATAGCGATATTTCAAACGCAGGTCTTCACTGGCGACCGAACCAGGCCCCGCGTCGAGCTGAAACGGCGGAGTGCGCGCGTCGTTGAGTATCAGCAGTTGTTCTGCGTGGACTTCGACGTCACCTGTAGCAAGCTTGGGGTTGCGTGTGTTCTCAGCACGCCCGACGACCGTGCCCGTCACGGCAATCACGTATTCGCTGCGCAAGTCTTTCGCTTTTGCGTGCGCGTCAGCCGCGAGTTCTGCGTTGAAGACGGCCTGAGTGATCCCGGATCGATCGCGAAGATCGACAAACGTGAGTTCGCCAAAGTCGCGACGCCGCGCGACCCAACCCATCAGCACCACCTGCTTGCCAATGTCGCTTGCACGCAGGTCTCCACAGGAGTGCGTGCGTTCTAGATTTCCGAGGTTATCCAACATGCTTAAGTTGCTTGTGCAATCTCCAATCGATTTCCGCCGGGGTCGCGAACGTAAAATCGCGACCAGCCGGCGGTGGGAATGTCGTCGGGAATGATCTCGACGCCCGCATTTCGAAACTGTCGTTCAGCTTCTGCCAGATCGCTGACTGTGTAACAAACGTGTCGCTTGCTAATGCAATTCTCTCCCAACCCATCCTCGATTGAGAGGTGAAGCTGCACACGGCCGAGTTGATACCACGCGCCACCACGTCCACGCGACGCCTCGGGCTTCGGCACCTCCTGCAAACCCATCACCACACCATAGAAGTGCTTCGCCGTGTCCTCGAGCGATCTGGGAACCGTTACGTTGACGTGATGAATCGCGGCGTTCATTTTTTCTCAGGTCCCTGGAAGAAACCAGCGGCTGCGTCGAACTGCTTTTCTCGATCGGCGACACCCGGCTGGTTTGTCAGGTAGGTATTAAACTCCGCCGATCGGTTTCGCGGAATACTCAGTGACTTCCACTCCGCTGACCGGAAGTGCTTCGCAAGAAACACGATCTGACCGATGTGATACGCGTAGTGCATGAGCTGGCGATTGATCGCCTGCACGATCGTGTGCTCCTCACCACGAATCATCACCGTCTTTTCAAAGTCTTCCGGGCGCAGAGGCTCCAAAGCTTCAAAGACGCACGCCCAACCGCGTTCCCAGTACGCGAGCACGTCATCCTTCGTGGTCTCTGGTTCGATCACGAACTCCATGTCGCGATGGCGATTTGGTTTCTCTCCGTCGGAGGTCAAAAAGTCGGTCCAGCGAGAGATCATGTTGCCGGCCATGTGCTTCATGACGACGGCAACGCTGTTTGACTCTTCGTCGAGAGTTACAAAAAACTCTTCATCCTGCATTTGCGCGATCGCTTTTTCAGCAAGTTTCTTGTAAGCCCTCAACGCCGATAGTGAATCGTCGAAATAGTTCTTAACAATTGCTTCGCTCGACATATTAATCCTGCCTAATAATTAATCCTGCCTAATCTTGCAAATCCCGTGAAATCGGTAAAGCTTGTTTGATGAACTCAGCCACCTCGCCGCGCTTCACCTCATGTTGCTCGCCCGTCCGCATGTCTTTCACCGCCACCTCCCCTTTCGCACGCTCTTCGTCGCCAATTACAGCCACAAAAGGCACAGAACGCAATGACGCAAATTTAAACTGCTTACCGAGTTTGTCACTCTCAGGATATAAATCAACTCGTAAGTTGGCGGATCGTAACTCCTGGGCCAGCGCCATCGATTCTGAAATATGGTCGTCGTCCCAGATCGAAACCATCACATCGGCGGGCGCCGATGCGACTCGAGCGGGAAACATATTCCGCTCGCTCATCACGACCAGGATTCTTTCAAGCCCGAGTGAAAAACCACACGCCGGAATGTCCTGGCCCAAAAACATTCCTACCAGATTGTCGTAACGGCCGCCACCACCGAGGCTGCCGGCGAGATCCTTCACGTTGATCTCCATGATCGCGCCGGTGTAGTACGAAAGTCCACGAGCGAGCGTCGGATCGATCTTCACACGATTCGAAATCCCCATCGTCTCCGTATAGTCAAGAATCGATTGCAGCTCGTCGACGCCTTTCGCGCCCAGTTCATTGTCTTTCACAAACTCGACGATGCGTCCGAGTACGGCCTTGTTCAAGGCTTGCGCGGGTTTGTCTTCAGCAGCAATATCAGCGGCTTTCTCCAGCGAACTCAGAACTGAAAAAAAGGAGAGCAGGCGGTCGCCCGCGGTCTTGTCGATGCCGCGCGTGGCAAACTCATTCTTCACTCCATCGCTGCCAATCTTGTCCAGCTTGTCGAGGGCAACCAGCGCCGGCTCATGTTTTTCCAACGCCACACCAGCCACTCCGAGAATTCCCGTCAACACCATTCTGTGGTTGAGTCGCACACAAAAATCGTTGAAACCAAGCTTCGTCAGGACTTCACTCGCCGCGCCGCAAATCTCCGCTTCCACAATCATCGAACGCGAGCCAAGCACGTCGACGTCGCATTGATAAAACTCGCGAAACCGGCCTCGTGCGGGTCGATCCGCACGCCACACCGGTTGAATTTGATAACGCTTGAAAAACTTCGGCAGCTTGTCGCGATATTCCGCGACGACGCGTGCGAGTGGCACCGTCAAGTCGTAACGCAATGCGAGATCGGCTTCGCCGCTTCCCTCGTGCACACCACGCTTCAGTATTTTGAAGATGAGCTGATTACCTTCGTCACCATACTTTCCCATCAGCGTTTCGATGTTTTCCACCGCCGGCGTCTCCAGCGGCTCAAAGCCGTAGCGCTCGTAGACGTCCTTGATCACACCGATAACGTATTCGCGTTTGCGAACGTCTTCGGGTAGAAAGTCGCGCATGCCGCGCGCGGGTTGTGTCTTCGCAGATGGCATTACCTGAAAATCGAGAACCCGGCGTAGATTACAAAGTTATTCAAACCGCGATTGGCGCCTGCACGATCGCCGTTCGAGATGTGGTGAAACCTGACGCCGATGTTTACAGCACGCCGTTCGGAAGTAAAGATGCGCACACCGCCACCTGCCTCACCAACGAATTGGAATTGTCCAGAGTCTTCGATGGGCATCGATTTATTGAAATAAAGAAAACCACCGTTGATGTGAGCGAACGGATGGATCTTTGATCCGTTCGCAAAATCGAGTTGAAAACCAATCGGCGTGATCCCCGCGCCGTACGCAGTCTCGCGCTGGAATGTGTCGACACCTGTAACAAGATTCGTGGTCCGGCTGACGATGGTGCCTGTCGCGACTGCAAGGGGAACGGCGTCGAATGTGTACTGCAAAGCGAGCGTGTCGTTCGCCGCGAGCGTGCGCCCGTATCGGAGCGCTGCGAGAAAAAGTTTTCGATCCTCGGCTTCGTCTTCACGCAAGCCTTCGAAAATCGTCGTGGCTTTTGGTGAAAACCCGCCCCAAAAGCCAAACTCGTTGTCTCCTCGCTTGAGAAGAAACGGATTGTCGTCCTGCGCGAATACCGGGGAGCAAACGAAAATGGCAACCACCAACGCGTACTTCAACTTCGAGAAAAGCTTCATTCGAGTCCTTCTTAGACTGGGTTTTTAAAACGACATCTCTTTTCGATACTCATGAGTGTATGCAACATAGTTCTTCCAAAACAGTTCCAGGTTTGCGACCTCTTCGTCAGTCAGCGGTCGCTTCACTCGCGCCGGAAATCCCATCACCAGAGACCTCGGTGGAATTATCGTCCCCGGGCTGACAAGCGAACCTGCCGCAACGAGCGACCTGGCTCCGATCCGCACATCGTCCAGCAGAATCGAGCCGATGCCAATCAAACATCCCTGCTCGACGTAGCACCCGTGCAGCGTCGCACTATGTCCGACCGTCACCTCCGCCTCGAGAATCGTCGGGTGCGATCCGTGTCGAACGTGAATCACCGAATTGTCCTGCACGTTGGACCGATCGCCGATTCGAATGTAATGAATATCGCCGCGAACCGTGCAGTTGCACCAGATCGATGCTTCTTCGCCGAGATGTACGTCGCCTATTACCTGAGCACTGGGTTCGACATACGCGGTTGGGTGAATCTGCGGGTGAACCCCTCGAAACGGTCTAATCATGATTTTGGCGAGATAGTAACATAGTGCTAAATTGAGTCCATGACCCGACGCGCAGTCATTCTCCTAATCGCTCTTCTGTCGACCTCATGCACGGGTTCATTATTCAAAGTCAAACCCGTTACCAATCTGCCTCCGCTGCCACCGAACACACGAAGCGCGGATGCGGGCGGTGTGACGATTCGCGTCGCGCCTCTGCTCACAGACGAAGAGAGCCAGAATCTGTTTGAAGCGAACCTGCCGCTCAGCGGGGTTTTGGCAGTGCGCGTTGAATTAGATTTTCAGAGTGGTTTACCGGTGGAAGTGAAACGCGCGCGATTTCGCTTGCGCGACAGTCAAAACCGCGAATGGAAACTACTTTCGGCGAAGAGCGCCGCGTCGCGAATTCTCAAAGCAAACGGAGTGTTCTTTTATAATCCCCATTCGCGGAAGCAGTTTGAACAGGAGTTTGGCGCGTATGCCGTCGATTTGAAGACGCCGTTATCTTCGGGCGACACGCGGCGTCAGGGTTTTCTCTTTTTCCAAACTCCGGATAAAACCGCCGTGCGCTCAGGCGAGCAACTGACACTCACCGTCGAGCGCCTCCCTCAACCCGCAACGATCACGATTAATTAGAAAGGCACATAAGGCATAAATCTTATGTGCCTTATGTGCCTGTTTGTGGCTAACGTTTTTTGGCTAGCCTTTTTTGGTTACCCTCTTGGACCAGTCGACCTGACCGTCACTTCAGTCCCGGCACCCAGTTCAAGATCGTTTCGACCCTGAACGTATACCGATCCTGCGCCGGCGCCGGCGCCAATCACAGCACCAATCGCCGCACCTTTGCCACCGCCTGCAATCGCACCAATGATGGCGCCGACCGCAGTACCAATGGCCGTGCGAGTCACAGTCGTCTTGGTCTGATCGCTGTCGCGTACCGCGCCTTCGTTATCGATACGAACAACGTCACCATTCGGCGTGCGAACGGATTCGAGAATTCCGGCAAACCGATAGCTTCTGCCGTCTCGCAACCGGATCGTGTCGAAGTCCAGCGTCATCTCCGAACGACCGCTGACTCGACCGCCGCGGCTGACGTTGAGTACGGATCCCTCGATCGTCGCGCCGTCGTATTCCCCTGGCGATCGAACAGTCATCGTAAACCGATCACCTTCGCGAACGTTCTGCGTCGAGAGGTCGTTATTGAGCACGCCGACCAGTTCCGTTCCATTCGGAATCACGAACGTTCCGGTCGCAACATCACCACTACCAACATTACCCTCACGATTGGTGTCGTAGATGTTCAACTGGGCCACGTCAGAAGTCCGATCGTAGTAGGTCTTGACGGTAATCGGCTGCGTCAAACGATCAGAGTAGAGCGTGCGCGTTACCAGCAACTCCTGGCCATCGCTCGTCGGATCGAAGGTCACGGTAAAGTCGTTTTCACGCTCACCCGTCCTCGTAATCGTCAGCGTATCACCCGACAGATCAGCCCTGACACGAACGCTGCGCCCGCGCGGTGTTGTCTCAACCTGTTCGCGGCCATCAGCAACGAAATTGATCTGCGGCGCACGCGTGGAAGCAATGGTCACAGACCTTCCACGCCGATCGATCGCCAGCATTTGTGGAGGATCGAATCTCCTCAGCAACGAGTCGTAAACGCGCTGCCGCTCTGCGAGAGACAGGTTTCTCGTGGCGTCGTCGACAGCCCTGCGAACGTCGTCGCCACGGCTCGTGTTAAGACGGAAAGTGCCCGTCAGATCGCGACGCGTTCCGCCCGGAGCGCCCGGAACGTTCGGTCCGCCCGGAACATTCGACCAGTTCCACGCGATACTAAACGCACTCGCGAGTCGCTCGAGGTCCTGTCGTAGAGTGCTCCAATTGTTCTCCGTCTGATACGACAACTGTCGATCGCTGATGAAGCGATCGAGGTACGCGGCGCGCTCGAGCACGTTGCGAGCGTCAGACGAAGTTACCTGACGGCTGTTGACGCGATTGCGAAGTTGGACCAGCGCCGTCTCGAAATCGCTTAACTGCCGGCGAACTTCGTCAGCGGAATAGCCACCATTTGAGTTGCGATACAGATCCTGACGCAGGGTGCGGCTGAAGGTCGCGGAGCGAACGTTAAGCCGGTCAACCAACTGGCGCATTTGGAAGTCGTTCAGGTTGGGATTGTCAATTCCCGTGCTTCCCGTGCCGGCGCCTGTGTCCCAACGTGGATTCAGGTTGTAGTAGTTTGCGAGTTGATCGACGTCGGTGCGAATCGACTGCCACTCACGGCGAGAACCTCCTCCGAGCCGATTGTTCGCGAAGAAGCTGTCGATCAACGCGGCTCGATCCAGCACCGTTTGCACATCTGACGAATTCGTGCGGCGCGAACCCAATCGCCGATCGAGCTGGTTTACTGCGGACTCGAAATCGAGGATCAAACGATCAATATCATCGACACGATAGGTGTTTCGATCCGCAGCATTTTGGACTACTCGCTGTAGAGAGTCGGTGCGTGTTTGAATCCGTCGCACGACGTCTCTGACAGCCGATTCGTTGGCGCCATACTGAGCCATGCCGGACGTGGCCATGCCCGCGGTCACCAACGCCAAAAGCAGCGTCATAAAAATTGTTTTCCTAATTGCTCTCATCTCATCTCCTCCTCCAGACTCGTGGCCTGCATGTCAATCTTCGTGCCAAGGCCAGTCCGCGAGGTTTGAAAATCGTACGTATCACTGACTCACCTTGGAACGATACACAACAAAAACCGCACACTTTTGAAGATGTTCACTGTGTGCATGCAAGCGCCGTGGTAATTGAAGGTGGAGAGGTGTTAAACGGCCGTGGATGAAAAAGGTTGATCCGGGACGCCAGATCAACCTTTTGGGGTGCTTTTCTTTATCGAGAGCGTTTAACGGCTTAGGGCTCTGGTGGCGGCGGCTTGTCCGTTCCCCGCTCACGATTGAAGACCGACGTGGGCAACCACGACGGCATCGCCTCATCGTTCGCAACGCGTAAACCCATCACCAGCATCAACGAGGCTACCGTGCGTGGACCGCTCCAGTCCCAGTCAGGACGAACGATGTCCGTTGGTTGGTGATAATCCGTCTTCGACCACTTCTTCAGACGCTCGGTCCAGGTCTTTACTGGTCCATCGGGAGCGCCGAGGATCATGAGCGCGGGAACTCCGCGTTGCACGAACAGGTAATGATCCGATCGATAGAAAGCCTTCTCCTCGGGCATCGGATCGGGAATCACCTGAACGCCGCTTGCGGCTGCGACGTCATTCATGACAGCGCCTAGCGTGGAGTGTTCAGGACCGTAACCAACCATCACTTTCACTGGTCCATAGATCTCCGTTCCCATGCCGTCGAGGTTGAGATTCGCCGCGACTTGTTTGATGTCCCAGGTCGGATTCTTCACCCAGTAATCCGATCCGAAGCCGCCATACTCTTCGCCTGTGACTGCGATGAAGATCACGGAGCGTCGCGGTTTCGTGGGTGCACGCGACATTGTTTCCGCAACGGCCAACATCTCGGCAACACCCAGCCCGTTGTCGGCCGCGCCATGATAGATGCGGTTGTCTGTTGAAAGCCCGTACGCATCGTAGTGAGCGGAATACACCAGTGCTTGCGACTTGAGTTTTGGATCGGAACCTTCGAGCAAGGCAACGACGTTACTCCCAACGCCCTTACCTTTCTTCAATCGAACTGTGATCGTGGCCGTCTGCTTGAGGTCAATCGGTGTGAAGTCTTCGCGGTCTGCTTTTGCAAATGCTTCAGCTTTGGTCACGCCGGCTCCGGCAAACAGTTTGTCGGCGGCTGCGTCGCTGATGGCGATGAACGGAGGCAGGAATTCAGGCAGCTCCGCATCGCTTTCGAGTTGTACGCGGCGTCGTGTCAGGTAATCTGCCGACTCTGCATAAGGACGTTCTTCCGTGTACTGATTGATGAGAACAATCGCCGACGCGCCGCGAGATATCAGACCACGTATCACACCGATCGGACCTTGCCCCCTGGTCCATGCGTCTTTGCTGAGCTCGGGTGGCGGGCCTTCGCGCAGCACCATCACTTTTCCGCGTACATCGATTCCCGCGAGGTCGTTGCGCTTCTGACCCTGGACGCCGTAGCCGACGAACACAACGCCGCCATTGACGTTCTCGTCGCCGGTGAAAGGCGGGAGGACAAAAAAGTCTGGTCCGAGTTTTAGTTTTTGATCGCCGATGGTGATTGTCGTCTCAGGTGAGACGAGCGT
>Ga0068851_10000593_pt1 | contig 15692 bp, 12 predicted proteins | sample KBSCornC12_FD_66588 | JGI IMG/M metagenome (GOLD analysis project Ga0068851, IMG submission 66588) | Corn rhizosphere microbial communities from Kellogg Biological Station, Michigan, USA - KBS Corn C1-2 | ecosystem: Host-associated > Plants > Roots > Rhizosphere > Soil ...
ATACGAATATGGTAAGCCTCAGGATAGCGGCGATGATTAGTTTCCTTCTTTCGGGGTCGCTCCACGGCGCCTATCGTTTTCAGGAGACCGATTATTTGGTGGAGAAGGATGGATACTCGAACTATGACTATGGTTATTCTGTACGGATTCCGAAAGGGCTGACTGGCGTGCGATCGCCGTCACCGTTTCCTAATCATGGGTTCTTGATTGAGTTATCCGAACACCCGAAAGCCAGCGTTTCTGTGGATGCCAGCTACAATGCCGCTGAGTGGAGATCTTTCGCTGATGCGATCAATGCTCACAAGAGGTATTTCAAAGACGAGGTGGGTGGCGAGGTCAGTGTCGTAGCGCGGGTACCGGCGGTTTTAGGGGGGCTTAGAGCAACACGTTTTATGATGAAGCGAACAGAGTCAGGTCCTGATACCGAACTGCAAGAGGTGCTCCTTGCGTTCAGAAGGGTTCCGGGAGAAGTCGGGATCGTTTATGAAATCGTTTTGACGACTCCCACCTCTCGTTATAATAAAGACAAGCACCTCATCGCCGAACTTCAGAGAACATGGAAACTGAAGAATTTGGCCGCAGATTTTCGCAGATGAAGGCGGATCAGATTCGCGTTCATGTGCGGCACGGGAATTAATCGGAGGATCAACATGGTCGCTGATATTTGGAACGACGTGCGCTTCGGCATTCGAATGTTGCTGAAGAAACCCGGTTTCACCGCCATCGCAGTCATCACACTTGCACTCGGAATAGGCGCCAGCACTGCGATCTTCAGCGCCGTCAACCCGATTCTGTTCGAGTCGTTACCCTACCCAGACGCCGGTCGAATCGTCACGATCTCAGACGACTTCGCCACGACCGATTCGAGCGTGGGAATGACCTTCGGAACGTATCGTGAATTGGTGCAGCGAAGCAGATCGTTCTCAGCCATCGCCGTCGTCAGACCATGGCAGCCTGCTATGACCGGATCGGGCGAGCCCGAGCGACTTGAGGGACAGCGCGTGAGCGCGAGTTACTTTCAGGTCCTCGGCGTATCACCTGCACTAGGATCGAACTTCAATTCAGCCGATGACCGGATCAATGGTCCTAACCTGATCATTATCAGCGAGAGCCTCTGGCAGCGTCGCTTCAACGGCGAGAGCGCAATCATTGGACGGCCGGTCACGCTTGATGGCAACACCGCTACCGTGATCGGCGTAATGCCAAGAGCGTTCGAGAACGTGCTGGCTGCCAAGGTCGAGGTTTGGACTCTTTTGCGTTACGACGCTTCACTTCCCAGCTTTGACGGTCGAGAGTGGGGGCGTCACTTGCGAATGTTGGGCCGCTTGAAGCCGGGTGTTACGACCGATCAAGCCAGATCGGAACTCAACACGATCGCTCGCACTCCGCTACCAGAATTTCCCCGGCCACGTCACGCGGCGCTCGAGAGCGGTATGCTCCTGACTTCACTCCAGGATCAGGTGACGAGAGGCGTCAAACCGGCACTCATGGCCGTCGTTGGAGCGGTTGTCCTCTTACTGCTGATCGCGTGTGTGAACGTGGCTAACCTGCTGTTGGCTCGCGGGGCAAGCAGGCGCGGAGAATTTGCGATGCGGATCGCCCTGGGCGCCGCGCGCAATCGAATGATCCGGCAAGTCCTTACAGAGAGCCTGTTGGTGGCCCTCATCGGTGGCGCGCTCGGGCTGCTCCTGGCGAAGTTCGGAGTAAGGGCGTTGGTCACCGTCAGCCCGGTAGAGTTGCCGCGAATGGCGGATATCGGGGTCGATAGGACCGTGTTCGCTTTCGCGCTCGGGATCACAACACTGATCGGTCTCGCTGTTGGATTACTCCCAGCGCTACACGCTTCTCACGGTGACCTGAATATAAAACTACAGCAAAGCTCGCGGCGCACTGCGGGCGGGCATCAATGGATGCGTCGCACGCTGGTGATTGCCGAAGTGTCCCTCGCGATCGTTTTGCTGGTGGGAGCGGGTTTGCTGTTCCGTAGTTTGTCGCTGCTGTTCGCGATCGATCCTGGATTTAACACTTCTCAACTTCTCACCATGCAGGTGCAAGCGTCTGCCAGCAGATTCGACGATGAGACAACGCACCGTTTCTTTGCTCAGTCTCTCGACGCAGTCCGCCAGCTTCCCGGCGTCTCGTCGGCCGCATTTAGCAGCCAACTGCCGTTGAGCGGCGATCTTGACGATGGCTATGGCGTGCACTTCGAATCAAATCCCGAGGACAATCGAGGAGCGTTTCGTTACGCGGTGAGCCCGGGCTATCTGGAAACGATGGGGATCCCGCTGCGTCGTGGACGGCTGCTGAATACGCGCGACACGGCGAACACACCGCCGGTTGTTTTGATCAGCGAGTCGTTGGCGAAGAGTAGATTTCAGGATCAAGATCCGATCGGGCAGCGCTTACGTCTCGGCGCGAACGATGGACCATGGAGCACTATCGTGGGCGTGGTTGGTGATGTGAAGCAAACATCGCTGACGGCGAGTCAGGCGAACGCCGTGTACATGACGAACGAGCAGTGGCGTCTTTTCGCCGATAGAGCGTTGTGGTTGGTGGTTCGGACCAATGGTGCATCAGCAGAGCTGGCTCCTGCGATCAGACAAGCAATCTGGTCGGTTGATAAGGATCAACCGATTGTCGGCGTCGCCACCATGGACCAACGGCTCGCATCGTCAGCCGCGGAACGCCGTTTCGCGTTGATCTTGTTCGAGGTATTCGCGTTTGTGGCGGTGGTGCTGGTGGCTGTTGGTCTGTATGGCGTGCTCTCCGCCAGCGTCACGGAACGCACTCGCGAGATCGGAGTACGGTTGGCGCTGGGCGCACAAAGGCGGGACGTGCTTTATCTGATTCTGCGACAGGGTATAAAGCTGACTCTCGCGGGCGTGAGCCTCGGCTTGCTTGCCTCATGGGCCGTGACACGTTTACTGACGAAGCTGCTATACGGCGTAAGCGCGACTGATCCGTTGGTGTTCGGCGGGGTAGCGTCGTTCTTGACTGTGGTCGCCTTGTTAGCTTGTTACGTGCCTGCGCGCAGAGCGATGAAGGTCGATCCTTTGGTGATTCTGCGGTACGAATAGTTCTCGAACAATTGGAACCGTTACCGCAATCGATTGAGAACTTCGTTCTCCTTTTGCGGAGGCAACTTGCCAAGCCATTCATCAGTCACAACTCCCGCGCTGTTAACGAGGAGAAGTGTCGGCGTTCCTCTTATTCGAATCGCGCTCGGAGACAGTTGCTTGACTTCGTCGATGTTAACGCCAAGTCCATTCAAATAGCTTCGTCCCTCATTAACAGGTTGCGGTAAAACGGCTGCCAGGCGAAAGGTGTCGCGCTGCGTTCGCTCTTGAACAAGGCGCTGGTAAAACGGCGCACTCTCAGTACAGAAGTGGCACGTATTCGATAGCACCAGTAACAGATTCTTATCACTTTTTGACCAGTCTATATCCAGTTGAGAAACCTTAGTCCCGACATTTGACTGGATCTGTTCCGAAGTCTGATTGCCGCTGGTGAAGATATAGCGCTTCGCCAGGACCGCCATCAATGAGATTGCTACGAGAATGATCGCGATATTGGCGAGGAGTTCAAGTCTTTTATAAAGGTTATTCATTTGTCTGTGTACAGAGAGAGCACGGAGCCGCTCTTAACGAACCAGCTCAAAGCAGAAAAAACCTGACAAGGCAAAAGCTTGCCTCGCTACTTCACCCGAGCGATCAGAGCGACGGGATCTCTAATCAACAGCCGGAATCACAAAATCGCGTGCAGTGCTCGAGCGTGGTATTGCACCCGTCAATGCACGTCTGGTCGCTGCAATTATTAAGGCAGTTATCGAAGTTGACATAGCACTGGTTACAGCAGATTGCCGCACCCGCAGTTTTTCCTACCAACCCAGATGACGCGAGTACCAAGCCAGTGACGAGGACCGCAAGCATCAAGATCCTCCGCATTAATTTCGAAATTTCCGTGCGAAACATCCGTCTACTCCTTATCAATTGTAAGTAGAGCAATGAGCAAAGGGGGACGCTCGTAGGGAGGATCGTCGTCTGGGCTTTAGGGATGCGAGAAATATAGTACCGCGGCTGTGATAGTGTCAAACGTCATACCGGGCGCAAGCTTAGTCAACTGGCTTTGCACAAAAAATCGAGTTGGGATGGAAGTCTTTCCTCTGCGGCCCTCTGCGTATCTCTGTGTTCTCTGCGTTAATAGGCCTTTCAAACGCAGAGAGCCGCAGAGATACGCAGAGGCCGCAGAGAAACACATCAGATTTGCCACTTTTTGTGCAAAGCCTAGCCAACTCCAAAAACGAGATGCATGCCTGAGTCGCTCTCGACGAAAGTCGGTGTGACTCCGAAGACATCTTGAATCCGTTCACTCGTGAGTACTTCCGTGGGTGTGCCGTGAGCGACGACGCGCGCCTCGTGAAGCAATACGATGTGATCCGCAAAGCGCGCTGCGAGATTGAGATCATGGACGACGCCGACTGTCACTACATCAGACGCAGCCGCGAAGGTTCCTATCTTCTTCAGGAAATCGATCTGGTGACGGATGTCGAGAAACGTCAGTGGCTCGTCCAGAAAAAGATAACGGCATGCAGCACTTGAACCATCACGCCACAACTGCGTCAAGACGCGGGCGAAGTTTACGCGCTGGCGTTCTCCACCGCTGAGCGTCTGATAGTCTCGACTACTGAATTCTGTGACGTCGAAGTGGGCCATGACTTCGTCCACGATCTGCTCGTCCGCTGGTCCGGGACGGCCGCCAAAGTGTGGGTAGCGCCCCATCATGACAAGCTCACGAACCGACAGCGGGAATGCAACGTCGACGGCTTGTGAAAGCACCGCACGACGTTTCGCGAGTTCCGCTTCGCTGACCTGCGCAACATCCACACCTTCATACTCCACGCTGCCCGTTTCGGGACGCAGCAGTCGCGCGAGAACCTTGATGAGCGTCGATTTGCCCGCGCCGTTCGGTCCCACGATCAAGTGAAGCTTGCCCGGTGCGAATGTGACCGAGATCTCCGACAGCAGCGATTTGTTACCCACGCGAAACGAGATGTTGTTCGCAACGAGCATGATCAAAAGATGTATTGCCGCCGCCGCAGAAGGAAAATAAACACCGGAACGCCTACGGCAGAGGTCACAATTCCAATCGGCAATTCTGCCGGCCGCACTGACAACCGCGCGATCAGATCTGCGAGCGTCAGAAGTATCGCGCCGGTCAATGCGCTGCCGGCGATTAGATACCGATTGTCAGCGCCGCCAAGCATCCGCAGAATATGTGGCACGACGAGTCCGACGAAGCTGATGACGCCCGTGAACGCAGTTGCCACCGCAACGATCACGACGTTTACCGACAGAATGATCCATTTCAGACGGTTTACGTTGACGCCGAGATAAGTCGCTTCTTCTTCGCCGATCATCAACGCATTGAGCTGTTTCGCATAACGTAAGGCGATCGCAGTTCCCACGACAGTGGAGATGGTGACGATCTCGACTGCTTTCCAACTCGCTCCGGATAACGTTCCCAAACTCCAAAACGTGATCGAACGCGCCTGCGGATCGCGAGCGATGTACGACAGGAATCCGATCGCGCTCATGAACAGCGCGTTCACCGCCAGCCCCGTCAGCAACAGCATCACGATAGACGCGCGACCATCTTTACGCGATCTGGCAAGCAGAAACACGAGGTAGCTGGAAATTACGCCGCCGATACAAGCTGCAATCGGCAAACTCCAGAGACTTGTGCCAATGTGAAGCACACCACCCAGAACGAAAAACATCGCTGAACCGAATGCGGCCCCGCTCGAAGTGCCAACGAGTCCCGGTTCGACGATCGGATTGCGAAACAACGCCTGCATGAGCGTGCCGCCCACGCCGAGGCTCGCGCCAACCAACAAACAGAGAACAGCGCGTGGGAAACGTAGTTCCAGCAGGATGCGTTGGTCCAGGTTTGGTTCAGGACGTCCGGGAAGCAGAGACGCGAGCGCGCGACCGATTTCAGAAATCGAGAAATCGATTGCGCCGAAGCGGATCGACGCGGCCAGTACGAGAAGCGTGACAACAGTTAACGCAGAGAGTAATACGTGCCGGCTGCGATGTGGCTTTGTCACTTTTGATGAATGATTGCGGCTACCTTTGAGATGTTTTCGCCGGAGCGTGGACCAAAGTAATTTAACACGTTCTCTTCAATCCGGTAGATGTGATTGTCCCGCGCGGCGTTCGAGGTCGCAACTCCGGGCAGGGCTTTGATCTGATCTGTTGCTCCACCGAGACGGTCGTAACCATAGTCAGTGATCAGAATGACGTCGGGATTGGCCTTCGCGATTATCTCGGGCGACTCCATCCGTTGCATTCTTTCGTTCTCGACGGCCATCTGTCCGCCGGCGAGCTCGATCATCTGACTGACGCCGCCACCATCACCGCCTCCGCCCTTGCCGACGACGAGATAAACATTCGACGCGCGACCGAAGTGAATCACTGCGACGCGCGGATGATCGGTGTAGTGTTTGACGTTTTCGAGTGAAGCTGCGCGTTGGGTGTCGAGAGTATTGCAGAGGTCTTCGGCACGCGCTTCTTTGTGAAAGAACGCGCCCATCTCGCGAATCAGTGCTTTCGTGCCGTCGAAAGAATCGTTCTTTGCCGTGAATGTCTTCATCGGCATGTTCAACTGCTGGAGTTGTTGCACGACTTGCGGTGGGCCGATGTTGTTGTCGTGAATGATCGCGGTTGGATGAAGTGAAAGAATGCTCTCAGCGCTCAGGGCACGATGGTAGCCGACGGTCTGCACATTTTTGACTTCCGGGGGATACGTGGTTGAGAGATCGATGCCGGCGACTTTATCCTCCGCGCCCAGGGCCCAGATGATTTCGTTGTAGATCGGGGAGATGACGACGTAACGCTCGCCTTCCGAAGTTGCGGGCGCGTTGTGAAAGCGCGAACAAGCCGCGCACAAGAGCGCCACACAAAAGACCAGCAGAAATACTTCTCGCGCAAAGGCGCAAAGGCGCAAAGGAAAACTTTTGGAAACGCGGCAGCGCTTGGCGTCTTTGCGCCTTTGCGCGAGAATTCTTCTTCGTATTTTCATCAGAAAACAATCCGCGCCTGCATCTGAAACATCCGTGGGGGATCGATGTTCGCAAACGCGGGAATCGCGTGTCCATCGGCGCCGATTGCGGTTGCGGGTGTGAACCAACCAAAGGTCGATAAAGGCGCCGGAAGATCGCCGTAAGTCGTCACACCGCGACCAAGATAATTTCCATGATTGAAGATGTTGAATCCCTCCAACCTGAGCAGCAGGCCGACACGTTCCGTTATCTTGATCCTGTTCTCAACAAAGATCGCCACCTCGGAAGTCGGCGTTCCGCGAAAAGCTGACTTGCCAATCACTGCACCATTGATGACCGGCCGATCGTTGTTTGCACCATCGCCATTGTTGTCAACATTCGTCGTCGCGTTGAACGGGCGCGCCGAAGCAAACATACCGAGCGTGCCGGCCGTGAAATTCCACGGGAACTGGTAGTGAAATGTGGCCACCGCACGATGGCGTTGATCGACCACGCTCGGCCCGCGTTCTTCTTCGCCGAGACGCGTGATGATGCTCTGGTTTGGATTGGCGCCGTTGCCGTCGGGCTCGGTCGTGTTCGTCGCTTCGGACAGCGTGTAACTCAGCGACGCGTACATTTTGCGGTTACCACGGTAAACAAGATTCGTTTGCAACGCGTTGTAATCCGCTACCCCCAGATTCATTATCACGTTGATCTGGCGCACGCCTCCCGGCACGGGCACGATCGGGCGCGTGGTGTTTGCGACAGCCACACTTCTGACTTGACCCGGCGCCGTCCGATCAAACACCGACGGCGCATTCAGATCGACGGTGCGTTGAATGTCGCTCAAATGCTGGCGCACGTAATCCGCACCGAAGAACAGTCCCTTCACGATCTCTCGTTCTGCACCGATCGTAAAAACCTGACTGCGCGGGTTAACGAGCTCATCCGGATAATTCGGTAACAGATCGAAATTCAATCCAAACCGCGCGAACTGCTCGCGATAAAAATCCCTGCGCCCGGCGCGAATCGTTATGTCGCGCGCAGGCAACTCGTTGGCGGGCAGTGTTCGCGGATCGACGTTGACGGGTACGCACGTCAGGCAGGTAGGAAATCCGACGGAGGTTGGACCAACCGGGTTCGAAGTATACGTCGTCAATCCGTCCAGTCCATTCACCAGGTAGCCCGCAACTGCGTTCGTTCGCACCTGCGCGTAGTACATACCGTATCCGCCGCGAATTGCGGTGCGCGAATCGCCGCCTGGATGCCAGCCAAAGCCGATGCGCGGCGCGAAATCATTCTTGTCGTCGGTCAACGTCTGCCGGTCGTAACGTAACCCGAGATCGAGAGTCAGATCGTGGCTGACGCGGAAGCTGTCCTGCACGAATCCAGTCAGCAACCACTGCGATAGATTATAACTGCTGATACCGAAGTTGATCGGCTGCGTGTAACTCTGAACGTCCGAGAGCGTCAACTGGCTGAAAGGCGTCGAGTTATTTCTGAAAGTGAATGTGCCCAGCAGTGCGGTGCCGGGCTCGCTTCCAGTGCCGCCTGATCGATGATGGATAAAGCTGCCGCCCAAACGAAGAAAATGTTTTCCGAGCGACCACGATACAGTGTCCGAAAACTGCCACTGATAACTCCAGAGATCCGACGCGCGTGATTCCCCAATTGTGAATCCCTGAACTCCGGGTCGCGTGTAGGTGGTTGAAGGATTCTGCGCTTCCCAAAGCGTCACCGGATCTGCGTGGAGGTACGCCAGCCGCGCTTCGTTGACGACGTGCGGGCTCAACACGGAAGTGAAATTTGTTTGCATGGTCCATGAGCGGCGCGAATACTTGCGCGCAACACTCGGCGCATTGGTGCCGCCAACCGCGTCCTGTGGATTGTCGTCCGACATTCGATCGACGTTCACGCGAAACATCAACGTTTGATCCGGCGTGAATTTGTGATCGAGGCGGCCATCGAAGAGAAACTGTCGATAGTGTCCCGTGTAATCCAAACGACCATTTGCGGGCAACACGAAAGCGGGGAGCGCACTCGAGATAAACGTCGTTCGATCCTGGCGTGTGTAATCGCTGGCAAGAAAGAAGAAGGTCTTGTCTTCAACGATCGGACCACCCAAAGCACCTGAGAACTGATTCAACTTGTCAGGAATGTCCACCGGATTGATCGCGACGAGATTAGCCGGCAGCACACAACTGCTGATCGAAGGCGGACAGAAACCTTTCGTCGAAAAGCTTTTCGCCTGCCACTTGCCGCCTGGGCGTAACAGGTAGAGTCCTTCGCCGTGGAATTCGTTGGTCCCGGATTTCGTGATGACGTTGAGCGCTGGTCCGTACGTCCAGCCATACTCGGACGAGAACGCGTTCACGAGCACATTGAATTCTTCGACCGCGCCCATCGGCACTGTCGCGACCGCGGTCTGGCGTCCCCAACCTTCGTCGTTGCTCGCGCCGTCCAGCAGAATCGTGGTCGCGCGGCGCGAACCCACGCCGGCGATGAAATACGTCTGGTTGACGAAGAGATCGCCGGTCCCTTTGCCCTGCCTGAAAGCCGAATTCAACAGTGGCAGCGTTGAAACCTTCCGGCCAAGAACCGGAAGTTCATTGATCTGTTGACTCTTGAGTGCCAGCCCAATCTGTGGGTCTGCGCGAACGCCCAGGGTGGTACCATAAACGGTAACTTCGTTTTGTCCTCCGCTCGCCAGTAGCTTGACTCTCACCGAGGCGGTTTCGCCCGCGCGCAGAGTGAGCGCGTCCACGGCTTCCCCCGTGAAACCCGTCATCGCAACACTCACTTTGTATTGGCCCGTGAGCGGGAGGCCGGAGATCGTCGCGGTGCCTTCGTCGCCCGAAACCGTCTCGCGAGTAGCGCCCGTCGCCGTGTTGATAACCGAAACGTTCGCGCCTTTGACGACCGCGTCGTTTTGGTCGACGACGGTCACCACGATGCTGGCAGTGTTCGGCGACTGTGCGAGTGCGGCCGAAGCCGTCATTACAAGCAGGACAGTCAGGTGAGCAAACTTGCGTCTAATACCGTTAAACATCTCTTCTGCACCTCTGCCGGTTGGTTTTAAGGGAAGCGAGGGACAGTGCAATTTATGCCAGCGCAGGATCTACTACCAGCGACCGTTTGAGTCAAAAGTCGAGAGTCATTGTTGGATACGGTCAGTACCGTAACGCGGTAGCGTCGGGTCGACGTAGAGCCTCTCAATTTTGCTAAGAATTTCGTATGTTCGAGACTGACCCCCGACGCTACCGCGTTGCGGTACTGACCTCCTCCAAGTGTGAATCCTCACTTTTGGGGCAAAGCCGACCGATGAACGGAAGCGAGACGCGAGGCGTTCGCTCGGGACGTTTCACAGCCAGAGAAGTCATAAACGGTCGCTCGAATACTCGGAAGAACAGCCACGCAAACCCGACCGACAACGGGATCATTATCACAAGTGAAATAGAACGGATGTGCCACCTTGTGAAGCCGAACCAGTACCAGTGCATCAGGACAAACGCGTGTATCAAATAAAGCGAGTAGGACATCAGACCGACTCCTGCCAGCGGCGGGATCAGGCGCGGCACACGCGACGATATCAGCCGCCAACGCTGCTCTGCCGCGACTGACTTGTTAACAAGTACGAAGAATCCGACGCCCCACGCCGGGTGCATGATGGTCCACCCGATATCGTGTAACCAGCCGGCCTGGTCCAAGAGCGGTAACACCTGCGCCAGGACCATCGCACAACCGAGCGATAGCGCAGCCGCTAAATTCCTGTAACACCACGCCGGAATTTTTGTTACTCCCAAAGCTGCCTCGACACTTACGGCGCCCAGTGCCCAGATAAACCAATTCGTAGCGGCCGCTTCGCCCAGCGGAATATGAATGCCGAACGAGTGGCTGAAATAACGGCCCACAATCACCCAAATAACACGCGCGGAAAAACCGATCAGCAACGTCCCCGTCCACCCGAAGCGAATCCGCAGGAAAAGCAGCAGGAAATACGCGAGGTACAACTGTTCTTCGATCGCGAGCGTCCAGAAAGCGCCGTTGATCGTGTAAGTCGTGCGCAGGTCCACGTTGTGCAACATGAACAGATGAAGCACAACGTCCCGCACGTAAAAGGCGGTGACTTGAACCGGCGTTTTGTATGCGAGGTAGCAGAGGTACACCGCGAGCGCGGCAAAATACGGCGGGTACAGGCGACGCACTCGCCGCTTCCAGAACGTGAAGAAGTCGATAACCGGCTGCTGAACACCGGCGGCGCGAGCCTTAGTCCAGAAGAGGTGGATACAAAATCCGGAGATGACGAAGAAAAGGTAGATTCCGGCATACGCGAAGTGAACGACATACTCCGTGATTTGCGGCAACCACCACTCCCAGCCCCAGAACGCCGTCTGCGGTGCGACGCCGAGCGCGTGATACGTCACCACGGCCAATGCCGCGCCTCCGCGCATCGCATCGAGCGTCAACATGCGACCTAGTTTTGTCTGTTCTCGAGAATTAGCCACAAAAAGACACATAAAGCACAAATTTGATGTCAATCGTTTTGTGCTTTTTGTGCCTTTTTGTGGCTGAAATTGATCAGCGACTTCGCAGACGTTCCTCGACGAGGCGATCGGCGGCGTGGTTTGGAGTAATCGCTTGCGCTCGTGCCGCTTCAAAAATCGTCCATATCGTGTCGTAAATCTCATCGACTTTTCTCGACGCGAGTTCTGAGTTCCAACCGAGAAGCTCGACGCAACCGTTCAGGACGCCGCCGGCGTTGGCAACGTAATCGGGCGCGTACAGAATGTTTCTTTCGCCGAGCATCTCTCCATGTCGCTCATCCAGAAGCTGATTGTTCGCCGCACCCGCGATGATTTGGGCTTTGAGTTCAGGAATCGTTTCATCGTTGATGACACCGCCGAGAGCACATGGAGCGAAGATGTCGGCACGGACGCTGAAGATCTCATTTGGCTGCACGATCTCCGCGTCGAACTCTTCGCTCACGCGCGCCACGCTCCTGTCGTCAACATCGGTGACCACGAGTTTAGCGCCGGTCGTGTGCAGCATCTTCGCGAGGTGGTATCCGACGTGTCCGCAGCCCTGTACCGCAACTGTCACACCGGCGAGATCATCTGTATTCCACAAAAATTTCGTCGCGGCTTGCATCGCGCGAAACACTCCACGCGCCGTGTACGGCGAAGGATCGCCTGAAAGCCCGCTGAGACCCGCGACGTGGCGAGTTTCCAAACGCACGATCTCCATGTCCGCGGGGCTTGTTCCAACGTCTTCTGCCGTGATGTAACGGCCCCGGAGCGTGTCGACGAAACGTCCGTGCGCGCGGAAGAGGGCTTCGCGATCCGGCGTTTTGTTATCGCCGATGATGATGGACTTGCCGCCGCCGAATGGCAGGCCTGGCAATGCGGTCTTGTAGGTCATGCCGCGAGAAAGGCGTAAGGCGTCGGTGAGCGCTTCTTCCTCGGTCGCGTAATTCCAAAATCGTGTTCCTCCGACGGCTGGACCAAGAGCCGAGCTGTGGATGGCGATGATGCCGCGATAACCGCTCTCCGTATCACGTGCAAACAAGATGCTCTCGTGATCGGTGTTCGTTACCTTCTCGATGATTTCCATATGCCCTGTTTTGTGATCTTCTTTTGTGTTGTCTGTGTCCTCCTCCTATGCCGGGGACACAGACAACACAAAGTTACGTCCACAAAATCAAGGTTGTTGCATGTAAAACAAAGGCGGCTGGGGCGGGAGATTTCTAGGCTGCCCCAGCCGCTTTGTTTCCGTGGGGTGGGTGTGAGGGTGCACAACGAGTGTTCGTTTTGTTCCCGAAGAAAAACCCTCCCTTGGTTCGCTTTTTCTTAAACGCGTAATCCGCTGGAAGATTCCCTCAGAAATTTTCAAGTGTTAAAATCAGCCCCAAAACGGGCGCCTTGCGATGGCCCACTCACGCACTCTCGGACAGTCTTCGCCAGACAGAAAGAAGATAACGAATGGCGATTCGCCCCTTTGACGGCATCACGCAACTCCTCGAAAGATGGAGCAACGGTGAGGAAGAGGCTCGCGACGAGTTGATGGGGCTCGTTTACGACGAACTTCACCGGCTCGCCGTCACCTATCTCCGCCGCGAGCGCCGCGAACACACGTTGCAACCCACGGCGCTTGTAAACGAGCTGTTCCTCAAGTTTTCCGAGCAGCACAGCATGAGCTGGCGGAACCGCGCACAGTTTTTTGGAGTCGCCGCGCAACTTATGCGACGCATTCTGGTCGATTACGCCCGGGCGCATTACGCGTCCAAGCGTGGCGGCGATCGTTACTGCGTGTCGCTGAAAAACATCGCGGCCTTTGGCGACCAGCCTGACGCCGATCTCCTGGCGCTTCATAATGTTTTGAACGGGCTGGAACAGTTGGATCCGGATCAAGCACGAATTGTCGAACTGCGGTTCTTTGGCGGCCTGACCATCAAAGAGACCGCAGAGGTAATGCGGACTTCGCACGCGACGGTCGAGCGCGAATGGAAGCTCGCCAAAGCCTATCTCAAACGGGAGCTAACGAGAACTCACGGTCCTTCTTGAGGGACTTAAGCCACAGATCTCGCGTTATAGTCAGCAACCATGCAACTACAACCTCAAGAATCGACATGATCACCCATGAAAGATGGCAGCGAATAAAAAAGATTTTTTACTCCGTTCAAGACCGCCCACCTGCCGAGCGCTCAGAATTTCTCAATGAAGTTTGCGGAGACGATGCGTCGATGCGGGAAGAGGTGGAAGCCTTGCTCACCGCAGACGCAGGCAATGATAACTTTTTAACTTTTCCGGCATACGAATTTGCCGCAGGCATGCTCGCAACTGAGGCGACCGAGTTCGCCGCCGGTCAAACAGTGGGGCGCTTCGAGATACTCTGTCCGCTCGGCGCGGGCGGCATGGGCCAGATCTATCTCGCACGCGATGCGCAGTTGGGCCGCAACATCGCGCTCAAACTCATCTCGCAGGAGTTCGCCACCGATCCTCGCCGCGTTGTTCGTTTTGAACAGGAAGCACGCGCCGCCTCCGCTCTCAACCACCCCAACGTGTGCGTGATCCACGAGATCGGAATCACGGAGCATGGCCGGCACTTCATCGCCATGGAGTACATCCAGGGCGTCACGCTGCGCGACGAACTGGCGCGTGGTCCACTTAAACTTATCGACGCGTTGCAAATTGCCATTCAGGTCGGCACCGCTCTCGCCAGCGCACACGCAGTCGGCATCGTTCATCGCGACATCAAGCCTGAGAACATCATGTTGCGTCCCGACGGCTACGTGAAGGTAGTTGATTTCGGCCTCGCGAAGCTCACCGAAGCGCTGCCCGAGCAGCAACGCTCCGGCCAGACGCAAACAATGGTACGCACCGAGCCTCGAACAGTGATGGGGACGGTCAAGTACATGTCGCCGGAACAACTGCGTGAAGCTCCGGTGGATGAGCGCACAGACATCTGGAGCCTGGGCATTGTGCTTTACGAAATGCTGACGTGTTCCACGCCTTTCGACGCGAAGTCACCAAACGAGTCGATCGCTTCGATTCTCAGTGCAGCACCCGCACAACTCTCCTTCCCTGAAGAGGTACCTGTTCAATACCAGGAGATCGTGAAGAAGGCACTCGAAAAGGAGTGCGACGACAGATACCAAACGATATCGAAAGTGATTGCTGACCTGGCCGGTCTGAAACGAGCGTTAGAGCACAACGAAAGTTACTTGATTGAAGTTCCTGGAAACCAATCGCCGGTTCCGTACACACCCGCGCTCCACGAACAACGAACACGCGGCTCAGCGATATTCACTCGCCTCAAGTCGCAGGCGATTTTAACTGCCGATATCCTGATTACGGAGATCAGGACGCACAAGGCGGCCGCGCTTTTCGCCGGCGCGACCAGCGTGCTCGGTTTGCTTTTGTTACTTCCGGCCGTATCTCGTTGGGTTAACCGAGTCGTGAACCCGGTCAATCAGGCTCAACAAACAACTCCCGCGCGCACAATGAAGACGCTGACAAACAGCGGAACAACCGTCTGCTCAGCGATTTCTTTAGACGGCAAATGGGTGGCCCATGCCGAACAACAAAAGGGAAACCAACATCTCGTCATAACCAACATTGCTACCTCCAGCTCATCCGTCGCTGTTCCTCCGGAGGATGTGCAGTACCTCGGCATCACGTTCTCGCGCGACAACTATCTTTACTTCACTCGTAAAGAGAAGCACGGTCCCGGCATCCTCTACCGGCTCGCATGGCCCGGCAACAATCTGACAATAGTGAAAACTAACGTGGATAGCCCGATCAGCCTCTCTCCACAGGGAGATCGCTTTGCTTTCGTCCGCCACGATGAAGGAACAAACGAATTCTCGTTGATGTTGTCGAATATCGACGGGACAAACGAGCAAGTGGTGGCGGGCCGCAAAAACGGCAAACGGTTTTCAGTCTATGGTCCCGCGTGGTCGCCTGACGGGAGCATGGTTGTTTGTGCTGAGAGTTCCTGGGCCAAGGGCTTTCAAACGAATCTGATCGGTTTCGATCTGAAAAACGGCCGCGAGCAACTGATCGCCGGGCCGTGGTTCTCGGTCTTACAAGTGGCCTGGCAGGAAGATATGACCAGCCTGATCATTAACGCTCGAGACAGCATCACGTCACCGCAC
>Ga0068851_10000597_pt1 | contig 15585 bp, 17 predicted proteins | sample KBSCornC12_FD_66588 | JGI IMG/M metagenome (GOLD analysis project Ga0068851, IMG submission 66588) | Corn rhizosphere microbial communities from Kellogg Biological Station, Michigan, USA - KBS Corn C1-2 | ecosystem: Host-associated > Plants > Roots > Rhizosphere > Soil ...
CCGGCATCCCGCTCGAAGACATCTACATCGCGGCCTACGGCAAGGACATCTACAGCTCCGAACAGTGGGTGACGGGGATGTACACGGCCAAACCGGAACTGAAAACGCTGATCGGCGGCTGGAACTTCCACCCCTACGGACCCGCCGAAGGCGAAGACTCACTGCATCGCGAGGGAATCCAGTCGGTCCCCTGGGTCCAGCAGTTGATGACCTCGGGGCAGAACAACATCATCGTCTCGGAGGTCGGCTTCTGGACTCCGGACGTCAACGAAGGGAAAGCGAAAGGCGGCCCCGAATCGGCGTGGACCAGTAACAGCGAAATGGCCTCGGCCTACCTGACGAAAATGCTCACCAACGCCCGACCGATGCACGACGCGGGCTGGCTGCGGGCGCTGCTGGTCTACAACCGGACCGAGGGCGGCTGGGCGATGGAAACCGGCGGCTCGCTCACCCAAGAGGGATCCGCCCTGATCAGCTTCGCCGACTGGGACAAACATCCGCGGATCGAAGGAGCGCAGACGGCGACGGAAGTCGGAGCCGACAAGGCCACTCTGGTGATCGGCGCCCTCTTCTCGGGCGGCTACAACACGACCTACCAGTTCGAATACGGCCTGACCGAAAGCTACGGTTCGAAGGCGCCCATACCGGCGGGTGAAACCAGCGAATACGAAGGAATCGAACTGCGCCAGAAAATCGCCGGCCTCGAACCGAAAACGACCTACCACTTCAGGCTCAAGGCGACGAACGCGTACGGAGTCACCTACAGCGAAGACCACACCTTCACGACGAAAACGTCGCCGGCGTTCGCCGGCAACATCGGCGTCGGGACGCTGAGCCGGCCCGCCGACGCCGCCGTCGACTCCAGCGGCAACATCTGGGTCGTCGACAGGCTGAACAACCGGCTCGTGAAGTTCAACCCGCAGGGGACCGTCCTGCAGACGATCGGCAGCCTCGGCAGCGCCAACGGGCAGCTCAACGCGCCCGAGAGCGTCGCGATCACCCCACAGGGCAACCTCTGGGTGACCGACTCGGGGAACTTCCGCGTGCAGGAGTTCAACCCCGCCGGCGCCTTCATCGCCAAGTTCGGCTCCAAAGGGACCGGCACCGGCCAGTTCTCCGAATGGGGCCCCAAAGGGATTGCCGTCGACCGGCAGGGCAATCTTTGGGTGACCGATTACAGCAACAGGGTCCAGGAGTTCAACCAGTTCGGCGAAGCGCCAAAAGTGATCGGCGCCGGGCAGTTCTCGCAGAGCGCCGGCATCGACGTCGGGCCGGAAGGGAAGATCTGGATCAGCGACTGGGAAGCGAACCGGGTCCGTGTCTACAACGAAGCGGGAGAACTGAAAACCACCTTCGGCACGTCGGGCACCTCGAACGGCCAGTTCACCCACCCGGATGCCCTCGAGGTCGACTCGAGGGGGAACGTCTGGGTCGCCGACGAAACCGAGCGCATCCAGGAGTTCAACCAGGCCGGCACCTACGTCGGGCAGTTCGGCAGCACCGGCAGCGGCGAAGGGCAGCTGTCGCTCTCCTGGCCGTTCGGACTCACGAGCGACGCAAAAGGCAACCTCTGGATCGCCGATACGTCGAACAACCGGGTCCAGCACTGGGAAATCGCCGACTACGTGCCGAGCTACCAGTTCTCGGTCGGCGGGGGCGGCAGCAGCGCCGAAGGGGACCTGTACAGGCCGGCCGATGCCGCCGCCGACTCCAGCGGCAACGTCTGGGTCGTCGACCGCCTCAACAACCGGCTCGAGAAGTTCGGTCCCAACGGCGAATTCCTGGCCAAACTCGGCTCCAAAGGCTCGGGCGACGGTCAGCTCGAATCTCCCCGCGGCGTCGCTATCGACTCGACGGGGAACATCTGGGTCGCCGATTCGGGCAACGGCCGCATCGAGGAGTTCAACTCGAAAGGGGAATACCTCTCCAAGTTCGGATCGAAAGGTGCCAGCCCGGGTCAGTTCTCCAGCTGGGGCCCGAAGGACCTCGCCTTCGACTCGACGGGGAACATCTGGGTGACCGACTACAGCACCCGGATACAGCGGTTCGAACCAACGGGCAAATTCCTCAAATCCGTCGGCGGCCCGTATCCGACCTCACCCGAATTCGCCCAGGCCGCCGGGATCGACGTCGGGCCCGGCGGCAAGATCTGGGTCAGCGATTGGGAACTCAACCAGGTCGAGGTGCTCTCGGAAACGGGTTCCTTCCTCTCCAAGTTCGGGGTCTACGGGACCGAACCGAGCAAATTTCAGCACCCCGACACCCTCGACGTCGACGCCCAGGGCAACGTCTGGGTCGGCGACGAAGCCAATAGCCGGGTGCAGGAGTTCAACCAGAGCGGGGAATACGTGACCCAGTTCGGCACTGCCGGCTCCGGTGCCGGTCAGTTCAAATTCGGCTGGTCCTTCGGCGTCGCCGACGACGGCAAAGGCAACCTCTGGGTCGCCGACTCCAACAACAACCGGCTCCAGAAGTGGAGATACGCCCCCTGAGGGACAGGAGGCAAACGCCCTACTCGTACTGCAGCGACTGCAAGACGTCCAGCCGCGACGCTCGCCGCGCCGGCAGGATCGCCGCCAGGACGCCGGCGAGAGCGGCGAAGACCAGCAGCACGACAAGCGAGCCGACCGGATAGGAGAGCGTGAAGCCTTCGGACTTCAGCGGTTGCGCGATCAGGGTGGCGAAGATGATCCCCAGGACCATCCCGAGGATCGCCCCGATCAACGCCGTGATCACCGCCTCGTAGCGGATCATCGTCCGCACCTGGCGCCGCGACATCCCGATCGCCCGCAGCATCCCCAGCTCCCGGGTCCGTTCGTGGATCGAGAGAGCCAGCGTGTTGGCAATCCCAAAGAGGGAGATCAGGATCGCGAAGAGGAGCAGCGCGTAGACGAGCTGGACCAGCTGGTCGATCTGTTCTTCCCGGCTTTCCTTTAGTTCCTGCTGGTTGAGGACTTCGGTGACCGGAAACAGCGCTTCGGAGCCTTTGGTTAGCAGCGTCTGGACCTTTGCCGCATCGGCCCCCGGTTCGACCTCGACGAAGTCGAAGAGGTCCTGGGTTTGGGCGAAGGCGCGCGCCATCACGCCCTGCGTGACAAGGACGTTGCCGAGGACGCCGAGCTTGGAGTTGAACTCGCCGACAACCCGGAACCGCGGCTGCGCTCGCGTCTGGGTGAGCAGCTGGAAGCTGTCGCCGAGCGCGAGACCGTGCGCGGAGGCGAAGTCGTCGGAGACGATCGCCTGGCCGCCCCTGAGGTTGCGCAGCGCGTCCGGCCCGCCCTGCTTCCATTCGATGTTGACGGTCTCGCCGATGTCCCGAGTCGGGGCGTTGACCTGCACGGTGCCGCCGGGCCTGCCGCCTTCGACCACTTTCGCCTGGGCGCCGCGGATCGTCGCCACGAAGGCGACGCCGGGGACTTTCTGCGCCGCCTTCGCCGCCCCGTTGGGGATCGGCGAGAAGCCGTCGCTGTTCTGGATCACCAGCCCGCCGGCGAAGTTTTCGTCGACCACCTGGGCGACCGTGCTCTTAAGCCCGGCCGCGAAAACGGTGACGAAGGCGACCAGGGCCAGCCCGATCATCAGCGCCGCGGCGGTGATCGCGGTGCGGCTCGGGTTGCGCTGGGCGTTCTCGCGGGCGAGGCGACCGGTGAGGCGGCGGACCCGCTCCAGCGGCCAGCCAGCGGCGGTCGCCAGCGGCGGCACCAGACGCGGGCTGAAGATCGAGACCGCGAAGACGATGGCGACGGCGCCGCCGCCAATCATCGCGGCGCGAGTCCCGGCGCCACCGCTGCCGAAGAGCCCGAACAGGACGGCCACCAGGCCGCCGGCCCCGAGCAGGAGCGAGAGCGCCAGGTAGCCAAGCCGACGGCGCCGAGTCGGAGTCGGGCTGAAGGCGTGGAGGGCGGCGATCGGCGGCACCCGGGTCGAGCGCAGCGCCGGGATCAGCGAGGCGACCAGCGTGACCAAGACGCCAACGCCCAAGGCGACGATCACCGTCCGCGTCTGGAGCTGCAGACCGGTCGTCGGCAAATCGATCCCGACCGCCTTGAAGAGAGCCTTGATTGCCGCGGCGATGACGAAGCCGCCGCCGATCCCGATCAGGGCGCCGACCAGCCCGATCGCCCCCGCTTCGGCCAGGACCGAGGTGAGGATCTGTCGCCGCGAGGCGCCGAGCGTCCGCAGCATCCCGAATTCGCTGACCCGCTGGGCAACCGTGATCGAGAAGGTGTTGAAGATCAGGAACGAGCCGACGAAAACGGCGATGAAGCCGAAGACGAGGAGGAAGGTCTGCAGGAAGCTGAGGTTTTCGCGGATTTCTTCGGAGGAGCGGTCGGCGTTTTCCTTCGCGGTCTCGACCCGCACGCCCCCCGGCATCTCCCTCGCGATCCGTCGTTTCAGCGCCTCCGAGGAGACGCCGTCGGCGGCGGCGACCGAGATCTGGTCGAAGCGCCCGCGCTTGTGGGTGAGGCGCTGGGCCACCGGCAGCGTCACCTGGGCGATACTGGCGCCGCCGAAGGAGGCGCTGCCGAGCTTGGTCAGGCCGACCAGGCGGAACTTCTCCGCCGCCCCCTGTCCGATCAGCTCGATCGTCTGGCCCAGCTTGAGGCTGCTCGATTCGGCCGCCGCCTTGTCGATCGAGGCTTCGCGCGGCCCGCGCGGTTTGTGTCCTTCGACGTAGTTGAGGGCCTCGAGGCCGTCCGGCAGCGTCGAGGAGATGAACTTCGGCGCGAATTTGTTGCCGATCTTTTCCCCGTCTTCGTCGAAGAAGCCGCCGGGGGTGAAGATCGCCCCGGCCGCCAGCTTCACGCCGCGCGTTTTCTGCACCCTCGGCAGCAGCGAAGCGCCGATCGTCGGCGTTTCGCCGTTTTCCTGCTTGACCGGGTTTTCGGCGGTGATGACGACGCTGGTCCCGCTCAGCGACTCGTTGAAGATCTCGTCGAAGGCGGCGAAGATCGTGTCGGTGAGGACGTAGGAGCCGGAGACGAAGGCGACGCCGATGACGACGGCGAAGATCGTCGTCAGGGCTCGCACCTTCCGAGCCCAGAGGCTCTTGAGGGCGAGGCTAGTCAAGCCGCTTCTGCAGCTCGATTACTTCGTCCGCCGAGCCGGGGGCGGCGTCGTTGACGATCTTCCCGTCCTGCAAGGTGATGAGGCGGTCGGCGTGGGCGGCGGCGACCGGGTCGTGGGTGACCATCACCACCGTCTGGCCGAACTCGTCGACCGCTTGGCGCAAGAGCTTCAGCACGTCGGCGCTCGCCTTCGAATCAAGGTTGCCGGTCGGCTCGTCGGCGAAGACGACGGCCGGCTTGGTGACCAGGGCGCGGGCGACGGCGACACGCTGCTGCTGGCCACCGGAGAGCTCCGAGGGACGGTGGGTGCGCCGGTCCTCGAGGCCGACGGTGCGGATCAGCGTCTCGACCCACTCCTGGTCGGGCTTGCGCCCGGCGATCGAGAGCGGCAGCACCAGGTTCTCTTCCGCGGTCAGGACCGGCAGCAGGTTGAAGAACTGGAAGACGAAGCCGAGCTTGTCGCGGCGCAGCTGGGTCAGCTCACCGTCGTCGAGCTTGGTGATGTCGGCGCCGTCGAGCTCGACCGTCCCCGAGGTCGGTTTGTCGAGGCCGGCAAGGATGTGCATCAGCGTCGACTTGCCCGAGCCGGAGGGGCCCATGATTGCGGTGAAGCGGTCGCGCGCGAAGTCGGTGCTGACCCCGGCGAGGGCATCGACGGCCGCGTCTCCCTCGCCGAAGCGGCGGTGAAGATCGGTGGCGACCACGACTGGTCCGTTGGCGCTCACTGCAGGCACCGTATCGATCTGGCCGAATAGGGTGCGGCCGTGCCCCTCGCCGACCGCTTCGACGGACTTTTGATCGACCTCGACGGGGTCGTCTGGATCGGCCGCGAGCCGGTGCCGGGGTCGGTTGAGACGCTGCGGGCGCTGCAAGGGGCGGGCAAGCGGATCGTCTTCGTCACCAACAACCCGGGGCGGCTGCCCGAGGCCTACGCGGAGCGGCTGCGAGGGCTCGGGGTCGAGGTCGGCGCCGAGCAGATTGTCACCGCGGGGACGGCGGTGGCGCGGCTGGCCGGCGAAGCGGCCGGCGCGGGCGGCAGCGCCTTCGTGATCGGCCGCTCGGCGTTGAAGGAAATGGTCGCGGCGACGGGAGTGAGGCTGCTGGAGGGCGAGGAGGCGGAGACGGCCGACGTGGTCGTTGTCTCCGGCCACCCTGGCTTCGACTATGGGGAGCTGAAGACGGCGAAGTTCGCGCTCGACCGCGGGGCGCAACTCTTCGCGACCAGCCACGACCCGACGATGCCGTTCCCCGGCGGCGAGCTGCCGGGCACCGGCGCGGTGCTGGCGGCGGTCGAAGTCGCCTCGGGCAAGGAGGCGACGATCGCCGGCAAGCCAGAGCGGCACCTGTTCGAGATCGCGAAGGAGGCGGTCGGCGAGGGACGGCTGGCGATGATCGGCGACCGGGTCAGCTCCGACATCGAGGGCGGGCGCCGGGCGGGCCTGGAGACGATCCTCGTCCTCAGCGGCACCACCTCGCGGGAGGAAGCGGAGGCGGCCGATCCCGCTCCCGACCACCTGCTCGAGGACCTCGCCGGGCTACTGGCGTGAGCACCGAGCCGATCGCGGAGAGCGGGCACAGGCGGCCCGGGCTCAGCTTCGCCGGGATCTTCGCCGTCACCTTCTTCGGCCTGATCTCGGTCGGCTCGGTGCTGCCGGTGCTGCCCCGCTACGTGCGCGGCCCGCTCGACTCCACCGACCTCGCGGTCGGGGTCGTGATCGGCTCCTACGCGGTGACGGGGCTACTGCTGCGGCCGATCGCCGGGCGGCTCGCCGACACCCGCGGGCGGCGGCCGACGGTCCTGCTCGGGGCGGTGCTGGTCTCGCTCAGTGGCCTGCTGTACCTCCCCCACCTCGGTCTCGCCGGCCTGATCGGCGCCCGCCTCGTCCTCGGCGCCGGCGAGGGCGCCCTCTACACCGCCGGCTCGGCCTGGATCGTCGACCTGGCGCCGTTCGAGCGCCGCGGGCGCATCCTCGGCCTCTACGGGCTCGCGGTCTGGGGTGGGCTCAGCGTCGGCCCGCTGCTGGGAGAGGTGCTGCTCAACGCCTCCGGCTACACCACGGTCTGGATCTGCGCCGCTGCCCTGCCGTTGGTCGGCGCTGCGATCGCGTTCCGCGTGCCCGACCCGTTCCAGCCCCTGACCCACGCCGAGCCGCACCCGCTGATCGCGCCCGAGGCGGTGCGCCCGGGGCTAGCCATCGCGCTCGCGTCGGTCGGCTACGCGGCCCTCGCCGCCTTCATCGTTCTCCTCCTCGACGCCCGCGGGATCGGCCACGGCGCCACCGTCTTCGCCGCCTTCGCGGCGATGATCGTCCTCGCTCGGCTACTCGCGGGACACCTCCCGGACCGCTACGGCCCGGCGCCGGTCGCGATCGGCGCGGTCCTGATCGAGGCGGGCGGGCTGGTGCTGATCGCGGTCTCGCACAGCCTCGTGCTGGCCCTGGTCGGAGGCATGGCGATGGGCGCCGGCTTCTCCCTGCTCAACCCCTCGTTGATGCTGATCGCCGTCGGCCGGGTCTCTGAAGCGGCGCGGGGGGCGACGATGGGCACCTACACCGCCTTCTTCGACGCGGGCGTCGGGCTGGGCGCGCCGCTGGCGGGCCTGGTCGCCGCTCTCAGCAGCTACGAGGGAGCGTTCCTGCTCGGAGCGGCGGCGGCGGTCTGCTCAGCCCTGCTGATCCTGACCACGCTTCACCGCGGGCACCGCACGGCTTAGCCGAAATCCTCAGCGCTCAGCGATAAGCAGCGTCTGCAGAGCGCGGCCGATGCGGGCGTCTTCGTCAAAGAGCGTCGACTCGGCGGTCCCGACGCCGTTGTGCCGAGGCAAGGTCGAGGCGTCGACACCGATCCATTCTCCCTTCGGCATCCGCTCCAGGTGAACGGTGAGATCGACGTTGATGAAGAGGAAGCGGCGGAAGTCGAGGGCAGCGCTGATGCCGTTGCCGACGTCGGCGGCGACGAGCGTGCGCTGCAGCGGGGTCGGCTCCTCTCCGGCTACCAGCGGCTGGCGCATTCGCAGCCAGGCGGTGGCCGGCCCTGGCTCGAGGAAGCCGCCGGCGACGAAGCGCACCTCCATCGCCGAGTGGTAGCCGTGCTCCTGCTCGGTCGGGAAGAACTCGGCCGGGCGCCCCTTCTCGGGGAGGGGAGGCGGCTGGCTGGCGATCAGGGCCTCCCCCGGCAGTTTCAGCTTGGCCGTACGGAGCCGCCAGCCACGGACCCGCATCAGCACCTCGCCCTCGACGTCGCTCAGCTCCGCCTCCAGCATCTGCACCCGCCGCCCCGGCCGCGCCACCCGTGCCTGCACCCGCATCGGCGCGATCGGCACCGAGCGCAGGATCTCGAAGGTGACCCGCCCGATCTGGAACTGGTCCGCGTCCGGCAGCCCCTCCAGCCCGTAGCCGAGCAGTGCCGCTGGCGGCCCGGCGTGCTGAGCGCCCGGGTCCCACGGACCCCGCGTCAGCTCGGTCGCGCGGAAGAGGTCCCCGTCCCGCTCGTAAAAGGCATCGAACACGCCCGCATCCTAGGCGCGCCAAGCGCTTCCGACTTTGACCCACCCCAGTGGGGAAAATCTCGGAAGCGGCGATCAGCGGCTGCGGCGACTAAGAATCGGCGCGGCCAGGTCACAGACTCGTAATACCCGAGGCGTAACCTCTTTCACAAGAGAAAGGAGACAGATGGCGACGAAAGTTCAGAAAAGTGAGCAGGAGTGGCGGGAGGAGCTGACGCCCGAGCAGTTCGAGGTCACCCGCAAGGCTGGCACCGAGCGTGCCTTCACCGGCCCCTACTGGGACGAGAAGGCGGAGGGCATGTACCGCTGCGTCTGCTGCGGCACCGAGCTCTTCGACTCCGGCACCAAGTTCGACTCCGGCACCGGCTGGCCCAGCTTCACCGAGCCCGCCAACCTCGAGCACGTCGAGCTGCGGCCCGACAACAGCCTCTTCATGCGTCGAACCGAGGTCATCTGCAAGCACTGCGACGCCCACCTCGGCCACGTCTTCGACGACGGCCCCGCCGACCAGGGCGGCAAGCGCTACTGCATCAACGGCTGTGCGCTGACGCTGGAGAAGAAAGCGGAGGAGTAAGCCGCGGCGGCGCTAGAGAGCGCCGCCGCCGGCGCCCAGGTAGCTGAACCGCACCGCCAGGGCGACCGCCTCGGTGCGGGTGTCGACCTCGAGCTTGGCGATCGCGTTGCGGACGTGGGTGTGGACGGTCGCCGGGCTCAGCTGCAGCCGGTCGGCGATTTCTTTGACCCGCAGACCCTCGGCCAGCAGCTCGAGGATCTGGCGCTCGCGCGGCGAGAGCTCGAGCAGTTTCTCGACCTCGGAGGGCTTGCCGCCAGCGAAGTCGCCACCGAGGAAGGTGCCGCCTCCCGTCACCGCCTTGACCGCCCGGGCGATGTCCTCGGCCGGCGCCGACTTCAGCACGTAGCCAGAGGCGCCCGCCCGCAGGGCCAGCGCCAGCAGGTCGGGCTGGGCGTGGGCGGTGAAGATGATCACCTTGGTCCGCGGCCGGGCTTTGAGGACCTCCTTGGTCGCCTCGATCCCGTCGCGCTTGGGCATCTCGACGTCGATGATGAGGACGTCGGGTTCCAGCTCCTTGACGACGTTGACGACGTCGCGGCCGTTGCTCGCCTCGCCGACGATGTCGACGGCATTCGAGTTGAGCATGCGGGCTTTGATCGCGTCCCGCACGATCTCGTGGTCGTCGCAGAGGACGACGCGTCTCGCGTCCCGCACAACGTTATTCACGACAACCGTCCCTCTGCGCTGCTCATCGAGCCGCGATTCTGTCAGGCGCTCCGTACCGATGCAAAGTTTTAGGTAGCGTGAAACTACCGTCGCTCTCCTGTCGGTTCTCAATCAGAGCGATGATCGTGCGGCCGACGGCGCAGGCGGTGCCGTTGAGAGTGTGGACCGATCGCGGCGAAGCGCCCTCCTCCGGGCGGTAGCGAGCACCGAGGCGGCGTGCCTGGTAATCGGTCGTGTTCGAGCAGCTGGTGAGCTCGCGGAAGCGGCCCTGGCTCGGGATCCACGCCTCGCAGTCGTACTTCTTCGCGGCCGGCGCGCCAAGGTCGCCGACGGCGACGTTGACGACCCGGTAGGGGATCTCCAGCTCGCCGAGGATCCGCTCCTCGATCGCCAGCAGGCGCTCGTGCTCGTCCTTCGAGGCGGCGGGCTCGACGAACGAGAACATCTCGACCTTGTCGAACTGGTGGACGCGGAAGATGCCGCGGGTGTCGCGGCCGGCGGCGCCCGCCTCGCGGCGAAAGCAGGTCGAGAAGGCGCAGTAGCGGAGTGGCAGCGTGTCGGCGTCGAGGATCTCGTCGGCGTGCAGGCCGGCGAGGGCGACCTCGGAGGTGCCGGTGAGGAAGAGCTCGTCCTTGGGGATTTCGTAGATCTGGTCGCGGTCGCCGGGGAACATGCCGGTGCCCTCCAGCGCCTCTTCGCGGACCAGGACCGGCGGCACCACCGGCTCGTGGCCCTCGCCCCGGACCAGCTCGATCGCGAAACGAACCAGGGCCAGCTCGAGCAGGACCAGGTCGCCCTTCAGGTAGGCGAAGCGCGAGCCGGAGAGCTCGGCCGCCTTCTCCATCTCGATCAGGCCCAGCTCGGTGCCGATCTCGAGGTGGTCGCGCGGCTCGAAGTCGAACTCTGGGCGCTCGCCGACCTCGCGGATCACGACCGCGTCCTCCTCGGTCATCCCTTCCGGCGCGTCGGGGTCGGGGACATTGGGCAGGGTCAGGGCCAGCTTGTCGAGCTTGGCCTCGACCCCCTCCAGCTCCTCCTTGGCCGACTCGATCCGCTCCTTCAGGCCCTGCACGGTCGCCATCAACTCCTCGGCGTCTTCCCCCGCCTGTTTCTTCTCGCCGATCTGCTTGGAGAGGGTCTTGCGCTCGGCCTGGGCGTTCTCGACCTCGGGCAGCAGCTCGCGCCGGCGCGCGTCGAGGGCCAGCAGCTCGTCGACCTGCTCGGCAGCGCCGCGCCGTGCCAGCGCGGCTTTGACCCGCTCGGGGTCAGAGCGGATCGCCTTCAGGTCCAGCATGGCCGCCTCGCTTAGGGTGATTCCTGGCCGGGTCGCGGCGAGGATTCGGCGTCTTCACCGGCGTACTTGGCGACGAATTTGGCGACCGCCTTGGCTTCTTCGCCGACGACGATGTTCTGGGGCATGATCGCCCCCGAGAAGCCGCCGTTCTGGATCGCGAAGAGGGCGTCGTCGTACGTCTCGGTCCGCTGGTTCAGGTTCGGCCCCTGCGTGCGCTCGCCGCGGTTGCCGCTGCCCTGCGTCCCCGCCGCACTCAGCGTGTGGCAGCCCGAGCAATGGGTGGCGAAGAGCTCGGCGCCGCCGTAGTTGGGGTCGTCCTTGGAGACGGCGACCCCTTCTGAGCCGAAACCACAGGCAGTGAGCCCGAGGGCGGCGGTGAGCATCGTTGCTATGACCAACGCGGAGCGCATGCGGCGGGCATCATATTGTCTAGCTCCCCCGCGATGCCGCCGCCCGATCCAGCCAGCTTCCGCGCCGCCATGGCAGGGCTGCCGACGGGGGTCACGATCGTCACCGCCGACGGGCCTAACGGACCGGCCGGAGCGACCGCCAACGCCGTCTGCTCCCTCTCGATAGAGCCGATGATGATGCTGGCCTGCCTCGACCGCGGCTCCCGCACCTTGCTCGCGGTCCAGGCCGCCGACTCCTTTGGCATCAGCGTCCTCCACGCCGGCCAGGAGCCGATCGCCCGCGGCTTCGCCACCAAGGCCCCCGTCGCCGAGAAGTGGTCCGGCGTCGCCTGGAGCGAGCGCGACGGCATTCCCGCCATCGACGACGCCCTGATCTGGATCGCCTGCGACCTCCGCGACGTCCTCGCTGCCGGCGACCACGTGATCGTCACCGGCGAAGTGCGCGCGTTGGAGGCGCGAGAGGGCGACCCGCTCGTCTTCCACGGTGGCGAGTACCTGCCGCTTAAATAGTCGAATGGCAGAGACGTTCCAAGAACCTGGTTGGTTCACGAAGAACATCTTCAACCGGGTCGTCGCCGTAGCGACCAAGCTGGGATTGAGCGTCGCCGGGTCGCGGGTGCTGGAAGTGAAAGGGCGCAAGAGCGGTGAGTGGCGGCGGACGCCTGTCAACCTGCTCAAGTTCGAGGGAGCGCGATACCTCGTCGCGCCGCGCGGCAATACGCAGTGGGTTCGGAACATGCGCGTCAGCGGCGGCGGCCGGCTGGTGCTCGGGCGGCGGGCCGAGGAGTTCACGGCGAAAGAGGTGCCCGAGGACGAGCGGGTCCCCCTCCTCCGCGCCTACCTCGAGAAGTGGAAGTGGGAGGTCGGCGCCTTCTTCGACGGCGTCGGCCCCGACGCGCCCGACGAGGAGCTGCGCCGCATCGCCCCCGACCACCCTGCGTTCCGCATTGATTGAACGAGCCTGCAATTTCCCACCGGTGAGGTGGCAAATCATCGGCTCGCGGGCCGAGTTCCGGTCAGTCGCAGCCGGTCGCGATTGAGAGGGCCCGGCAGACCTCGTGCATGCGGGGACCGGAGAGGGTCGTGATCGGCTCACCGAGGAATGAGCGCGATATGTGCCTGAGGTTGTCAAGATTGACGACACATTCTTTCGGCAGCCCATCCTCGGCATCTAGTCGAACCTCGGTCGGGATGTCGCGAATCCTGGTAGTCAGAAAGGCGACGGTGACCTTTCGCAGGACAGGGATCGCCTCGCTTCGGGTCAAGATCAGAGCCGGTCTCCGACCCTCGTCGGGAGTCTCGGTCCAACATATGTCGCCGCGGCTCACCATGGCTCTTCCCGGATTGCTTCTCGCGCTTCCATCTCTGCTATTCGCATCTCCTCCTCGGTGGGCGGGATCCGTTCATAGCCTTCGATGATTTCCCGGGTGATCCGGTCACGCTCCTCGTCGTGAAGGTAGGCCTCGATCGCATCGCGGATCAGGGCCGAGCGCGACCGGCCTTCGCGGGCGGCACGCTCATCTAGCCGCCGCAGCAGATCCTCCGTCAGCTGGACCAGGGTCTGGGTGCGCGCCATTGGCCATATGGTATCCAATGGTTGCGAAGTGATAGACACGAAGAGTTAAGGCCCCGGCAGGCCAAACTCTCCCCTCCTCAGACCCTTAAAGCCCGCTAGTTCCGGCGGCGCGCAGGGCGAGGAAGAAGATGACGCCGCAGCTGACGGCCATGATTCCCATCTCGCGGCGGACGATGGCTAGGGCCAGGGCTTCTTGGTCGGCTTGGGGGAGGGCTTCGTAGTCGGTTTCGCCGACCTCGCGGCTGGCGGCGTCGGCGCGGGCGCCCTCGGCGATGAAGGAGACGACGAGGGGGAGGATGCCGTAGAGGTAGTGGAGGCCTTCCTTCGGCTCGTGGTTGGTGACAACGAGGAGGCCGCCGAGGAAGGCCTGGACGACGACCGAGACCTGGGCGGCGCGGAGCAGATACCAGAAGGGGACCGAGGACCGATCGCGGTACCAGGCGATGCCGCCGACGATGCCCGCGGCCGCATTTAGCGCGATCAGACAGATGCCAACGGCGATGTGGAGCCCGACCATGCCCTAATCCCGCCTAAAGGGGTCGGGATTCCGCTTGCTGATGCGGAAAAGCACTATGTAGCAACATGTCACAAAGTCGGTATATAACAGGGGCTACGGCGGCCGAACGCGGGTATCTGTCACCCCACGACCAGGCCGTCGCGAACAAACTCGACTCCCCCGTGCTGAAGAGCTACCTCCCGATCCTTGTCTTCGCCTTCCTCGGCCTCACGGTCGGCGGCGTCTTCGCGCTGGTCAACCACCTGGTCGGCCCGAAGAAGCCGACCAAGGCGACCGCCGCGAGCCGCCGCCAGGGCGAGCCCTACGAGTCGGGCATCCCGGTCGAGCCGATGAAGGGGCTGCGCTTCGGCGTCAGCTTCTACCTCGTCGCGATGCTCTTCATCCTCTTCGACATCGAGGTCGTCTTCCTCTACCCGATCGGAGTGATCCTGAAGGGAGCCGACAGCCTCCTCGTCCTCGGCGAGCTGGTCACCTTCGTCGTCCTCCTGCTCGTCGCCTTCGTCTACGTCTGGCGGAAGGGGGCCCTGGATTGGAGGTAGAGCGCCGCACCCTGCGCGAGAAGCAAGTGGCCGCGCGCGACCTGCTCCGCGGCGACCTCGAGGGCGAGGACCTCGAGCGCTACGTCGAAGAGCGGGTGCTCACCACCACCTTCGAGAAAATGATCGACGTGGCGCGGGCGAATTCGATCTTCCCGCTCACCTTCGGCCTCGCCTGCTGCGCAATCGAGGGGATACCGATGGCGGCTGTTACGTCTCGGTACGACATCGCCCGCTTCGGCGCCGAGGCAGGGCGTGCCTCGCCGCGCCAGGCCGACCTGATGGTTCTCTCGGGTCGGGTCTCGGTCAAAATGGCCCCGGTCATCCGCCGGCTCTACGACCAGATGCTGGAGCCAAAGTGGGTGATGGCAATGGGCGCCTGCTCCTCCTCGGGTGGAATGTTCGCCAACTACGCCGTCCTCCAGGGCGCCGACAAGTTCCTCCCAGTCGACATCTACGTCCCCGGCTGCCCGCCACGGCCGGAGGCAGTCCTCTACGGCTTCATCAAGCTGCAGCATCAGATCATCGGCAACGCCGATCAGGGCTGGCGGCAGCGCTACGACGCCTACGGCACCGAGGAGTGGGCGCGCGGCGGCCCGCGCAGCGAACCGAGTCCGGAGGCCGCCCGAGCCTACGAAGAAGCGCGGGAGCTGAGCCTTGCCTGACGCTCCCGGACTCGAGCTGATCCGGGGGGAAATCGACCGCGACCACCCCGGCGCCGTGCTCGCCACCTCCTTCGACCGCGCCCAGGCGGCGCTGATCGTCGACCCCGAGCGGGTGCTCGAGGTGCTGGGCTGGCTCAAGGACGAGCCCGGCCAGCGCTACGACTTCCTCTCCAGCCTGCATGCCGCCGACTACCTGCCGGCCGAACCGCGCTTCGGCCTCCACTACGAGCTGCTCAACCGCAACCGCGTCGAGCGGGTTCGGGTCAAAGCGATGCTCGCCGACCCGGGTCAGGAGCTGCCGGAGATCGACTCCTGCGTCGAGCTCTTCCCCACCGCCGAGGCGCAGGAGCGCGAGACCTACGACTTCTTCGGGATCGTCTTCCGCGGCCACCCGAACCTGACCCGCATCCTGATGCCCGACGACTACGTCGGCTGGCCGCAGCGGCGGGACTTCCCGGTCGGCGGCGAGCCGGTCACCTTCACCTACTCGGAACAGCGCTTTGACTGACGCGACCGTCCCCACCGAGCTGGGCCTGAGCGAGGACCGCACCAAAGAGGTGATGACGGTCAACGTCGGGCCGCACCACCCGGCGACCCACGGCGTCCTGCGCCTCGTCGTCGACCTCGAAGGCGAGATCGTGCGTGAGGTGCGGCCGGTGATCGGCTACGTCCACACCGGGATCGAAAAGTCCTGCGAGGACAAGAGCTACTGGAAGGTCATCCCCTTCGTCGAGCGGATGGACTACGTCTCCTACTTCTTCCAGATGGAGGCC
>Ga0068851_10000602_pt1 | contig 15490 bp, 12 predicted proteins | sample KBSCornC12_FD_66588 | JGI IMG/M metagenome (GOLD analysis project Ga0068851, IMG submission 66588) | Corn rhizosphere microbial communities from Kellogg Biological Station, Michigan, USA - KBS Corn C1-2 | ecosystem: Host-associated > Plants > Roots > Rhizosphere > Soil ...
GACATCGACGCGAAGCTTTACGCGGAGCGGAAACCGTTTATCTGGTTGTGGCAGATGTTCGACCGCTCACCGCTCGGACAGAATGCCCTGCTTGCACACCGGTTCCGCCGATTGCTGGCGCCGCTCATTTTTCGGAGCGTTGGAGAGAACTTCAAATGCTGGCAGTTTGTCGAGTGGTCGTTTGGTTACAACCTGTCGTTCGGAAATAACGTCGTCGTTCACCGGCACGTGCTGCTCGACGATCGGGGTGGGATAGACATTGGCGACGACGTCTCGATCTCGGATTACGTCAATATCTATTCACATAGTCACGACGTGTACGACATACACAAGGTCCTTACGCCACGTACGCGGATCGGGAATGGCGTGCGTATCACCTACCATGCGACGGTGCTTGCGGGTATGCAGGTCGGCGATCATGCGATGGTCGGCACGAGCGCCGTGGTCACTCGAGACGTCGAGCCCTACCACATCGTCGTTGGGATTCCGGCGAAAACCGTCAAGATAAAAGACCCAAGCCGCCTGGCCTGATACGACCCTCTCTCATTCTCCCCAAGCTTCAGCTTGGGGAACACCGTGCCCACAATAATGAAAACCATTTAAATGGTTTTCGAGCGCAGTAGCGCGACGAGCCCCAAGCTAAAGCTTGGGGAGAATGAGAAAGAGCCCGAACCAGAACTGGAACAATACGCCAGTTCTTCCAGAATTGCGGGTAAGGGAGGTCCATTTGTGCGGGCTAATCTAAGCTACACAAAGAGTTAAACAGTGGAAAATACTGGTTGACATTGTTTGGCCCATTAAGGTACTCTCACACAGGTTGACGGCATAGCCTGCCGTTCTCCGGGTGCCCACCCGGTTCAACAGCGGTCAGTCCCGCGAATCTTTTGGAGCACGAAAAAGGCACACTTCGCGTGAGCGGGGGTCGCAAAGCCTACGGAAGTTGGCATTAACCAACTTGGCTGGGTTTCCGAATGAGCTTCATTCCTGCCGCAGCACCACTTCTCCAACAGTTCACTGTTGACACCCGCCGGGAGCCCACCTTTGCGCGCTGTTGTGATGTCAAACGATTTTACAAAAAAACGGATGGCCACCTTGAAACCAACTCCCGACTCCCTGACCGCCAAAGTTTTCAAAAGGCAACTCCCCCGAGCACGAAAAGCACGCGCGCGCCTGCGCCAGCAAAACAAATTGCGGACTGCTGCTGTTGTGAGGACTAACTAACATGTTCAAAAAAGGCCCCGGAAAAAAGAACCTCGTTGGTCTCGACATCGGCTCGAGTGCCGTCAAGGCCGTCGAGCTCGGTAAAAAGGGAGCTGCTCTTCAGCTTCTAAGTCTGGGCTTCGAGAATCTTCAGAGCGACACGATCGTCGATGGACAGATCATGGAGCTCAACAACGTCTCCAACGTGATCTCACACATCTTCAACGAACACCAGATTCGCACGACGCGCGTTGCCGCCGGCGTCAGCGGTCACTCAGTGATCGTCAAGAACATCGTGTTGCCGCAAATGAGCCAGGAGGAATTGCAGGAGTCGTTCAGTTGGCATGCGGAAGAACACATCCCATTCGACATCGGCGACGTGAACCTCGACTACGAGTTGACCGGCAAATCGTCCGAGACGCTGCACGTTCTCATGGCTGCGTGCAAGAGCGACAAAATTGCAAACGTGAAGCAGGCGATCCAGCTCGCAGGAAAGCAGCCGGTGATCATCGACGTCGACGCCTTCGCGCTTCAGAACTGTTACGAGGTCAATTACCAGCCGAGAGCGGGCGAAGTAGTTGCGCTGCTCAACATCGGCGCAGCGACGATGAATATCAACATCCTCAACGGCACGCGTTCCGTCTTTGCGAGAGACGCATCAGCCGGTGGCAGTCAGTACACCAGTCTCTTGCAGAAAGAGCTCGGACTGAGTTTCGAACAGGCAGAGGCAGTGAAACGCGGTATGACTTTGCCCGACGGCGTGGAACCAAAACCAATCCAACCGATTATCGAAACTGTTTCAGACATTCTCGCGCTGGAAGTAAAGAAGACTTTCGATTTCTACCGTGCAACGGCACAGGAAAGCGATGCCGCGATCCAGAAGATATTGCTGGCTGGTGGCGGTTCGAAACTGCCTGGTTTGCCCGACTTTCTCGCGCGACGTTTCGAGATCCCGGTCGAGGTCTTCGATCCGTTCCGGCAGATTGAAGTCGATGCGCGCAAGTTTGATCCGGACTACATGCGAGAAATAGTGCCGGAGATGGCGGTTGCCGTTGGTCTCGCGCTGAGAGGAGTTGAAGCATGATCAAAATAAACCTGCTCGAGTCGGTTACGGATCGACCACAGGGTGTCGCGGCGGTTGAAGACAAAGTCGCCAGCCCGCGCATGCAGACGCTGTTTCTCGCGCTGACGGTATTTGGACTGATGATCGCGGCAATGGGCTACGACTACGTGAGTTCAAACACGGCCAAGGCCGCCGCTGAGAAAGAACTCGCTCACGAGAAACAAGTCAACCAGGACATGATCGCGACGCAAAAAGAGCAGACGGAACTCGAGAAGAAGTCGAAAGAGGTCCAGGCTCGTATAGAGGCGATCAAGAAGTTGCGCGAATCACAGCAAGGACCAAACGCAGTATTGCAGGAGATCAAGAGCCGTTTTGACGCCGTTCCTGGTCTGTATCTCACGAGCATCGAGAATAAGGATGGAGAGATCACGATCAAAGGCGAATCGCCAAACGAGTACTCAGTGACGAAGTTTGGACAGAGCCTCGAATTCTCCAACAACCTGTTCAGCAATCTCAATATCGAGATTACGAGGGAAGAAGCCAAACAAGGGACGACGCAATCGTCTGGAACTTCATCGGCGGCGCCAATCGATCCTAATTTGGTAAAACCGGAAGTGATTGTCTTCACGGTCAAAGCAAATTTTGGCGGCCCCAAGCCGCAATCACAGCCTGTACCGCCCCCAACGACCCAGGTGGCAATGAAGAAGTAAGACCTGGACCATCCGACTAAAGGATCAACGACATGAAACTCGGCAAACTCCCAGCACTTCCATGGTACCTGCGACTGGTCCTGTTCCTGGTGATCGGCGGGGTCATGTATGCGGGCTTCTGGTATTTCGTGACCAGCGACACGCGCAAAGCATCGGCGACTATGGCGGAAGACATAGCGAAGTTGAAAAAGCAAAACGCTCAATCACAGATCGTTCAGCAGAATCTCAACAACTTCAAAGCCGCGTATAAAGCGCGTGAAGAAGAGTATGCCGAATTGAAAGCTTTGCTTCCGGAACAGCGCGAGCTGACGAATGTCTTGCAGGGAATTCAGGATCGTGCACGTGGTAATGGCCTGGTGCTGACGAAGTTCAATCCGAAAGAAGATCTGCAACAGGACAACTACAGCGGTAAGAAGATTGAAGTGACGGTCGTCAGCGGCTTTGCAGGTCTGCGAGCGTTCTTCGAACAGTTGGCCCACTACCAGCGAATCGTTTCAGTCACAAACTTCGAATTGAAGCAGTTGGATAAACAGTCGCTCACGAAGACTGTCGATGCGCGTTTCGATCTCACTGCTTATTACGTTTCCTCAGAGCGTCTACAGAGTCAGGCCCCGGCTCCGAATGCCAAGGCGGCACAGGGTGGAGCAGCGCCTAAGGAAGGCGCCTCAGCCTCGCAACCCGGAAAGTGAAGATGATGATGCAAGCCAAAGAAACATCGATGCTCGCGCGCGCAGTGCTGTTTCTGTTTAGCGCGGCCGTGATTGTTATTAGTGGTTTTGCTGGTGGCGTGGTGGCCCAGGAAACTCAGCCGCAGCAACCAGTGGTGACAACGAAGAAGAACTCTGCTGGTGGTCGCGATCCATTCAGAAAGTATGAACCACCACGTCCGACGATGAAGACGGCAGAAATACAGTCGCCGATTCCAACGATTCAGGCACGCATCGAGCAATACAAGCAGCAAAAAACTGCCGCGATGAACGCGCGTATGGCCGCGCCAAAGCCCACCACCGCTCTACTGCTGAGCGAGATTCAAGTTATCGGCATCTCCCGCTCACCGCGCGGTTATGCCGCAATCATCGAAGCAGTACCGATCAAACTTACCTACGTCATCTATCCTGGCGAGCCTTTCTTTGACGGCCAGTTGGTGGCGATTGAAGACAACCGTTTGGTGTTTCGTCGCGAGACGGTTTTCACCAATGGGCGTCGCGAACGAACGGTTGAAACCAAACCATTGCGACAACCGGCCCCGGTGAACGCAGCCGCCACGCCCGGCGCAGTTGCGACTGCGAAGCAGTAATGATTTTGGTTTGGTTCGAACCAGACCACTCACCCGCGCAGGTGTTCTCGAAATCACCGGCGCTCTTTTGACAATCCCAGAACCAAAGTCGTGTTTGTGCGGCGCGCGCTTTTTTTGCCCCGGCAATCGAGCGTAGTGCGTGACGACATGCAACTGGAAAATCCCCCTAAGGAGGGAACGATGTCTTTTCAGCTTCGAGTTAGACTAGCCATCAGCAGGGCCGCGCTCGCCCTGCTGCTTCTGTGCCTCTCGGCCCCAGGTATTTTGGCTGCCACGAAGTACACAGTCGAACAGGACCCGGCCCAGAGTTCAGCCGCCGCGCCTTTGCCTACACCTCCTGTGGGCCAGACGCGCGGGACGGACAAGCAGTCGGAACAGGGACGCCAGTATGGACAGCCGGGATTCGTCGGTGAGCCGATCAATCTCAACGTTGTCAATGCAGACGTCCGCGACATCCTCAACTACATCACCGAGCAGTATGGCGTGAACTTCGTCATCGACGCGTCAGTTACTGCCGTACCGGTGACAGTGAACGTTCAGGATGTGCCGTGGAACGTCGCTCTTGATGCGGTGCTCAGGGCCAACCGCCTTGGCATCGAGGTCAATGGCAACATTCTGCGCGTGGCGACCACTGAAGTGCTGGCGAAGGAAGCTGACACTCAGAAAGTGATCAACGACTCGCGGCTGGATGCTTCGCCGCTGGTCACCGAATTCATACGGCTCAATTACGCGCGTGCTTCGGGCACGCTGGCCCAGGCGGCCGGTTCGACGGGCGCTTTCTCCGGTGGTTCCACCAATCTGAGTTTCAGTGGTGGCGCCGGTGGCGATGCGACGGGTGGCGGTGGCGATCAGGGTTTACTTCCGATCATCTCGCGCAGATTGTCGCGACGTGGTTCGATCGAAGTCGACGGGCGCAGCAATACTTTGATCATCACGGACGTTAAAGAAAACATCGATGCGATTCGCCAGTTAGTCGCGATCCTGGACCAACCGGAACCGCAGGTTGAAATCGAAACACGAATCGTGATCGCGCAGCGCAACTTCAGTCGCGACCTCGGCTCGCAACTTTCAGGCGGCGCTTTTAATCCGAGCCGTGGTGGTTTGCTGAATCTCAACTCACTTCCGACCTTACAAGGTGGAGCCGGCGGCTCAGGTGGTAGCGGCGGCGGAACTGGTAGCGGTGGCGCGGGCGGTGCGGGCCAGCAAGGTACACCTCCAGGACCGAATCCGTTGAGCGTGTTTGGCGGTTTGGCCAATACAACTCAACCAGGTCAATCACTGGCAGCAGCAGCCGCAAGCACCATCATCGGTCTGACAACCGGAATCTTCGGTACTGCTCAAATCAGCTCGCTACTCTCGTTGGCTGAATCGCGAGGCCAGGCGAAGACAGTTGCGACTCCTCGTGTGACGGCTTTGAACAATCGGCCGGCGCAGATTGAAAGTGGTTCACAGATCCCCGTACAAACAACGCAGGCAGCGAGCGGTACCGCGGTCGTAACGACCACGTTCGTCAGCGTGCCGCTGCGTCTCTCAATCACGCCGCAGATTACCGATGCGGGTACGGTTGTTTTGCGAGTCACGATTGAAAACAACACCATCAACACTGGTCTAACCGTTGGCGGCGTTCCGGGTATCGATACTCAGCGCATGCAGTCGGAAGTGCTGGTTCCGGATGGTGGCACGACTGTGATGGGCGGAGTGCTCGCCGACACAGAAGGCGAAGCTCAACAGCGAACTCCCGGACTCGCGTCGCTCCCGGTCGTCGGCAATCTCTTCAAGAGAAAATTGACGACGCGGCAGAACAGCGAAATCCTGTTTTTCATCACTCCGCACATCTATCGTCCCGACTACAACGGACGGCCGACTGCGGGAACAGTCAGCAACGGCAACCAACGCTCCACCACGATTCCGCAGCCGGTGCCACTCGGAAATCCGCCGAGCAACACCCCGACTCCGACGCAGTTGCAACAGCAACCACAGTTGCAACAAAGCACTCCTGCAACTCAGCCGCAGTTGTTGGGTGCTCCACTCCCAACCAGTCCCAGCGGAACGACGACGGCGAGACCGGGAAGTCTTAGCGGTCAACGTCCGTAATTGGAGGACCACATGTTCAAGGAATTACTCGAGACCATTATCGAACGCACCGAGGGCAGCCTCGGTGCGCTCATTATGGGAACAGATGGCATAGCCGTTGAGAAAGTGCTGGGCGAAGCCGGCATGGACGCAAACCTCGACGTCGCGGCGGCTGAGTTTACCTCGCTGGTGCGAAGTGCTCAGCGCGCGGGAAACGACACGGGCCTTGGCGGATTGCGTGAACTCGTGGTCTCGCTCGAGGGCGCGTTGATGGTGATGCGACTGTTGAGTCGCGACTATTTCGTCGTGCTGGCGCTGAACGCGCAAGGCAACCTGGGTCGCGCCCGGTTCGAACTGCGCAAGGCCGAATTGAAGCTCGCGAAAGAGTTTGCGGTTTAAATGTCACAAAGAGGCACAAAAATCTTCTCGAGATGTTTTGTGTTCCTTTGTGGATTTGTGTTCTTCCTGCCGTCTGCCAGCGTCCGGGCGGCTTCGCTGTTTGGCAAAGTGATCGAAGTCAACAGCGGCGACGTGATCACGATCTCCAATCTCAATCGACCGGTCCGTGTCAGGCTGCTCGGCGTCGATGCGCCAGAGATGGACCAGGCGTTTGGAGACGTTGCGAAGAAACATCTCTCTGATCTCGTTTACGACAAGTCGGTGTTAGTTGAATACTCCGGTATCTCTGCGGACAGCAGTCTCACTGGACGAGTCTTATTGAATGACGCAGACATCGGCGCGCAGATGATTCGTGACGGCGCCGCGTGGGTTGACGTCAACAACGTGAGTCGATTGCGTGAGGCCGATCGCGGGGTTTATCAGCAGTCTGAAGTTGCGGCGCGAAGCGAGCGTCGCGGACTGTGGCAAGCAGAGAATCCGACAGCGCCGTGGGAATTCGTCAAGGCTAAGGCTTTCGGACGGAATCCGGTTGTGAGTTCGGCTCCGACTGCTTTAGCGAAACCCAAAGACGATCGCCCGAGACCCGAACTGACAAATCTAAGCTTGCTTGCGCGCAGCAGCGCGGCGACGTCCACTGCACCGACGCCCACTGCATCGACGTCCGCCGGCGGCGACTCAGATCCTGGCTGGGCGCTCAGCGCGGCTCGTAAGGAGTGGGGACCGCTACAGCCCGAGGGAGAAAATTTTTCAGCGCTTGTCCCGCAAGGCGGCGACAAGAGAACGATACAGGTTCCGTCCGGCACCGAAACGGTGGATACACACGTTTACATGGTCCGCGACGGCGCATCGGTGTATTCGATAACGTGGGTGGCCGGACCAACTGAAGGTGAATCAGACCAGGACGCCCTGAGCTACAGCATCCGTCGTTACGTCGAGGGCGTCAGGGAAGGTTACGAAGCACGTGCGATGAGTGTCGGCCGGCCTGCGGCTTTCGTCTGTGATCTCGAAAAAGAGAAAGACATTTCGAGGAGTGGATACACAGGTAGTGAATTCGACTTCAGCTCCTGCACCGTTCCCGGCTATGCGCGCATCTTTACGAAAGTGGTGAACAACAAGCGGCAGATGTACGTCGCGACCGCGTTCTACAATGCGCCGGACGAGAACGTCGTGCGTTTCATCAAATCCTTCACCATCAGTTCTTCCGCCACAAAGAAGCACAAAAATTAATAGATAATGGTTTGTGTTCCTTTTTGTGCTTTTTTGTGGCTTCAAGGCAGCCTGATCGAGGGCATGCCGCGTAGGATGATGCGCTGGCGGCGAGCGACTCGACGTGGGTTGATTTGAGGATTGTAGACGGTACGCGGGTTGGGAATCATCGCGGAGAGAAATGCGGCTTCGTTCACACTCAACGCCGACGCAGACTTCCGAAAGTAGCGCTGCGAGGCAGCTTCGGCGCCGTAAATTCCGTCGCCCCACTCGATCACATTCAAATAGATCTCGAGGATGCGACGTTTGGTCAGCGTGCGCTCGAGCATGATGGTCAAAGCTGCTTCCTGACCTTTACGAAAAAACGAGCGTTGTGTTGTGAGATAGAGGTTCTTGGCGAGTTGCTGGCTGACCGTCGACGCACCACGCCTGAACTCAGGCAGGCTTGGAAGCCAGTCGTCGTCCTCGCCTTCGGCCTTTGCTTCGCGAGCAGCTTCCCGTTGTGCGTGCTCCCACGCTTTCTGGATCGCTTCGTAATCGAAACCGCGATGAAACACGAAATTAGTGTCCTCACCCGCGAGCACCGCACGCTGAAGGTTTGGTGAGATTTTTTCGAGCGGCACCCAAACCTGTTCGCGCCTGGGTTGTTGTCCTCTCGCTTGTGCTTCCCGTATGCGTGTGTCGATCAAGGACGTCGATGAGGGATTGTGATTGCGCAGCCACAACACGCGCACGAACATGATTCCTTCGTAGGCGATCGTTCCAACCACGATCCCCAGCACGACGAGAAACACCATTCGTAAGACTTTGCGCACGAAGGGGAGATATTAGCGCATGAGACTGTCGCAGACCTATTTTCGGCGAGATTTGAGGCCGCGGTAGTTGACGGTGCCGGGCAGCTTGCGTGGGAGCTCGAAGTCGTCGTCGACGATGTCTTCGAGATGAACGCTCGCAGCGCGAGCGTAGGCGATAAGCGTCATGAGCGTCGGTTCGCGTTTGTCTTGTTCGTACTCTGAGATACGGCCGTAATGCATGACTTCGCCGAACCCAAGGCGCTCGAGCATCTGTGTTTGAGACAAGCCAAGGCCAATGCGGATTTGCAGGAGTTTTTCGGCCAATCGACGCGGCCTCGGTCGCGGGTTACCCATCAGAAGTTTCCTCCTGAGGGCTCGCACTCGCAGTAGGGAGTAAACTGCGTTCGCCTTTGGTTTTCGCCGTGAGTATGAACATTTCCATGCTCAACGGCGATGCTCATCACTCGTTAGTGTGGGAGGTTGAGCCGCGCATATGGCCGTTGCTGAATTGTCAAAGACGGTCTAATCCTAAAACGGAAAGGCGCAAATCGCAAATAGAAAAACTCGTTTTGGACCAAGTCAAGCCACAAAACCGCACAAATCAGAGCCACAAGATGGTCCATATTCATCAAAGAACATATGCCTTTTTGTGCTCTTCAATGTGCTGTTTGTGTACGTTATTACTTGCTCCGGATGGTCCCGGCGTTACTCACACCACCTTGAGAAACTATCTTCACCTGGTAAGTACCGGGCGGAAGGTTGTTGGGCAGCCGGAATATCACCTGCCAGAGATCTGTGTTCGGAACGGCAACGAGCGCTTCGGCACTGAGGTTCTGATCGACGTTGTTTGAATTCGTCAGGATCACACCGACATTAGCCGCGGTCTGCCCAGTTGCGAGTTCAACATTTCTCGCGAAGACAATAACCCTCGTGTTCGGGTCATTGGCATTTCTGAAAGGATTCGCCAGATTTACGACCGGGAAAGCATCGCGCACCAGCAACGCAGCATCCATTGCCGAAACCTGATCCACTGCTGGTCCATTCTCCTCGAAGACGATCTGAGGCGGTGGAATGCCGATATTGAAAGTCGCAAAGCTGGTCCCGCTGGGAACCAGTCCTGGTTTCCACGCGCGCGCCGAGAAGAACGTAAAGAATGTCAGCTTCACGGTACCACCTGACGCGATTACAGGATCGTTTTCCGTGGGCTCGTTACCATTCATCGTGTAGTGAATGACCGCGCCCGGAGTCGCGCACGTGATCGTCACGTTCACCACCGTGGTGAAACCTCCGCCGGGCGGAGTGAGCGAAGGCGAGCTCACGGTTTCGAGTCCGCTTACTCGCACAGGCGTGAACAGCTCGAATGCTGTCGATCCGTTGCCGCATTCGCCTTCAGAATTTGACCCCCAACACCAGACTGAACCGTCCGCCTTCAACGCAACGCTGTGACTTCTACCTCCTGCGACGGCCACGACATTGTTGAAGTTCGGGATCTGGGTGGGTGTTGGGTTCGCACCAAAATCATTGCCCGGTCCGAGCTGGCGCCTACTGTTATTTCCCCAGCCCCAAACTGTCCCGTCGGGCGCAATCGCCAGACAGAATTCTTCTCCGGCGGCAATTCGCGTCATGCCTGCCGGCAATCCCGTAATCTGAACAGGATTCGGATGCGGACTGAAATCCGTGGAACCTCCGTTTGGTCCCAGTGCACCGTTGAAATTAAGGCCCCAGGCCCAGACTGTCCCGTCCTCTTTCAAAGCAAGGCTAAATTCCGCGCCAGCGTCAATGCGCGCGACGTTTGTAAGGCCGGTTACCTGCACGGGAGTGTGCCGGATGGTCGATGTACCATCGCCGAGTTGGCCCATCGAATTCACGCCGACGGCCCACACTGTTTTGTCTGTCTTCAGCATGAGCAGGTGTCCACTGCCGGTGGCGATAGCGGCGACGTTGTCGATGCCGGCGAGTTGTACTGGCGTGGTGTTAACTGCAAAGTTATCTGCAACAAGCGCGTTGCTCGCGCCCCAGTGCCAGACGGTTCCGTCTGTCTTCACTGCCGCGCCATAGAACGTCCCCGCGTCAATGCCTTTCACATTCGTCAGGCCGGAGACTTGCACGGGATGTGTGCGACTCGTCGTTGTGCCGTCACCGAGTTGTCCCTCGTTGTTTGAGCCCCACGCCCAAACACTGCCGTCGGTCTTCAAGGCGTAGACGAAACCATTGCTGTCTGCAACAGTGTCAACACTTTCAAGGCCACCTACCTGGACCGGCGTTACCGTGCGTACGCCGATGCCACTGTTACCGTCTCCGAGCTGACCAGTGTCGCCCGTGCCCCAGTTCCAAACGGTCCCGTCGTTTCGCACGCTGGTGGTGTGAGTGCGTCCGGCAGAGATTGCTTTCGCGCTATTGAAGAACGACTCCGCGACGACGAAGCTGATCGCACTCGCAGAGTTGTTTGCCGGATTCGGATCGGGACGGAAGCTTGTGGCCGAAGCGGTGTTCGTGATCTGCGTTCCAGGCGCGGCAGTTACGTTCACCACGATCGTAAAGGTGATGCTCGAGGAGCCCTGCGGCGGATTAAATGTGTTGAGTTTTCCCGTAACCGTCCCGGTTTGTCCGACAGTTGGACCAGTACACGTGGCGCCGATGAAAGCAGTCGTACACGAAACGAAAGTCGTGCCGGCCGGCAGAACATCGATCATCACCAGGTCAAACGTCGTGCTTGGCCCAAGGTTCTGAACCTGAACGTTGTACGACATAGTCTGTCCGGAAATAACCGGATTCGGATTGGCGTTGGCACTGACCTTCAGATCGGAACTCGGCGGAGGTGGTGGATTCCTTGGCGCAAAAGTAACCGTCTGAGCATTGCCCAAACTGAGTGCGCCGATCTCAGACGAGTGCGAGCCAACGAGATAGGCATCCGGATCGCCGGCCGAAATTCCAACGATAACGGGATTGAGATTCGCGTTGCCGCTGCCGTAGCGCGTTTGAATCGTTCCATCGCGCCTGAGCTCGATCTCGAAATTAATCGGCGTCTCCGTGCCAAACGTCACGCCCTGCCAACGAAAGATGACGCGATCCGGATCGGGTTGGACCATGTAAACGTTGTCGGTTGCATTTCGATCGGTGCGGAGATCGGCCCACATTCCCGCCACCATCGCGAGGCCCTCGAGGTTTGATTTATTCGCGACTGCGAAATCCCCGGCCACGTTGCCTTGTGGTAGTCCGAAGTCGGGAGGAATCGGAATGTAGAGGGCTCCATTCGAAGACGTCATCACCGTGTTCGTTGCGAATCCGAAGAAATTGATCGGAAACGGCAGAAACGTGGAGTTAACCGCCAATACGTCGTCACCTTTTGGACCAACGATGGTGCCGCTGTTCGGCGCCGTCAGCGGAGCCGCCGGGCCGACCGACACGATGTATGGATCGGCGATATCAAGCGAGAGCGTGATGTCTATCGTGGCCGTGCTCGCGTTGCCGGCGTTGTCGGAAGTGCGCAGAGACAATTGCCCGGAAGGGTGTCGTAAGGGAAGGCTGGCAAAGACTATGCGTTCCGTCCCCGGATCGAGCGTAGTGACAGAGTTTAGTCGGAACTGTTCACCTGAAACCGTATCCGTAAACCGAATCTCGTCGAGCGAAGCGCGGGCGGTTGTGCCGTCATCTCCGGCTTCGGTCCAACGAAGTTCGACGGTTCTTCCGTTTTGTGAAGCAATGCGGAAGTTAGCGGGCACGGCGGGCGGTGTGTTGTCGTTTTCGAGTGCAGACTGAACGACTTTGTTTGCGTTGAGACGACCACCCGTAATCGTGTTGCTAACGCCCGAATCGACGCCGGAAAGGATTACACCGCGCAGCCTCGCGAGGGAGATGTTTGGATCTGCCGCGCATGCGAGGGCTGCTGCTCCGGAGACGTGTGGCGTCGCCATCGAAGTGCCGTTGAAGTTTGAATAAGTGGAACCGTCAGCTTCCGTGTACGCGGCGACAAGTCCCTCACCGGAATAACCGCGCGGCGTCGTGCTCAGGATATTCGTCCCCGGCGCGGCGAGATGGACTGTCTTTGGACCGCGATTCGAGAAAAATGACGCGAGGTCGCCAAACTCTGACGACGCCGCGACCGAGATTACATTCGGCAGATCGAAGCTGGCAGGGAAATGCGGGACAAGGTCGTTATTTAACGTCTCGTTGCCGGCGGCGGCGACGAAGAGTATGCCCGCGTCGCCGAGTTGCTTGATTGCGTCAAGTAGTGATTGCGAGAAGTGCTGAGCGCCGTAACTATTGTTGAGAACGCGCAGGTTAACGCCGTGTTGCCGCAACGCCTTCGCATAATTGAAAGCTTCCAACAAGGTAGAGTCGCTGCCGCCGTTAGGACTAATCGCTTTCAAAGGCAGCATTTGCACGTCCCAATTCACACCGACCACGCCGGCGGCGTTGTTTCCCTGAGCGCCGATCGTGCCGGCCACATGAGTGCCGTGTGCGTCAGCGGAGGCATTATCGAAGACCGTGCGGTCGTGGTTTATAAAATCCCAACCATTGACGTCATCAATAAATCCGTTGCCGTCGTCATCGATGTTGTTACCGGCAATCTCGCCGGTGTTTACGAAGATGTTGTCTTTGAGATCGCGATGCTGAATGTCGATTCCTGAATCGACGATGCCGACGACGACATTGGAACTGCCGGTGGTTGTGTTCCATGCGGTCTCAGCGCTGGTGCCGCCGTTTACGCTCTTGAGTCCCCACAAGTCAGCGTAGTGAGTATCGTTGGGAACAACGTCCGGATACCTGATGAAATTTGGTTCCGCGTATTCAACGTCGGCGCGAGCGCGTAAAGCGGCGATTGCGGCTGGCGCATCGTCAGGAGCGACTCGGGCCAGCATCAGGCCATCGACGAGATCGGAGCCGCCAAAATGGTTCACCTGGATACTAATTGTTCGTCCGGTCGACGTCGAAAGACTCAGCGACGTTCTCGCCTTGGTGCGGGCTGAAGCTGTGCCGGGCCGGAATCGGACCAGCAGTTCTCCCGGAACGAATTCAGCTTTTTTAGGGGTGATGGATGGCTGGTTCTGAGCGCGTGCACTCGGAAGCAGGTAGGCAACAATCGCCACACCCAGCAACAAAGCGAGTGCGACGACACTGGCAAAACTCACGTACCGCGTTTGTGAAGAACGCAGTGGGGGACGAAAGTTCCTCAACGTCATTAATCTCCTGGCCCAAAGTACCACAAAGAATCACAAAAAGCAGCAAAAGGCGAAAACGATTAAATCAGCTCCTTTTGCAGCTTTTGTGCCCGATTGTGGCACTTTTTAATGCACCATGGGGTCAGCTAAGGATTCGTCGTTTCCGATGCTAAGGGCCAGGGCGCGGATGGCGGTCCGGGCGTCGTGTTGTTGAGCTTCTGTCAGCATGGACCAGGCGAGGGAGATCGGACATTCAGAGTCGTGGGCCATGGCCCTGTGGCAGACCGGACAGTGGTCCACTGACAACTCGAGCACCACGTAGAGCTTCGCCAGCAACGTGATGATGAGTTCAGCGCGCTTCTTCTGCTCCTCTGATTCGAACATGAACCGTTATCCGCAGCCGGCAGATTAATACTGCAGCGTGTTTTCCCACTTCACTCGCTTCAACAGCGCGAAGTCGGAAAGCATCTTGCCTGCGCCGAGCACGACTGACGTGAGCGGATCGTCGGCAACAAAGACAGGCAAGCCCGTCTCAGTGCGCAGACGCTTGTCGAGATTCGCAAGCAACGCTCCACCGCCGGTCAGGACCACGCCGCGGTCAATTATGTCTGCCGAAAGTTCCGGAGGCGTGCGCTCGAGCGCCACACGAACTGCATCGACGATCGCGCTGACTGCCGGATCGAGTGCCTGGCGCACTTCCTCATCGGTAACTGTAATCGTTTGCGGGATGCCTTCGACGAGATTGCGTCCACGCACTTCCATCGCCAAAGGTTCGTCGAGTGGAAACGCACTGCCGAGGTGAATCTTAATCTCTTCCGCCGTGCGCTCGCCAATCAATAAGTTGTACTTCCGTTTCACATACTCTGCGACAGCGTTGTCCATCGCGTCGCCGGCCGTACGCACTGCGCGCGCGTAGACGATCCCGCCGAGACTGATCACGGCGATGTCTGTCGTGCCGCCGCCGATGTCGACGACGATGTTTCCGTGCGGCTCGGTGATCGGAAGTCCGGCTCCGATCGCAGCCGCCACCGCTTCTTCAACCAGGTAAACTTCCGACGCCTTCGCGCGATATGCCGAATCCTCGACCGCGCGTCGTTCGACTTGCGTGATCTCGCTCGGAATTCCAATGACGACTCGCGGGCTCACCCACGTCCGGCCGTTGTGCGCTTTGCGGATGAAGTGCTGAAGCATCTTCTCAGTCACTTCGAAATTCGCGATGACGCCGTCTCGCATCGGCCGAATGGCGACGATGTTGCCGGGCGTCCGGCCGAGCATCTCCTTCGCGTCCTTTCCGACGGCTTCGACCTGATTTGTCACCTTATTAATAGCGACGATCGAGGGTTCGCTGAGCACCACGCCACGTCCTTTTGCGTAGACGAGCGTGTTAGCAGTTCCCAGGTCGATGGCTAGATCGTTGGAGCGCAGTCCGGAGAGCAGGGGAAAGGACATATTCACACCTCAATGTTTGTAATTTTTTGTGAGGCAAGGTCTTTGTCGGAAAAACAAAGACTAACATTATTTAATTTATTGAGGTGTAAGTGTCAAGAAAAAATTTAGCCACAAAAGGCACATATCAGACGAGGTGA
>Ga0068851_10000616_pt1 | contig 15288 bp, 15 predicted proteins | sample KBSCornC12_FD_66588 | JGI IMG/M metagenome (GOLD analysis project Ga0068851, IMG submission 66588) | Corn rhizosphere microbial communities from Kellogg Biological Station, Michigan, USA - KBS Corn C1-2 | ecosystem: Host-associated > Plants > Roots > Rhizosphere > Soil ...
GAGCAATGGCTGATCACCTGGTCGATGATCACCTTGAGCTTGAGCGAATGGGCCTTCTCGAGCAGCCGGTCGAAATCGCCGAGCGTGCCGAACAGCGGATCGACATCGCGATAGTTCGACACGTCATAGCCGAAGTCGCGCATAGGAGAGGTGAAGAAGGGGCTGAGCCAAACGCCGTCCACACCCAAATCCGCGACGTAGTCGAGGCGCTCGGTGATGCCGACCAGATCGCCGATGCCGTCGCCGTTGTGGTCCTGAAACGAGCGCGGATAGATCTGGTATATCACCGCGCCCCGCCACCAGTTCATGTCGAGAACCGGCTCCTCAGCCGGCTTCTGCTCCGTCATCAGCGGCTGCGCGACCACGAAATTTCCTCCCGCAAACGCCCGGCGTGCAATTTTTGCCAAAACGTTTTAGTAAGCTATTCTTATCGAGGGGCAAGCGGTGCCGTCAACGCCGGAACAACGGCGGAGCACCGCGGGAGGGTGTATAATTGGCGTTTGCGTACAGGACCTTATGACAACCGCCACGAAGCCGCCCAAGGGGCCGCAGATGGCGGGCCGCAACGTCACGATCAAGGACCTCGCGGCGGAGCTGGAGCTGTCGATCACCACCATCTCGCGCGCCCTCAATGGCTACGCGGATGTGGGATCGGAGACGCGGGCCAAGGTCGAGGATGCCGCCAAGCGCCTCGGCTACCGCGCCAACCGCAACGCGCAGCGGCTGGTGCTGCAGCGCACCCACAACATCGCATGGGTGCAGACCGACAACGAGCTCAAATATCTCGACCCGCATTTCGCCGAAGTGATGGCGGGGGTGCTCGGTACGGCGCGTGCGGCCAAGTACGACATCGTTCTGACCAGCCATGACCGGGACCATGAAATCTCGACCTATGACCGCTATGTGCGCGACAACAGCGTCGACGGCTTCATTGTCGATCTGCCGCGCGAGAACGACGAGCGCGTTACCTATTTGCTCGAAGCCGGCCGGCCGTTCGTCGTCCACGGCCGCGAGCAGCGCTACGAGCGCTATGGCTGGGTCGACATGGACAATTACGGCAATTTCTACAGGCTCGCTCGCCTGCTGATCGCCAACGGCCACCGGCGGATCGCCTTCGTCAACGGCGACGAGAATTTCAACTATGCGCTCTACCGCCACAACGCCGTGCGTCACGCCGTGGCCGATGCCGGCCTGCCCGCAGACGCGGTGGCCGTCTATGGCTCGACGCATCCCATGGGCGATGCCGGTTTCCGGCTGACCCACCAGGCGCTCGCCGACAGCTCGGTGACCGCCGTGATCTATTCGTCGATCCTGCTACTCATGGCCGGCTTCGAGCTCCTGACCGAAGCGGGAGAGCGCGGAGGCAAGCCGATCGCAATCGCCACGATGGACGATCAGCTCAAGCATCTCGACCCCGCGCGCCTCGCGCCGCGCGTCAGCTTCGTGCGCTCGTCCCTTCACGATGCGGGCTCGGCATTGATCGAGGAAATCAGCCGCCAGTGTGACCAGCGGCTGCCGCCCAGCGGGACGATGGTGCCCTCGAGCTTCCAGATTATGCCGGGGCTCGACCCGCGCAGCATTGAGGAGCCCCTGCCCCGCAATCGCCGCGGCCGCATCGGCTAGCGGGCGTTACTTCACCGAACCGGCGAGCAGTCCGCGCACGAAGTACCGCTGCAACGAGAAGAAGACGATCAGCGGCACGACGATCGAGATGAACGCCGCCGCGGTCAGCACTTCCCAGTTGTTGCCGTACTGGCCCAGCAGGTTCACTAGGCGCGCCGTGAGCACCTGCCGGTTGTCCTGGGCGCCGAGGAACACCAGGGCGACGAGAAGGTCGTTCCATATCCACAGGAACTGGAAGATTGCGAACGAGGCCAGCGCCGGAAAGCTCAGGGGCAGGACCATCGTGGTGAAGGTCTTGAAGTGGCTCGCGCCGTCGATGCGCGCCGACTCCATGATTTCGCGCGGCAGGCCGGCCATATAGTTGCGCAGCAAATAGATGGCGAGCGGCAGGCCGAACGCGGTATGGGCCAGCCATACGCCTAGATAGCTCTTACTTTCGACGATGTTCTGTCCGGCCAGGCCGTTGATGTTGTTGGCCACCACATTGTAGATGCGCAGCAGCGGGATCAGAGACATCTGCAGCGGCACCACCAGCAGCCCGACGACGAGCGCCACGATGAATCCGCGGAACGGAAACTGCATCCACGCGAGCGCGTAAGCGGCAAAGGCAGCAATCATGATCGGGATCACGGTCGACGGTATCGCGACGGTGATCGAGTTGATGAAGCTTTGCGCCACGCCGGTGGACGTCAGCACCGCGATGTAGTTCTCGAGCGTGAAGCGCGGCGGGCTGCCCGTCACGTAATAGATGCGCGGCGCGCCGCTGAAGGTCGGCTGCTGCGGGAAGTCCCAGGCGAAATCGCCATTTGGCTGCACCGTGATCGTGCCGCCATCAGACATATTCAAAGGCTGGCCCGCCGGCGTCTTGCCGATCGTGGCGTTAGTCGCGCCATAGGTCTCGATGGTTTGCCCATTCGGATTGCCGAAGAGGTTGCCCTTGATCTCCCAGTGGTCGCCGGCCTGCACGGCCTTGTCGGCGCTGCCGGGGCGCGAGGCGCTCATCAGGGTCGAATGCGAGAGCGCCGTCCACCAGCCGCTCAACGCGAGCTGGTCCTTGTCGCGCACGGAGGATATCAGCAGACCGACCGTCGGGAAGGTCCAGAGGACCACGAGGGCGAGCAGCGCCAAATGGGCGGCGAGCCGGCCGATCTTTACCTTGGGCAGTCCCACCGGGCGGGCCTGCACGACATCGGGAGTGGTAGCGATCGAAGCCATCAGCGCGTCCCCTGCTCGGCGTTGGCGCGTCGGATGTTCCACACCATGATCGGGATCACCACCAGCATGATGATGACCGCGATGGTCGAGCCCTTGCCATAGTCGCCGGAAATGAACATCCAGCGGTACATGTAATTGGCCAGCACCTGCGTCTGAAACTCGCCGTTGGTCATGGCGAACACGATGTCGAACACCTTCAGCACCGTGATCGTGATCGTGGTCCACACGACGATGATCGTGCCCCAGATCTGCGGGATCATGATGTCAAAGAAGATTCGGAAACCGTTGGCCCCATCGATTCGGGCCGCCTCGAGCGTCTCCTCGGGGACGCCGCGCAGCGCCGCGCTCAGGATCACCATGGCGAACCCGGTCTGGATCCAGATCAGGATGATCATCAGCAGGATCGAGTTGAGGATCGGAATGGTGATCCAGGCCTGCGGGGGCAGACCCATCGCGGTGACGATGCCATTGAGCACACCGATCTGGGCGATACCGGGGCCCTTATAGGCGTAGACAAATTTCCAGATCACCGAGGCGCCGACGAAGCTGATCGCCATCGGCATGAAAACCAGCGACTTGGCGATGTTGCCCCACCACAGCCGATCGGCCAGGGTTGCAATGATCAGGCCGAGCGCCGTCGAGAACAGCGGCACGATGATGAGCCAGCCGAGATTATTGAGCGCCGCCTGCCAGAAGCCGCCATCGCCAAGCGCCCAGGCGTAGTTCTCGGCACCGACGAAGGTCTGGCCATATTTGTCGAACAGCGACAGGCGCACGGTCTCGATGACCGGGTAGACCAGATAGATCACGAGGAAGAGCAGCGCCGGAAGAATGAACAGCCACGGGCGGATGTTGGACCGCGTCGCGTCGCGGCGCGTGACCGTATCGACCGTCATCGAATGGTCGGTCGCGAGGAATTTGTCGAGCAGCCAGTTACTGCCCCAGAAATAGAGGAAGCAAACCGCAAGCGCCATGCAGACCGCAAAGACGGCATTGAGGATCTGGTGCAGGCTGGTCGAAACCAGCCGGTCGGAGAACAGATCGACGAGGTAGGCGTTGATCACCCACACGACGACGAGGAGGGCCACCAATGCCGTTCCTGCAATTGTCGTAGCGGACCAGGAATTGGCCCGCATCGTGCTTCTGCCTGCCGTATCTACCGCCACGCCAGTCTCCCCCACTAGCTCCCGCGCAACTTAGCGTCGCATTTGTTTGGAGCCTGTGCAATGGACCCGGCGCATGCGCCGGGTCCGAAGTCGAAGGAGCGCTTAGCTCTTGGGCCAGGACGCGTCGATCTTGGCGGCAACGTCAGCGGCGCTGGCGCCGTTCACGAAGTCGACCATGCCAGTCCAGAAGGTACCGGCGCCAACCGAGCCCGGCATCAGGTCCGAACCATCGAAGCGGAAGGTCGTGGCGTTGAGCAGGATGTCGCCGAACTTCTTCAGGACGTCGCTCGAATAGACCTTCGTGTTGACCGTCTTGAGAGCGGTCAGGAACGAACCGTTCGGCTGGGCCATCCAGATCTCGTGAGCGATCGGCGTCTCGAGGAACTGGATGAAGGCCTGCGCGGCCGGCGAGTCCTTGGTGATGGTCACTAGGTTGCCGGAACCCTCGACCGGGTTGCCGAGCTCGGGGTGAGCCTTCATCGGCGGGAAGTAGAAGAAGTCATAGTCCACACCGGCCTTGGTATCCTTGGGGAAGAAGGAGGTGATGAACGATGCCTGCTTGTGCAGGTAGCACTGCGGCGGAACCGTGAAGAGGCCCTTCGGGCTGTCGCCGAAGTTCGTCGAGACGACGGCCTTGGTGCCGCCGGCGACATTTTTGTCGTCCTTCACGATCGAGCCGAACAGGTCCATCACATCGGTGATCTTCTTGTCGGCGAACTTGACCTTGCCGGCCACCCAGTCGTCATAAACCTGCGGCGGCTGGGTCAGCAGGAGGAGGTTCTCGATCCAGTCGGTCGCCGGCCAGCCAGTGGCGCCGCCCGACTCGATGCCGACGCACCACGGGGTGCCGCCGTCAGCCTTGATCTTGTCCTGCAGAGCCATCAGGTCTTCCCAGGTCTTGGGGACCTCATAGCCCTTCTCCTTGAAGGCGTCGGGCGAGTACCAGACCAGCGACTTCACTTCCTGCTTGTACGGGAAGGCGTACTGGTGGGTCTTGCCATCCGCACCCGCGAATTGGCCGAGGGCGGCCCAGGACGCACCGGCACCGAAATTGTCGGTGACGAACTTGGTCACGCCATCGCCGAGATCGGTGAGCTTGCCCTGCTTGGCGAAGTCGGCGAGCAGGCCGGGCTGCGGCAGGATGGTGATGTTGGCCGGGCTGCCGGCCTGGATATCGATGCGGGCCTGCTCTTCGTAGTTCTTCGAGGAGCCGTCCTGCACCGTGACGCCGGTGGCGTCGGTGAAGTACGCTAGAACGGCTTCCCACTGAGCCTTGTCACCGGGATCGTTCCAGGCGTCCCAGGTCGTCAGGGTCTGGCCCTTGAGGTCCTTATGGGCATCGGCAAACTTCTGCAGCGAGTCCCAGTTGAAGTCGCCCTGCCCCTTGGGGAACATCAGGTCGACCGCGCTTGCAGACGAAACGGCGCCGAGCACGAGCGCCAAGGCGGAAACCCCCGCCAAGAGGTATTTGTGCATGTAGTCCTCCCTTGCACAGTTGAGGCGCCGAGCGGCGCCCCGCCTTTTCCCCGATTCTGCCAAAACGTTTTGGTTCCAAAACGTTTTGGGGCCCGAATATCAAGCCTCACGGGGCAGTTAGCGGTTGTCTAACGTTGCATAAAGCCGAAGGCTTGCCAAGCCGTTCTGCCGGTCCGAGCCGAATCGCCCGCCTCAGCGCGTGTTGTGCAGCATGCCCTGGAAAGCGCGATAGCTCTGCTTGGGGGTCCGCTTCTGCGTCGCGTAGTCGACGTGCACGAGGCCGAAGCGCGAGGTGTAGCCCTCGGCCCATTCGTAGTTGTCGAGCAGCGACCAGGCGAAATAGCCGCGCACGTCGGCGCCGGCGGCTTGGGCGTCCAGCACGGCCTTGAGGTGTGCATCGTAATAGGCCACGCGCTTGGCATCGTCGTCTTCCGACATGCCGTTCTCGGTCACGTAGAGTGGGATTTTGGTGTAGTCGCGTGACACCCGAACCAGCAGGTCGGTCAGCCCCTGGGGATATATCTCCCACCCTAGATCGGACGCCTCCAACTTGCCGCGCGACAGCGCGAAAGGAAGCACCGGCCGCGACGGCTCAGCGGAGTAGAGCGTGCGCGTGTAGTAATTGACGCCGGCCCAATCGAGCGGGCGGCTCACCACTTCCATATCGCGCGACCACTCCTTGGGCAGGAACGGCCCAAGCGCGCGCGTCAGGATCGCCGGATACTGCCCCTTGTAGAGGCCGCCGAGGAACCAGCCGTTGAACATAGCGTCGCCCATTTCGCAGGCCGCGATGTCTTCGGCGCGATCGCTCGCCGGCTCGGCCTTTTCGAGATTGGTGACTATGCCGACATTCTTGACGCCATTGGCACGCAGCGCGTCCACGGCGCTCCCGTGCGCGAGCAGAACATGATGCATTGCGTGCGCGGCGGCGCGCAGGTCGCGGTAGCCGGGCGCATGGATGCCCATCAAATGGCTGAGCACCGACACGCACCAGGGCTCGTTGATGGTGGCGGTCGAGTGGAGGCGGTCGCCGAAATGCGTGGCGACGAGCACGGCGTAGTCCGCGAACCACCCGGCGATATCGCGATTCATCCAGCCGCCGCGATCCTGCAACGCGCTCGGCAGATCCCAGTGATAGAGCGTGCCATAAGGCTGCAGCCCGCGCTCCAGCATGCCGTCGATCAGCCGGTCGTAGAAATCGATCCCGGCCTGGTTGGGCGTTCCCGTACCCTCGGGGATCAGGCGCGGCCAGGCGAACGAGAAGCGGTAAGCTGAGAAGCCGGCATCGCGCACAAGGTCGAGGTCTTCGGGCCAGCGATGATAGTGATCGTCCGCGACGCGGCCGGTGTCGGCATTCTTCACATTGCCCGGCGTGGCCGCGAAGGTGTCCCAGATCGAGCTGCCGCGGCCGTCATCCTGGCCGCCTTCGATCTGGTAGGCCGATGTCGCCGCGCCGAACGTGAAATCCGGCCCGAACTGGCCGCGCATGACGCTAAACATGTCCCCACCTCGCCTCGCAGGGCGCTGACGCCCGGGTCTATGAAATCGATTTCATTAGCGGCGAATCACGCGGGCCGCAATTGCGGCGTGCGGCTGAGGATTTCTTTCGCGATCGCTCGGAATACCGCCGCGCGCGCCCCACCGCTGTCCGTGGCGACCACCGGTTGGCCGGCGTCGGAGGTCTCGCGGATCACCATATCGAGCGGCACTTCGCCCAGAAACGGCAGTCCCATCTGCGCCGAGGCGCGGGCAGCGCCGCCATGCCCGAAGATGTCGTAGCGCTTACCGCTATCGGGGGCCACGAAATAGCTCATGTTCTCGATGAGCCCGAGCAGCGGAATCGAGAGCCGCTTCATCATGTCGACGGCCTTTTGCGCGTCGATCAGGGCCAGGTCCTGCGGCGTCGAGACGATCACCGCTCCGGCGAGTTCCGCCTGCTGGAACAGCGAGATCTGGATGTCACCGGTGCCCGGCGGCAAATCGACAACGAGCAGATCGAGCCCGCCCCAGTCCGTTTCGCGCAGCAACTGACGCAGCGCCGATGTTGCCATGGGACCGCGCCAGACGACGGCCTGTCCGGGCGTCAGCATGGAGCCGATCGATATGGCGCTGAGGCCGAAGGCCCGATGGGGCGAAAAGATACCGTCCTCGCGCACCGCTGGCTTGCCTTCGATCCCCAATAGTTTCGGGACGGAGGGACCATAAAGGTCGGCGTCTAGAATGCCAGTCTTGAGGCCTTCCGCCGCGAAGGCCAATGCGAGATTGACCGCGACGGTGGATTTGCCGACGCCGCCCTTGCCCGAGCCGACAACGATAATATTGCGCACGCCGGGGACCGGAGATTTCGGTGCCGGGCCCGGCCGTCCATGAGCGGCGGCCTGTCCGGTCGCGGCTGGTGGCGCGCGGTCGGAGGTCACCGATACCATCGCCTTGCGTCCGCTTGCTGCGTTCTCGGCCGCCCTAATGGCGGCCTCGCGTGCCGGACCGAAGGCGGCCTCCATCCCCGGCTGCACCGAGATAGCCAAGGCGACCGCGGACTTCGTGACGATGATTTCGGAGAGGCCCGCATAGGCGGCGAGATTGCCGCCGCCGGGGATTTCGACTTGCGCCAGAGCGGCTTTCACCGCCCCGGCAACGTCCGGATCGGCCATCAGAGGATCGACTGGCCGGTCGCCTTCCAGTCCTTCACGAACGCGTCGAGGCCGGCCTTGGTGAGCGGATGGTCGGCGAGCTTGTAGATCACCGCCGGGGGGATCGTGGCCACATCGGACCCCGCGAGCGCCACCTGCGTCACGTGGTTGGGCGTGCGGATCGAGGCGGCAAGGATCTGCGTCGTGAAGTTGTAGTTGTCGTAGATCTGGCGGATCTGCTCGATCAGCTCGACGCCGTCGAGGTTGATGTCGTCGAGCCGGCCGAGGAAGGGCGAGATATAGGTCGCGCCGCACTTGGCCGCGAGCAGGGCCTGGTTGGGCGAAAAGCACAGCGTGACATTGGTCTTGATGCCTTCGCTGTTCAGCGCCTTGCAGGCCCGCAGGCCATCGACCGTCAGCGGCACCTTGACCACGACATTGTCGGCTAGCTTGGCGAGGACGTGAGCCTCTTTCATCATCGTGTCGTAGTCGATCGAGGCGACCTCGGCGGACACCGGACCCGGGACCACGCCGCAGATTTCCTTGATGACTTCCTTGAACTGCCGCCCCGACTTGGCGATCAGCGAGGGATTGGTGGTGATGCCGTCGAGCAGCCCCATGGCATGGAGCTTCTTGATGTCCTCGATTTCGGCTGTATCGGCGAAAAACTGCATTTTCTGGCCTCCCGGCAATGTCTCGATTGTCTAGTCCGTAGATAGGCAATTTGACCCGCCCGGAAAAGCTCCATGCGGGTCGAAAAAGGCCGGTTCCGAGGGATTATTTCACTCGCCGGGGTGCAGGCGGTCGCGACGCTTCAAGTCCCAAAGAAAAAGCCGATACGCGGCATAAGACAGAAGGACGATGATCAACGGCATTCCCGCGGCAGCAAACCACTCAAAGCCGGTCATCTTTCAGTCCTCCAAGCAGCTGCTGGGCGATCAAATCTAATGCTATCGCCGCGAGAAGCCAACTCCCGGCAGCACCACCGAAAAGACTGGTGTCAGAGCCGCCGCATTCGCACCGTAGATCAACGCCGCAAAGGGTGACAAAGCACCGACGGTCGAGAGAGCGGTCGACAGACGATCGAAGGCGTTAGCGGCCAGACGGACTCGCTCATTCGCGACCGAGACGCTCAAAGAATCTCCCTTGGTCTATCCCGCCGCAGCGATCAGGTAGTCCGCCAACTCATCGATGCGATTCTCGGGGATGCCCGCGACGTTGATGCGGCTGTCATTGATCATATAGACGCCGTCCTTGGTCTTGAGCTTTTCGACCACGTCCTGCGGCAGGCCGAGTAGCGAGAACATTCCCGAATGCTCGGCGATGAAGTCGAAGTCCTTGGAGTTCGACTTACGGCGGATGGCATCGGCGAGCTTCACGCGCAGCCGCTGCATGCGCTCGCGCATCTGGTTGAGCTCGGTCTCCCACTCCTTGCGGAGCTCTTTGTCCTCAAGGATCACCCGCACGATCTCGGCGCCATGGTCCGGCGTCTGGCTGATCGTGCCGCGGATGATATTCTGCATCTGGCTCGAGACCACGTCCGCCGCAGCCGCATCCTTCGCGATTGCGATCGCCACGCCCGTGCGCTCGCGATAGAGCCCGAAATTCTTGCTGGCCGAGAATGCAATCATGCTCTCGGGCACCGAGCTCACGACCTTGCGCACGCCATACGCGTCCGCCTCGAGTCCGTCGCCGAACCCAAGGTACGCCAAATCGATCAGCGGGAACGCACCGGTGCGCTTGAGGCTCGCGGCGACGCGGTCCCATTGCGCCGGCGTTAAGTTCGCGCCGGTCGGGTTGTGGCAGCAGCCGTGGAGCAGCAGGATATCGTCGCTCGTCAGCCCGTCGACGACCTTCATCATCGCCTCGAAATCGACGCGGCGGGTCTTGGGATCGAAATAGGGATAAGTCGCGGTCGTGAGGTTGGCATTTTCCGCCACCGGCCAGTGGTTGGGCCAGCTCGGATCGGAAATATAGATCTTGCCCTTCGGCCTTGCGCGTCCCAGCACCCACAAGAGGATCATCAGCGCGCCCGTGCCGCCAGCGCCGTTGACGCAGCGGATGCGCGAATTGTCCACGACTCCGCCCAGCGCCAAATCGACGATTGCCTGCGAGAATTCCTTGTTCCCGACCACGCCCTTGTAGGTCTTGGTCTTGGCCGCATCGTGGATGCGCTGCTCGGCCTTCTTCACCGCCGACATGATCGGTGTGTTGTTCTTTTCGTCTTTATAGACGCCCACCCCGAGGTCGATCTTGTTGGTGCGCGGATCGGCGGCGTACTCCGCCATCAGCACGAAAATCTTGTCGAGCGTGGCCTTTTGCAGGGTTTCGAACATTTCTGAGGGACCGGGGGTGAAAGTGCGGCGCCTTTATAGGCAGCGGGGTGCCAATTGCAACTTCACCGCATTGCTCCACCGGGGCTTTCCTTTGCCTGGCCATCCCGGCAAAATAGACCTTTAGCCGAAGAGCCGTTTCATGCCCGTCATCAACCGCGTCGCCGAGTTCCAGCGCGAAATCGCGGAATGGCGGCAGGATTTCCATCGCAATCCAGAGCTGCAATACGACGTCGAGCGCACCGCCGGTCGCGTCGCCGATCTGCTGCGCTCGTTCGGAGTCGACGAGGTCGTCACGGGACTCGGCCGCACCGGCGTGGTCGCGGTCATAAAGGGCAGCGGGGAAGGCCGCGTCATCGCGCTGCGCGCCGATATGGATGCGCTCCCCATCACGGAGCGCACCGGCACGGCCTACGCCTCGCTCACCCCCGGCAAGATGCATGCCTGCGGCCACGACGGGCACACCGCAATGCTGCTGGGCGCCGCCAAATATCTTGCCGAAACGCGCAAATTCGCCGGCACCGCGATCCTCGTCTTCCAGCCGGCAGAGGAAGGCGGCGCGGGGGCGCGCGCCATGCTTCGCGACGGGCTCGTCGAGCGCTTCGGCATCGAGGAGTTCTACGGCCTCCACAATCTCCCCGGCATGCCCGCCGGTCATTTCGGCGTGCGGCCCGGCGGCATCATGGCCGCAAGCGACGAATTTCGCATTGTGATCGAGGGCAAGGGCGGCCACGCCGCCCTGCCCCACAACACCACCGACCCAATCGTCATCGCCGCCCAGCTCATCCTCGCGCTGCAGACGATCGTGTCGCGCAATGTCGATCCGATGCGCGAAGCGGTCCTGTCGGTCACGATGGTCGAGGCGGGCACCGCCTTCAACATCATCCCGCGCACGGTGACGCTCACCGGCACGGTGCGCAGTCTCGACGAAAGGGTCCGCGACTTCCTCGAGGAGCGGCTCAAATCGGTCACTCAAGGAATAGTGAAGACGTTCGGGGCCAGCGCCGAGGTATCCTACCGGCGCGGCTACCCCGTCACCGTCAATGCCGAAGCGCAGGCAGAACTTGCCGGCGCCATCGCAAGAGACGTTGCGGGGCCCGAGCGTGTGGAACTGAGTGTGGACGCCATGATGGGCGGCGAAGATTTTGCCTACATGCTGCAGGCCAAACCCGGTGCTTATGCGTTTATCGGCAATGGCCCGTCGTCGCAGCTGCACACGGACACGTATGACTTCAATGACGAGATCATTCCCACCGGCGTGAGCTACTGGGTCCGACTCGTCGAAACAGCATTGGCAGTAAAATGAAAATGAAAGCACTCCTCGTCGTGGCAGCCCTCGCTCTGCTGGCAAGCCCCGCCCTCGCCTCACCGGACTGCGACAAGCCCGTCACCGACAGCAACGGCCTTGTCGACTATGGCTTTGGTCCCCAGACCGAAGAGCAGTCAGCCGCCATGTTCGAGCAGGAACTCAATGGCGAAGGTATCGCCGCGCACCAGACGCGTTTCTGGAGCGGATGCATCCAGACCTGGGTCAAGATCGACGGCCGGGACGTTATGAAGTTCTACGACCCCGATACGCTGCGCGAGGTGCACTGACTCTCACACCTGAATCGCGTGAGTGTGAGAATTCTGTCCGGGCTGTCCCCGAATTTAGGATTTGCACGCGCTTGTCACTGGCGCCGGCGCGGTCGCGGCGCGAGGCTCCACTTGTTCCTCCCGAACAAAATGGAGTTCTAAGAATGATGAAGCTTTCAACGATCGCCATTGCCAGCGTCCTGATCGGCAGCGGATTTGCTGCCCCGACATTCGCTGCCAGCTCGTCCACCCCCACCCTCGCGGCCGGACAGACTCCGTCGTGCTCGAGCAGCACAGCAGAGCGGGAATTGAAGGATGGCGTCTATGCCGACCAGCTGCGCTCGAACGGCACCAACATCGACAGCATCGAGCTTTGGAACGGCTGCGTCAGGGTCGTCTACAGCGACGCTTCCGGCACGTCGGGCATGGCGTTCTACGATCCTGACACGCTGCAATTGCTGCAGAAGACCCAGGACACCGCACCGACTTTCGGCTGATCCGATACACTCCGGGCGCGGGAGTTCTCCCGCGCTCGGCTCACTGTTTGGTCCGCACCCGCCCCTTGAAGTGCACGCCGAGCTTGTGCTCGCCCTCCCTCAACAGCACGAAGCCGTTGGAGCCGAGCGACAGCTTGTCGCCCTTCCACTCCAGGTCTTGCGACAGCAGCACGTCGGCGCTCCCCGTGACCTTCACGCGCACGGCGGCCGGCGACAGATTGTACAGGCAGACGATCCGCTCCTCCCCTGCTGTGCGACGAAACGCGAGGACCGGCTCGTTCGCCGCGATGAACTCGATCGTTCCCTCGACCAGCGCCGGATGCTCGCGGCGCAGCGCCAGCACGCGGCGATAGAACTGCAGCGTCGAGTCCGGATCGGCGTTCTGCGTCGCAACATTCAGCACCGAATGCGCATACTTGACCGGCAACCAGGGCTTCGCGGTCGAAAACCCGTTGGGGCTGTCGCTGTCGTCCCATGGGATCGGCGTGCGCTCGCCGTCGCGGCCCTTGTATTCGGGCCAGAAGCGGATGCCCGGCGGATCGGTCAGCTCCTCGAACAGAATATCGGCCTGTGGCAGTCCCAGTTCCTCGCCCTGGTAGATGCAGATGGAGCCGCGCAAGGCGATCAGCAGCGCCGCCGCCTGCCGCGCCAGCGCCTTCTGGTCGATCGCATTCTTGGCCCAGCGACTCACATGGCGGTCGACGTCGTGATTGGAAAAGCTCCAGCACGGCCAGCCGTCCGCATTGGTATCGAAGAACCGCTTCATCTTGGTGCGGAAATGCTCGGCGGTGAATTCGGGGCCCAGCATGTCGAAGGTATAAGCCATGTGGAGCTTGTCGCCGCCTGAGGTGTACTCGCCCATCAGGCGCAGCCCGATGTGGCTGTCACCCACCTCGCCCACCGTCGTGGTGCCGGGGAAGCCGTCCAGCAGCTTTCGCACGCGCGTCAGGAACTGCACGTTCTCGGGCTGACTCTTGGAATATTTGTGCTCCTGCATGTCATAGGGATTGACCGCATAGGGCAGATGCCGCGGCCGCCGCGCCGGCGGATTGGAACGCAGTTCTTTGTCGTGGAAATAATAGTTGACCGTGTCGAGCCGGAAGCCGTCCACCCCGCGCTCGAGCCAGAAGCGCAGCACATCGAGCACGGCGTCCTGCACCTGCGGGTTATGGAAATTCAGGTCCGGCTGCTCCGCCAGGAAATTGTGGAGATAGTACTGCCCGCGGCTCGGGTTCCACTCCCAGGCGCGGCCGCCGAACACCGAGGGCCAGTTGTTGGGCGGCGAGCCGTCGCGCTTGGGGTCTGCCCAGACATACCAGTCGGCGCGCGAATTGGTGCGGCTCAGCCGGCTCTCGCGGAACCAGGGATGCTTGTCCGAGGTATGGCTCAGCACCTGATCCATGATGACCTTGAGGCCCAGCGCATGCGCGCGCTCGATGAGGTCGTCGAAGTCCTCGAGCGTGCCGAACAGCCGGTCGACTTCCTTGTAGTCCGACACGTCGTAGCCCATGTCGGCCTGTGGCGACTGCGTGATCGGCGAGAGCCAGATGGCGTCGACGCCCAGCGAGGCGATATGGTCCAGCCGCCGCAGGATCCCGGGCAGGTCGCCGACGCCGTCGCCGTTCGTGTCCTGAAACGAACGGGGATAGACCTGATAGATCACCCCGCCGCGCCACCATTCCCGCATCGCAAACTCCCTCGTTGCCGCTGTTGATGTGGCCCCGCGCTGCAAAATGCAAATGCGGTTCACGCATGGCCCGTTCCCGTTGCGGCGGGGCGACGCGAGGCGTAACGTGGAGGTTACGGACGCGAAGGTCGCGTCGAGGGGGAACTCATGATTCAGGAAATTCCGAACATCAACTGGTGGGCGATCATCGTCGCGGCCATCGTCCGTATCGCGGTCGGCAGCATCTGGTTTTCGCCCATCGCCTTCGTCAAGCCGTGGCAGGCGCTGACCGGCGTCACGCCGGACTCGATGCAGCGCGGGCTCGTCCGCGCCATCGTCATCGACTTCATCCTGTCGCTGGTGATGAGCTTCGTGCTCTATCACGCGGTGATGTACGCCACGGGCCTGGCACCAAATCTGGTTGCCGGCATCCTCGTCGGCATCCTCAATTGGCTCGGCTTCGTCCTCGCCACCCATTTGCCCCTCTGGGCCTACGAGAACCGCCCGCTCAAACTCATCGCCATCGGCACAGGGTCGAACCTGGTCTCGATGATCCTGATGGGTGCGGTGTTCGGGTTGTGGCACTAGAACGGCACTTCTGTCGCCCTCTCCCGCGTGGGGAGGGTAGCGCAGCTTAGGCGATAGCCTTAGCGAAGCTGGGTGGGGGGAATCTCCACAGGCGCGTCTGTTGCAAGTCCCCCCACCCCGGCTTGCTAGCTCGCTGCGCTCACAAGCGCGCCGCCCTCCCCACGCGGGGGAGGGAGAACCGACGCATCGCGCGTTCCACGAGCGACAGATGCCCGCCGCCTTCTCCCTCCCCCGAGTGGGGAGGGTAGCGCAGCTTAGGCGAAGCCTTAGCGAAGCTGGGTGGGGGAGTCTCAGTCGGCATTGAATTCGCGGGTGACTCCCCCCACCCCGTCTTGCTGGCTCGCTGCGCTCACAAGCGCGCCGCCCTCCCCACGCGGGGGAGGGAGAAACTGCACCATACGTGACACTTCCTCATTCCCGGAGATGCCTGCAATTGCTGGGCTCTCCGCGATTTTTGCAGCCACTTATCCATGCTGGTTTGACCCGGAGTATTATCCCCCCACCTCGCCCGCACGGGCG
>Ga0068851_10000617_pt1 | contig 15285 bp, 12 predicted proteins | sample KBSCornC12_FD_66588 | JGI IMG/M metagenome (GOLD analysis project Ga0068851, IMG submission 66588) | Corn rhizosphere microbial communities from Kellogg Biological Station, Michigan, USA - KBS Corn C1-2 | ecosystem: Host-associated > Plants > Roots > Rhizosphere > Soil ...
CCCGCTGTCGCTGCGCTCTGCGAGCGATTCACCGAACCGCCTCGCTCTCTGCGCACGAATTGACTTACCATCGGCGCTCGGCCGCATCGAGCGCCGAACAGCCTCGCATCGACTGATCCCGACTGACATGCCTCGCTCGACCAAGATCGTCGCAACCCTCGGCCCCGCATGCAGCACACCCGACGTGCTGCGCCGGATGATGGCCGCGGGCGTCGACGTCGTTCGCCTCAACTTCTCGCACGGTGCCGCGAGCGATCACGTCGCGCTCGCGACGATGGTCCGCGACGTCGCGCGTGCGCTTGGCCGCGAAGTCGCGATCATGGCCGACCTGCAGGGACCGAAGATCCGGATCGGCAAATTCGCGGAAGGCAAGGTCGAGTTGAAGCCCGGAGCAACGTTCATCCTCGATGCCGAATGCGAATCGGGTGATGCGACGCGCGTCGGTCTCGATTATCGCGAGCTCGTCCAGGACGTCGGCCCGGGCTCGATGCTGCTGCTCGACGACGGCCTCATCAAGCTCGAGGTCGAATCGGTCAACGGCCCGCAAATACGGACGCGCGTGATCCTGGGCGGCGTGCTGTCGAACAACAAGGGCATCAACCGGATGGGCGGTGGCCTGTCCGCGCCGGCGTTGACGACGAAGGATATGGACGACGTCAAGACGGCCGCGCAGTTGCAGGCCGATTACCTCGCCGTGTCGTTCCCGAAGAGCAAGGAAGACATGTACATGGCGCGCCAGTTGATGCGCGCAGCCGGCGGTCGCGCGATGCTGATCGCGAAGATCGAGCGCGCCGAAGCCATCCCGGCGCTCGAGGAGATCATCGACGCGTCGGATGGCATCATGGTGGCGCGCGGCGACCTCGCCGTCGAAGTGGGAAATGCCGCCGTCCCCGGTCTGCAGAAGCGGATGCTGCGCGCGGCGCGCGAGCACAACAAGCTGACAATCACCGCGACGCAGATGATGGAGTCGATGATCCATCATCCGGTGCCCACACGCGCGGAAGTGTCCGACGTTGCGAACGCGGTGCTCGACGGCACCGACGCCGTCATGCTCTCCGCGGAGACCGCGGCAGGCCGCTATCCGATCGAAACCGTCGAAACGATGGCGCAGATCTGTGCCGAGGCGGAGAAGTCGGATCCGGTCCAGCTCGACCGCGATTTCATGAACCGCACGTTCACGCGCATCGATCAGTCGATCGCGATGGCGACGCTCTTCACTGCCTACCATCTGCAGGTCAAGGCGATCGCGTCACTCACCGATTCCGGCTCGACGGCGCTGTGGATGTCGCGGCACAACTGTGGTTGTCCGATCTTCGCGCTGACGCCGAAGGTCGAGACGCAGCGGCGAATGGCGCTGTTGCGTAACGTCACTTCGCTGTTCCTCGAGCAGAGCACTGATCGCGACGAGGTGCTGCGCGCCGCCGAGGACCTGCTGCTCGCGCAGTCGCATGTGCAGCGCGGCGACATGATCGTGCTGACGATCGGCGAGCCGATGGGCAAATCGGGCGGCACCAACACCATGAAAATCGTCAGGGTCGGTGATCACCGAGCCTGACGATTTCGGCGTTCGCTAACATGAACGGAGTGAATGTTAAGTGAGCGGAGCGAGCGGCGAACGCTCAGATTGTGAGAGTCGGGGACAAGAGGTCCTGTCTCGCTCGCGGCAACGTTCAACGTGATGCCAAACCTGCTCCGATTGTCCAAGCAATGAACCGCCCCCTCTGGCAGCGCGCACTGCTATCACCCTGGGCACGACCAGTGCTGCTCGTCCTCGCGTTGCTCATCCTGTGGGACCTGGCAATCCGGCTGTTCAAGATTCCGCCTTACCTGATCCCATCGCCGTGGGCGGTCGTGCAGCAACTCGTCAACGAATGGCCGAAACTTCTGAAGGAGAGCATCCCGACGACGTACGCGACGCTCGGCGGTTTTGCGCTGTCGATCGCGTTCGGCATTCCGATGGCGCTGGTGATCGCGTATTCGCGGACGATCGAAAGCTTCGTCTATCCGCTGCTCGTGTTCTCGCAAAGCGTGCCGAAGATCGCGATCGCGCCGCTCTTCGTCGTCTGGTTCGGGTTCGGCATCATTCCCAAGGTCATCGCGGCGTTCATGCTGGGGTTCTTTCCGATCGTCGTCTCGACGGTGATGGGCTTCAAGTCCGTCGACCCCGACATGCTCGATCTCGCGCGCTCGATGAAAGCAAGCCGGCTGGCGACGTTCGCGCGCATCAGCCTGCCGCAGGCGCTGCCGTCGATCTTCGCCGGCCTCAAGGTGTCGATCACGCTCGCCGTCGTGGGTGCCGTCGTCGGCGAGTTCGTCGGTTCCAACTCAGGAATCGGCTACCTGCTGCAGATTGCAAATGGCAATTTCGACCTGCCGCTGATGTTCGCGGCGCTCACGGTGCTGTCGGCAATCGGCGTCGTGCTGTTCGTGGCCGTCGATGTCGTCGAGCGACTGATGATTCCGTGGCACGCGTCACAGCGGCACGGTGCAGTCGCCACGGCCTGAGCGAAGCATCGTCCAGCACGACAACGTCTACATGAATGCCGCGACGCGCGGCAATAAACCCCACGGAGGAAAAATGAAGATCAAGCGACTGACATGCGTCATTGCGGCGGTAGCGGCACTCGTCGCTTCACCGGCATTTGCGCAGGGCAAGGACAAGGTCGTCCTGCTCCTCAACTGGTATGTCTACAGCGAGCACGCGCCGTTCTTTCTCGGCAAGGCGCGTGGCTACTTCGATCAGGAGGGCATCGATCTCGACATTCAGGAAGGCCGTGGCTCGGGGGTCACCGTCCAGGCCGTCGCCGCGGGAACGGCGACGTTCGGCTATGCCGATGTCGCGACGATGATCAAGGCGGCGTCGAAAGGCGCACCCGTGACGGCCGTAGGCGTCGCATTGCAAACGTCGCCGATGTCGGTGATGAGCTTCGCCGATCGAAACATCCGCAAGCCGGACGACATCAAGGGCAAGACCGTCGCAGTGACGCCGGGTGACTCGATGTCGCAGATCTGGCCGCTGTTCCTGAAGAAGACCGGATTGAAGGATTCCGACTTCAAGACGGTATCGGGCGACGCGCAGACGAAGCTCAATGCGGTGATGAACAACCAGGCGGATCTTTTACTCGGCTACGTGATGGATCAGGCAATCAAGCTGCAGGACGCGACGCACAAGGACGTCTACCCGATCCGCTTCGCCGATTACGGCGTCAACATGGTGTCCTCCGGCATCATCGTGCAGAAGGACTACTTGAAAGCGCATCCCGACGTCGTCAAGCGGTTCCTGCGCGCAGCCACGCGATCGCTCGAGGAATCCGCGAAAAACCCCGAGGCCGCCATCGATGCAATGCTGAAGGCCAATCCGAAGTCGGGCGTCAAGGAAACCGCACTCGTCGGCATGAAGAACACGGCGGCGCTGTACAAGGGGCCCGACAATCCGAACGATCGGCCGCTACGTGTGGGCGCGAAGAACATGGACGAGACGCTCGCGCTGCTCGTCGAATACGGTGGACTCGACAAGGCGAGCGCCGGCAAGGCCACCGATTACTACACGAACGATTACCTTCCCTAGCAAAGTCTTAGCACGCGTGAGCGCGCGCGTCACGACCGATCCGCTCGTCAGCCGCGACGCTGGCGCCCCGGCACGTCCGCTGATCAGCGTTGCCGACGTCGCGAAGACGTATCGGACGCGCGATGGCGACGTCGAATCGCTGCGTCCGCTGTCGTTCGACATCGGCGCAGGCGAGTTTCTCGCGATTGTCGGCCCCTCCGGCTGCGGCAAATCGACGTTGTTGAAGATGATCGGTGGATTGCTGTCGGCGTCGCGTGGCCGCATTGCCGTCAACGGCCGCGACGTTCGCGGGCCGCCCGATGACGTCGGCTTCGTATTCCAGAGCCCGGTGCTGCTCGCGTGGAGAACCGTGCTCGAAAACGTGATGTTGCAGATCGAGATGCGACACTTGTCGCGCGATCAGTATCTGCCGAAAGCGCGCGCGCTGCTCGCGATGGCGGGCTTGCAGGACTTCGAGCGCAAGCTGCCGTGGCAGCTGTCGGGCGGCATGCAGCAGCGCGCTTCGATCTGCCGTGCGCTCGTTCACGATCCCGCCGTGCTGTTGATGGACGAGCCCTTCGGTGCGCTCGATGCGATGACGCGCGAACGGATGAATCTCGAGTTGCAGCGAATCTGGGCGGAAACGCGCAAGACCGTGCTCTTCATCACCCACAGCATTCCCGAAGCCGTGTTCCTCGCCGATCGCGTACTCGTGATGACGGAGCGGCCAGGATCGATCGCGGCGATCTACGAGGTGCCGCTGCCGCGTCCACGATCGCTGACGGTGATGGGTGATCCGACATTCGTCGCGCTGACCCAGCAGATTCGCCGGCATTTTTTCTCGCAGGGAACGCTCGACGCGTAACGACGACTCATGAACAAGCGATCCTCCCGCGCACCCCGCTTTGCCGTGACCGCGCTCGAATGCTACGAGCGTCCGGTCACGCTGCGGCTGCCGTTCCGGTTTGGCGCGGCGACGGTGAAAGAGGCGCCCCAGGCGTTCGTCCGCGCATCGATCCATGCGACCGATGGTCGCAGCGCGCAGGGCATGACGGCCGAGCTGATGATTCCGAAATGGTTCGACAAGTCGCCGCACCGGTCGAACGACGAGAATATCGACGCGCTGCGGCGCTCGCTCGCGCTCGCGGCAGCCGCCTACTGCTCGAACTCGGCGCCGCGAACGGCATTCGGCCACGCGGCCTTTCACTATCACGCGTTGCTCGACGCCGGTGAACGCGAAGGCATCAACGCGCTGACGATGTCGTACGGAGCAGCACTCGCCGATCGCGCGGTTCTCGATGCGCTGTGCAGGATGCGGGACGTTTCGATCGGCACCGCGCTCTGGCTCAACCTGCCGGGACTCGGCGCCGAGCTGACGCCCGATCTCGCGCATTTCGACTTCGACGCATTCCTCGCGACGTTGTCGGTACCGACATCGATCGACGCGCGGCATACGGTCGGCATGGCCGACCCGCTGACCGACGACGACATCGATCCCACCGGAGCGCCCAACGACGGGCTTCCGGTCTCGCTCACGGCGGTGATTGCGCGATACCGCAATCGCTGGTTCAAGATAAAGCTTCGCGGCGATGTGACGGCCGATATCGACCGGCTGTGCGCGATAGCACCCGTGCTCGAAGCGGTCGGCGCGTATCGCGTGACGCTCGATGGCAACGAGCAATTCGAGGACGCGGCAACGCTCGTCGCGTTCGTCGCAGCGCTGCGATCGGAGCGGCGGCTCGCGAGGTTCGTCGATGCGCTGCGTTACATCGAGCAGCCGTTTCCGCGCGCGATCGCGCTCGATACCGATGTGCATGGCATTGCCGACGGTTTGCCGCTGATCATCGACGAGTCCGACGCGACGCTCGACGCGTTCCCTGGTGCGCGTGCGCTGGGATACGCGGGCGTGTCGAGCAAGAATTGCAAGGGCGTCTACAAATCGGTGTTGAACGCGGCGCGCTGCGCGCGCTGGAATGCCACGAAGGATTCGCCGCCCGCTTTCATGACCGGCGAGGACTTGACGGCGCAGGCAGGGCTCGCCGTCCAGCAGGACCTGGCGCTCGCCGCAGTGATCGGCCTCACCCACGTCGAGCGCAACGGTCATCATTACTCGGACGGATTTGTCGGACAGCATGCGAGCGTTCGCGAGCAGCTGACATTTCTCGCCGGCCATTCCGATCTTTATGCGGCAGAAGGCGACGATGTGCGCGTCGCGATTCGCGATGGGCGGATCGCCATCGCATCGCTTGGTGGACGCGGCTTTGCATCGGCGGCGTGGCCCGACATCGACACGTTGACGCCGATGTTGACCGCGCCCGCGGGCGACGGCGATTCCCAGGCGAACCCCACGACAAAGGCAGCACGATGAGCGACATCCGCGTTGGCATCATCATGAACGGCGTCACGGGACGCATGGGCACGAACCAGCACCTCGTTCGCTCGATCAATGCGATACGCGCGCAAGGCGGCGTCGCGCTCGCCGACGGTCGGAGGATCGTGCCCGATCCCATTCTGGTTGGTCGCAACAAGGCGAAGATCGAGGGGCTGGCGCGCGCGCACGGTGTCGCGCGCTGGACGACGGATCTCGATGCAGCGCTCGAAAACCGTGACGACACTATCTATTTCGATTCTGCCTCGACGGGGCTTCGCGCGTCGCTAATCCGCAAGGCGATCGACGCGGGGAAGCACATCTACACGGAAAAACCGGTGGCGACGACGGTGGCCGACGCGCTCGACCTCTATCGTCGAGCCGAGCGCGCGGGCGTGCGTCACGGCGTGGTGCAGGACAAGTTGTGGCTTCCGGGCCTCGTCAAGCTGCGAACGCTGATCGACAGCGGATTCTTCGGCCGCATCCTGTCGGTACGCGGCGAGTTCGGCTACTGGGTGTTCGAAGGCGACTGGCAGGAAGCGCAGCGTCCGTCGTGGAATTACCGCAAAGAGGACGACGGCGGCATCATCGTCGACATGCTGTGTCATTGGCGCTACGTCCTCGACAACCTGTTCGGCGGCGTCAAGGCCGTCATGTGTGTCGGCGCGACACATATCCCGTCGCGCGTCGACGAGCGCGGCGAGCGCTACGCCGCGACCGCGGATGATGCCGCGTATGCGACGTTCGAGCTCGCCGAAGGTGTCGTCGCGCAGATCAACAGCTCGTGGTGCACGCGCGTTCGACGCGACGACCTCGCGACATTCCACGTCGACGGTACGCTCGGCTCGGCCGTCGCGGGCCTCACCGATTGCTATCTGCAGCCACGCGCCGCGACACCGAAGCCGGTCTGGAATCCGGACATTCCGCAGACGATCGACTTCTTCAATACGTGGCAGAAGATGCCAACCAACCGCGTGTACGAGAACGCGTTCAAGGCCGAATGGGAGCTCTTCCTGCGTCACGTCGTCGACGGCGGCCCATTTCGATGGAATCTGCTCGAAGGCGCGAAGGGCGTGCAGCTTGCCGAGCTCGGCCTTCGAAGCTGGGCGGAGCGGCGGATGATCGACGTCCCGCCACTCGAAGGTTGACGCACGCCATGCGCACGCTCAGGCTGCCGACTGCAGGGGGAACCCTCGCTGACTACACGCTGACGGGCAACACCGTCGCGGCAGCGTCCCGCGCGCCGCCACGATGGAATCGCGTCGCGCTCGCGGCCGCACACGTCGTTGCGGATCCGTTAGCAAACATCGATCCGTGGCTCGACATCGCGATCGACTGGGACGCGACGCTCGCCTATCGCCGCTACCTGTGGTCACAGGGATTCGGTGTCGCCGAAGCGATGGACACGGCACAGCGCGGCATGGGACTGGACTGGCCGACGTCCCTCGCGCTGATCGAGCGCACCGTCGCCGAAGCGCGCGGCGTCGATGGCGCCGTCGTGTTCTCCGGCGCCGGCACCGACCACCTTTCAACGGATGACGCCCTATCGATCGACCGCATCGTCGATGCGTACGCGACGCAATGTGCGGCGATCGAACGCGTCGGTGGTCGAATCATCCTGATGGCGAGCCGCGCGCTCGCCGCGTGCGCACGGTCGGCCGACGATTACGCGCGCGTCTATTCGCGCGTGATCGCCAACGTAAGTGAACCGGTGATCCTGCATTGGCTTGGCGACATGTTCGATCCGGCACTCGCCGGGTACTGGCTGGGCCATGGCGACCGCCGACGCGATCCTGATCATGCGCGCGCGATGGACGTCTGCGCGCAGGTAATCTCCGCCAATCGCGACAAGGTTAACGGCATCAAGATTTCCCTCCTCGATGCGCAGAAGGAAGTTGCGCTGCGGGCGCGACTGCCAGCGGGTGTGCGTATGTACACCGGCGACGATTTCAACTTCGCGGCGCTGATCGGTGGTGATGCGTCGGGGCACTCCGACGCGCTGCTCGGCATCTTCGATGCGATCGCGCCCGCCGCGTCCGCAGCGCTGTCGGCACTTGCCGCCGGCGACCGCGCGCGGTTCGACGCGATCCTCGCGCCAACCGTGCCGTTGTCGCGCCACGTGTTCGCCGCGCCGACGAGGTTCTACAAGACCGGCATCGTGTTCCTCGCGTGGATCAATGGCCATCAGTCCCATTTCACGATGGTGAACGGCCAGCAGAGCGCAAGGAGTCTCGTTCATCTGGCGCAGCTCTTCCGCCTCGCCGACGCGGCCTCGCTCTTGCGTGATCCGGATGTTGCGGCGGCGCGGATGCGCACATTTCTCGCGGTAAATGGGATCGTTTAGCGATCGCTCTTTACGCCGCGAGCACACCAATGACCGCCCCCGATCCTGCGCTTCTGTCGATCAACACGGCGACGGTGCGCGCGCAATGGTCGCTGCCGGACATCATCGCTGCGCTCGCACGCCACGGCATCCGAGGCATTTCGCCGTGGCGCGATCAGGTCGCTGCCGCAGGACTCGACGACACGGCGCGGCGCATTCGCGACGCCGGCCTGACGGTCACCGGACTCTGCCGCGGCGGCATGTTTCCGGCGCCCGATCGCGACGGCCGCCGTGCCGCTCACGACGACAATCGCCGCGCCGTCGACGAGGCATTGACGCTCGGCGCGCGTTGCCTCGTGCTCGTCGTCGGCGGACTGCCGAAAGATCCCCGCGGCGAGATCGTCTCGCGCGACCTCGCTGGCGCGCGCGAGATGGTCCGCGATGGACTGGGACTCCTGTACGAATACGCGCATGGCACCGGCATGCCGTTAGCGATCGAGCCGCTGCACCCGATGTACGCAGCCGATCGTGCGTGCGTCAACACGATGGCGCAAGCGAATGCGCTCTGCGATGAGCTCGCACCGGATGGCGCCAACGGCCTCGGCATCGCCGTCGACGTCTATCACGTCTGGTGGGATCCGCTGCTTCGTGCCGAGATCATTCGCGCGGGCGAGCGGAATCGTCTTTTCGCCTATCACATCTGCGACTGGCTCGTCCCGACCCGCGATCTCCTGAACGATCGCGGCATGATGGGCGATGGGGTCATCGATTTGCCGTTGATCCGCGGTTGGATGGACGCCGCGGGCTATCGCGGCATGCACGAAGTCGAAATCTTTTCTGCGCAGGACTGGTGGAAGCGCGACGGCGATGAGGTTTTGCTGACCTGCCGGCGACGCCACGCCGAGGCAAGCTAGAATCGGCGCCTTCTAAGCCCTCCAGCAGGAGTAGGAATGCCCCTCGTTTCGATGCGCCAGCTGCTCGACCACGCGGCCGAGAACGGCTACGGCTTGCCCGCATTCAACGTCAACAACCTGGAGCAGGTGCAGGCGATCATGTCCGCAGCCGCGGAGACCGACAGCCCGGTGATCATGCAGGCGTCGGCAGGCGCGCGCAAATACGCCGGCGAGCCGTTCCTGCGCCATCTGATCGAGGCCGCCGTCGAGTCGTATCCGGAGATCCCCGTGGTGATGCATCAGGACCACGGGCAGTCCCCGGCGGTCTGCCTTGGGGCTATGCGCCTCGGCTTCTCGTCGGTGATGATGGATGGGTCGCTGCAGGAAGATGGCAAGTCGGTCGCCGACTACGAGTACAACAAGCACGTGACGAAGAGTGTCGTCGACATGGCGCACGCGATCGGCGTCACCGTCGAAGGAGAGCTTGGTTGCCTGGGCTCGCTCGAAACGATGCGCGGCGACAAGGAGGATGGCCACGGCGCCGAGGGCACGATGACGCGCGAGATGCTGCTGACCGATCCCGATCAGGCGGCCGACTTCGTCGACGCAACGCAGCTCGACGCGCTGGCGATCGCGATCGGAACGTCACACGGCGCATACAAGTTCTCGCGCAAGCCAACCGGCGACATCCTGGCGATCGACCGGATCAAGGCGATTCACAAACGCATCCCGAACACGCATCTCGTCATGCACGGCAGCTCGTCAGTCCCGCAGCATCTTCTGGCGGAGATTCGCGAGTTCGGGGGTGACATGAAGGAAACCTACGGCGTGCCCGTCGAGGAAATTCAGGAAGGAATCAAGCACGGCGTGCGCAAGGTGAACATCGACACCGATATCCGGCTGGCGATGACGGGTGCAATTCGCCGGTACATGGCCGAGAATCCATCGAAGTTCGACCCGCGCGACTACCTGAAGCCGGCGATGGCGGCCGCGAAGGGTATCTGCAAGGAGCGCTACCAGCAGTTCGGCTGCGCGGGCATGGCATCGAAGATCAAGCCGGTGCCGCTCGACAAGATCGCGGCCCGGTATAAATCCGGCGCGTTGAAGCAGATCATCAACTAACCGTTACCGCCGCGTTGCGTATGAAACGCATCGCGTGGCTGCTGTTCGCCGTGCCGGCGCTTTGCATTGCGCAGGTGCCGTCACGCGATTTCGATATCGAGGGTCACCGCGGCGCGCGCGGCCTCGCGCCGGAGAACACGCTTGCCGCGTTCCGCCGCGCACTCACGATCGGGGTCACGACGATCGAGACCGATATCGCAGTCACGAAGGATCTCGTTCCGGTTATCAGCCACAACCCGAATCTCGTCCCTGAGCTCACGCGCGACTCCGACGGACATTGGCTCGCTCACCCGGGGCCGTCGATTCACTCGCTGACACTCGACGAGCTGCGGCGCTACGACATCGGACGCCTGAATCCGCAGACGAACTACGCGCGCGATTTTCCGCAGCAGCAGGCTGCTGACGGCGAGCGATTCCCGACGTTGCGCGAGCTCTTCGATCTCGTCGCGGGCTATCCAACCGTCCGGCTCAATATCGAAACGAAGCTGACGCCCGACAACGCCGGCGATACGGTCGATGCAGCGACGTTCGTTCGCGTCATCGTCGACGCAGTGCGCGACGCGAAGCTCGTTGACCGCGTGACGATCCAGTCGTTCGACTGGCGCACGCTCGTCGAAGTGAAGCGCGTCGCGCCCGATGTGAAGACGTCGTGCCTGACGATCGAGTCGAAGGGCATGAACACGATGGCGGCCCCGGATGGGAAGTCGCCGTGGCACGCAGGTCTTTCAGCGCGGGACTATCCGTCCATTCCCGCGCTCGTCAAGGCGGCGGGATGCTCGACCTGGTCGATGTTCTGGCGGAACTTGACGCCAACGCTCGTGCAGCAAGCGCACGCGATAGGCGTCGTTGTGCTGCCATGGACCGTCAACGAGACGGCCGACATGCAGAAGCTGATCGACATGGGTGTCGACGGCATCATCAGCGACTATCCTGATCGACTGCGCGACGTCGTGATCAAGCGTCGCGACACGCAATAGCGGAATCGGCAACGCAACGTCCGCGCAAAAAAAAGCCCCGACCGCGGCCGGGGCTCAAACCAACCAGAAGATTGCAGTGCTGTTACGCACCTCCGCGTGCAGCCGCCGATCCCGGCACGACATCGGCGTGCAGATCGACGTTCTTCGTCTCGTACAGGAACAGGAAGCCGACGACGGCGGTGATCAGCGCGACGACGATCGGATACCAAAGGCCGTAATAGATATCGCCTTTGGCGGCGACCATCGCGGTGGCAAGAAGCGGCAGCATTCCACCGAACCAGCCATTGCCGATGTGATAGGGCAGCGACATCGAGGTATAGCGGATCCGCGTCGGGAAGAGCTCGACCAGATACGCCGCAATCGGCCCGTACACCATCGTCACATAGATCAGCATCACCCAGAGGATCAGCAGCGTCATCGGCCAGTTGATCGCGTTCTTGTCAGCTGTCGGCGAATATCCGAGGTCGGTCAACGCCTTTTTGTAAGCGGCGTCGTTGAACCCTTTGAGCTCGGTGCTTCCGATCTTCGTGATGACGGTGTCGGTGCTGTTCGCCGGCAGGTCGCTCGACGTGAACGAAAGCCCCGACTTCGTCAGGTAGTCCTTCGCCTTGTCGCAGTCGGAGAACTTCGACCACGGGCCGACGAAGATGTGGAAGTTGCAATCCTTCGCCTGCACGGTGATGACGTTCGCCGCCTGGAACTTCTCGAGCGCCGGATTCACGTAGTGCGTCAGTGCGTGGAACAGCGGGAAGTACGTCAGCGCTGCGATCACGCAGCCGGCGAGGATGATCTTCAGCCGGCCGATCTTGTCGGACAGCCAGCCGAAGAAGATGAAGAACGGCGTGCCGAGCAGAAGCGCGATCGCGATCATCGTGTATGCGGTGACGCCATCGACCTTGAGCGTGATCGTCAGGAAGAACAGCACGTAGAACTGTCCGGTGTACCAGACGACACCCTGGCCGGCCGTTGCGCCGAGCAGCGCGAGCAGCACGTACTTGTTGTTCGGATACTTGAGGAAGCTGTCGCGAAGCGGCGCCTTCGAGCCCTTCCCTTCGGCCTTCATCCGCTGGAATACCGGCGACTCGTTCAGCTTGAGCCGGATGTAGACCGAGAAGATCAGCAGCACGAGCGAAACGAGGAACGGCAGCCTCCAGCCCCAATCCGCGAACTGCGCCGGCGTGAGCCATCCCGTGAACCGGCAGAGGCCAATGACGAGCAGCGCGAGGAAGAGACCGAGCGTGGCCGTTGTCTGGATCCACGCCGTGTCGTAACCGCGCTTGCCTTCGGCCGCGTGCTCGGCGACGTACGTGGCCGCGCCGCCGTACTCACCGCCGAGCGCCAGGCCTTGCAACAGCCGCAGCGACACGAGCAGGATGGGCGCCGCCCAACCGATCGACGCATATGTCGGCAAGAGGCCCACGGCGAACGTGGAGAAACCCATGACGAGGATCGTCACGAGGAACGTGTATTTGCGGCCGACGAGATCGCCGATGCGGCCGAAGACCAGCGCACCGAAGGGACGCACGAGGAACCCCGCCGCGTACGTCGCGAATGCCGACAACAGCGCGGCGGTCGCGTTGCCGGATGGGAAGAACACCGCAGCGAAAAATGGCGCGAGCACCGCGTACAGGTAGAAGTCGTACCACTCGAACACCGTGCCGAGCGACGACGCGAAGATCACGCGCGTTTCGTCGCGCGAGAATCCGGACTTGCCGTGGATCGGCGGGGCAACGGTAGCCATGCAATTCCCTCCTGTTGAGCGCATTCGTCGTGGCGAACGCGCAACCGTCCGAGCGCTTCCTCCCGCTCGTGACCGCGAAGGCTAGGCGCGGCGGCTTACAGGAACCTTACGCGGCGAGGGATAGCGTGCCCGGGAACTCGATCACGACGCGGAGCCCCTGCTGGCCCACGGCTGGCGCAAGCGAAACCGTCGCGCCGTGCGCAATCGCGATCGTCCGCACGATTGCAAGGCCGAGGCCGGTGCCGGGTGCCACGACATCGGCGCACCGATAGAACGGCTCGAACACGCGCTCGCGCTCATCCGCCGGGATGCCGGGTCCCGTGTCGGAAACCGCGAGTGCATACGAGCCGGTTGAACTGTCGCGGTCGATCGACACGGTGATCGCACCACCTTGCGGTGAGTAGCGCAACGCGTTGTCGACGAGGTTCGACAACATTTCGCGCAACAGCAGTGCATCGCCGCGAACGATGCAGCGCATGTCGGACGGCGGGCCTTCGTAGCCGAGATCGTGCCGGCGCTCGAGTGCCTGCGGCAGATGCTCGGCGATCGTGTCGCGAACCACACCTATCAGGTCGACGTCGCTCGGCGGCGCCGTCAGCGGCGTGCCTGCGCGCGCGAGCGTCAACAACCGGTTCGCGAGCGCCGTCGCATGCTCGGTTCCTGCGGCAAGCTGGCGGAGCGCCGCGCGGACGGCGATCGGATCGCGCTCGACGAGCGCGCGTTCCGTCTGCGACTTGATGCCCGCGAGTGGCGTACGCAACTGGTGCGCGGCGTCCGCGATGAAGCGACGCTGCGCCGCGACGCTCAACGTCAGCCGCTCCATCAGACCGTTGATCGACTGAATCAGCGGACGCAAGTCGTGCGGCGCCGAATCCGGATCGAGCGGCGACAGATCGTTGGAGCCCCGGTTGTCGATCAGCGCGCGCAATTGCTGCATCGGCCGCAATACGTACGTGTACCCATAGACGATCAACAGGATCGCGACGACGAGCACGAGCACCTGCGGCAGCGCGACGGCCTGCGTGCGCATCGCCTCCGTCAGCGCCTTGCGCTTGTTCAGCGTCTCTGCCACCTCGACGATCAGCGTCGCAGAAACGTTGCGCGGATCGACGATCTGCAGCGCCGCGACGCGGACCGCCTCGTCGTCGATCGTCGTGTTCTGCAGCATCGGCGTCCCTGCGGTCACCGTTCCTGCAACGGTCCCCAGCCGTGAGTCGCCGGCGACCAGATTGCCGTTGGCATCGCGCACCGCGTAATAGAGACGGTCGTGGCGATCGGAGCGCAGAACCTGCAAGCCTGCCGGCCGGATGCGCAATCCATTGCCGTCCGCATCGATCGCCATGCCGAGCATTCGCACAGAATCGGTCAGCTTCTCGTCGTATGGCGCGTCGATCGCGCTCTCGACCAGGAACTCGCTGATGCTGATCGTCGCCAGCATCAGGCACGTCAGCGCAACGACGAGCCAGACGAGGTACTTGAACAGCGTGAACATCAGACGACGGCGGGCTTCGCGACGAAGTACCCGAGTCCGCGCACTGTCTGCACGTGGAACCCGACCGGGTCCAGCTTGCGCCGCAACCGGTGGACGTACACCTCGATCGCGTTCGCCGTAACGTCGCAGTCGAAGCCGCAAAGGTGCTCGACGAACTGCTCCTTGCTGATCACGCGTCCCGATCGCAACAAGAGGAGCTCGAGCATCGCGAGCTCGCGCGCGGACAGATCGAGAACGGTGCCGTCGACCGATGCGGAGCGCGCGGCACTGTCGAACGCAAGCGCGCCGTGCACGAGCACGTTACGGTCGTGGCCGTGGCTGCGGCGGATCAGCGCGCGCACGCGTGCCTCGAGCTCGGCGAGCTCGAATGGCTTCACGAGATAGTCGTCCGCGCCTGCGTCGAGCCCTGCGACGCGATCGGCAATCGCATCGGCCGCCGTGATGATCAAGACGGGCGTCGACGAGCCGCGGTGACGCAGCCGCGACAGCACCTCACGTCCGGAAATCCGCGGCAGCCCGAGATCGAGCACGACGAGCTTGAACGACTCCGAGCGCAGCGCGGCATCTGCGGCCATGCCGTCGCGGACCCAGTCGACCGCGTGGGCACCATTACGCAGGTGCTCGGCGATCGCGTCGCCCAGCAACGCGTCGTCTTCGGCAACGAGAATTCGCAAGCAGGACGATAGGAGTCGCGGACTTGCGATCTTAGGCGCAAACGGCGCCAGCGCTCAAGGAGCGCGATATCTATCCGACCTTAGCCAGGAGTGTCGTCTGCTGCTGGCGCTGAGCCCGTCGCAACACGCTTTCATCAACCGATCAGGA
>Ga0068851_10000618_pt1 | contig 15243 bp, 14 predicted proteins | sample KBSCornC12_FD_66588 | JGI IMG/M metagenome (GOLD analysis project Ga0068851, IMG submission 66588) | Corn rhizosphere microbial communities from Kellogg Biological Station, Michigan, USA - KBS Corn C1-2 | ecosystem: Host-associated > Plants > Roots > Rhizosphere > Soil ...
CGCCGGGGGAAAGATCGCGCGCCGTGGTGGGCGAGGGGCCGCCCTGGCCGGGCGCCTCGTCGAAGCGGAACTCCTCGCGCTTCACGCCGGCGGCCTTCGCGAGGCGCTCGCCGAACGCATCGAGGCGCATGATGCGGGCCTGCAGCTCGCCCACCTTCACGGCCAGCGCGTTCACGTTGTCGCGCGCCTCGGATTCGCTGCGCCGGATCTCGTCGCGCTGCAGGGCGGAGACCACGGAACGCAGATAGGGGTTGCGCATGTCCACCGCGAACTGCATGGTCACGAAGTAGGTGACCATGGCGAGCACGAAGCCCGCGGCGAGGATGCCGAGCGCGACGAATGCCACCTGCGTCTGGGACAGCGTCACCGAACGGCTCTTCGCCAGGCTGTCCGAAACGAGAATAATGTTCACTCAATCCCTCCCATCGATTCCAATGGCATCCGACCCAATCGCCAAGCTGCTCGGCGGCAACGCCGAGCTCCGGCCGCTCACCGAGCGGCTCGAGGATATCCAGCGCTTGCAGAAGCGCTACCGGGCATTGATTCCCGGGGAGCTCGCTGAAGCGAGCCGCGTGTGCGCCATCGACGGAACGACTGTTGTGATTTGTGCGGCCTCGGGACCTGTCGCGGCGGCCCTGAGGCACGTAGCCCCGCGCATCCTGGAAGCCCTGCGCGGACACTCTCGCAGGACGCCAAAAAGCAATAGGGATCAGGAGCTTAATTCAATACGCATCGAAGTTCAAGTCGTGCCCAAGGCGCCCCGACGGGCGGTCGTTTCCCGCGGACCAATGCCACGGGAGCAGCTTGCCGAGGTCGCCCGGGGGCTGCAGGATTCCCCGCTCAAGGAAACCCTCGAGCGCATCAGCGGGACTCAAAGGAGCAGCACGCGCTCGAAGACATAGAGCAGCGCGAACGCCACTCCCACCAGCAGCGAGACCTGCAGCACGCGCCAGGCGAGGCGCAGGTACCTGCGCTCGCGGGTGACGACATAGGCGACCCCCATGCCGAGCAGGAACAGCCCGGCGAAAAGCACCACGAAGCGCAGGACCAGCACGCTACCGGCAACCGGTCATGCGGGCTCGAGCTGGAGTTTGGCGAAGGCGCGCGGCAGGGCTCGCGCGTCGGCGAAGGTGACCTCTTCCCAGGCGGTGCGATCGGCGAGGAGCGCGCGCACGAGGAGGTTGTTGAACTCGTGGCCGGACTTGTGGCCGTGGAAGGCGCCGATGATCGGATGGCCGGCGAGGTAGAGATCGCCCACCGCGTCGAGCGCCTTGTGCTTCACGAACTCGTCTTCCATGCGCAGGCCTTCGGCATTGAGGACGCGGAAATCGTCCACGACGATGGCGTTGTCGAGCGAGCCGCCGCGGCCGAGGCCCTTCGAGCGCAACATCTCGACCTCCTGCGTGAACCCGAAGGTGCGTGCGCGGGACACCTCGCGCACGAACGACACCTCGCCGAAATCGACCTCCACGGTCGAATGCTCCGGCTCGAACACCGGATGCGCGAACTCGATCGAGAACGACACCTTGAAGCCGTGGAAGGGCTCGAGGCGCACGCGCTTGTCGCCGCGCTCGATCGAGACCGGACGCAGCACGCGCAGGTAGCGCTTGGCGACCGGCTGCTCCTCGGTGCCCGCGCTCTGCAGCAGGAACACGAACGTGCCCGCGCTCCCGTCCATGATCGGGACCTCCTCGGCGGAGACGTCCACGAAGGCGTTGTCGATGCCCAGGCCGAAGAAGGCCGACATCAGGTGCTCGACGGTGGAGACGCGCGCCGCGCCGTGCTCGATCACCGTGGCCATCTGCGTATTCACGACGTTCGTGGCGAGCGCCGGGACGGACGGGTTGCCCGGCAGGTCCGAGCGGCAGAAGACGATGCCGGTATCCGCCGGAGCGGGACGCAACACCATCGTGACCTTGCGGCCGGTATGAAGGCCCACGCCCGTCGCCCGGACGCTGGTCTTCAGTGTTCTTTGTCGGATCATCGCGGCCGGCGCGTGGGGGGAAGCGCCGCGGGGGAAAGACGCAATTCTATCATCCGCTTACCTTGATCCCGCATCCCGCGCGACGGGCGGTGCGAGGCTGGCCGGCCCGGCCGCGCGTGATCGGCGCCGCAGGACGTGCCGGCGGCTGCCCCTTGGTGCCGGGTGAGGCGACGGCCAGGGGCAAAACGGGCATGATGGCGTGGACGAGCCTTCCACACCCGGGAGAAAGGGATGAGAACCGTCCTCGCGTGCTTGTGCATCGCCGCCGCGCCCGCCTGGCCGCAGGCGCCCTCGGTGGCCGTGCCGTCCTCCATGTTCACCCGCCCCTCCGAGCCGTGCACGGACTGCGGCGTGGTGCGATCGGTGCGTGCGGTCGTGAAGGAATCGCAGCCGGCCGGCGTGAACGACGTGAAGCCCTCGGGCCTGGTCGCGTCGATCCCCCTGGGAGCCGGCGCGGGCAAGCCGCAGGTGCGTTCGTCGACCAAGATCGGGCGCGACGCCGTGCACGAAGACACCACCTACGAGGTCGTGGTGCAGATGGACAACGGCCGCTTCCGCGTCCTGAGCTCCGGCGAGCGCGACTGGGAGGAAGGCGATCACGTCCGCATCGAGGGCGGGCGGCTGCTGCACCGCGAATGAGCGAATGAGGAGGACCGCCGGCGGGAGACACGCCGGCGGGCCATCCATCGCGAGCGGCGCCGCTTCGGGCGGCGCGCCGCGTCAATCCGCCTGCTTGCGCAGGAACGCCGGTATGTCGAGCATCTCGACGCCCGAGTGGCGCATCGCTTCCACCGTGACGTCGCGACGGCGGCGCAGGGCCGTGGGCTGGTCGAGCTCCTCGTAGTTCACCGGGTTCGCGCTGGCGAGCGCCCGCGCGTCGTCCGTCCCCGTGCGTGCCACCACCTGCATCACCGGCTGGCGTTGCGCTGCGGGGCCGCCGAGGCCGGTCGCGACGATGGTCACGCGCAGCGCGTCGCCGATCTCCTCGTCGATGACGCTGCCGTAGATGACGGTCGCGTCCTCGGCCGTGAACGAGCGGATGGTGTTCATCACCTCGTGCACCTCGCGCAGCTTCATCGAGTGGCTCGCGGTGATGTTCACCAGCACGCCACGCGCGCCCGAGAGGTGGATGTCCTCCAGCAGCGGCGAATGCACCGCCTGCTCGGCGGCCATCTGCGCGCGCTCCGGGCCCGAGGCCATCGCCGAGCCCATCATCGCCACCCCGTTCTCGCTCATGACCGTGCGCACGTCGGCGAAGTCCACGTTCACCATGCCGGGGCAGTTGATCACCTCGGCGATGCCCGCCACCGCGCCGTTGAGCACGTCGTTCGAGGCCCTGAACGCGTCCTCGTACGTGACGTCCTCGCCCAGCACCTGCAGCAGCCGGTCGTTGGGAATGATGATGAGGGAATCGACGTGCTGCTTGAGCTGCTCGATGCCCATGGCGGCGATCTTCATGCGCTTGCCCTCGAAGCTGAAGGGCTTGGTCACGACCGCGACCGTGAGCACGCCCATCTCGCGCGCGATCTCGGCCACGACGGGAGCGGCACCGGTGCCCGTGCCCCCGCCCATGCCGGCGGTCACGAACAGCATGTCCGCGCCGCCGATCAGCTCGCGGATGCGCTCGCGGTCTTCCTCGGCCGCGAGGCGCCCGACCTCCGGGTTCGCGCCGGCGCCGAGGCCCTTGGTCACCGTGGTGCCCAGTTGCAGCGTCGTCCTCGCGAGGTTGCGCTTGAGCGCCTGCGCGTCGGTGTTCATGGTGATGAACTCCACGCCCTGCACGCCGTTGTTGATCATGTGGTCGACGGCGTTGCCGCCGCAGCCCCCCACGCCGACCACCTTGATCACCGCATCAGGTGTCTGGCTTTCCAGCAGCTCGATCATGTTCGTCTCCTTGTGTCGTACAGCTACGCGGGGCGCGGGGCGCAGGGCGCAAGGCTCAGGAAAAAACCAGGTTTTCCCTTGCGCCTCGCGCCTTGTGCCTTGCGCCTAGAAATTCCCCTTGAACCAGCTCTTCATCTTTTCGAACATCTCCTTGAATCCGGCGCCCTGGATGCGCGCGTGCCGGTCGCGCTTCATCTCGTCCAGCCCCGCCATCAGCAACCCCATCCCCGTCGCATAGCGCGGGTTGCGCACGACCTCGGCGAGCGCGCCGTTGTAGTGCGGCACGCCCACGCGCACGGGCATGTGGAAGATCTCCTCGCCCAGCTCGACCATTCCCTTCATCAGCGCGGAGCCGCCCGTGATGACGATGCCGGAGGACAGCAATTCCTCGAGCCCCGAGGAGCGCAGCTCGCGCTGGATGAGCGAATAGAGCTCCTCCACCCGCGGCTCGATCACCTCGGCGAGCGTCTGGCGCGAAAGCTCCCGCGGGCCGCGCTCGCCCACGCCCGGCACCTCGATCATGTCGTTGGGGCTCGCGAGCTGGCGCAGCGCCACCCCGTGGGTGATCTTCAGCTCCTCCGCATCCTTGGTCGGCGTGCGCAGCGCCATCGCGATGTCGTTGGTGACCTGGTCGCCCGCGATCGGGATCACCGACGTGTGCTTGATCGCGCCGTCCGTGAAGACCGCCATGTCGGTCGTGCCGCCGCCGATGTCGACCAGGCACACGCCGAGGTCGCGCTCGTCGTCGAGCAGCACGGCATCCGCGGAGGCGAGCGGCTGCAGCATCAGGTCCTTCACCTCGAGGCCGCAGCGGCGCACGCACTTCATGATGTTCTGCGCGGCGGACACCGCGCCCGTCACGATGTGCACCTTCACTTCCAGCCGCATGCCGCTCATGGCGAGCGGCTGGCGCACGCCGCCCTGGCCGTCGATGATGAATTCCTGCTCGAGGATGTGGAGCACCTGCTGCTCCATCGGGATGTTCACCGCGCGCGCCGTCTCGATCACGCGGTCGATGTCGTACTGGGACACCTCCTTGTCCTTGATCGCGACCATGCCGTGCGAGTTGAAGCTCTTGATGTGCGAGCCGGCGATGCCGGTGATCACTTCCCGGATCTTCGCGTCGGCCATGAGCTCGGCTTCCTCGAGCGAGCGCTGGATCGCGTTCACGGTGGACTCGATGTTGACCACCACGCCCTTCTTGAGCCCCCGCGACGGATGGCTGCCCATGCCGATGAGGTTGAGCGTGTCCTCCGCCGTGACCTCGGCCACGAGCGTCACGATCTTCGAGGTGCCGATGTCGAGGGCGACGAGGAGCGTGCGCGTGTCGCGCGGACGAGTGGGGATCATCGTTTCTTCTTGGGGGTGGTCACGGGTGCCTGCACCGCCGCCTGCCGCAGCGCGAAGCCGTTCGGATAGCGCAGGTCGGCGTACTTCGTCTCGATGCCGCGCGCGGCAAGCTGCGGCCACGCGGCGGCGAAGCGTTCCGCTCGCGCCTGCACATCGTCGCGGCCGAGCGCCACGTGCAGTCCCGAGGCGAGCGTCACTTCCCAGGTCGCGCGCGGCGTGAGCGTGACCTCGGCCACCACGCCTGCGGGGGCGAGCCAGCGCACGAGGTCCGGATAGGTGCGCACGATGGCGGGGGCCGCGCTGTCGGCCCCATGGAAACGCGGCAGCGGGGCCGGGCTTTCCGCCGCGAAGATCTCGCCATCGGGGCTCACGAGGCGGTCGTCGTTCCAGTGCGCGAGCGCGCGGTAGGCCTCGAAGCGCACCTCGATCGTGCCGGGATAGCGCCGCCGCACGGAGGCATCGCGCACCCACGGAATGCGCTTCGCGTTGTCGCGCACCGAGGCGAGCGAGGTTCCCACCGTGCGCCGCTCGAGCTCGCGCGTGAACTCGGCGACGATCTGCGGCGGCAGCCGATCGACATCGCCGCCCAGGACCACCTCCGTCACCGGGCGGCTGGCGAGCGCGCCGTATCCGTACCAGGCGCCCGCCGCGAGCAGCGCCACGACAAACGCGGCGGCCACGGCCGGCAACACGCGCTGGCGCAGGATCGTGCGCAACGTCACCCGGCCCCCTTAGCGTCGAGCGATGCCGCCTCCAGGATGCGCACGCAGAGGTCCGCATAGGAGAGTCCCGCCGCCTTCGCCGCCATCGGCACGAGGCTGTGCCCGGTCATGCCCGGCGAAGTGTTCATCTCGAGGAAGGAATAGGAGCCGTCGGGCCGCAGCATCACGTCCGCGCGCCCCCAGCCACGGCAGCCGAGCACGCGGAACGACTTGAGCGTGACCGCACGGATCTCCTCTTCGAGCTCCGCATCGATGCCCGACGGGCAGTAGTACTTCGTATCGTCGGTGAAGTACTTGTTCTGGTAGTCGTAGTTGCCCTGCGGCGCCTCGATGCGCACGAGCGGCAGCGCCTGGTCGCCGAGCACGGCCGCGGTGAGCTCGATGCCTGCGACGAATTCCTCGGCGAGCACCAGCTCGTCATACCGGGCGGCGAGCTGGCAGGCGGCGGCGAGCCCGGAAGCATCCGTCACCTTCGTGAGCCCGAGCGTGGACCCTTCGCGCGAGGGCTTCACGATGAGCGGCATGCCGAAGAGGTCGACCAGGCGCTCCCAGTCTGTTTCGGGCCCGACCATCGCAAACCGGGGCGTGGGGATTCCCGACGCATCCCAGACGAGCTTCGTGCGCCACTTGTCCATGGCGAGCGCCGAGGCCATCACGCCGCTGCCGGTGTACGGCATGCGCAGCACCTCCAGCGCGCCCTGCACCGTCCCGTCCTCGCCGAAGCGCCCGTGCAGCGCGATGAACACCCGTGCGAAGCCTTCGCGCCGCAGCTCGAAGAGCTCGCGCTCCTTCGGGTCGAACGCATGCGCGTCGACGCCCTTGCTGCGCAGCGCCTCGAGCACCGCATTGCCCGAGATGAGCGAGATCTCGCGCTCGGCCGAGGGGCCGCCCATGAGCACCGCGACCTTGCCGAGTGCGTTCATGCGCGCTCTCCCACGATGCGCACCTCGGGTACCAGCACCACGCCGGCCTGCGCCTGGACTTCTGCGCGGACGCGATGGATCAGCGTCTCGATGTCGGCCGCGGTCGCGTGACCGAGGTTCACGATGAAGTTGGCGTGCTTCATCGAGACCTGCGCGCCGCCGACGGTGAGGCCCTTGAGCCCGCACGCTTCGACCAGCCGCGCCGCGTGGTCGCCGGGCGGGTTGCGGAAGACGCTGCCGGCGTTCGGCTGGTTGAGCGGCTGCGAGGCGACCCGCTTCGCCAGCAGCTCGCGGATGCGCGCCATCGAGGCCTTCTCGTCGCCCGGCGGGAAGCGGAAGAGCGCCGACACGAACCACTCGTCGCGCGGCTCGCGCATGGCCACGTGCCGGTAGCCGATGTCGTAATCCGCGGGCGTGCGCTCGTGGAGGTTGCCGCCGCGGTCGACGGTCTGCACGGTGACCACGTGGTTCCACGTCTCGCCGCCGTAGCAGCCCGCATTCATCGCGAGCGCGCCGCCGATGGTGCCGGGGACGCCCGCGAGCCATTCGGCCCCGGCATGGCCGTGGCGCGCGACGAAGCGCGCGAGATGCGGCGAGGGCACGCCCGCCAATGCCGAGAAGCCGCCGTGCTCCACCGTGATGCCGACCAGCGCGTGGTGCGTGAAGAGCACCGTGCCGCGAAAGCCGCCGTCGCGCACCAGCAGGTTGCTGCCGAGCCCCACGAAGAGGATCGGCTCGTCCGCGGGAAGCGTGCGCATGAACGAGCACAGGTCGGCCACGTCCGCGGGCTGGTAGAAGCGGCGCGCGCGGCCGCCGGCACGCCAGCTCACGTGGCGCGACATCGGCTCGTCGCGGCGAAGGGTCGGATGCTCGCTCATGTCCATGCCGTCAGTCCTGGCCTCCGAGGGGAACGTACGAGCCCGTCGCCGAGAGCATGCTGGCCTTGAGGCCCTCGGGGCGCGGCACGGCGAGCTCGGGCGCGAGATGGCCGATGGAGCCCGCGCCCATCGTCACCACGACGTCGCCGTCGCGGATGCGGGAAAGGACCGCATCGCGCATGTCGGACGACTTCTCGACGAATACCGGCTCCACGCGGCCGGCCACGCGCACGGCACGAGCGAGCGAGCGGCCGTCGGCCGCGACGATGGGAGCCTCGCCGGCGGGATAGACGTCCGCGAGCACCAGGTCGTCCACCGTCGACAGCACGCGCACGAAGTCCTCGAAGAGGTCGCGCGTGCGCGTATAGCGATGCGGCTGGAAGGCGAGCACGATGCGGCGGCCGGGGAAGGCGCCGCGTGCGGCCGCGAGCGTCGCCGCCATCTCCGCGGGATGGTGGCCGTAGTCGTCGATCAGCGTGAAGGTGCCGCCGCCGGCCACGGGGATGTCGCCGTAGCGCTGGAAGCGGCGCCCCACGCCGGTGAATTCCGCGAGCGCCTTCGCGATGGCAGCGTCGGGCGCTCCGACCTCGCGCGCCACCGCGATCGCCGCGAGCGCGTTGAGGACGTTGTGCATGCCCGGAAGGTTGAGCGTCACGTCGAGCGGGGCCGCCTTCGCGTTCAGCGCGCGAAAGCACATGCGTCCGTTTTCCCAGCGCACATCGGCCGCGCGCAGGTCGGCGTCGCTCTCGATGCCGTAGGTGTAGATCGGCCGCGTCACCAGCTTGAGGATCGAGCGCACGTGCGGGTCGTCCTTGCACAGCACCGCGAGGCCGTAGAACGGCAGGTGCCCGAGGAACTCCACGAACGCCGCCTTCAGCTGCTCGAAGTCCTGCCGGTACGTCTCCATGTGATCGGCGTCGATGTTGGTCACGACCGAGATCACCGGCTGCAGGTAGAGGAACGAGGCGTCGGACTCGTCGGCCTCGGCCACCAGGAACTCGCCCTTGCCGAGGCGCGCGTTGGTGCCGATGGAGTTCAGCCGCCCGCCGATGACGCACGTGGGATCGAGCCCGGCCTCGCCGAGCACCGCGGACACGAGCGACGTGGTGGTCGTCTTGCCGTGGGTGCCCGCGATGGCGATGCCCTGCTTGAAGCGCATGAGCTCCGCCAGCATCATCGCGCGCGGCACCACGGGAATGTGCGCGTCGCGGGCGCGCCGCACCTCGGGGTTGTCCGCCTTCACCGCGGTGGACACGACCACGGCGTCGACGCCGGCGACGTTCTCCTCGGCGTGGCCTATCTTTATGCGGATGCCCATCTGCCGCAGCCGGCGCACCGCGGGATTCTCCGAGAGGTCGGAGCCGGTGACGGTGTAGCCCAGGTTGCAGAACACCTCGGCGATGCCCGACATGCCGGAGCCGCCGATGCCGACGAAATGGATGCGCTTCACCTTATGCCGCATGCGCAAGCTCCCCGCAGAGATCCGCGCAGCGGCGCGTGGCGTCGGGCTTGCCCAGCGAGCGTGCGGCTTTCGCCATCGCCAGCAGCCGCTCGCGCGTGAGCGAGCGCAGCACGTCGGCGAGAAGCGCGGGCGTGGTCTCGAGCTGCTTCAACGCGATGCCCGCGCCGCGCTCGGCGAGGAAACCGGCGTTCGCCGCCTGCTCGTCGGCGACGAACCACGGCAGCGGGAAGAGCACCGAGGCCACGCCCGCGGCAGCGATCTCCGCGACCGTGATCGCACCGGACCGGCAGATGAGCAGGTCGCACCACGCGTAGCGCGCCGCCATGTCGGTCACGAAGGGGACCACCTCGCCCGGCACACCGTCCCTCGCGTACGCGTCGCGCAGCCCCTCGTAGAGCTTCTCCCCGGACTGGTGGACCACATCGGGGCGCTCCTCGGCGCGCAGCGCCGCGAGGGCCGCGAGCACCAGCTCGTTCATCGTCTGCGCGCCGAGGCTTCCGCCCACCACCAGCAGCCGCAGCGGACCCGTGCGTCCCGCGAAGCGCTCCTGCGGCGGCGGCATCGCGGCGATCTCCTCGCGCACCGGCGTGCCGAGCATCTCCACGCGCCCGGGCTTCGGCAGCCGGTTCGCCCAGCCTTGCGCGACCGGGCGCTCGAAGGCACCCGGCATGGCAACGATGACGCGGTCGGCGAAGACGGCCAGCGCGCGGTTGGTGATGCCGGCCACGGCGCCCGGTTCGTGCACCACGAGCGGCTTGCGCCAGAGTGCCGCCATGAGCCCGCCGGGAAAGGCGACGTATCCGCCCATGGAAAGAACGACATCGGGCCGCACGCGGAAGATGGCGGCACTCGATTGCCACAGCGCCCGCACGAGCCTCGGCGGCAGTGCGATCCACGCGCGCAGTCCCTTGCCGCGCACGCCCGCCATGTCCACATGCACCATGGGATAACCCGCCTCGGCCACGAGCCGGTTCTCCATGCCGCGGGGCGTGCCCATCCAGTGCACGCGCCAGCCGCGTGCGGCGAGCTCGCGCGCGATCGCGAGGCCCGGCATGATGTGGCCGCCCGTGCCCGCGGCCATGACCAGCAGCGTGCGCGTGGCGCTCATGCGCGCCTCCCACGCATGAGGTAGCGATTCTCGAAATCGATCCGCAGCACGATCGCGACCGACACGCAGTTGACGACGATGCCGGTGCCGCCGAACGACAGCAGCGGCAGCGTGAGCCCCTTCGTGGGCAGCAGCCCCATGTTCACGCCCATGTTGATGAACGCCTGCGCCGCGAGCCACACGCCGATCCCCTGCGCGACGAGCGCCGCGAAGTAGCGCTCGAGGCTCGCGGCCTGGCGGCCCACCGCGAAGGCGCGGTGCACGAGGAAGAGGAAGAGCGTGATGACCGCCGCGACGCCGGCGAAGCCCAGCTCCTCCGCGATCACCGCGAGCAGGAAGTCCGTATGCGCCTCGGGCAGGTAGAAGAGCTTCTCGACGCTGGCGCCCAGGCCCACGCCGAGCCATTCGCCGCGGCCGAATGCGATCAGCGAGTGCGAGAGCTGGTAGCCCTTGCCGTAGGCGTCGGCCCACGGATCCATGAAGCCGAGGATGCGTTGCAGCCGGTACGGCGACGACACGATCATGACCACGAACGCCACCGCGAGCAGCACGGCGAGCCCCGCGAAGAGGCGCCAGTTGAGCCCGCCCAGGAAGAGGATCGCCATGGAGATCGTCGTCACCACGACGAGGGCCCCGAAGTCGGGCTCGCGCAGCAGCAGGAACGCGATCAGCGTCATCACGCCGAACATGGGCAGGAAGCCCTTGCGGAAGTCGTCCATGAACGCCGCCTTGCGCACCGTGTAGTCCGCGGCATAGAGGACGACGAGGAGCTTCATCACCTCGGAGGGCTGGAAGCCCATGAAGCCCAGCGGGATCCAGCGGCGGCTGCCGTTCACCTCGCGGCCGACGCCGGGAATGAGCACGGCCACGAGCGCGAGCGTGCCCAGCAGGAAGAGCCACGGCGCCGACCGCTGCCACAGCCAGAGCGGCACGCGGAAGATCGCCGCCGCGAGGGCGAGGCCCACGGCGAGGTAGGCGGCGTGGCGCACGAGGAAGTAGCCTGGGCGGAAGCCGGTGAAACGCTCGGCCTCGGCCATCGCGATCGAGGCCGAATACACCATCACCAGCCCGATCGCGCCGAGCGCCAGCGCCGACCACAGCAGCATGTGGTCGAGGCTGGAATCGCGGCGCGCGGGGTTGTAGAGCATCAGTGCGCCGTCCGTTCGGCGATGGCGCGCGCCGCCGCGGCGAACACGTCGCCCCGGTGCTTGTAGTTGCGGAACATGTCGAAGCTCGCGCACGCGGGCGAGAGCAGCACCGCGTCGCCCTCGCGGGCGAGCTCGAACGCCGTCTCGACGGCGGCCTCCATCGTCGCTGCACGCTCGAGGCGAACGCCCGAGGCGCCGAGCGCCTGCTCGATCGCGGGCGCGTCGCGCCCGATGAGCACCACGCCGCGTGCCCGCGATTCGACCGCCGGCCGCAGCGGCGCGAAATCCTGGCCCTTGCCGTCGCCGCCTGCGATGAGCACCACCGGCGCGCGGAAGCCTTCGAGCGCCGCGACCGTGGCGCCGACGTTGGTGCCCTTGGAATCGTCGAAGAAGCGGATGCCGTGCGCCTCGGCGACCAGCTCCACGCGATGCGGCAGGCCGCGGAAGGTGCGCAGCGCCTGCGCGAGCGCATCGGCGGGCGCGTCGATGGCGGACATGAGCGCGTGGGCCGCGAGCGCGTTGGCGGCGTTGTGCAGTCCTTGCATCGCCATGTCGTGGAGCGGCAGCAACGGGGCCGCGCCGCGCATGAGGACCGCGCGCTGCGCGTCGAGTCCCCATTCGCGCGTGCCGTGCGGAACACCCAGGCCGAACGAAAACGCCGCGGTGTCCGCCATGTCGCGGCTCCACGTGTCGTCGCGATTCACCACGCGCCGCTTCGCGTGCGCGAAGATGCGCGCCTTGGCGCGCGCGTAGTCGTCCATGCCGTCGTAGCGGTCGAGGTGGTCCTGCGTGAGGTTCAGCATGACCGCCGCGTCGCACGCGAGCGAGGACGTGGTCTCGAGCTGGTAGCTCGAAAGCTCGAGCACGAAAAGCTCGATGGCCGCGGCACCCGGAGCGTCCAGTGCGTCGAGCACCGGCAGGCCGATGTTGCCCGCGGCGACGGTGCGCAGGCCCGCCGCCCCGCCCATCGCCGCGGCGAGCGCGGTGACGGTGGACTTGCCGTTGGTGCCGGTGACCCCGATCACGCGCGCCGCGCTCCCGCCAGCGGCGAGCGCGCGCGCGAAGACTTCCACGTCGCCGACCACCTCGATCCCGCGTTCGATCGCGGCGCGCAGGAAGGGCTCGCGGAGCGCAACGCCCGGACTCGCAACGATCGCATCCACGCCCGCCAGGGCTTGCACGTCGAACGGACCGAGATGAAGGCCGATGCCGGGCCGCTCCGCGCGCAGCGCATCGAGCGCCGGCGGCTGCGCTCGCGAGTCGGCGGCGCGAACGATCGCTCCGCGCTTCGCCAGGAAGCGCACCGCCGAGAGCCCCGTATCCCCCAGCCCGACCACGAGTGTGTTCCTGCCATTCCATTCATCGCTCTTTCCCCTGCTGGTCACCGGTTGCATGTTTTCTTCTTGTGCCTTGTCCCTTTTGCCTTGCGCCTTGCGCCCTGCGCCTTGTTTCCTTGCGCCTTACCTCAACTTCAACGTCGACAGCCCGAACAGCACCAGCATCATCGTGATGATCCAGAAGCGCACGACGACCTGGTTCTCCTTCCAGCCCTTCAATTCGTAGTGGTGGTGCAGCGGGGCCATGCGGAAGACGCGCTTGCCGGTGAGCTTGAAGCTGCCCACCTGGATGATCACGGAGAGCGTTTCCACCACGAACACGCCGCCCATGATCAGCAGGACGATCTCCTGCCGCACCACCAGCGACACCATGCCGAGCGCGGCACCCAGCGCCAGGGCGCCCACGTCGCCCATGAAGACCTCGGCGGGATAGGCGTTGAACCAGAGGAACGCGAGCCCCGCGCCCGCCATCGCGCCGCAGAGCACCGCCAGCTCGCTGGCACCGGTGATGAGGGGAAAGCCCAGGTAGCGCGAGAACACGGCGTGTCCCGTCACGTACGCGAACACGGCGAGCGCCGAGGCGATCATCACGGTGGGCATGATCGCGAGGCCGTCCAGGCCGTCGGTGAGGTTCACCGCGTTCGAGGTGCCGACCACCACGAAGTAGCCGAGGATCACGAAGCCGAGCGTGCCGAGCGGAATGCCGATGGTCTTGAAGAACGGCACGATGAGCTCGGTCTGCTGCGGCAGCTTCGCGCTGTACGCGAGCCACGACACCGCGACGATGGCGATCAGCGACTGCCAGAAGAACTTGGACTTCGCCGACAGCCCCTTCGGGTTGCGGTGCACGACCTTGCGCCAGTCGTCCACCCAGCCCACGGCGCCGAAGCCGAGCGTGGTGAGCAGGCAGATCCACACGTAGCGGTTGCGCAGGTCCGCCCACAGCAGCGTGGTGATGCCCATCGACACCAGGATCAGCGCCCCGCCCATGGTCGGCGTGCCGCTCTTCACCAGGTGCGTGCGCGGCCCGTCGTCGCGAACCGCCTGGCCGATCTTGTACATCGTGAGCTTGCGGATCATCGCGGGACCGACGATGAACGAGATCGCGAGCGCGGTCAGCGCCGCCAGGACCACGCGCAACGTGATGTACGTGAACACGTTGAACGCCCGCATGTACGACTCGAGCCACTGCGCGACTTCAAAGAGCATGCGTTCCTCCCGCGCCCGCGAGCGCGTCGGCGACGCGTTCCATGCGCATGAACCGCGAGCCCTTCACCAGCAGCGTGGAACCGGAGGCGCTCTCGCGCCCCGCTGCGGCAATGAGCGATTCGACGTCGCCGAAGGGCTGCGCGCCGGCGCCGAAGGCCTGTGCGGCATGGCGGCTCGCCTCGCCCAGCGTGAAGAGCGCGTCGATGCCGGATTCGCGTGCGAAGGTGCCGACCTCGGCGTGCATTCGATCGGCGCCGGCGCCCAGCTCGCCCATGTCGCCCATCACGAAGACGCGGCGCCCGGGCTCCGCCGCGAGCACGCGGATGGCGGCCTTCATCGACTCGGGATTCGCGTTGTAGCTGTCGTCGATCACCCACGCGCCCGACGCGCTGCGCCGCCGCTGCAGCCGCCCCGGCACGCCGCGAAATTCGGCGAGCCCGGCGCGGATCATGTCGGCCGGCAGCTCGAGCGCCACCGCGGCGGCACATGCCGCGAGCGCATTGCGCACGTTGTGCTCGCCCCGTACCAGCAGCTCGAGCACGAACTCGTTGCCGGGGACGTGGAAAAGCCAGCCGCGTCCCGCGGGCTCGGCGCGCACATCCGCAGCCGGGGAGAGGCCGAAGGTCACGACCCGGTGCGCGCCGTTGAGTCCCTTCCAGTAGCCGGCGAACGCGTCGTCCTCGTTCACCACCGCGACACCGGAGCCGCGCAGCCCGGCGTAGATCTCGCCCTTCGCGCGGGCGATGGCCTCGATGCTGCCGAGGATGCCGACATGCGCGCGTTGCGCGTTGTTCACGACCGCCACGGTGGGCTGCGCGATGTGCGTGAGGTAGTCGATCTCGCCCTCGTGGTTCATGCCCATCTCGATCACGGCGAAGCGATGCTCCTCGCGCAGCCGCAGCAGCGTGAGGGGCATGCCGATGTCGTTGTTGAGGTTCCCCTCGGTCGCGAGCACGCGGCTGCGGTCGCCCAGGTGCGCGGCGAGGATCGAGGCGAGCATCTCCTTCACGGTCGTCTTGCCGTTGCTGCCGGTGAGGGCGACCACGGGCAGCGCGAAGCGGCCGCGCCAGCAGGCCGCCAGCCGGCCGAGCGCGAGGCGCGTGTCTTCCACGACGACCTGGGCCATGGGAGCCTGCGTCTGCACCAGGTGCGAGGTGAGCGCGCCCGCGGCACCGCGCTTCTGCGCTTCGGCGACGTATTCGTGGCCGTCGAAGCGCTCGCCCTTGAGCGCCACGAAC
>Ga0068851_10000619_pt1 | contig 15212 bp, 15 predicted proteins | sample KBSCornC12_FD_66588 | JGI IMG/M metagenome (GOLD analysis project Ga0068851, IMG submission 66588) | Corn rhizosphere microbial communities from Kellogg Biological Station, Michigan, USA - KBS Corn C1-2 | ecosystem: Host-associated > Plants > Roots > Rhizosphere > Soil ...
CCATCAAGGATTCGCAGGGCCGGCTAAGGGTCGCTGCCGCCTCGACGGTGGGCGACAAAGGGTACGAGCGATCGATGGCGTTGATCGAGGCCGGCGTCGATCTGCTGGTCATCGACACCGCGCACGGACACTCCGTGCGCGTGGCCGAGGCGGTGGAACGCGTCAAGCGTGAAAGTAACTCGACCCGCATCGTCGCCGGCAATGTCGCGACCGCGGAGGCCACCCGCGCCCTTATCGACGCGGGAGCCGACTCCATCAAGGTCGGCATCGGGCCAGGCTCGATCTGCACCACACGCATCGTCGCCGGTGTCGGTGTACCACAGCTCGCCGCGGTGATGGCGTGCGCGGAGGAGGCGGACAAGAGCGGCGTTCCGGTGATCGCCGATGGCGGCATCAAATTCTCGGGCGATCTCGCCAAGGCGCTGGCAGGCGGCGCAAGCTGTGCGATGGTGGGCTCGCTTCTTGCGGGTACGGACGAAAGCCCGGGCGAAGTCTATCTGTACCAAGGCCGCTCCTATAAGGCCTATCGCGGCATGGGCTCGGTGGGCGCCATGGCGCGCGGCTCCGCCGATCGCTACTTCCAGCAGGAGGTGCGCGACAGCCTCAAGCTCGTGCCTGAAGGCATCGAAGGGCAGGTGCCGTATAAGGGCCCCGCGGGCAATGTGCTGCATCAACTCGCGGGCGGCCTGCGCGCGGCTATGGGCTACACGGGCGCGCACACTCTGGCAGATTTTCGCGAGAACGCGACGTTCGTAAAAATCTCCGGCGCGGCGCTGCAGGAGAGCCATGTCCACGATGTGACAATCACGCGCGAGCCCCCGAACTATCGCGGCGGCGTGTGATGGCGGCGACGGCCGCCCTGGTGGTCGCAGCAATGCTGGGGCAGGGCGCCATCGCGCTGATATTGCTGTTCGTGCTGGGAGCCATACGCGTTCCCATGGTCGCCAGCGGCAAGATACCAGTCAAAGACATTGCGCTCTCGCGTGAGCCGTGGCCGGAGTCGGAAAGGAAGGTCTCGAATGCCTTCGACAACCAGTTCCAGCTGCCGCTGTTGTTCTACGTGTCGTGTGGACTGACGCTCTATTTCGGTGCCGGCTGGGTGGAAGTGGCCCTTGCCTGGCTCTTCGTTGTGAGCCGGATCGTCCACGCGGTGATCTTTGCGACGCGCAATCGGGTATATCGGCGCTTCTTTGCCTACACGTTCGGTTATGTCGTCCTGGTGCTGTGGTGGATCGACCTTGCGGTGCGCCTAGCGCTGATCGCGACGGGGAGCCGCTGATGCGTTTGCCCGGCCGGATGGCGGCAGCCATCGAAGTGCTTAGCGACATCGACCGGCGGCATCGGCCGGTTGCCGACGCGCTCAAATCCTGGGGACTCGACAACCGCTTTGCCGGGTCGGGCGACCGCGCGGCGATCGGTAATCTGGTCTATGACGCACTTCGCAAGCGGGCCAGCCACGCCTTCGCGATGGGGTCGGATACGCCGCGCGCGCTGGTGCTCAGCGTTGCCGTCCGCGACTGGGGCGAAGCGCCCGAAGAACTGGGCGATCTGTTCGCCCAGGATGCCCATGCTCCCGACACGCTCAGCGTGGATGAGGTCCATCGGCTGAGCGTCCCCGATCCCCTCGCTGACGCGCCAGACCATGTGCAGGCAAACCTGCCCGACTGGGCGACGCGCCATTTCCCCTTTGGCGACGAGATGGTCGCGGAAGGAGACGCGATGGCGAGGCGTCCGCCCCTCGACCTCAGAGCCAACACGCTCAAGTCCGATCGTGGCCGCGTCCTGAAATCGCTCGAGCGATTCGGCGCCGTGGAGACGGCCCTGTCCCCCTTAGGCATTCGGATCGCCGCGGGCGAGCGCGACAGCCGGACGCCGAACGTGCAGGTGGAGGAAAGCTTCCTCAAGGGCGGTTTCGAGGTGCAGGACCAAGGCAGCCAGATCGCTGCGCTTCTGGCCGGCGCAAAGCCCGGCGAACAGATTCTCGATCTCTGTGCGGGGGCGGGCGGCAAGACCCTGGCGCTGGCGGCAGCGATGGACAACAAGGGCCAGATTTTCGCGCACGACAGCGATCGCCACCGCCTTGCGCCGATCTACAACAGGCTGACGCGGAACGGCGTGCGCAACGTCCAGGTGCGGCCGCCAGCAGAGAGCCTCGACGATCTTGCCGGCAAAATGGATCGTGTGCTGATCGACGCCCCTTGCACCGGTTCTGGAACGTGGCGCCGGCGGCCGGATGCAAAATGGAAACTCACCCCGGAGCAACTCGCCGCGCGCGTCGCCGAGCAGCGCGAAGTATTGACCGAGGGCGCCCGTTTTGTGCGTTCGGGCGGGGTTCTCACCTACGTCACCTGCTCGATCCTGAGCGACGAGAACGAGCGCCAGGCAGCGGAATTTCTGGCCAAGCATCCGGATTTTGAGCCCGTCGACCTGGCTCGCCCAATGTATGACGTTTCCCCCGAGCTGCGGGAGCACGTCTGGCGGCTGCCGGCGGGGGTCATGCTGACTCCGCGCCGGAGCGGAACTGACGGCTTCTTTGTATTTTCTGCCCGCCGCCAATGATCCAAAATGGCCCTCGGGCCGTTGAGTCTGCATGGGAATCTTTGCATTGGACTACCGGGCGCCACGTTCGATCCTGACGCTGCTGCTGTTCATCGCCGTCGTCGTGGCGGTGGGGGCATTCGTCGGCATCAACTCCGCCCCCGATGCGTGGTACGCCACGCTCAACAAGGCGCCGTGGAATCCGCCGAACTGGATCTTCGCTCCTGTCTGGTTCACGCTCTATGTCCTTATCGGCATCGGCGGAGCGCGCACCTTTCTACGCGATCCCTCGAGCGGGCCGATGTTCCTGTGGATTCTCCAGATGGTGCTCAACTGGGCCTGGTCGCCGACCTGGTTCACGCTGCATCAGGTCTGGCTCGCGCTCATCATCATCTGGGCGATCCTGCTGCTGATCCTCGCCTTCATCTGGACGAGCTGGAAGTTGGATCGCTTGTCGGCCTGGCTGTTCGTCCCGTATGCGGCCTGGGTCGCGTTCGCTTCGACTCTCAACCTGGCGATCGCCGTCCTGAATTGAGGGCGGGAGCGGGCTCTTACCGCCAGCCTCCCTGCAGGCGCGCGGGTTGTCAGAAAACTGTCATGTGAAAGTCCGAAAAGACGCCCGCCTCGGGGGAGCCGGATCGGCTATGATTTCCCCTTCTGGCTGGGGGATTTTCGATGAACAGGCCGTTTGTGGATTTCACGCTTCTGGCGCGGGCGACGGAAGAGACGCGCAGCTTTCGGGCCGGGGACGTCATCTTCAAGGCCGGCGACAGGGGTGAGGAATTCTATGTCGTCAAGACCGGCAAGGTGTCGGTTCGCCTCGGCAACCGCACGCTTCAGACTCTGGGCGAGGGTGAAATCTTCGGCGAAATGGCCCTGATCGATGCCGAGCCGCGAAGCGCGACGGTGATCGCCGATACCGACTGCATTCTGGTCCCTGTGGGCGAAAAGCAGTTTCTGTTCATGACCAGCGAAGCCCCGTACTTCGCGCTGAGCCTAATGCGGGTCCTGGTGCAGCGCCTGCGGACGGCCAATACTGCGCTACCCTGAGGAACGGGCCTCGATCCGAGGGACGGGCTCCTTGCGGAATCCCGGGGGCTTCTTTATGTCCCGGCCATGACAGCGCCAGCACAGCCCGTCGACTCCATCCTCATCATCGATTTCGGCTCGCAGGTCACCCAGCTCATCGCGCGGCGCCTGCGCGAGACCGGCGTCTATTGCGAAATCCATCCTTTCAACCGCGCCGCCGATGCGTTCAAATCGATGCAGCCCAAGGGCGTAATCTTCTCGGGCGGTCCCGCGTCAGTGACCGACGAGGGTAGCCCACGCGCACCCAAAGACGTACTGGACGCCAACGTGCCTATCCTCGCCATCTGTTACGGCCAGCAGACACTTGCACTGCAGTTGGGCGGTAAGGTGGAGGGCGGACACGCGCGAGAATTCGGCCGCGCCGATGTCGAGATCAAAGAGCCGAGCGCGCTTTACCAGGGCGTATGGGAAATCGGGCAGCGCTACCCGGTCTGGATGAGCCATGGTGATCGTGTCACGGAGCTGCCAGCGGGGTTCAAGGTTGTCGCGACTTCCCCGAACGCGCCCTTCGCCATAGCCGTGAATGAGCAGGCCAAGCGCTATACAACGATGTTCCACCCTGAGGTGGTGCACACCCCCGATGGCGGCAAATTGCTGGCGAACTTCGTTCACAATATCGTCGGACTGAAGTCGGACTGGACGATGTCTGCCTATCGATCGCGCATGATCGACAAGATCCGGGCGCAGGTCGGCAAGGGCAGGGTGATCTGCGGGCTGAGCGGCGGCGTCGACTCTTCGGTCGCGGCCGTGCTGATCCACGAGGCGATCGGCGACCAGCTGACGTGCATCTTCGTCGACCACGGCCTGATGCGGCTCAACGAGGCCGACGAGGTCGTGACGATGTTCCGCGATCACTACAACATACCGCTGATTCATGTGGACGCGAGTGATGCCTTCATCGGCGCGCTCGAGGGTGAAGCAGACCCCGAGACCAAGCGCAAGACGATCGGTCGGCTGTTCATCGAGACCTTCGAGGCGGAAGCGAAGAAGATCGGCGGCGCGCAGTTTCTGGCGCAGGGAACGCTCTATCCCGACGTAATCGAGTCCGTCAGCTTCTCGGGTGGGCCATCCGTGGTGATCAAGTCGCACCACAATGTGGGTGGCCTGCCGGCGCGGATGAACATGCAGCTGGTCGAGCCGCTACGCGAGCTGTTCAAGGACGAGGTGCGTGCCCTCGGGCGCGAGCTGGGACTGTCCGAAAAATTCGTCGGCCGGCACCCGTTCCCCGGACCAGGCCTTGCCATCCGCCTTCCGGGCGGAGTGACGCGCGAGAAGCTCGACATCCTTCGCAGAGCCGATGCGATTTACCTCGACGAAATCCGCAAGGCTGGGCTCTACGACAAGATATGGCAGGCCTTCGCGGTGCTGCTTCCGGTACAGACCGTCGGCGTTATGGGGGATGGGCGGACCTATGAATTTGTGTGCGCCCTGCGCGCCGTGACGTCAGTCGATGGCATGACGGCGGACTTCTACCCCTTCGACATGGCCTTCATCGGTAACGTCGCGACTCGCATTATCAACGAGGTCCGCGGCATCAACCGCGTCGTCTACGATGTGACCAGCAAGCCACCGGGCACGATCGAGTGGGAGTGATCTAGTCGGCTCGCTTGTCGAACGGGTTCTTGCCGCTTCTCAGCCATAGCCGGATCGGCGTGCCGGGCATGTCGAAGGTCTCGCGCATCGAGTTGATGAGGTAGCGCTGATAGGACATCGGCACCGCTTCGGCACGCGTCGAGAATACGATGAAGCTCGGCGGGCGCATTTTGGCCTGCGTCATATAGCGCATCTTGATGCGGCGGCCGGCGACGGCCGGCGGCGGATGCCGCTCCGTAATGCCGCCCAGCCAGCGATTAAGCTTGGCGGTCGAGATGTGCGTGTTCCACGCGCGTTCGGTCGCAAAGATCGCAGCCATCAGGCGGTCGATGTTGCGGCCCTGCATGCCGCTGATCGTGACCAGCGAAATGCCGCGCATCTGCGGCAGGAGGTCTTCGCATTTGTCACGCAGCTCGTTGAGGGTCTTTTGCTTGTCCTCGATGAGGTCCCATTTGTTGACCGCGATCACCATCGCGCGGCCTTCGCGATAGACGAGGTCAGCGAGCGCGAGGTCCTGCTTTTCGAACGGGATGGTGGCGTCGAGCAGGAGCACCACGATCTCGGCGTACTGGACCGAGCGTAGCGCATCGCCGACGGCGAGCTTTTCGAGTTTGCCCTCGACTTTGGACTTTTTGCGGATGCCGGCGGTGTCGACGAGGTTGATCGTCCGGCCTTCCCATTCCCACGGCACCATAATCGAATCGCGCGTAATGCCGGCTTCGGGGCCGGTTAGCAGACGGTCCTCGCCGACGAGTGTGTTGATCAGCGTCGATTTGCCGGCGTTCGGGCGTCCGACGATCGCGATGTTGAGATGCCGTTTCGGATTCCACCGCAGGGGCGGACCGTCTTCTGTCGAGCCGTCATCCTCGGGAAGCTCGACGTCGACGTCCGGCAACTCGTCGAGAACCGGAGCGGGCGGGTCGCGGCGGTCGACGGCTTCGGAGATGATGGCGTGGAGATCGGCGAGGCCCGTTCCGTGCTCAGCGCTGAGGGGGACCGCTTCGCCGAACCCGAGCGAATACGCTTCCATCAGGCCCGCGTCCGCCGCGCGCCCCTCCGCCTTGTTGGCGATCAGATGAACTTCCTTGCCCGACTTGCGCAGCACTTGCGCGAAACGCTCGTCGAGCGGCGTCACACCTGCGCGCGCGTCCACCATGAACAGGATGACATCCGCATCGCGGATGGCAATTTCAGTCTGCCGCCGCATGCGATCTTCGAGCGAACCGTCGGTCCGGTCCTCGTAGCCGGCGGTGTCTAGGATGCGAAACCTCAGATCGCCAATCCGGCCCTCCGCCTCGCGGCGATCGCGCGTGACACCCGGTGTGTCGTCAACGAGCGCAATCTTGCGGCCGACCAGCCGGTTGAACAGCGTCGACTTGCCGACATTGGGCCGGCCCACGATCGCGACGAGCGCACTCATTTGGTATCCGTTCCGCGCCCGTCAGGGCGTGGATGCGGGAGCGACCGCAGAAGCGGAAGCGGGCGCTGAAGCTGACGCTGCGATCGTTGGAGTCGACGCAGCGACCGAAGCGGGCTGTGACGCAGTAGCCGCCGGCGCCGACGCATCGCTGGCCGGCGCCGGCGCCAATGCCGATTGCAGCTGCTGGATGATGTTGGCCGCCTCCGCGCTGGCATCGGCCGGCGACCCGCTCGGCGCTGCAGCCGCTGCCGGCACTTTGCTCTTGGCGCCCTCCGCCGTCAGCTCCTGGGCGTAGAGATCGGCACGCTGCTGCACGTCCTGATTGGCAAGCTGGTCGCTGAGGATCGACCCGAACGTGGCAAGCGCGTCGTCGAGCTTTCCGGCCTTGTACTGCGCCAGCCCCAGCGCCTCCCGTGCGGCGTTGCGCAACGGGTCGGTCGGCGTGTTGACGGTAGAAATACGCTGCTGGACGCCGGTGACGTCGCCCTTGTCGGCAAGCGCATAGCTCGCGAGCACCAGGGCAAGCTCGCGCACGCGTACATTGTCGGCCGACCCAGCGAGGGTGTCGTAGGCCGCAACGGCCTCGTCGATCTTGCCTTGCTGGCTGAGCAAGGCCGCTTCGCGGAATCGGGCGAGCATCGGGTAGCCGCCGCTCCCTTGCGCAATGATATCGTCCAGCGCCTTCTTGGCGGCATCGGCATCCTTGCCGCTCGCCAGCGTAGTGGCTTCGTAGAACCGGTCCGACGACTGCGCGGCCTGGCTCTTCTGCCAGTTGATCCAGAACTCGTAACCCGCCACGCCCAGCACCACGGCCACCGCCGCGGCGATCACCCACGGCCCGAATTGCCGCCATAGCTTACGCAGGCGGTCGCGCCGCAGTTCCTCGTCGACCTCGCGGATAAGTGTGTCGCTGGACATGTAGTGCCAAAAACCCCTGAAAAGCGGCGCGAACATAGTGGCGAGGCTTGCCGATTGCAAACCCATAAGGCATGCCGGAAGCGCCTCAGCCGCCTCCATTAACTCCGCGGAAAGTGCGGCAACGCCACAATTCGACCTTCACCAACCGGATGCCCGACATGCTAAAGCGCCTTTTACTGTCGTTCATCTTCGTCAGCCTCGCCAATCCAGCCTTTGCCGCGACCGGCGGGCTGTTCGGCGATCTGTTTGGAAACCACAGCTCGATCGAGCGGTCGGCGGTGGCCAGCGGCCACCTGCTCATCACCATCGATATTTCCGAGCAGTCCATGGTGGTCCAGGACGATGATGGCGTGATCTACACCTGGGACGTCTCGACCGGTCGTCCCGGGCACGCAACGCCCAAGGGGACCTTCCGCCCCATTCGCATGAACGAAATCTGGTATTCGTCGAAATACGAGAACGCGCCGATGCCGTGGTCGATTTTCTTCCATGGCGGCTACGCGATCCATGGCACCACTGACGTGAAACATCTTGGGCACGTCGCCTCGCACGGTTGTGTGCGGCTCGACCCCAAGAATGCCAAGGCCCTGTACGATCTGGTCGACCAGGTGGGAATGGGCAACGTCAAGATCCAGCTCGTCGGCTAGGGTCACCTGTCGCATGGCCGGACCGGTCCCGGAGCGCTAAGCTCCAGGCAAGAGGAGTTCGACCATGCGCCGCCGGCAATTCCTTATCGGGTGTGCCTGTGCTGCCTGTAGCTCAGCCGCGCTCGGCAGTGACTGGATCGAGCCGCACATGCACTTCGTGCCGGCACCCGGCGCGCAACAGGTCGCGGTGACGCTCGATGCCTGCATGGGCGACATCGATGAGCGTATCCTCGATGTGCTTGTCACCAACGGCATCGCCGCCACGATTTTTGCCACGCGTCGCTGGCTCGACCACAACGCGGCAGCCATCAAGACGCTGCGGGCGCACCCTGATCTGTTTGTCGTCGAGAACCATGGCGCGGAACACGTGGCGTGCGTGATCGGCAACGAAGATCCCTACGGACTTCCTGCCGCAAAGACAGCTAATGGCGTGTTCGCCGAAGTCATCGGTGGCCAGCAGGCCGTGACCGCGCTCTTCGCGGCGCCCAAATGGTTTCGGGACGCCGGCGCTGTCTATACGAAAGATGCGATGTCCCTCATCGATGCGATGGGACTCAGTATCGCCGGGTTCTCGCTCAATGGTGATATCGGCGCGAGCGTGTCGACCGACGTCGCCTTGGCCCGCATCTCGGCCGCGAAATCGGGCGATGTCATTATCTCGCACATCAACCAGCCCAAGCGCCCCGCCGGTGCAGGCGTGGCTGCGGCGCTGCTGGTGCTCAAGGCCAAGGGCTTTTCTTTCGTCCATCTGGACGATGTGCAGATCGCACGGATCGCCTAACTGTCGAGCGTATCGAGCCAGGAATCGATATCCTCGAGATCGGCCGAAAACTCGTAGCCGGCCTCCCCGAAGATCACCTTGCCGGTGGCGGCGTCACGGATCTTGTAGCCCCCGTGCTGTTCGATCTTCGGCGTGACCTTCTGCGTTTTGAGCAAGTCGTAATTGTGCCGGCCCAGCCGCCGCTTGATGCGCCGTTCGATCGAATTGAGGCTGTCGTGCCGGAAATTCATGGCGCGCCCTTACCAAGGGTGAGGCGAGCGACGCAAGGTTTTGGATTTCTTCGCCCTTTGCTATAAGCGCCGCTCCATCCACAGCGGCGGAGCCCAGGTGCTTCTCGATATTGCGATCATCATCGTCCTGATCCTGCTCAATGGGCTCTTGTCGATGTCGGAGCTGGCGGTGGTCTCCTCGCGAACCGCCCGCCTCAAGGTGATGGCGGCCGATGGCAATAAGGGCGCGGCCGTCGCGCTCCGCCTCGCCGAGCACCCAGGGAAATTCCTGAGCTCGGCGCAGGTTGGGATCAGCCTCATCGGCGTGTTGTCCGGTGCCTATTCCGGCGCGACGATCGGTGATCGGTTCACCGAATGGCTGCTGTCGCAGGGCGTATCTCAGGGTTTGGCTCCGACAATCGGCGTCGGCTCCGTCGTGATCGTCATCACCTATGTGGCGCTGATCGTCGGCGAACTGGTTCCCAAGCAGCTCGCCCTGCGCGATGCCGAGCGGATTGCAGCCCGCGCGGCTCCGGCGATGGCGTTCCTTGCACGCGTTACCGCGCCGCTGGTCTGGCTGCTCGATGTGTCGAGCCGACTCGTGCTGTTCGTGATCGGCCAGAGCGAAGAGCCCGAGGATCGCGTGACCGACGAAGAGGTCAAGACGATCATCGCCGAGGCCGAGAGCCAGGGTGTGCTGGAGACCGAAGAAAAGCAGATGATCTCCGGCGTCATGCGCTTCGCCGACCGATCGGCGCGCGGGCTTATGACGCCGCGGCTCGAGGTCGAGCTGGTCGATCTGTCCCAGCCACCCGAGGAAATCGAGCGCGCCCTCCGCTCGTCGACGCATTCGGTCCTTCCCGTCCATGAAGGGGAGCCCGATCGGATCATCGGCGTGATCGTGCGGCGCGACCTGATCGATGTCTTCGCCGAGGGCCGGGCTCTCGATGCCCGTGCGATGGTGCAGCCGGCCCCCATCGTGCTCGACCAGGCCGATGCGCTGGCCGTGTTGCGGGCGCTGCGCTCCTCGATGGTGCATATCGCGCTGGTCTTCGACGAGTACGGACACTTCGAGGGCATCGTAACGCCCGGCGATATTCTGAGCGCCATCACCGGCGGCTTCCAGGAGCCCGAGGGCGACGAAGAAACCATCGTTCAGCGCGACGATGGTTCGTGGCTCGTGCCCGGCTCGATGCCGGTCGATGAATTCGCCGAACGGCTCGGCGTGCCGATCCCCAGGGATCCCCCCTATGAAACCGTGGCGGGTTTCGTTCTTGCCGAACTCAACCATCTGCCGGTGGCCGGTGAGAGCTTCGTCCGCGAGCCCTACAAATTCGAAGTGCTGGACCTCGACGCCCGGAGGATCGACAAGGTGCTGGTCAGCAAGGCCGGCTAGAGCGGTAGCGTTTCCCCACTCCCGAACTTGAACAGCATTCCATTCTGGGCATAGCCCGGCTCAAGCAGGTCGATGAGGGCCGACGCAGCCACAGCAGGCGGCTGGAAGTCGTTGGGATCAACGCCCGGGAAGGCTTCCGCGTGCATCGCGGTGCGAAGCCTGCCGGGATTGAAGACATTGACCCGCACCGAGGTGCTCGCGAGCTCCGCCGAATAGGCCCGGACCAGCGTTTCGAGCGCGGACTTGGTTGCGGCGTAGAGGCCCCAATAGGGGCGGCCGTTGCGCGCAGCCCCCGAGGTCAGGAACACGGCGCGCCCGGCATCGGACTGGCGAAGCAGCGCATCGAGCGAGCGGATCAGCCGATAGTTCGCGGTAACATTGACCGCGAAAGTCCGCTCGAAATCCCTCGGCTCGAGATGGCCGACGGGGCTCAAGGGGCCGAGGACTCCGGCATTGGCGATGAGGCCATCGAGCTTTTTCCAGCGCTCGAAGATCGAATGGCCGAGCCGGTCCAGTGCATCGAAGTCGCGCAGGTCGAGCGGCACGAGTGTCGTCGAGCTTCCGACGGACTTGATTGCATCGTCGAGCGCTTCGAGTCCGCCGACGGTGCGGGCGAGAGCGATGACATGCGCGCCGCGGCGGGCCGCTTCGAGCGCCGCTTCATAGCCGATGCCGCGGCTCGCCCCGGTGACGAGGACGACGCGGCCGTCCAACGAACGCGATGCCACGCTAGCTGGCCTCGCGCATCAGCGACAGGCGCTTAGGATCGGACTTGTTGCGGCCCTCGAGGTCGGTGAGGGTCGTGGGATATTCGCCGGTGAAATAGTGATCCGTGAACTGCGGCGCGGCCGCATTGCGTCGCTCGCCGCCCACGGCGCGGTACAGCCCGTCGATCGAGAGGAACTGTAGGGAGTCCGCGCCGATGAAGCGGCACATCTCGTCGACATTGCGGTTGTATTGGTTGGCCAGCAGGTGCTCCGGGTCTGGCGTGTCGATGCCGTAATAGTCCGAATGCGTGATCATCGGCGAAGCGACGCGCAGATGCACCTCGCGCGCCCCCGCGTCGCGGATCATCTGGACGATCTTGACCGAGGTCGTGCCGCGCACGACGGAATCGTCGATCAGCACGACGCGCTTGCCCGCGATCTCGGCGCGATTGGCAGAGTGCTTGAGCTTTACGCCGAAGGCGCGGATCTGCTGGGTCGGCTCGATGAAGGTGCGCCCGACATAGTGGTTGCGGATGATCCCGAGCTCGAATGGAATCCCGCTCGCCTGAGCGTAGCCGATCGCGGCGGGAGTGCCGCCATCGGGCACCGGCACGACCACATCGGCATCGACGCGCGCTTCCTGCGCGAGGTTGATCCCCATGCGCTTGCGGGCGGCATAGACCGACCGTCCGCCCACCATGGAATCCGGCCGCGCGAAATAGACATATTCGAACAGGCAGAGGCGCTCGGGCTTCTTCTCGAACGGCTTGAACGAGTCGATGGTGATCCGGCCATCCGCCTGCGTTTCGCAGATGACGACCTCGCCGTTCTCGACGTCGCGGACGAATTTCGCGCCGATGATGTCGAGCGCGCAGGTCTCGGACGCAAAGATCGGCTTGCCGTCGAGATCGCCGAGCACCAGTGGACGAATGCCGTTGGGGTCACGGGCGCCGATGAGCTTTGTGCGCGTCAGCGCCACCATCGAGTAAGCACCCTCGAGCTTGGTCAGCGCATCGATGAAGCGATCGCCCGAACTCTTCTTGCGCGAGCGGGCGATGTGGTGGAGCACGACTTCGGTGTCTGAAGTCGACTGCATGATGGCGCCGGTGGCGATCAACTCGCGGCGCAGCGTCAGGCCGTTCGTGAAATTGCCGTTGTGACCGATGGCGATGCCGCCGACCTCGAGTTCGGCAAAGAGCGGCTGCACGTTGCGGAGGATCGTCTCGCCGGTGGTCGAGTAGCGCACGTGGCCCATCGCCATGTGACCGGGGAGGCGGGCGACGATGGCAGGGTCGGTGAAATGATCACCGACGAGTCCCAGCTGGCGCTCGGAATGGAACTGCCGGCCATCGAAGCTGACGATGCCCGCCGCTTCCTGCCCGCGATGCTGGAGCGCGTGGAGGCCGAGCGCCGTGAGGGTCGCGGCCTCGGGATGGCCGAGGATGCCGAAAACACCGCACTCCTCGTGCAGCGTGTCGCTGTCGAGGCTGAAATCGTCGATGGTCGTCACGTCACACCTCGTGCGGAGGCGCTCAGGCTGCGGGAGAGGAGGGGGCAGCGCTGGCGGTGGTGTCGGCTGGAGCGGATGCGTCGCCGCCTTCGGACGGCGTTGCGTCGTTGGGCGCCGTCTCGTCGGTCGGCTGGCCCTTCTTGTGGAGGAAGTTCTGGAGCTGCGTCTCGATGTCCGGCGGCAAGAGGCCGATCAGCCAGTCGCCGGCGCTGAGCAGCGGCGGATAGCTCTTGGCATCCTTGAGCATCGGCGGCGTCTTGTCGCTGTCGGTGCCGAGGAGGAAGTTCGCGAACACCGCGAGAACGATGCAGATGAGGACGCCACGCGCAGCACCGAACACGAAGCCCAGCGTGCGGTCGAGCGGACCGACGCGGCTGTCGACCACCATGTCGCCGATCCACATCGTGAGGAGGTGGAGGACGATGAGCGCCACGAGGAAGGTGCCGACCACTGTGACGCCGGTCGCGATCAGCTGATTGTCGATGTACTTTTCGGCGATGTCCTTGTGGTAGAAGTACATGTAGGCGGCGATGGCCGCCGAGCCGGCCCAGGTGGCCAGCGACAGGACTTCGCGGGTGAAGCCGCGGGCAGTCGCCAGCACCGCAGAGATCAAGACGAGGACGGCGACGCCGACGTCGACACCTGTGAAAACCATACCCGATCCGATCCTGTGAGGCTTATTCGGCCCCGTTTAGCCGCTTATCCGGGCTGTGCCAAGGCGCTGAGAGCCGCAGTGCACGGAAAGCCTTAAGGTCCACGGATCGCCGCCGAGAGCGCCGTGGAGTCAACCCCCACCCCGACCCTCCCCCTTTCTGGGGGAGGGGGCGAAGGAACCCACGCTTCAGTCAGGTCCCTCCCCCAGAAAGGGGGAGGACAGGAGGGGGTTGACGCACCAGCGCAGATCTCATTCCACCGCCATCCGCCGGCCCTTCGCTGCGATCCGTCCGATCAGGTCGGCGAGCTCTGAATACTCGTTCAGCGCCAGCCCGTTGCCACTCTCGCCATTGCCGAGCTTGCCCGTCACAGCCTGCTTGAAGCCGAGCTTTTGCGCCTCGCGCAGCCGGAGCCCGGAATGCACCACCGGCCGGACGCCGCCGGCGAGCGAGATCTCGCCGAAATAGACCGCCTCGGGCGGAAGCGGCGAATTAGTCAGCGAGGAAATGAGCGCCGCCGCAACCGCAAGATCGGCGGCGGGCTCGTTCACTTTCAGCCCGCCCGCGACATTGAGATAGATGTCATTGGCGCCGATGCGGACGCCGCAGCGCGTCTCAAGCACGGCCAGCACCATCGACAGACGCGACGCGTCCCAGCCGACCACGGCGCGGCGCGGCGTGCCGAGCGGGGAGGGCGAGACGAGCGCCTGGATTTCGCAAAGGACCGGGCGCGTGCCCTCCATGCCGGCAAAGACCGCCGAGCCGGCGGAATCGCGGTCGCGCTGGTCAAGGAACAGCGCCGACGGATTGGCGACTTCGCGTAGGCCGAGCGTCGACATCTCGAACACACCGATCTCGTCGGTTGCGCCATAGCGGTTCTTGACGCCGCGCAGGATGCGGAAGGTGTGGCTGGCGTCGCCCTCGAAATAGAGCACGGCGTCGACCATGTGCTCGACGACGCGCGGGCCCGCGATCTGGCCATCCTTGGTGACGTGGCCGACGAGGACGACCGCGGCACCGGATTTTTTGGCAAAGCGCGTCAGCGCCTGCGCCGAGGTGCGGACCTGGGTGACTGTGCCGGGGGCGGAATCGACGCGATCGGTCCACAGCGTCTGAATGGAATCGATGATGACGAGGTGTGGGGCAGGACCCTGCTGCAGGGTCGAGAGGATGATCTCGACATTGGTCTCGGCGGCGAGCTGCACGTCGGCATCGCCGAGCCCCAGGCGTTGGGCGCGCAGCCGGACCTGCGCCACGGCTTCTTCGCCCGAAACATAAATGACGCGCTTGCCGGCCCTGGCGAGCGAAGCCGCCGCCTGGAGGAGCAGCGTCGATTTGCCGATGCCCGGATCGCCGCCCACGAGAACAGCCGAGCCCATGACGAAGCCGCCGCCAGTGACGCGATCGAGCTCGCCCATGCCGGTCGCAACACGCGCCGCGGATTCGGTTTCGCCGCTGAGCGGAACCAGCGCAATCGGCCGGCCACTGGCGGTGGCCGACTTCGGCCCGGCCCCGACGCCGGAGTCGACGATTTCCTCGACGATGGAGTTCCACTCGCCGCAGCCCTCGCAACGCCCTTGCCAGCGCACATGCGTAGTGCCGCAGGACTGGCAGACAAACGCGCTCTTGCTGGCTTTGGGCATCAGGATCTCCGCGCGACTCCCATAGCCCAGGGTAGGCGCAGTGGAAAGAACAAACTGTGAACAATCGTCAGACGATCGCCCGCATCCGGTGGCCCGGACCCTCACCAA
>Ga0068851_10000620_pt1 | contig 15193 bp, 14 predicted proteins | sample KBSCornC12_FD_66588 | JGI IMG/M metagenome (GOLD analysis project Ga0068851, IMG submission 66588) | Corn rhizosphere microbial communities from Kellogg Biological Station, Michigan, USA - KBS Corn C1-2 | ecosystem: Host-associated > Plants > Roots > Rhizosphere > Soil ...
TTGCCGATGGTCTGGAGGATGTTCTGGGCCTTCATGGATGCAATCTCCTTGGGTCGATGCGTTTGTCGGACGGACAACGCGCATTGTGAGACCTGCCCATGACCCCTCGGCCGCCACCCCTATGCCGGCCCGGGCGTGAACTTCATCGCCACGCCGTTCATGCAGTAGCGCAGCCCGGTCGGCCTGGGTCCATCGTCGAACACGTGGCCCAGGTGGCCGCCGCATCGGCGGCAGTGCACCTCTGTGCGCGCCATGCCGAAAGAGCGGTCCTGCCTTTCGCCCACGGCCTTGTCCAGCGGCTGCCAGAAGCTCGGCCAGCCGGTGTGGCTGTCGAACTTGGTCTTCGACGAGAACAGGTCGAGCGCGCAGCCCGCGCAGCTGAAGCGCCCGGCGCGATGCTCGTCGTTGAGCGGGCTGGTGTAAGGCCGCTCGGTGCCTTCCTGGCGCAGCACCGCGAACTGGTTGGCGGTGAGCAGCTTGCGCCATTCGGCCTCCGTCCGCGTGACCTCGAATTTCTCGTTCTCCGACGCCTGCGCGGGGCGCGGGCCCCAGCCCAGGAACTGGGCAATGGCCAGCCCCAGCGCGGAGGTTCCGGCGACGATGGTGAAGCGGCGTCCTGTGTCTTGCGTCATGTCTGGCTTTCAGCTGCTGGTGGAGCGGGATATCGTTTGCGATATGTTTTACGGAATACAACGATGTACATTCGGCAGTCGAATGCGAGAAGGCAGTCGAACGACCGACGGCGGCGTTGTTCCCTCTAGTTCGGGCCGGTCAGGCACCGGGTTACAGCCGAAAACCGTATTTCGCTATGTCGGATTGAATACATTGAGGATGGAGACTTGGGTATGGATGGGTCCAGAGGCTGGGTGTCGGGTGCGGGCGCGGTCGCGCTGTTGCTTGCGGGTTGCGGCGGAGGGGGCGGCAATGACGGCGGTGTTTTCTTTCCGATCGTGCCGGCTCCCGCGCCTGCACCGACGCCGGCTCCACCGCCACCTCCGCCCGCGCCGCCGCCGGCCCCGGCTGCTGCGCCGGCGGTCCGGTTGGGCGGCGCCGTCGACCGCCCGGCCGCTCTCACCGCGGCCGATCTCGCGGCGCGCACGCCCATCACGCAGACCGTCAGCTTCTCCAGCGGCAGCGGGCCGCAGACGCACACCTACACGGGCGCCGGCCTCTGGCCGCTGCTGAGCGACGCGGGCATCCAGCTCGATGGCGCGATCAAGAACGATGTGCTGAGCCGTTACCTGCTGGCCACCGGCTCGGACGGCTACAAGGTGGTGTTCGCGCTCGGCGAACTGAGCCCCGATTTCGGCAACAAGCCGAGCGTGGTCGCGTACGCCGAGACCGCGTCGGGCACTTCGGCCCCGCTGGGCACGGCCGACGGCCCTTTCCGCGTGACGGCGCCGGGCGACGTGAAGGGCGGGCGCTACGTGTCGAACCTCGTGCGCCTCGACGTGATGGCTGCCCCGGCAACGGCGGCCGGCGTGGGCGGTGGTGCCTCTGCAACTTTCGCCGTCTCGGGCAAGGTCGGCACCTCGATGAGCTTCGACGCAGCCGCGCTCAAGGGACTGACGCCCGCGCCCGACCTGACCATCGGCGCCAACGTGTACCACGGGGTCAGCCTGTGGACGCTGCTGAACGGGCTGGGGCTGCCCGCGACGCCGAAGAACGCGACGCTCGGCATGTACGCGGTGGTTACCGGCAGCGACGGCTATCGGGCCACGCTCTCGCTGGGCGAGATCGACCCGAACTTCGGCGGCAAGGCGGCCATGGTCGCCTACCAGATGAACGGTGCGGACCTCACCGCCACCGGCTTCGCGCGCCTCGTGGTGCCGGGCGAGGTGAAGCAGGGGCGCTCAGTGTCGAACTTGATCGCGATCGAGGTGTTTCAGGCGGCCACGCCGTAGCGCCGCCGGGCCCGGGCGATAATCCACCCCGTGAAGCACGCCAGACCGCCGCTGGTGCAAGTGCCGAAAGGCCGCACTGGAGGAACGTCCGGACTGCACAGGACAGCGCAGGAGTTAACGACTCTCCACCGTGAGGTGAGGATCAGAGCAACAGAGACGAGCCGATTCAGTTCGGGTGAAACGGGCAATCTCTGCGCGCAGCAACACCAAGTAGGCCAGTATCGAGGTGGTTCCGCTGAGCTGGCGGGTAGGTGGCATCGAGCCGTCTGGTGACAGGCGGCCCAGAGTAATGGCGGTCACGCCGCGGGTTCCGCAAGGGGCCTGCGGTGCACAGAATCCGGCTTATCGGCGGGCTTCACACTTTTCTTCTTTTCTCCCCTTTGCGTTTTTCCGCGCCCTTCGGCCCTGACCGAAGGTGGGCGCGAGCCTTGCCGCGTGCAGGCATTGGTAGTTACCCGTATAATCGATAGCATGCTAATTAATAGGCGACTACCTTGACCACCCCATCCACCCCCCGACCGACGCGCGAACAGGCGCTGATGCGCATCGGCACCTCGCTGGCGGTGCTGCAGCGCGGCTATCGCGCCGTGGCGGACAAGGCGGTGGCGCATGTGGGCGTGTCGCAGACGCTGGCCTATCCGATCGTGATGCTCGGCCGCATGAACGGCGACGTGCGCCAGGGCGTGCTGGCCGAGGCGCTGGGGATCGAGGGACCGTCACTGGTCCGCTCGGTCGACCAGCTGGTGGAAGCCGGCCTGGTCGAGCGCCGCGAAGACCCGGCCGACCGGCGCGCCAAGACCCTGCACCTCACCGAGGCCGGCAAGGCCGTCTGCGAGCCCATCGAGGCGGCGCTGGCGCTGATGCGGGTGTCGCTGTTCGAGGGCGTGTCCGACGAGGACGTTGCGGCCTGCCTGCGGGTGTTCGCGGTGCTCGAGGAGCGCATGGGCGTTCGCGCCGTGCAGAGCCTGCCGCCGCCGCCATCGCAGGAAGGGCGCGGGTAGTCCCATGGCCGCATTCAGCCTGCCGCGCTTCAGCCGCGCGGAGATCCTCTTTTCCAGCAAGAGCTTTGCCGCCGCCATGCTCGCGATGTATCTCGCCAGCCGCGCCGGCCTGCCGCGCCCGTTCTGGGCGCTCATGACCACCTACGTCGTCGCCCATCCGCTGGCCGGCGCGGTGCGCTCCAAGGCGGTCTACCGTTTCCTCGGCACGCTCATCGGCAGCACCGCGACCGTGCTGCTGGTGCCGGCGCTGTCCAACGCGCCCGAGCTGCTCACGCTGGTGCTCGCGCTGTGGGTGGGGCTGTGCCTGTGCATCTCGCTCTTCGACCGCACGCCGCGCTCCTACGTCTTCATGCTCGCGGGCTACACGGCGGCGCTGATCGGCTTCCCGTCGGTGCAGACGCCGCTCGCGCTGTTCGACACCGCCGTGGCGCGCGTCGAAGAGATCGGCCTGGGCATCTTCTGCGCCACGCTCGTCCACAGCCTCGTGCTGCCCGCAGGGCTCGCGCCGACCGTGCTGGGCCTGCTTGACCGCACGCTGCAGGACGCGCGCAAGTGGCTGGGCGATCTCTTCCAGCCCGCAGGCCGCGGCAGCGCCGAGCCCCGGCGCCTCGACGACGACCGCCGCCGCCTCGCCGGCGACATCACGCAGCTGCGCCTGCTTTCCACCCACGTTCCCTTCGACACCACGCACCTGCGCTGGACGGCCGGTGCCATCCGTGCGATGCAGGACCGCGTCGCCGCGCTCACGCCGGCGCTCTCGGCCGTCGAAGACCGCCTGCTGGCGCTGGAGCAGGCCGAAGGCGCCATCGCGCCCGACGTGGCCGCCGTGCTTGCCAAGGCCGCGCAGTGGCTGCGCGAGGAGGCCGACGCCTCCGGCGACGCGACGGCCCGCGCCGTGCGCCTGCAGGAGCTGCGCCGTGCCATCGAGGTTCTGGGCGCCACGCCGCCCGAGGCACAGCCGCAGACCCGCTGGGGCCGCGCCCTTCGCATCGGCCTCGCAGGCCGCCTCGAAGAGCTCGTCGACGGCTGGACCGCCTGCGCCCAGCTGCGCCAGGACATCGACGAAGGCCTGAAGGGCGCCGCGCCGCTGCGCCGCACGGCCGCGCTCGGCAGCCGCGTGCTGCACCGCGACTACGGCATGGCGCTGCTGTCGGCACTGGCCGCCGTCATCGCAATCTGCCTGTGCGGCGCCTTCTGGATACTCACCGGCTGGCCCATGGGCTCGGCCGCGACCATGATGGCCGCCGTCTTCTGCTGCTTCTTCGCGACCATGGACGACCCCGTGCCGGCGATCCACGGCTTCCTTAAGTGGACGCTGTGGTCGATCCCGATCTCGGCCGTCTACGTGCTGGTGCTCATGCCCACGGTGCAGGACTTCGGCATGCTGGTGCTCATCTGCGCGCCGCTCTTCCTGCTGCTGGGCTTCTACCTGCCGCGCCCCACGCACTTCATGGCCGCGATGGCGCTGATCTTCGGCGTGTGCGGCACGCTGGCGATGCACGACACGGCCAGCTCCGACCTGGTGAGCTTTCTCAACAGCATGATCGGCCAGATCGTCGGCGTGGTCGTCGCGGCGCGCGTCACGCGTCTCGTGCGTTCGGTGGGCGCCGACTGGAGCGCGCGGCGCATCCAGCGCGCCACCTGGCGCGAGCTGGGCGACATGGCCGCGTCTTCGCAGCCGCAGTACGCGCAGAGCGACGCCTATGCCGTGCGCATGCTCGACCGCATCGGCCTGCTCGCGCCGCGCATCGCGCAGGCCGGCGGCACTGTCGAGGGCGTGGCGGCCAACGACGCGCTGCGCGACCTGCGCATGGGCGCCGACATCGCCGTGCTGCAGCGCGTGCGCGGCCAGCTGCCGCTGGCCACTTCGGCCGCGCTGCTGGGCGGCATCTCGGGCTTCTTCCGCCAGCGTGCGGAGGGCCGCATGAATCCGCGCCCTCCAGGGCTGCTGCCGCAGATCGATGAAGCGCTCGGCGCCGTGCTCGATGCGCGCGACACCGCGAACGCAGCGGACAGCGCGTCTTCTTCCGCCTCGCGCTCGGCCGTCACCGCACTGGTGGGCCTGCGCCGAAATCTCTTTCCCGACGCGCCGCCCTCGCTCGCGAGCACGTCCCTCACTTCGCAAGGAGCTTCCGCATGATCGGCGAAGCCAGCTTCTACGGCCTGTACCTGCCCTGGATCATGGTGCTCGCGCTCGCGGCACTGCTCGTGCTGTGGGGCGTGCGCCGCCTGCTCGCGGCCACCGGCGCCTACCGCTGGGTGTGGCATCCGGCCCTCTTCGACATGGCGCTCTACCTGCTGCTGCTCTACGCGCTCAGCCGCGCCAGCGCCTACCTTCAATGACAACAACGAGATTCCAATGAAAGCCGCCCGAACTCCAACCGACAGCAATCCGTGGGCCCAGCGCCTGGGCCGCATCCTCATCACCCTGGCCGTGGTGGCCGCCGCCGTGTGGGCCGGCCTGCGCCTGTGGGACCACTACGAACTCGCGCCGTGGACGCGCGACGGCCGCGTGCGCGCCAACGTCGTGCAGATCGCGCCCGACGTGTCGGGCCTTGTCACGGCGGTGCCCATCCACGACAACCAGCCGGTGGCCGCCGGCACGCTGCTCTTCGAGGTGGACCGTGCGCGCTACGACCTCGCCGTGCGCCAGGCGCAGGCCGCGCTCGCCGCGCAGCGTGCCGTGAGCGCGCAGGCCCAGCGCGAGAACGCGCGCAATGCCGGCCTCGACGAACTGGTGTCGAAGGAGTCGCGCGAACAGACCCGCTCGCGCGTCGAGCAGATGCAGGCCGCGGTCGCCCAGGCCGAAGTGGCGCTCGACTCGGCACGCCTCAACCTTCAGCGCGCCCAGGTGCGCGCGCCGGCCGACGGCCTGGTCACCAACCTCGACCTGCGCCAGGGCAGCTATGCCGCGGCGGGCCGGCCGGTGCTCGCGCTGGTCGATGCGCAGTCGTTCTACGTCGAAGGCTATTTCGAAGAGACGAAGCTGCCGCGCATCCACCTCGGCGACCGCGTGCGCGTCACGCCCATGGGCGGCGGCGCCGTGCTCGAAGGCTCGGTCGAGAGCGTGGCCGCCGGCATCGCCGACCACGACCGCTCCACCAGCGCCAACCTGCTGCCCAGCGTGAACCCGACCTTCAACTGGGTGCGGCTCGCGCAGCGCATTCCGGTGCGCGTCAAGCTCGATCCGCTGCCGCAGGGTGCGCGCCTCGTCGCGGGCCAGACGGTCACGGTGCAGGTGCTGGAGAACAAGCCCGTGCAGAAGACGGCGGCAACGGCTTCCACGCCGCAGAAGGGATGAACGACATGACCAGCTTCGCTTTCCGCATCGCATCGCTGGCCGCCGCCGCCGCGCTCGCGGCCTGCGCGGCGGTCGGCCCCGACTACAAGCAGCCGCCCGAGGCGCTGGCCAGCCAGCCCGCCGCGGGCAAGCCCTTCGCCGAGGCGCCCGCGAATGCCGCGCCGCTGCCCGCGCACTGGTGGCGCCTGTACCACGACCCGCTGCTCGACAAGCTGGTCGAGCAGGCCCTCGCGCACAACACCGACCTGCGCCAGGCCGTCGCGAACCTCGAGCGCGAGCGCGCCATCGAGGACGAGACCGCCGGCGCCAAGTACCCCACCATCGGCGTGAACGGCGGCCCTTCGTTCGGCCACGTCTCGGGCCTGTCGCTGCTGCAGAAGGGCTACGAGCCGCCGAGCACCTTCAACTACAGCGCGGGCGCGTCGCTCTCCTACCAGGTCGACCTGTTCGGCCAGATCCGCCGCGCCATCGAGGCCTCGCAGGCCAGCACGCAGGCCGCCGAAGCCGCGCTCGACCTGGTGCGCGTGAACGTGGCGGCAGGCACTGCGCGCGCGTATGCCGAAGCCTGCTCCACCGGCCTGCGGCTGCAGATCGCGCAGAAGTCCGTCGCGCTGCAGCAGGACGCCGTCAACGTCACCGACCGTCTGCAGCACGCGGGCCGCGCCGGAGCCATCGACGCGAACCGCGCACGCGCGCAGCTGCAGCAGCTCAACGCCGCGCTGCCGCCGCTGAAGGCCGAGCGCCAGGGCGCGCTGTATCGCCTCGCCACGCTCACCGGCGCGCTGCCGCAGGACTTCCCGCGCGAGGTGGCCGACTGCACCGTGCCGCCGCGCGTGGCCGGCGTGCTGCCCGTTGGCGACGGCGCCGCGCTGCTGCGCCGCCGGCCCGACATCCGCCAGGCCGAACGCAGCCTGGCCGCATCGACCGCACGCATCGGCGTGGCGACTGCGGAGCTCTATCCGAAGGTCACGCTGGGCCTCTCGGGCTCTTCCGCAGGCCATGCCGACGATTTCGGCCGCAAGGACACCTTCGCCTGGAGCCTCGGACCGCTGATCTCCTGGACCATTCCGAACACCGGCGTGGCGCAGTCGCGCATCGCGCAGGCCGAGGCCGGCACGCGCGCCGCACTCGCGAAGTTCGACGGCACCGTGCTCACCGCGCTGCGCGAGACCGAGACCGCGCTCGCCACCTACGCACGCGAGCTCGACCGCCGCGCCGCGCTGCAGGCCTCTCGCGACGAGAGCGCCAAAGTCGCCGCGCAGGCGCGCCAGCTCTACCAGAACGGCCGCACCGGCTACCTTGACGCGCTCGACGCCGAACGCTCGCTGGCCGCCAGCGAAGCCGCGCTTGCCGCCAGCGAGGCGCAGCTGGCCGACGACCAGGTGGTGCTGTTCATGGCGCTGGGCGGCGGGTGGGAGCCCGACGACGCCCATCTCGCGCAGGGCGCTGCGCCGGCCAACCCCGGGCAATGACGCCGACCGCCGCATCCGCGCAGCCGCAGCAGCGCCGTCCGCACGCGCCGCTGTGGCTGCTCGCGCTGGTCACCTTCAGCGGCACGCTGGCCATGCACATCTTCGTGCCCGCGCTGCCCATTGCCGCGAAAGGCCTGGGCGCCGGCATCGGGCAGATGCAGATGACGGTGAGCCTCTACATCCTCGGCCTCGCGCTGGGCCAGCTGGTGTACGGCCCTCTGGCCGACCGCTTCGGGCGGCGGCCGGTGCTGCTGGGCGGGCTGGGCATCTACTGCGTGGCGGGCCTTGCCGCGGCGCTCGCGCCCGAGGTGCATTCGCTCATCGCGGCGCGGCTGTTCCAGGCGGTGGGCGGCTGCGCCGGCCTCGTGCTGGGGCGCAGCATCGTGCGGGACACGGCCGAGCCGCAGGAGGCCACGCGCCGCCTCGCGCTGATGAACCTGATGGTCACCGTCGGCCCCAGCCTTGCGCCGCTGGTCGGCGGGGCGCTCGCCACCGCGCTGGGCTGGCGCTCGATCTTCTATGCGCTCTTCGGCCTTGGCGTGGTCGGCTTCCTCTTCACCTGGCGCCTGCTGCCCGAGACCGGCGCGCCCGGCGCGGCCGTGAACGCGCGCGAGCTCGGGCGCAACTACCGCAAGCTGCTGGCATCGCCGGCCTTCCTGGGCTTCTCGATCGGCGGTGGCTGCGCCACCACCTCGATGTACGCCTTCATCGCCTCGGCGCCCTTCATCTTCGTCGACCAGCTGCATCGGCCGGCGCACGAGGCGGGCATCTACCTCGCGATCCTGGTGTCGGGCGTGTGGCTCGGCAGCTTCCTCACCAGCCACCTGATATCGCGCGTGCGCGTCGACCGCCTCATGACCCGCTCCAACGCGCTGAGCGTGGTGGCGGCCTTCGTGCTGCTCGGCGCGGCGCTCACCGATCATCTCTCGGTGCCGCTGATCGTCGCGTGCATGTTCCTCTTCACCGTCGGCGTGGGCATGGCCTCGCCGCCCGCGCTCACGCAGGCGATCAGCGTCAACCCGCAGGTCATCGGCTCGGCCTCGGGCCTCTACGGCTTCACGCAGATGGCGGTGGGCGCGCTGTGCACCGCGCTCGCGGGCATGGGGCACGCGAACCCGGCGCTGGCATCGGCCATCGTGCTCGCGGGGGCGGGCATCGTGGCGCAGCTGTCGTTCGCGGTCGCGCTGCGCACGCAGAAGCGGGCGGCTGCCGCAGCAAAGCTCAGCGTGTGAACAGCCACCCGCCCTTGGGCTGGCGCATCAGCTCGTGGCGCTTGACGGCGCGCTCCTCGCCGTCGTCGCCCACGTAGACCACCTCGAAGCGCAGCAGCTTCGGCGAGACCATCTTCCAGTTCTGGATGCGCTTCACGGTCACGCACGCGGTCTTGTCGTGGTACTGCATCTCCGACATCGGCCCGCCCTGGAAGCCGCTGCCGTCGAACAGGCGCCCGGGCGCGGCGAAGGGGTTGAGCACCGCGCCATTGCGCGCGGTGATGCAGCCCTCTGTGCGCACGAACGATTCGATGGTCGGCGAGGCGCTGCGCACCACCTTGCCCACCGCGGGGCTGGGCGGCTTGCTCGCAATGGCCTCGCGGATGCGCTCGACCTGCTCGTCGGTGATGGGCGCGAGACCGTCCTTCGAGACGATCGCCGGCGGTGGAGCGGGCGGCGCCGGAGGCGGCGGTGGCGTGATGATCGAGCAGCCCGTGGCCAGCGCCAGCGGCACGGTGCAGGCCAGGGCAGTGCCCGGTGTTGCGAACTTCATGACTCAGTCTCTCCCTGAGGCTTGCGGCCCCTGGAGGCCGCGGTCTGGAAATTGCGGGCCGCGAACATGCGGTGCATCGTCGTTGTCGTCCTCTGTCTTCTCTCTCTCGACGGTTCTCTTCTTGTCTTCTCTTCTGTGTTCTTGCTGTTGTCGTCAGAAGCGTTCGTGGGGTGCAAGGTAGCGCCACTGGCCGGGCTGCAGCCCCGCCAGCTGCACGCGGCCGATGCGGATGCGCCGCATCGCCAGGATCCGCAGGTCCGCGCCGTCGCAGATGTGCGCGATCTGCCCGGGCCGCGCGCCCTTGAGCGCGAAGCGCAGTCCTGTCTGTTCGGCGGTCTGCCGTCCGATGCTCACGCGCGCGGGCGAGCGTTCGAGCCGAGCGAGCGCCTCGGGGCTCACTGTGCCGGCCACGTCGACCATCACCTCGTGCTCGAGGAAGGCGGCGTCTTCGTGCAGCTTGCGCTCTACGCGCCATTCCTGCGTGTACGCCACCAGCCCGCTCGCGCCGGCCTCGAGCGGCGTCATGCAGCGCTGCCCCCTCGCATGCGCCGGCAGGAAACGCCGCCCGGCGCGCTCGGGTTCGTGGTGGTTGGCGGCAACGAGCAGTTCGTGCGCGGTGTCGATGGGCATGCCCGCAGGCTTGTACAGCAGCAACGTGACGGGCTTCACCGGCTGCGGCTTCACGCCGGCATCGATTTCCACCCGCTGGTGCGGCAGCACGCGCGACTGCGGCAGCGTCTGCTGCACGCCGTCGACGCGCACCGCGCCGTTCTCTATCAGCAGTTCCGCATCGCGCCGCGACACGCCTGCCTGCGCGGCCACGCGCTTGGCCAGGCGGATGCCTTCGCTGTCGACGGGCGCCGTGTTGGCCATTGCGCTCATCCGTGCGCGGCCAGCTGGCGGATGCGCGCCACGTGCGCGGCCAGCGAGCGCGCCGCCACCGGCCACATCCGCTCGGGCACGTCGTCGTAGGCCAGCGGCAGCCATTGCTCGGGAGTGCCCTCGGGCAGCTTCTGCATCGCGGCGGCGATCTTGGCCTCGCGCTTGAGGCGGTGCGCCTTCAGCATGCCGATGGCGGTGCGCGCGAAGCCGATCACGTAGCCGTGCGCGGGCAGGATGAACTCGATGCCGCCGGCCTCGCAGGCCTTGTCGAGCGCGTCCAGCGAATCGAGGTACGCGCTCATGTCGCCGTCGGGCGGGTCGATCACCGTGGTGCTGCCGTTGAGGATGTGGTCGCCCGAGAAGAGCAGGCCGTCTTCCTCCAGCACCAGGCACAGGTGGTTGGCCGCATGACCCGGTGTGTGGATCACGCGCAGCGTGTGCGTGACGGCCTCGCCGGCTTCCGTGGTGCCCGAGAGCACCAGGCGCTCGCCGTCTTCCAGCTCGCGCTCCGGCGTGAAGCGGGCGGTGGAGCGTGCCGTCGGCTTCGAGGCCAGCCCGAGGATCGGCGGCTTGCCGCCCTTCGTGCACAGCGCCTGCAGCGGCGCCGCGCCCGGCGAGTGGTCGGCATGCGAGTGGGTGCAGACGATCATGCGGATGTCGCCATGCGTGGCACGCCACAGCCGGCCGATGTGGTCGAAGTCGTTCGGGCCCGGGTCGATCACGATGTAGCCGGTGGCCGCGTCGCCCACGATGTAGCTGTTGGTGCCGGGGCCGGTCATGATGCTGGCGTTGGGCGCGGTCAGGCGCATCACGTTCCTCAGCAGCGGCACCGGGGTTTCGCTCTGCCAGTCGAGCGCATGCAGCACCTGGCCGTCGGGGCACACCAGCGCGAGTTCGCCGTAGGGCGACTCGTGCTCCATGTAGCGCGCGTCCTCCCCCTTGAGCAGGCCGGCGCGCGGGCAGCTGGTCCACAGCGGCACCTCGCTGGCGCAGGCCGCGAGCAGGGCGTCGACGGTGGCATAGGTGGCCATGCGCTGCAGCGTGCGCACGGTCGGGAAGATCATGAAGAAGCTGCCGGCCTCGTGGCGCGCGAGCGCGTCGGCGGGGCGCACCCAGCAGGGCTCGAACTGCTCGTTCTCGTCGGCCGTGGGCACCTGTCCCTCGGGCATGCGCGCGACGAGGAAGGGCACGTCGAAGCGACGGGGCAGGTCGCGGTCGGTCATCCAGTGCGCGAAGGTGAAGACGCGATCGGTGTCGAGTACCAGGCCGCGCGCGGCGCACTGGTCGGCGAAGGCGGTGCCGGCTGTGGCGTTGCGGTCCATCGAGGCGACCTCGCTGGCGCTCACGGGCTGGCCGTCGGCCTGGCGGTGCGCGAGCAGGATGCCCAGCTCCTCGAAGGCCTCGCGGATGGCCGCGATGGCCTGCGTGCGCTGCACGCGGCTCTGCGTGGGGCGGCGCGTGGCGATGCGCTTGGCGGCCTCGTCGGCTTCGTCGATGTGCCCGCCGGGAAACACGTACGCGCCGGGCGCGAAGCTGGCGGTGGCGGAGCGGCGGGTCATGAGCACTTCGATGCCGGCGGCGCTGTCGCGCAGCAGCAGCACCGTGGCGGCCGGGCGCAGGGGCGCGGGCTCGCGTGGGGCGTGTAGTTGTTGGGTGGAACGGACCATGGGTCGATTATCGGGAGCGGGCGCGATACCTGCATGTCGCGCATAAGCTCATATGGAATCGGGCATCAGCCGCGCGCCACAATGCGCGGCTGCACCGTCTGCATTGAAGACAAAAGACTGAACGACCGAAAAACTGCCATGGCTCATTCTCCATTCACCCGTCTTGCCGGATTCACCCGCCCCGCCCGCCGCACCTTGCTGCTGGCCGCTGCCTCGCTGGCGACAGGCGCCGCCTTCGCCCAGCACGCCGCGCACGACTGGCCGCAGCAACCCGTCACGCTCATCATGGGCTTCCCGGCCGGCTCGGGCGTGGACGTGGTGGCCCGCGCCATCCAGGAGCCGCTTTCCAGGCAGCTGGGCAAGCCGGTCATCATCGACTACAAGTCGGGCGCCACGAACAACATCGCCAGCGACTACGTTGCCCACTCCAAGCCCGACGGCTACACGCTCTCGTTCGGCACAGCCGCCACGCACGGCAGCAACGCGGCGCTCTACAAGAAGCTGCCCTTCGATGTGGAGGCCGACTTCGTGCCGGTGGCGCCGGTGCTCGACGTGTCGAACGTGCTCACCATCAATCCCGACGTGATCAACGTCAAGACCTTGAAGGAATTCGTCGAGCTGGTCAAGGCCAACCCCGGCAAGTACAACTATGCGTCTACAGGCAACGGCGCCGGTACGCACATGGCCTTTGCCGAGTTCAATTCGCGCCTGGGCCTGAACATGGTGCACGTGCCCTACAAGGGCGGGCCCGAGGCCATCACCTCGGTGGTGCGCGGCGAGACCTGCTGCATCATGAACCAGGTGCAGACCGTGCTGCCGCACTACAAGGCCGGCAAGGTGCGCCTGCTGGGCGTGACCACCGCGGCCGCCGTGCCCGCGGTGAAGGAGGTGCCCACCATCGCATCGAGCGGCCTGCCCGGCACCAAGGGCTTCGACAGCTCGATCTGGTTCGGCATCTTCGCGCCCAAGGGCACCGATCCGCAGATCGTCGACAAGCTCAACGCCGCGGTCAAGGCGGTGCTCGAGACGCCCGAGATCCGCGAGCGCTTCGAGAGCCAGGGCAACACCGTGCGCATCGAGTCGCCGGCGCAGTTCAAGAAGACGGTGCACGACAACCGCGTGAAGTGGGCCGAGGTCGCGAAGGCGGCGAACATCAGCATCGACTGAACTTTGTTCGGGGCGTGTGCACAGACCGCCGGGTAGTCCCCTCCGCGAATGTCCCCGTCGGCGTGATCGCACCCCCGAAACACGGCGACCACGCGGCTTACAGCGTCTTCGTCAGAGTGAGGATGAACCGCGCCTTGTTAGGCGAGTAGGTCTGCCTGCCCAACGGACCGAAGTCCAGGTCGATGCCCGGGTTGCTCACTGACAGATACGCGCTCTGCTTGTTGGCCCCCTGCACCGAGCCCGCCAGCGAGAGCCCGTTGCCCAAGTCGTAGCTCGCGCCCAAGTTGTAGTCGACGTAGCTCTTGTAGCCCAGGCTGCGGATGTCGCTCGACATGTTCGTGTAGCCCACGGCCGCCTTCAGCGTGAGCTTGGGCAGGATCTCCTTGCTGTAGGCCAGGTTCAGGTAGCCGGTGTTGGTGCCCTTGAGGCCCGAGCCCGCCTTGTTGCCGGCGTAGCCGAAGTAATCCTTCGACACCGTGTGCGAGTACTTCAGCGTGAACGAGCCGATGGTCTCGTCGGTGTAGCCGGCGCTGCCGTAGAGCTCCGTGGTGTTGCCCGAGGAGTTGCCCGGATAGATGTACGTGAGCGCACCCACGTCCATGTCGAAGGGGCCGGCCTTGAACTTGTAGCCGCCGTAGATGTCGCTTTCGATGCTGTTGCCCTTGAGCCAGTTGACGCTCGAATTCCAGTTGCCCAGGTAGAAGCCGCTGTCGCCGAAGGCGTAGTCGAAGCCGCCCTGGATGGCCGGCTTGAAGGCGCTGGTCTTGGCGTAGTCGTTCTTGCCGAGCATGTCCTGGTCCTGGCCGCGGAACTTGTAGTCGGTGGTGAGCGACACATTGCCGCTGAGCTGTGCGCTCGCGAGCGTCGGCAGCGCGCCGAGGGTGGGAAGAACGAGCATCGGCAGTGCGATGCGCAGAAGGTTTTTCATCGAAGAAATCGCTGACGAATGGAGGAGCCGGCAGCGTATGGGCACCCGTCTAAACGCCGCGTAAAAACTGCGCTCAGCGGCGCAAAAGTTTCGTCTCGGGCATCGTCATCGCCACCACGCCGGTCACCACTCAGGCCAGTCCGATCGAGGCCGTGGGCGCCAGCGCTTCGCCGAGGAACATCACGCCGATCGTCACGCCGATGGGCACGCGCAGGTAGGCCTGGGCGGCGGTGGACATCGGCCCCAGCGTCCTGATGAGCCGGAAGTAGATCGTGAATGCGAGCGCCGTGGACAGCACCGCGAGCGCCAGCACTGCCGACATCGACGCGGCAGACGGCGAGAGCGTCCATGGCCGGTCGACGACCAGGCTCGCGGGCACCAGCATCGCGGCGCCGCTCACCAGCGAACCTGCGGCCGGCACCATCGGGTCCAGCCCCTTGAACACGCGGCCGAACATCGCGGCGCAGCCGTAGCAGACGGCGGCCGCCACCAGGGCGAACTGCGCGATCAGCGAATGCCCGAGCCCGTTCAGTGCCTCGAAGCCCACGATCAGGCAGATGCCCGCAAGGCTCGCGCCCACGCCGAACAGGCGGCGCAGCGTGGGCTTATCCGCACCGCCAAGGCCCAGCCCCAGCAGGAAGATGAAGATCGGCGAGGTCGAGTTGAGGATGGTCGCGAGCCCGGCATCGACGCTGCGCTCCGCCCATGCGATGAGCGTGAAGGGCAGCACGCTGTTGAGGCAGGCCTGCAGCATGAAGCGGCGCCACATCGAGGGTTCGGTCGGCAGCTTCACGCCGCGCATGCGCAGCACCGCGAGCAGCAGCGCGCCGGCGATGAGCGTGCGCGCGGCGATCAGCGTGACGGGCGGAATGGTCGCGACGCCGATCTTGATGAAGGTGTACGAGGCGCCCCAGCAGGTGGCGAGCAGCGCGAGCAGGGCCCATTCGAGGGCGAGGCCGGCGCGGGGCTTGTCGATGGAAGAGGGTGTCGATGCGTGCATGGTGCGCCGATCATTCCCCCACCGGCGCGGCCACACTTCGGCCGCGAGCGAAGCGTGGATGCCTCAGTGATCGTGCGCGTGGGGATTGCCTTTGCCGCTGCGGCCGC